>WUUC01032223.1_pt1 | contig 16270 bp, 12 predicted proteins | sample 6278441 | NCBI WGS metagenome assembly WUUC01 (sample SAMN13675441, study PRJNA597444) | soil metagenome | isolation source: soil | place: USA: Washington | collected 2017-10
CGCGGGCCGTGACGTAGGCAACGAAACCCGCTGATGTCAGCGTCACTGACGTTTCTCGGCGGCGCCGGCACGGTGACCGGTAGCAAGTACTTGGTGCAGTCCGGTGGGCGCGCAATCCTGATCGACTGCGGCCTCTTCCAAGGGTTGTCGTCGTTGCGCCGCAGAAACTGGGAGCCGCCGCCGCTGCGGCTGGAAACCTTGGACGCAGTCGTGCTGACTCACGCTCACTTGGACCACTCCGGGTACCTTCCGGCGCTGACCCGAGCCGGCTGGCGAGGGCGCGTCTACTGCACCGAGGCCACTGCGCTATTGGCCGGCATCGTGCTGAACGACAGCGCGCATCTGATGGCCGAGGAAGCCCGGCAGGCAAACGAAGGAGGTTGGACCAAACACCATCCGGCCCTGCCGTTGTATACCCCGGCGGACGTGCTGAAGGTCCAGTCCCACTTCACGGTGGTGCCTTACGGGGAGGCCATCGAGATAGCTGGCGGCGCCGAGCTCACGCTCGGGCGCGCCGGTCACATCCTCGGATCGGCGTGGGCCGAACTCGGGTTACCGGTCGGTCAGCGGCACCGCAGGCTGGCCTCGAGCGGGGACCTGGGCCGCCCGACGCATCCTTTGCTGCTGCCTCCGGACCCTCGCCCGGTGGTTGACACGTTGCTCCTGGAGTCGACCTACGGCGAACGCCGACATGGCAAAGATGACGCGGTAAGCGGATTGGCTGACGTCATACGGCGCACGACCGGTCGCGGGGGCAGCGTGCTCATTCCCGCCTTCGCAGTCGATCGTACCGAGATGCTGCTGCACGATCTGGTGATCGCTAGGCGGAATGGGGCGATCGGTGACCTGCCGATCGTGGTGGACTCGCCGATGGCCTTGGCATGCCTGCGGGTGTACCGCCGGGCGATCGAGGAAGGGTGGCCCGATGTCCGACCTGGGCTCTCCGCCTCCGACGCCTTCGACCCAGGCCATTTGATCGAGGTCCGGACGCCGGAGGAGTCAGCACGCTGGAACGACCCGAGGATGCCGGCCATTGTCATCTCGGCCTCCGGCATGGCATCCGGCGGCCGGGTGCTTCACCACCTCCGCCACATGCTGCCGAACAATCGCCATACCGTGCTGATAGCGGGATACGCAGCCGAGGGAACTCGGGCTCGGCAACTGGTCGACGGGGCCACCGAGATCAAGATCCACGGCCGGTACATACCGGTGCGCGCCGAAGTGGTCGTTCTGGACACCTTCAGCGCTCACGCCGACGCCGACGAGCTGGTGCAGTGGGCGACCGCCGCGGCTGCGCCGGAGTCTTGCTACGTCGTGCACGGCGAGCAGCGCGCAGCCCAGACCCTTGCCCGACGCCTGTACCAGGACGCCGGCTGGACCGCGGTGGTGCCAAGACCGGGTGAAGTCGTGCTGATCTGATCTGAGCGACGCAAGCTGGGTCAGTCGACGTGAAGCACGGCGGCTCCGCTGAATCTGCCATGCGCGAGGTCATTGAGCGCCTGGTCGGCTTTGCTCATCGGATACGGTCGGCTCGTCGCCCCAATGCCGAATCGCTCCACCAGTCTGAGAAATTCCTCGCCGTCACGACGGGTGTTCGCGGTTACGCTGCGCAGCACCTTTTCCTGAAACAGCTCATCTTGGTAGCGGATCCGCTCGATGTCACTCAGCCAGATCCCGGCGACTGCCAGCGTCGCGCCGCGGTCAAGCGCCCGTAGCGCGACTGGGACGAGGTCACCGGCCGGAGCGAACAGAATCGCCCCGTCCAGGGCTTCCGGCGGCTGGTCGGCGGCCCCGGCGACCGAGTCGACGCCGAGTTCGGCGGCCAACTGGGCGTTGCGCTGGCCACGGGTGAGCACATGCACGGTCATTCCGAGGTGCAGCGCCAGCTGCGCGGTGAGGTGCGCGCTGCCGCCGAACCCGTAAATGCCAAGCCGCCCACCGGCCGGCACGCCTGACGTCTTCAAGGCCCGGTAGCCGATAATGCCGGCGCACAGCAGCGGCGCGGCCTGCTCGTCGGTGACGCCATCCGGCAACCGGTAGCAGAACAGCTCATCTGCGACGCAGTAATCGGCGTAGCCGCCGTCGACGTCCCAGCCGGTGAACGTAGGACTCAGGCATAGGTTCTCCCGCCCACTGCGGCAGAATCGGCAGCTCTGATCCGTCTCGGCGAGCCATGCCACTCCGATCCGGTCGCCCGGCGCGAACCGGGTGCACCCCGGGCCCACGTCGTCCACCACACCGACGACCTCGTGACCGGGGGTCACCGCTGGCCGCCGCGGCGTGAGATCACCTTCGGCCAGGTGCAGGTCGGTCCGGCAGACGCCGCAACAGGAGACCCGGACCCGGACTTCGCCGGGCCCAGGAATCGGATCCTGCCTGTCGATCTGCCGTAGCGGGCCTTCATCGATGACTCTGGGCTCAAACACTACCCAGGCGCGCATTCTCAGGGCACCCGCTCAGGCGCCGGTGACATCTCCGGCGACACCGGGGGAACCGGGTCAGGCGTCGGCCGGGCAGGGTCAGAACCACCGTTGTCCAACCGGAACGGCGGATACTGGTCGGTCAACAGCGCGACGTAAGCCAGCACCCGGTAGCACCACCGGTTCAACCCCATCAGGAAGTCGAACAACGGGCGCGGATACTTTCCGGTGACCGCGAGGATGACGCCTGCCACCAGAGCCAGAATGGCGATCAGGCCGCCACCGCCAGCGATTCGCCAACCATCGTCCGAGCCGAATCCCCAGCCGCCGGCGAACACCGCGACGATGATCAGATGCGGGAGTGCGAGCAGCCACCACTTGACCAACACCAGGCCCCGGGACAGCCGGGCCGGGTAGTCGACGATGAATGTCGCCGGGTAGGAAGGATCGTCTGCCAGGGTGAAGGGCGGGTAGCGGTCCGTGGCGAAGGCTGCGTTGGCGTAGTAGCTGACTCGCCACGTCCAGCGCATCACCCCGACCGCGTAGTCGAACAGGCTCCTCGGATAGTGGCCGGTGAACAGGATCGCGAAGCCGGCGATCACGGTGGTGACCATCAGAGCGAGCCATAGGAACACCAGCACGATGACGTGCGGCACGATGAGGATCCACTTGACCAGCCAAAGCCATCGGCTCAAAGGCTCGTCCGGCTCACCGTTCAATCGCGCAGGGTAATAGTTCTCAGCGCTCATGGCGTTTCAACCCCTTCCTTCCATTCTTTCTCCATGCGCACTCGCGCGTCAGTACGCGATGACACCCGATGTCAGAGGCCGTTGGGCCCAGTCGGCCGCAGTCTCAGCCTCGGGCTCCTCCGCCAGCACCGCGTCGCCGACCACGGCGACAGCGCACGGCGCGCGATGCAGCGCCCCGCTGATGACAGGCCCAAGGGTTGGGGGCAGGTAGCGGCCGTGCCGGTGTTGTCCGAGTACCAGCAGATCCGACGGGCGGCAGAATTCGCTCACCACCTGCACCGGCCGGCCGGCCAGCACCACCGGGCAGATGGTGACTCCGGGATGTTGGGCGACGGCTGCGGCGAGCATGGCCGAGATCCGTCGAGTCTCAGCGGCGATCCGCACTCCTGGCACGGCCGACTCCGGATCCTCGGCGGGGCCTTGCCGGTGCGGCCAAGCGGGCACCTGCCAGGCATGCAGCACCGTCAGATCGACTTGGTGCAGCCGCGCCTCGGCGATCCCCAATCCCAGGGCGCGCATCGAGGTCGGCCGGTCGCCAAGCGCCACGACCACCCGCTCGATCGGTAGCCCCATCGCGCCATCAGCGTTCGGAGCCACCGCGACCACCGGGTTGTGCGAGTGCGCCATCAATGACTGACTCAGCGAGCCGACCAGATGCGCGGCGATGGCTCCCTTGCCCTGTCGCCCTACCACGGTCATGACGCAGCCTGCTGACATCGTGACCAGCGCCCGATGCGGACTGCCCAAGAATAACCGTCCCCGCACCTGGACGGAGGAGTCGAGGCTCTGGGCGTATGCCACGGCATGGTCGACGATGGGTTGGACGAGCTCCCGCAAGCCTCGTCTGATGCTCGGCGTTGTCGTCCACAGTCCCACCGCGACATCGCTGACGTGCACCAGCAGCACCCCGCAGCGCCTGCGGCGCGCTTCTGCCATCGCCCATGCGATGGCGGCCCGGGCAGGTGCCGAGCCATCTACTCCGACGAGGATCTCTTCAGCGGGTGTCATTGGGATCTCTCCCCTTTCGAAGTCGACTGCGACTGCCACCATCGATGTTCCAACCGTGAACCCGTCAGTAGTAAGGGGCCAAAGACCCTGTCTTGCGAGTCCGGCGCAGGACAACATCGGTGATAAGGAGGTCACCGCATGCTGGATGCACAAGCTCGCCAGGGATATGGCGCCGCTGATTCGGGCTTGGAGCCCGTCGACGGCCTCAGCGAAGCAGAAGCAAGCCAGCGGCTGACCGCTGACGGACGCAATCAACTGAACGCCGCTACCGAGCGTCGAGTTCTGGCCACGGTCTGGAACCAGGTCACCGACACGGTCATCCTCGTGCTGCTGATCGCCGCAGTCCTCACCGCGGCAGTCGGAGACTTGGCCGACATGGCTGTCATCCTCGCGGTGATCGTCCTGAACACCGCGTTGGGCACCGCGCAACAGATTCGATCAGATCGAGCGCTTGCCGCGCTGTCAGCGATGACTGCTCCGCGGACCACAGTGGTGCGTGACGGCAGGACACGCGACATCGAGGCCAGCGAGGTGGTGGTGGGCGACCTGGTCGAATTGACCGCCGGTGACATAGTGCCTGCCGATGCGGTCATCAAGCAGTGCGAGTCGCTCACCGTCGATGAGTCGATGTTGACCGGAGAATCGGTGCCGGTCGGCAAAGCGATCGGGGACAGCATCCTCGCGGGCTCGGTGGTGACTCGGGGGCGGGCCCGGGCTCTGGTCAACGCGACCGCCCACGCCACCGTGATGGGCGGCATCGCTCGCAGCCTGAGCGGTCGGCCCGGCGCGGGCACGCCTCTGCAAGCCCAGCTTTCCGAGTTGGGCCGGCGGCTCGCGATCGGAGCCAGCGTGGCCGCGGTGGCCGTCATCGGGCTGAACCTGTGGATCGGTCGAGGGTGGGAGACCAGCCTGGTGCTGGGCATCAGCCTGGCGGTCGCCGCGATTCCCGAGTCGCTGCCCGCGGTGGTCACGCTGTCGCTGGCGCTGGCTGGGCGCAAGCTCGCCGGCAGCGGGGTGCTGGTGCGCAAGTTATCGGCTGTGGAGGCGCTCGGATCAATCACTGTGCTGGCGATGGACAAAACCGGAACGCTGACCGAGGGCCGGATGAGGGTTGCCGAGGTCTGGACGGCCGAGGCCACTCCCGCGTCCACGCAGAAGCTGTTGGAGTACGCCGCGCTGTGCAGCGACGCCTGCATGAGCCCGGACTTAGCCCCCCAGCGCAGCGACGACCCGACCGAGGTCGCGTTGGTTGAGCGGGCCAAAGCCGCTGGAATCGATGTCACCGCCGTTCGCAGGGCACTGCCCCGGATCGCCGAGTCCCCCTTCAACGCTCAGACCGCCACCATGAGCACCGAGCACCTCACCGGCGCAGACATGGTGCTACGGGTCCGCAAAGGATCGCCAGAGGCGTTGCTGGACGCCGCTGACCTGGACGGGGCGGCAGGCAAGGCACTGACCTCGATGGTGCACGCAGGGCTCCGGGTGCTGGCGATCCGCGCGTTGACTGACGGGCTTGGAGGCCCACCGGCGCCTGACCGGCTGGTCGGACTGGTTGGTCTGGTCGATCCGGTCCGGCGCACAGCGCCGGCGATGATCCAGGCCTTCCGCAAAGCTGGCGTGCGGCCGGTGATGATCAGTGGTGATCACCCGGGCACCGCGGCGGCGGTGGGCCGGACGCTCGGGCTGGACGGCACCGAAGACGTGCTGACTGGCGCGGACCTGACCTCGGCCGCTCGGCTCGACGGTGCTGAGCTGTCCCGCCACGGTGTCTTCGCCCGAGTCCGGCCGGAGCAGAAGACGGCGGTGGTGCAGGCCCTGCAGCACCAGGGCAACGTCGTGGCCATGACCGGGGACGGGGTCAACGACGCGCCCGCGCTGCGGGGCGCAGACATCGGCATCGCGATGGGCGCCGGGACCGAGGTGGCGAAGCAGGCCGCAGCTATCGTGCTCAGCTCCTCGGATCTGGCGGCCATGATCCCGGCGATCGTCGAAGGCCGCCGGGTCTATGACAACATCAGGCGTTTCCTGCGCTACGCCGTCAGCGGCGGGGTGGCCGAGGTGCTGATCATGCTGGTGGCGCCGTTGCTCGGCATGAGAGTGCCCTTGCAAGCTGGTCAGATTCTCTTCATCAACCTGCTGACCCACGGCCTGCCCGGGGTGGCCATCGGAAACGAGCCGGCCACCGCCGACGCCGCTGAACGCGCTCCTCGGCCGCGGAACCAGCGGCTGCTTGACCGCCCTCAGCTGTGGGCAGTGATGGTGCTGAGCAGCACCGTCGCGGTGGTCAGCCTGCTCGCGGCCGGCTGGTCGGCCTGGAATGCCCGGCCCGCTCAGAGCACCCTTTTCCTGACCTTGACCTTCGCGCAGCTGGCGATAGCCCTAGCAGGCCGCCCGGTAGGGCATCGGTTGCGCGATAACCGAATGTTGCTGTGGTCCGTGCTGCTCAACCTGGCGCTGGTGCTCGCTGCGGTGTTCACCGCACCGCTGCAAGAGCTCTTCCAGACCCGCGCCGTGACGGGGGATGACGTGGCAGCGGCGGTGGTCGCCGCCGCCGTGGTAGCGGTGGCGGCGCGGCTGACGGTCCGGATCGCTGACCGATCCACTCGAATGGCAGGCCAACGGGCACGATCGCAGGACACGCGGTACCCCGCCTAGGCTCGGGCGTCAAGCCTCTGCTGGCCAGATCCCGGCAGCAAGCGCTGCGCCAAGCCGCGAGGCCGGGCGGCCACCACAGGACCTTCGCCTCATGGCGCGCGGCTCGCTGATCGGCAGGATGGCACATGAGGTAGTTCACGGCCACCACGTAAATCGGTGGCTGAGCTTCGGAGGCGACACATGGCAGGCACTGGTGACTGGCTTCTCGTCCGAGCGCGCACGGACTCCACGCGCGCCCGTCGAGGCCAAATCCTGGAGACGCGCGGACGGCAGGGCGGACCTCCCTATCTGGTCCATTGGGTGGATACCGGCGCGCAGGCGTTGGTCTTTCCCGGCCCGGACGCGCACGTGATGAGCGAGGCCGAACTGGCCGAAGTCGACCGGCAGCAGAACCTGCGGATCGGCCGGGTGCAGAAGGAGTTGGCGGCGGCCAAGTGGGCTGCCTCACCGCCCTCCTGAGGAAGGTCCGTTCCTGTGCCGGGACCTGACCTGAACAATTCCGAGAGCCGAGACCTGATGACCCACCCACTGCCAGCTACCGTCCGCGAGACTCACAGCGCTGTCGTGTTGTTGATGGGCGAGTATGCGTACAAGTTCAAGAAGGCTGTCGACCTAGGCTTCCTGGACTTCCGCAGTGACGCTGCGCGCCGAGAGGTCTGCCGCCGGGAACTGCAGCTGAATCGACGGCTCGCACCGGATGTCTATCTCGACGCGATCGTTATCAAAGGTTCTGACGGTCGAAGCCATGAGCATGGCCTGCTGATGCGGCGGATGCCTGACGACCGACGGCTGTCAACGCTGGTACGGCAAGGCGCCGACGAGGTGGATGACCACCTGCGCGCGCTCGCGCGGCTGCTTGCCTCCTTTCACGCCACCGCCGAGCGGGGCCCAGAGATCGCGGCCGAAGCCGGCCCCGAGGGACTCGGGCGCCGCTGGAGGGACAACCTCTCCGAGACCGAAAGATACCGAGGCTCGATCCTCAGCGAATCCATGCACACCCGGATTCGCCAGCTTGCGCTGAGCTACGTGGAGGGGCGGAAACCCCTGCTGTCCGAACGGGCCGCCGCCGGGCTTGCCATCGACGGCCACGCCGATCTGATCGCCGATGACGTGTTCTGCCTGCCCGATCACCCGCGGGTGCTGGACTGCATCGAGTTCGACGACCGCCTCCGATGGGTCGATGTGCTCGACGACGCGGCCTTCTTGGCCATGGATTTAGAGCATCTGGGCCGGCCAGACCTGGCTGCCCTCTTCCTGCGGTCATATCTGCATTTCAGCGCGACGCCGACCGTCGCCTCGCTGGAGCACCATTACGTTGGCTACCGCGCATACGTCCGCGCCAAGGTCTGCTGCATTCAGGCCGAGCAAGGCCGCGCCCTTGCCACCGCCGACGCCGAGGAATACGCAGCCCAGGCGCTGCGGCATCTGCAGGCCGGCGAGGTGACGTTGACGCTCGTCGGAGGAGCCCCCGGCACCGGCAAGACCACGCTGGCTCGCGGGCTGGCCGATTCACTCGGCCATGTGCTGCTCAGCTCAGACGACATCCGGCGCGAGTTGCCTGCCATCGGCGAGGACCGGTATACCCCGGCCGCCAAGTATGCGGTTTATCGGGAACTGCTGCACCGCGCCGAGCAAGCGCTGGCCAGAGGGTTGCCAGTGGTTGCCGACGCTACCTGGGGTGAGTCAGGCTGGCGCGAGCTGGCGGCGAAGGTAGCGACCTCGACCGTGAGCCGCCTGGTGCCTCTGCAATGCCGCTTGCCGACCGAAGTCGCGGTCGGTCGGGCCCAACGACGATGGGAACTCGGCTTCGACAACTCAGAGGCCGGAGCAGACATCGCACGATTGCTGGCCGGGCAGCAAGCACCATGGCCCCAGGCAATCGACATCGACACCGCCTGTTCACCGCAGGACGCGCTGGCCGGCGCGCTGGCGCAGTTGCCGGTGCAGGACCCGATCGCCGACGCAGGATGACCGAGCCTTCGCTGCGACCTACTTACCGGGCTGATGGCCCGCAGGCTTCTCCCACGGCTTCGGGTGGTGAGCCCGCCTACGACCCACAGGAGCAGCTGACGCTGCTGTTCCGCGATCTTCGTAGCGACCCTGGCGGCCTCACAACCCGCGAGGCGCAGCGGCGGTTGATCACGGTCGGACCGAACGAGCTCACCCGGCGCGGCGGCCGGCTGTGGCCCCGGCAATTGGCTGCCCAGTTGCTGCATCCGTTGGCCTTGTTGCTCGCGGGGGCAGCCGTGCTCGCAGCCCTGAGCGGCTCGGCTGCCCTGGCCGTCGCCGTCGTTGCCGTGATCGTGCTCAACGCCGCCTTCGCCTTTGTCCAGGAATTGCACGCCGAGCGCGCCGTGGAAGCACTCGCAGCCTTTCTGCCGGATCGGGCCCGGGTGATCCGGGACGGCAACAGGCTGGAAGTCGAGGCGCGCCTGCTCGTCCCCGGCGACATCATCGTTGTCGAGGAAGGTGACCGGGTCTGCGCGGACGCTCGGCTGATCGCGGGCTCGGTAGAGGTCGATCTGTCCATGCTCACAGGCGAATCCGCGCCTGTGACGTGTAGCGCCGACGCCACGGAGACTGCTCCGTCCCGGCTTGCCGCCCGGAACCTGCTGTTCAGCGGCACCACCGTCACAGCGGGCGAGGCCGAGGCGATAGTGACGGCGACTGGCATGCACAGCGAGCTGGGTCGCATCTCGGCGCTATCCGAACGCTCCGAGCGGACAGAAAGCCCGTTGGAGAAGCAGGTGAAACGCGTCGCTTGGGTGATAGCAGCAGTCGCGATTGGCGTCGGCCTGGCATTCCTTCCAGCAGGCGCCGCTGCCGGCATGAGCTGGGCGGCTGCGGCCAGCTTTTCGATCGGAATGATCGTAGCCAACGTGCCCGAAGGCCTGCTGCCCACAATCACGCTGTCACTTGCGATTGGGGTGCGGGACCTGGCTCGGGGGAACGCGGTGGTGAAGCGGCTTTCCATCGTCGAAACACTCGGTTCGGCCACCGTCATCTGCACTGACAAAACCGGCACGCTGACCCAGAACAGTATGCAGGTCAGCCGCCTGTGGCTACTCGAAGAGGACCACGACCTGAACGACCTGGCGATGATACCTGCGTCCGTTGTCGCTGGGCTGACGCTGCTGGCTCACACTGCCGCGGTGTGCACCACAGCCGAACTTCAGGGAGCCGGCGATCCCACCGAGCTCGCCCTGCTCGAGCTGGCTCGCCGGGTCGGCGTCGCAGTCGAACCGCGCGACCGCGACGCCGGGCGAGGCGCGATCTTTCACTTTGATCCGCACCTAAAGCGAATGACCACCGTGGATGTCGAGAGGGACGGCGCTCTGGCAATCCACACCAAGGGCGCTCCTGAGTCGGTGCTGCCCCGTTGCACAACCATGCTGGCAGCGCACGGACCCGTCAGCTTGGAGAAGTCAACTACCGCGCGTGTGCTACTAACGGTCGAGGAGTACGCCACTCATGGTCTGCGAGTGCTGGCGATCGCACGGCGGCCGCTTCTCGGTGGAGAAGTCCCCGCTCGACGCGAGGATGCGGAGCAGGAGCTGTGCCTACTCGGGCTCATCGCCATTCTGGACCCTCCTCGTCCAGGAGTGCGGGAGGCGATAGCGCGGGCCCACCAGGCGGGCATTCGGATTCATGTGGTGACCGGTGACAATGGCCTGACCGCTGCCGAGATCGCCCGGCAGGTGGGCATCGGCGATGACCGCAGTCCGATCGTGACGGGTGACCAGCTGGACGCAATGCCTGAGGACGAGCTGGACGCGCTGCTGGCCGGCGATCAAGAAATCGTCTTCGCGCGCAGCTCGCCCGAGGCCAAGCTCCGGATCGCCGACGCGCTGCGGGCCCGTGGCGACGTGGTCGCGATGACAGGTGATGGGGTCAACGACGCCCCCGCGCTGCGGCGCAGTGACATCGGGGTGGCAATGGGCCGTTCAGGCACGGATGTAGCTCGGGAAGCAGCCACGATGGTGCTCACCGACGACAACTTCGCGACCATTATCGCCGCGGTCGAGTCGGGACGACGCATCTATGACAACATCCGGAAATTCATCGTCTACATCTTCGCGCACACAGTGCCAGAAGTGGTGCCATTTCTGGTCTTCGCCCTTTCCGGTGGCGCAGTGCCGCTGCCGATCACCATCCTGCAGATCCTGGCTATCGACCTGGGCACCGAAATCATCCCCTCACTGGCTTTGAGCCGCGAGCCCGCCGAGCCAGGCCTGATGCGACGCCCGCCGAGGCCGCGAGGCGAGGGCGTCATCACCGCCGGGATGTTCGTCAGGGCCTGGGGCGTGCTGGGAGCGATCTCGGCCACCCTAGTGATGGGCGCGTTCTTCCTGGTCCTGTACCAGGCCGGCTGGAGCCCGGGCGACGAGATCGGCGCCGGCAGCCCACTGCACCACGGGTACCAGCAAGCCAGCACAGTGGCCTGGCTCGGCATCGTCAGCTCCCAGATCGGCGCAGGCTTCGCCGCGCGGACCAATCGAGCCTCGCTGCGCTCGATCGGAGTGTTCAGCAATCGCTGGCTGCTGGCGGGCATCGCGGCCTCAGTGGCGTTCGCCGGCGCTGTTGTGTATGTGCCGGCGCTGCACTCAGTGTTCGGGACGGCTGCGTTATCGCCGAGCCAGGTCCTGCTCGTGACGCCTTTCCCTCTTATCGTGTGGGGGGCCGACGAGCTGCTGCGAGCATGGAAACGCCGCCGAACTGACTAGCCACGCCTGCCGAAGCAGCCGGGCCCGGATGGGCACGGCTGCTCGCTGAAGGCTGCGGCAATCAGCGCCGATCGCGCGATAACGTACGCGCGCTAGCCGGGCTGCGCTAGCTGGGTCGCTGGCGCGACCGGCGCATCCCGGTGACGACAATCAACGTCACACCGGTTCCGCTACCGATGAGGAACACAGCCGCAGCGCCGAGCAGGTGCGGCAGCATCCGCCATTGGACCTCATCGCCGACTGCCAACGTGGCGCCGGTCCAGGTTGAGCCCTCTACGCTGATGCGGTAATCACCCATCACCTTGGGATCAAACGCCGCGACCGCGCGGCCGACCCGGTCAGCACTGCCGGGCACGTCATACCGCAGATCTAGCCAGTAAGTCCTGACCGGCACGGCTGCCCCGTTCGGATCCGTCACGCGGATACCCAACTGACTGGCGGGCGTCGAGAGCAGGCCCTGCATCCTCTGAGGCACTTCGTAGTACAGAACGCGGGTGTCCAGCTGGTCGACCTGCACGATGGCGACGCCGGGCACCGACATCCGCTGATAGCCGTCCACGTGGTGCACGAGGGCGAAGAAGGCGATCAGGCCCCACATAAGCGCGCCGCCGAAGCCGGCGGCGACCAGGCCCGCGCCGATCCAGTACCTACGCGCCGAGGGCGTTCTTGGGGAAGCAAGGGCATCCGTCGGCGTCGGATGCGGTGTGGTGAGAGACATGGCCAACTCCTTTCAGGACGGCAGAACCAGCTACCTCTCAATCCTCGGCCCCGACTTGCAGGCGCCGCATGAGGAGAAGGTCCCGAGTGGCATGCCTTGGCACCCGAGGTCACCCGCCGGTGCATCCCTACAGGACTTGCGGCCCTATCTCAGTCACCGGACGCGTCGCATTCTGGTTCGGATGAGAGGGGATCAACGTGAGCCGAACGGATGTCAGGGCTGCTTCACCTGCGCTACTTCCCTGGGCGACGGCAGGCCTTGGTATGGGCTTCATCGTGGCCGCCGATGGGTCGTGGGGGTGGCGGGTCGCCCGGGTCCTCATCGTGGCCGCGGTATGCGCCGGTGCCGTGCAGGCGCAGCGGTTGCGACCGGGCCGCGCCGCGGCTATCACATCCCTATCGCTTGGCGTTGTCGCAACGGCAGTCGGCGCCACGATCGCGGCCTCCTACTTGACTAGGTCGGGGCTGTCAGTCAAGGCGGTTGGTGGCGTCCTGGCCACCGCGGGCGGGCTGGCGGTGGCGATCACCGGGGGCTTGGCGTTGCTGCGGGCGGCCGTCCACGGATGGCGCAGGCTGTTAGCTGTCCCCGTTGGGGCTGTGTTGGCCTATGCCCTGGTCATGCCACTGTGTGTGGCGGTGTTCGCGACGAACGTTCCCAGACCGCGGCTGGGCACGGTCACCCCTGCTGACCGTGGGCTCAGTTACTTGGATGCTGGCTTCAAGACCAGCGATGGGGTCACCTTGTCCGGGTGGTACATCGAGTCCCGTAACCGCGCCGCGGTGGTGCTGTTGCACGGCGCGTCCTCGACCCGAGTGGCAGTGCTGGATCAGGCTGCTGCTCTCGCCCGGCACGGCTACGGCGTGTTGCTGTTCGATGCCCGTGGCCATGGGCGCAGCGGAGGGCGAGCAATGGAGTTCGGCTGGTATGGCGACCGGGACGTCGAAGCGGCGGTCAGTTACCTGCAGAACCGTCCGGACGTGGACAGCCGGCGAATCGGAGCCGTTGGCATGTCCATGGGCGGCGAGGAAGTCATCGGCGCGATGGCCGCCGATCCACGGATCAAGGCAGCAGTGGCCGAGGGCGCGACGAATCGCGTTCTCGGCGACAAGCAGTGGCTGTCGGATGTCTACGGGCTACGTGGGCGGCTGCAGCAGGGAGTCGAGTGGTTGACGTACGGGATCACCGACCTGCTCACTGAGGCAAGCCGACCGATCTCCTTGAGAGACGCCGTTCGAGTTGCCGCGCCCCAACCGGTCCTGCTGATAGCCGCGGGCACCCTCGCCTCCGAGCATTACGCGGACAAGGCGATCCAAGCCGCCTCCCCGGCGACCGTCGAGCTGTGGCTGGTGCCAGGGGCAGACCACATCGGTGGCCTGCGCACCGCCCCTCGGGAATGGGAGCGGCGGGTGTCGGCCTTCCTGGGCCGAGCCTTGCTTCAGCACAGCGTGAGCCAGTAGCGATAGCCCTCGCCGCGCGAGTGCCCACGTCGTTAAAGCCGGCGAGCAGGGCCCGGCCCCCACCACCAGGACGTCGGCCCGCTCGGTGGTCATGCCGCGGTGTTCTCCGCCGACGCCAGTCGCGACCAGTCAGGCGCGGACAGCTCATCTAGGTAACCTGACCGGCTCAGCAGCTCATCCCGGGTGATGCCGGGTATGACGTGATAGCGGATCGACCCTGGAACGCTGACCAGGGCCAGCACCCGCCACAGCGTACGAGCGTAGTCCGCGGCCAGCTGCGGGTCATCCCATTGGTACAGCCCGCGGTAGGCACCGGTGCTGTCGCTGGCCAGCCACAGCTTCGACACCAGCCCCGGGAATCCGAGGAATAACGGGGTATTGAGGAGGCTTTCCCACCGGAACAAGGCGTGGGTAGCCGCGCTGTGCACGCCGCGGAGCCGGAAGGTCACCACCAGAACGGCCGGGCCAGACGTCGGGACATGGTCGACGACGGTTTCACGGTAAATCACCGCCTCGGTTCCGTCAGCGAAGCGCAGCCGTTGGCCGACGTGCTCGCGGGGAAGGTGGACCCTGCGCCGAGCCAGCAGCTGTACGGTGACCAGGACGCACCTTGCCACTGAGCGGGCCGCCGCGACTATCGGCAGCGGCGACAGGGGGAGAGGGTAGCCGGCGGTCTTGCTGTCCATACCGTGGACGCTGGCTGCTGGCACGCCGGGCTGCTGCCGGTGAGACTGATGATCCGGGGTTGTGAACATCTTGTCCTCCTTGTCGGCGCTTCCTGCCCAGCCTGCCGCTACCGGTTCACCGTGGGCAGGGGCCAGAAGTCCTCGACGACCTGCGGTTGCCATAGGCGCGGGCCTGACCCAAGCGAGCGGATGGCTGACTCCGACCTAAGGAAGGGAACAAAGACCCTGTCCTCAGGAGCCGGGTGCTTGATGCACTGATGCTGCCTCTCGCCATGGCCCACGGTGAGCTACTCGAGGAACGGAGCACATCCATGACGCAAGCCACGGTCAACCCGATTCTGGTTGGTGTCGATGACTCTTCCGCAAGCCACGACGCGATTGCCTGGGCTGCGGACGAGGCATCCCGACGCAAGCTGCCACTCACGTTGGTCCATGCGGGGTATTACTTACACGGACCTGCGCTCTCTGCTGCCACGTTCAACGAAGCGGCACGAGAAATCGACCAGTACGGGCGACAGATCGTGGCCGAAGCGGCGCGCATGGTGCAAAATATCGATCCGAGCGTGGTGATCAACACCAGGCTGGACACCAAGCCTGCGGCTAACCTACTCATTTCACTGAGCGATTCGGCCAGCATGCTCGTCGTCGGCTCGCATGCCGAGGGCAGTGTCTCAGGCGCGATACTCGGCTCGCTGAGCCAGACGGTGGCGGCTCACGCCCGATGCCCGGTGGTCGTGGTCAATCACAGCCATCATCCCGTGAACGCTGAGCCCAAGAAGGCTGTCGTCGTGGGGATTTCACCCACTCCAGGAGGCCAGCAGGCGCTTCGGTTCGCGTTCGAACGAGCTCGCGAGCGGGGCAGCTCTCTTGTCGCGGTCCGGTCGTGGGGCGACATCGGATGGGGATCGGTAGCACTCACCGGCAGCGACATGATGATCCATGACTGGCGAGCTGCGGAGTCCACCCTGCTCGACGAGTGCCTCGGTGAGATCAGCGAGGAATTCGCGGACGTCACCGTAGACCGCCGGCTGGTAGGGGTGCGCGCGCAATGGGCGCTGGCGGAGGCCGCCATCGGAGCGGACCTACTGGTAGTGGGCTGCCACCGTCCGGATGACCACTGGTTCTCCCGACTCGGCCCGGTCGCGTCCTGGCTGCTGCACCGGTCGCCGTGCCCGATCGCCATAGTCGGCAGGCCTCACCACATCAAAGCCGAGGCTGATGAGGTAGGGAACTGACCGGCTGCTCGACTTGGTCCAGGCGCGCGGTGACCGGCCGGTCCTGTGATGCTGGTGGGATGAGCAACGTCGGAGCGTGCCTCACTCGCAGGGCGGTGTCGACCACCACGTCCAGGCCTGGCTCCGGCGAGTCAGCGGCAGGGTCGTTTCCCATGATGAGCAGGGGAGCGCCGGCTGCGTACTCGCGCAGAACCGACCGTGCATCGCCGATCCGCAACCGGACGGACACGCCCACTGCGGGGAATCGCGGCGTCCAGGCGGCCAGAAACAGATCCAGAGCGATTTGCTCCTCGGCTTCGGCGCAGCCGAGGTCGGCATCCGGGTGCGGCTGCCAAGGTCGCAGCGCGATCAGCCCGCCGCGCCGCTCGGCTGCTGCCTCGAACGCGGCTTCGATCGCTGCTTCGTCGTTGGCCAGGTCTCGCAGCAGCACGGTCACCGGCGCGTGCAGCGGCGTCGCGAGAGGTGACTGGTCGCCTATGACAAGCACCGGGCACCCGGCATGCTGGGCCAACTGCCGCAAGGCCGACCAGCTGCCAGAGCGATGTGGCGAGCCGACCACGATCAGGTCCGCATCACTGGCGACTGCGGAAAGCACACGAGCCGACGAGGACCGGATGG
>WUUC01113245.1_pt1 | contig 16260 bp, 5 predicted proteins | sample 6278441 | NCBI WGS metagenome assembly WUUC01 (sample SAMN13675441, study PRJNA597444) | soil metagenome | isolation source: soil | place: USA: Washington | collected 2017-10
TAAACCTTTTACAGCAAAGCTCTGATTACTTAACGTTTTTAGTTCAGCATTTATCCCGTCACTTGAATATTGATTCTCCAGCTGGAAAGAACGAACTGGCTCAACAAATCACCAAGATGATCCGTGAATGGGATCATCCTTTAATTGTTCATGAAACGCTTCGTAAACTCGCTCATCTTTTGAAGGTTCCAGAAGAGATGGTAGGTGTGGGACAAGATGTCTCACCCAATATTTATATTAAAAAATCGGCAAGTATTGGCATTCAAACGATCGATCCGAATCGAGTTCTAGAGGCAGACTTATTGCGATGGCTATTGCTGTTAGGCCAGGAACAACCCCGCTTAGTTGATCTGGTGCGTGCGAATTTAACAATCGAGGACTTGTGTGTCACAGTTTGTCAGAGAATTTATCAGGTTTATCAAGACAATCATGAGCACCATCGCCCTTGCGACTTGCTTTCACTAGCCATTGATTTAGATGATGCAGAAGGGCAATTGGTGATGTCCGAACTCCTTCAAAAGAAAGTCAATAGAGAGAGAGCAGAGCAGCAACTGATCGAAACGATTCAAAAAATACTAGATAGAAACTGGATGCAAAAAAGGGAAACGATTAAGATTAAAATTCAAAGTAGCCAATGCTCAGATGAGGAAGTGTTGGAACTTGTGAAACAATTTGATGAACTGAAGCGCTCTCCTCCAAAAGTCATGAATCAAAAGTAAGAAATAGAGGAGAGCATTGCTTTTCGAGTCGCTGGACAACAATAGGCCAAAGAAATATCGAGAATTTATAACGAAACTAGGCCTTAAAGCTTACGTATTTTTTCTGCGATTTCTGTGGTGTTTATAGCTGATATCACTAGATACTTTCGTTCGTTAAGAGAAACATCATGAGTCTGCACCCCGATTGCGTGAATGCCTTGCTTAATCGTTTCAATGTCAGAGATTTTATCAATATCCACTAATGCATCCACATAATATCCTGGTCGAAGAAAAGCCTTCAATTTGACCTTAAAGAATTCACTTAAAAATCGAGAATGAGAATTACCATTCACTATTTCTTCTTTATAAATTATTTTGGGTACAATTTCACTTACTATTGTTTTAACAAAGGGTTGTATTTGATGTTTCGATAAGAGGTAAGTATGGTTTTGTAGAGTCTCATTTCTCATAGTTATTTCATTGATGTCATCTGTAGTATGATCATAACGTTTTGATGAATGTGGAAAATAGTACAGAACATCGTCTTGCATCCCTTTTTCGGCAAATTTAGCTAACAAATTGCTAGCATGGAGAGCGCCACAAATAAAAATGACCCCTTCTTGCTTTTTTCGAAGCTTTAATAAATTTTTAAAGATGGTCCTTATTCTCCGATCTTCTTGTAAATTTATGTGAGTCATTCTTTTTGAAAGATCATATGAGAACATTTCATCAAGATCAACTATATCCACACCTTTTAATAATAAGGAAAGCTTACCCGCTTGATCGAATATCTCTTTTAAGATCTTTGAAGCTGGTAAATTTTTAATTTTTTCAGCTACATCCAAATATCTTTGGCTCGAAACATATTGTTTCATTAATTGAGCTAATGAACTGAAACTTTCCTCACTTAATTGTTTGGTTATATTTACCTGTTTTAAAAGCTGCTCTGCTTGTCTCTGTATTTCCATATCATACTTTAATCCAGAATCATGTCTTGCAATGATTTCACTGGTTGTAAGGTCTTTCGGGGTTTCAAAACATAAAGTCTGATAGCCTTGTTCGACTAAATTCGGTAACAAGTCTTTCAGTACAAGTTTTGGTATCTCATCCCAATGGCGTTCAAAAATAATCACAAGAGGCAAAGACATATTTACACCTTAAATTAGTAATTTATGTTTATTTAATAAAATCGGAATTTCAATGATTTTAATTCTGATCATTATTTAAAGTCTATAAATAAAATAAATTTTTTATATTAAAAATAACAAGATTACAAACTCATTTTCTTCTGGTTTTTTTATTGATGATTGACTATCAATTGAAATCAGACAGAACAGTAACATGAACAAGAAGACAACCAGAGATACAAAAGCCGGATAGAAGAATTAAATAAAATAAAGAATCACACTTAAGCTTTTATCAGTTCAGAGACATAGAATGTAGATGGCGAATCATTTAAAAGAGGACTTAAACGGTTGATGAGAGAATCTATGAATGGAATCTCGTTTTTTCGGGTGTACAGTGTCTCATTAAACTGTTTTTAGAACTATAAGGAACTATATGGATAAACAATATTCGCATTTAGTGTTTTACGATGGGGAATGTGGTCTTTGCGATCGTGCTGTGCAATTTTTATTGCGATTTGATACAAAAAAACTATTTGCCTTTGCTCCTTTACAAGGTTCAACCGCTGGCACTTATTTGCAACAATTACCTCCTGAATATAAGCAAGTGGATAGCATGATTTTAATTGAAAATTATCAGACATCTTTTTCCAAAACATTTATCATGGCAAAAGCTGTTTTTCGAATTTTTTGGTTAATGGGAGGAGCTTGGGTCTTGCTTGGCTGGCTCTCTTTTCTTCCCTCCATCTTATTTGACTGGGGTTATCGACTTGTAGCTAGAAATCGTCATCGTCTTTTTAGTCCAGATAGCTGTACGATTCCGCCACCTGATCAAAAGGATCGATTTTTACCCTAAGCCATCTCAAAAAATGTGAAAACAGGATCGATGAATGAATGGCTCAAAACACCAATTTTTTTAGCATTAAATTGGATGATTGATCTATAAATTATACAGGAGGTTTTTCTTGCCTATCCAAGTCATAGATAATGATTTTTCGCTGTCTCGGTTCTCTCACAATTTGATTCTCTATGATTAAATATTTGCCATCTAAATCAATGGAATTAATAGCGTGAGATTCATCCATATAGTCTTCTGTCATTTTTCCATTTCGTACAAATTTCAATTTTGATAATTCATTATGAGCGATATAAAGACTATATTTATCAGCAATCAGAGCATGGTGACCAATCGTATACACTTTATGAATCCAGTGGCTCGGGCCATCTTGATTGATCGCACATGGCTCGTCAGTCTTCACACTAAGATCCCATTGACTAATGAATTTCGATCCAGTCAGCATTTTAGATCCCTGGAATTCGATAATCTCTAATTCACTATTTTGACTTTTTCTACATGGATAACTCAATCTTCGTAGTTTCCTATTTTTTTTATTCTCTCTCACTTCACCGATCACAAATTGATTACCATCTACATATCCTTTTTCCCCTTCCACCCATGGAATCTCTTTATCTAATTTTTTTACCAGATTCTTCGCTTCTGTAATGTTTTCTGGAACACGCGTAACCCATACATAATCATTGTTTTTCAATAACCTCTCTTTTGTATAGAGAGCAGCATCCACAACCCATTTAAATTTCCCCTTCACATCGATCTGAGCACGGAAATCCTCAACTTTCTTGATGGTTTCATGAAAGCTTACTTTGTCAGAGCTTAATGGATCCATCCAAAGAGGAATTGAGCTTGGGCCATTCACAACCAATGAAAGAACGATCTGCTTGAGGTCAGGCCTGTGATCTTTAGAAAACCCACGTACAACCTCAATAGTCTTGGGATCGTCATTCACTTCATATGCTCCGTGAACCAGAATACTAGTGGTATCGAGATGGTTTTTATCCTCCAGTAAATTATTATCAATAGCAACTCCAAAAGCTACTTCAGCGAATAGTTTGCTAGATCCATATTCGGCAATGTCGTCGAGAGCGTGAGCCAAGGTGTAATCTGTAATGTCTTTTGCTTCCAGATCTGGCCCTAAAAGTCTTTCTACAGCCTTAGACTCGAAAAACTGATGAGTCAAGTATAGCCTTCTATTAGTAAAACCTAAGCCATTTAAAATCATAGCTACTGCTGCTCTACCAGGACTAACTTTTCTTTGAGGATCGCATGGCAATCGATCATCAATTCTTTCTGCTATTTTTAGATCTTGGCAAATTGCTGCCACCAAACCAAGATGATCCAATGTTGTCGTTTGAATTTGACCATTTGAAACTTCTGTCATACATACCCCTTCTTGCAAAAAGGAATACTGTAAGCCAATCATTCAATCTAATTCAAAATTTTTTAGTCTAAGGTCTAGAAATGTAGGTTAATTTCCTGTGCCCTGACCATTTGCGAAGAGTTTCTCGTGAATTCATAAAAATATTTATTATTAATAAATAAATTATTTGATATTATTATAGTATATAGTTTTTGCAAATTAGTTTGGTTTAATTGAATTATATTTAATTTTTAAAATTAAATCGTTCGTTTTTAATATATATTAATTACTGTCAAATGTAAAAGGTTTGGCATGAAAATGACATCATGAACGCCATGATACCAGAAAGGAATGTATTTATGATTAGCGATTATCATTTTACTGGCCAAACTAAGCAGGGCAAAGTACTCAATTTCGCAGTCCACATCAACCCTAAAGAGATTCAAAAGGATAAAGATTGGGATCTAATTATCCGAAGAATCATTCTAGATTCATTCAATATTTCAGAAAAACTTTCAAAGCCAGAGATTCACATCAATATCATGGACTTGGATGTGCCTGGAGATAAAATAAACTACGAAATTCTTGAGGAAACGGATCACCCTGTTCACGCAATTGCCATTAAACAATTTGAAAAAAATAAAACTGTTGAGGATATTGTCTCCAAACGAATTCTTCCAGTTGATGAGACAAAAGAAGATATCGGACAGCTTTCCTTACTTGAGCGGTTTTCTGTTATAGATAAAAAACCTCGCGGATTTTTTGGTAAAGTCAAACAGGTATTGGCAGTTTTTCTTTCGAAAATTCTTTATCCCTTCCATCTGCTCCAGAAGCTTTGGCATACTTTAACAAACCGATCAGAAAAACAACTGAAGTGGGACATCAATCTCTTAGCCGAAATCTGCGGAGTCACTCCTACAGATCAGATGAAGATGGTACATTCACTAAAATACATGTCCACGATGTTGGATAGAGAGCGTGAAGAAGTAGCAGATCCTGTTATGCAGTTAAGGTTCAAAAACGGGCTGAAGATAGCCCAGGATATCGATCTGGTACGTCGGAGCTTTTCAAAGTCAAGTGCTCTAAAAGTTGTCAAAGATGTTCAAAAATCGATTTCGGAGGTTGGAGACAAGAAAATCCTTATTCCTGTAGGTTATATGCAGGGAGATAAGCTTGTCGAGGCCTTATTAGAGGTTAGTAAAGATACCAGCGGTAAATATCATGTTTCCTTTATCAGTGCTCAAGAAGAAACCCGAACTCTCTTCGATCGGGAATTGGGAGTCGAAGTAGGTAGTCAATCTTTGCGTCGTGAAATCACTGATATTGAATCCAAGGATCTACTGACAGTTATCCCTACCTTAATCGAGCTTCAGACATCTCCTAACTGTTTGAAAGGGGAAAATGGAAACTGGCAGACCATATTCTTACAAACACTCAAGTTTGAAAAATCCAAGGTGGAAGTAGGGCAAACGACAGAACTTTATCGAGTGGCGGCAGCTCCAGGATACATGGGAGAGGCTATTTCTTATGTAAAAGGAGAAAAAGGGACTAATATCGACGATGCTAAAAGCTTTGATTTGGCTATCCGTCTGCGCCTCTTCTTAGAGGTGTGTCAGGCTAATAAGAAGGGATTAAGAGATCAGAAATTCTGGACTTCTGTTAGGACTACAGCACGCTATTTAGCGACACAGATTGAACAGGAGAAATCGATTCTGGGCTCCAGGACACAACAGGGGATAGAGCTCACGCGCATTTATGGAGAGCTCAAGCAACTTCTTGATCAGTTGGACCTATCCCCACCGGTGTTGGTGAATCTAAGCGATAAGGCTCTTCCTCTTTCGACGGGGCTTGTAGAAGTCGTGACCTATCCTGAGATCCCTCTCTTGACAGCCGTAAAAATGGAGTCCAAAGTCTATCCAAAGGTCGATCCTCCTTTCGCGGTGCTTGACCCGACTCGACCTCTAGAATCGATCCAAAATTGGGGACTGCGTTGCCGTAGGATGATCGCTATGGGAGGATTTAAAGAGGCTGCAATGGAAGCAAAACTAATGGTCAAGATGATTCCTCCTACATCTCAAATGAAAAAAGAGGATGCCGATATCCTATTAGCCTCCTTTAATGATATTGGTGAAGCTATTGCTAGAGGAGCTGTGGAAAAGGAACAATCGACGCTTCAGGATATTGAAGCAATCGCCAACTTAAATTATTTTGCCTTTATGGTAGCAAGAACGGCGAAAATCTTGCCAGAGAGGAAGTTGGACAACTTTGGGGTCACTAACAATAGCCTATTCGAAGAGCTATCCAATTGTGATAGTACTCATAATATTAGAACAGGTTTGCCAAAACTCAATGCAGATATGGGTGCAAATTTATCAAAAATTCCTAACATGATTTTACAGCCATTATTGAATTTAGCGAAATTTAGTGAAATGACTATAAAGGGAGCCGAGCTGTCTCATCGTGTTAAGTCAAATGAACCGATTCAGTTTACCCTAGAGGGAGATCTCACTTATCACTCAAACTTGGATATTAAGTATGTGACACCTCTTCCCTTACGTGCGCCGTCATATGCGCACGATGTAACCCAAGAGATTACTAACCGTTATGTTTCAGAATTTTGCTGTCTTGGATGTATACGAGATAACTGCCCAAATTATAACATCGTCCCTCAAGAACAACACCGATTTCACCCCCTATACATGCTACACAACTATGTTGATACTTTTTGTGACCAATTGACCAAAAAAGGGCAGTTGAGACGAGATGAGATCACTGACCTGATGTATACTCAACAGACTAATCAGAATGCAAATATATTGTGGACCAATGTTCATGGTCAACAACATGGATTTGATATTGCAAATGGTTTTGATCGGAATGATCGCAGCATACAATTGATGAATACATTTATGGTCTATCTTGACCATCCCCATTTTTTCAAACAACCCGACTTGCGCTGGCAGTTTGAGACAAAGATTTTTAAATATGGAGCTCTTTCTTCCCTATTAAATAATATCAGTGTCTATGAACCTTTTTTCATTTCAATGTTGAATAAGCTATCAAAAGAAATTTCTATTTCTACTGCTATAGATGATCAAGAGACGGCAGCCTACTTGATGTATATCTGTGACGAATTACAACAAGCAATCAAATCCTCTACAGTATCGGATCAGATCAAAACATCTCTTCAGGGGTGGATGCCGAAGGATAGAGACCTTATTCTACAAAAATGGGCAAAGGAGCTGGTAGGAAAAAATGATCAACATTTATTAAATACTCAAATGATGGTCCTTCCACTAGTCCTGCAAAATTATTACAAAAAATTTCTACAGAATAATAGTGATCCCTGTTTTGATTCAGAGGATGATCTGGAAATCATTTTGAGCGCAGTCATCCATCTAGAACGCAATGATAAATTGAAGAAATCCATCGACCCAGAAATCCGTGATCGCTATCTGCAATTAATGAGCTTGATTTTAAACAAGACCAAGGAAAAAGTGAGCAGTGAGGCCATACAAGGTGACTTTGTTAATAAGGTTATTGCGAATATCAACTCAAACGTCGCGGGTCTAAAGCTTCAATGGGAACCCCTAGATTTTCCAACCTTTTTGGCATTAGGAAATAAAGGGGACCTGTATCAATTTGATTTGACAACAGGGAAAATAATCCATAACCCTAAACAACCTAAACAACTGGGTGAACTTCCTGATATCGTCAAGAGATATCCAGGGGTGGAAAGACTTTTTAGATCCGCTTTACAGGAATCCTGGAATATCCGAGGAACACCTCCACAAAGTAGAGAAAAGATTTTTGCCTATTCCCATGACAAATTTCCCGACTTCCGCATCGTGGTAAAGCAAGGTTCATCTGATTCAACCGCTAATATCCCTGAAATTTTCATTGAGAGAAGGATTCCCGCATTAAGTGGAAAAACGGCATGGATCATCTTCATAGAATTTAACACACAAGTCCGTATGCGTGCTCATCAGAACTTTTCACAAACACCTGACCTTCCACCTAGAGTGGCAATAGCAATAAGTGATCGCACATGCTGGATCGATCGGGCTAAGAATAAGATCCATGTCTTTGACATCGATAGCAATAAACCTTATGCCATCATTAAACTAAGGAATGAGAAAGATATAACCAACGTCGCTGATCTACATCTACTAGACAGCGATTTACATCTTCTTAGAGCAAGCGATAAAGAGCTCGAACAGTACTCTTCTGTGGAGGATCCTAGCTTTATACAGGTGCTAGGAAGAAAAAACAAGGCGATCCAGGTGAGCTATCCTCGCTATGAAATGGCTTCTAGCGGCGTTCCTCTATCTTTCGATATAGGAAAGAAAGGGATCACTACACAGGCTTTTCCCAACTATAAACTAGCTTCTAACGGGGTACGTCCAGGAAGTGCAGATCCAATAATGGGAGTCACACCTCTTCCTGCAACCTTTGACGCCTTTCAACTTTTACAAAAAGATGGAGACGAAAGAGTTTTAATCCCCTTAAGAGGGTATGAAAAACAATATGCTATCTCTGGAGCATCTCTTCCTTCTTCTAAAATGGTGTTTCCCGATGCATTCGAGAAATGCCCTATGTACGAGTTTTCTGTCAATCGAGAAACCAATCGACTGGTTGCTAAGAGCGGGGATGCTTATGCCTATCTAGCTTACTTGAGCATGGCACACTGGGATTACTCCTCCGCAGCCTATTATTTATCAAAGGCACGCACTACAGCAGGATATGATGCCCATTATGATCAGGTTTTCGAATGGACAGAGAAGTGGCATGACGACACTCCCAATGGGATCGCGCTGAAACTGCGCTTTGAACTTTTCCGAGAAAAGGTATTGGAGGATCGTCAAATGCACCAAATACGGGAAGGAAAGCTGGAACAAACAAAACAGATTGCTATTCAACGTGCTCCTCGTCTTATTCAAATTGCTGATCTGTATGAGAAATATACTGCCGTCGGAACGAGCAATATAGCTGGCGAAAACGGAGTTGACCCTTCCTTAGAACTTTCTTTAGAAGATAGTAAAGAGGTAAAAAGACTGATCAAAGCTCTACTGGATTCACACGGCAATGAAATTGTGGATACTCATGAGCCTAAACCAATACGTGCAGAACAAATCCCTCTCCAAAGTTTCAAAGACTCTGATGTAAGTAATGAAATAGCTCTCTCTCTTGGGACGATGACCTTATGGGCCTTTAACGGCACTGATCAAAATCACACTCCATTTGTTTTGAAAGATCCCCGATGGGTTGTCCAGAATTTTCGCGATCTTTTTAATCAAATAGTCGCAGGTGATGAAAGTTCGATTCATTATAAACAGCTTAAACTGCAGATTCGATTTATTTCGGAGCTCTCAAAGAGTGACCTGAATCCTGTTGAAAGATCTGGTGTGGAGCAGGCTCAATCTTACTTACTAAAATTGATCACTGTTAAAGAGTTAGATCCCCAAGGCTTTCTCGACTTAAAAAACACATTGGGACCCGATAATAAACTGTCCAAATTCAATGGACCTTTTTTCAGTGGAAGTCGCTTATTCGCCATAGGAAGAATGAATGCTGCTCTTAGTGAAGAAGGATTCGATAAATTTGCTTTACGAGATGCTGAGTGTGCAGAAAAAAAAGCTAATGAGATCAGGAATAGGATCTTTAATGAGGCACCAGATCCCTATGACCTATTCAGTTTGGCTAATAACGTCTTGAAATTAGCGAAGGATTGGAAATCGGGCCAACAAAGTTTCTATGACTACTTTAGATCCCTTTTGATGAGTGAGATCTTTGGGAATAAAGGTGCCAAGAGTATTGATTCGCTAGATGAAATCTTTAAATTTCTAGATTCGTTTGCGATTAAGCAACCAGTACAATCCATGGTACCTGCTATTTCTCCCCCACCAAAACCCACTCTAACCTATACCGATAAGTATATGAAGCTGACCGATGTAGCTCCTATCAATTTTGATTCTCGCATAGGTGAGCTTGAACAAGAGATCGCGGCTCGTCCGGAGCCCACTACAGCTAGTATGGTTACCACCGATCCGTCTAAAATTCAGCCGGTGCTAGGCGAGGTGCTAGTGGAACGTTATTCTCAATACTTCCATAAGACGACGGTAGCTCCTCCATCTATCAATGAGGCTATCTTCGATGATTTGAGCCGGTCGAACGAAAAGGCCTTTGTAAGGGTTGCAGAAAAGCACCGTGAGGATCTGACTGCCTATCTTGGAAGCAAGACAACTGTTTCTTTGAGTAAAGGGGAAGCAATAAAACTTAAAGAGAAGTTAGCAGTCGAAAGACAGAATATCACTAGTGCCGAGGAAAATTTGAAAAAAGACCTTTTGCAATATGTGGAACTTTTTGATACCCCTGCAGGGATCCTGGCAATGCGTCGTTTGGTGGGGAAAGGAGTGAAACCTTCTTTGGATTTCCTGATCGCTTTGTGGAGGCGAGGGGAAACAGCTAAAGCGTGGCAAGAACATCCTCTACGAAAATTGGGGATGAAGGAGATACCAGAGTCCTCCGTTAAAAAATTGGATAACGATATCAGTAAGTACCTTGAGCTTTCTACCATTCATAATCATCTAAATCGTATCGTAGAGATGGCTGATAGCTACCTAGGCACCTGCGGGAAAGAGGATACTTCATTAGGGAATACCCAATTAGCAAACGAGCTTTTTGAGGGAGTACAAACAAAGCGGAACTATTCTTTGACCAGTAGTGATAATGCAGACTATCGTGACCTGCTCTATGTTGAATACACCCAAAAAATAATCATGTATGCCGATCAGATTCAAACATTGCGTGAAATGACTTTTGATCCGAACGCTGTCAGACAGTTAAGAATGAGTCGAGGTAAAACCGAAGTAATCACACCTATTCTCGCCAAGAAAAAAGCGACGGGAAAAAACCTTGTTGTGCTGATGCTTCCGGAAGAACTCTACGAGGCAAACTGTCGAGGTTTGGACATTAAGAACCGTCTCCTGTTTGGGCAGGAGATGCATCGGTTCGATTTCAGTCGTAAAACAGATAAAAGCTCCGATGCTCTGAAAATGATCCATCTGAGATTACTCCAAACGATTCAGGAGAAGGGCTTCATCATGTCAACTAAACGTAGCCTGCTGAGTTTAAAAAACAGCTATGTCCTTCTTCTAAATAAGTTGAATAAACTGCAACCATATGAAGATAAGAGTGAATTGTTGGGTCAGGTCCGCGAAATGAGTAAGATCGTCTCACTTTTCTACAATCAAGCTGATGTGCTGGCTGACGAAGTCGATGCTTGCCTCGATGTGAGAAAGGAGGTCAACTTTGCCTTAGGTGAAAGTTTACGAATCGACCAGATCAAAGGAGATGTGGGAGCCGATCTGATGCGTCTGATCATGGATCAGAAGCATGGGGATCCTCTCTATGAGCTAAAAGATGCCCTAATTCATAATACACAAGCGGCCCTATCTCCGGAAATACGTCAACGAATACTAACTGACTTGGTAAAAGTCTACTATGACAGTCATGTAGAGCAAATCTCTGCTATCAATAAAGATACTTTTGTGAAGTATATCATGAACGACCCATTAGGCGTGGAGGCGGAAGCCTGGATCTTTAAACAAAAAGAAAAGAATAATGATTTATTTAAACAGATTACCACTTTAAAGGCGTTCATAGTTAGAGGGTTTGGGACCACTTTCGTGAGAATCGGTAATGTTAACTATGGTCGGGATCCAATCTCAGGGATTTACACCATCCCATATAAGGCAAGTAATACCCCTAGCATCAATTCTGAGTTCGATGATGATATTGAGCGAATCAGCTTTACCTATCAAGACTATATTCAAAATGGGGTTTCTTTCAAACAAGTCTATCAGATTCTGGCTATGATGCAGAAGCAGGCGGTGGCAGAAATGCGCAGCCGCGATTCTGATGAATTTGTTAGTTTTACCGATACGCAGGCTGCCAAAGAATTCAAAGAATTTATCAAAGAGGTGAATCCCGATGGTAAATTGCGCATTAGTATCACATTAGCTAATATGAATGACCCTAAAATGGTCGAGGCCCTAGTCACCGCGCTGCATGAAAGTCCCAAGGGCCGGCTTGCCTTTTGTCAAAAAGCGGTGGTCAGAAACATGAAACAATATTCCGCACAGATCAATTCTATGTCTACAGAAGTTCCTCAGCTTGTCAAAAACTTTGGAGGTTTTACAGGGACTCCTTGGAATATCCATACCTATCATGATAAAATTGATGCGAAGCCCAACTTAGGTGTCGATGGGATGACCTGGTCTTTGATGCTAGGACGTAAAGTCGATATTAAAACCTTTGCATTCGATTCTGAAAAGCCGATCGACTCGCTTCTTTCTAACATCGACATCGTCGGTAATTGTCAAGCCGTTATAGATACCGGAGCCTATCTTCGAGGCACCTCTAATGAAGAATTCATTGAGCGAACACTAGCCATAGCGCAGGAAAAAGGTTTACCAGTGAATGCAGGTATCTATTTCGATGAGTCGGGTAAAATAGTTAAAAAACAACAAGGAGAAAGTAAATCTCTTCCGATTGAGATTGCTCCTAGTACCGATCTGATGACCAATATAACACTTTATGACCAGGCGCACACAGTGGGTGCCGATATCAAACAGGGAAAAAAAGCAAAGGCTGTGGTGACCATCGGAGAAAACACATTCATCCGTGATCTATTTCAGGCCGTCTGGCGCCTGCGACAGTTGCATCAGGAGCAGACTGTTATGTTAGCTATTTCGGATAAGATCAAAGAAAGAATTCTGGGGCAAGAAAAACGAGAGTTGACGATTGAGGATATTCACAAATTCTGTTTGATGAATGAGGCAAGACGGGAAGCCGATGATAACTTTAAAGCCGAGAAAGAAAAAATTCAGGGTTATGCTAAACGTGCCCTATTACCCGAAATCGCAAATGTGCTGAACAGTAAGGCTTCTGATGAGATCATCATGCAAATGGCACAGAAGTTCGTCACTGAAGAGGCACGGCTGTTTGTTAAGGTACGAATCAAAGAAGAAGCCTATGATGATTATGGAAAACTGACAATCAAAGACTCTCCTTCAGAGACGTTTGCCAGATTAAAGGTCAAAGAGGGAGCAAAGAGCCTAAATATCGCAGCAGAATTCGAACAAATGAATCAAATGTCGGCCACAACCGAATTCACTAAGATTGCTCATAGCATCGCCTCCAGACTAAATCAACCCGATGACTGGTTTCCCAATACAGTGGAGAGTCATGAAGGTGCCGGCAGGGAAGTAGAAGCAGAACAAGAAGCACAAGCTGAAGTTGAACAGGAAGCTGAAGTTGAACAAGAGCTTGAGTTAATGCTCCAAACAGAAATCCAAGCACAAACAGAAACAATCAAGGAGATATCCATCCCCATCGTACAGACTGGTGCAGCAGGACATGGAGATGTTAAACCTCTAACAAAAGATGCTGTGGAAAATTTGATCTCTAATCAGGTCGCTGATTTCGAACATTTTAGAAAATTAAATGATGCTATCTCCTATTTCGATAAGACAATCACCTGTTCTGCCGTTTTCGAACGCAACTTAACTGATAAGCCCGCCCCTCCTCAAAGCGTATTCTATTCAAACCGGAAGCCTGTTAAACAGGTGTTAATTACCAAGAGTGTGGGAGGAGTATGGACCATGCTTATTCCGACGATTCATGAAGCCCATGGGGCATGCCGTGAGTTTGTTGCGACGACATGTGCAAAGGCTGTTGAAGTGGCAATTTCTGCGGGGAAACACCTGATCATGTATAAATCAGGGGATGATCGTACAGCTGCATTGCCATTTACTGATGAAGTTGATAAGGAAAACTTCTATCGTCTCTATGTACAAGCTAAACTTTTCAATGGAGAGATCGAATTTGGAACAAAAGAGGAGCAGGATGCTTTGAAGAAATGGTTAATAGAGAAGGGATCAGTGGGTAGCTTTAAGGAGTTTTTCGAACAGAATATACTAGGTGCTAAGCCTCGTCGATTCGCCGATGCCTATTCTAAGAGCTCACTTTTCAAAATATTTAATGAATTGATAGAGGCACCTCTACCTGCCTCGTCATGAAAGCTCCAATAAGCGTTCTTCCCGTATTGGACGAAAGAGCTTCTTTATTTAATTGAAAGCGAATGAGCAAGTATTTTTTTAGATTTGCATCTCAAACCAATGAAGCTGTTTCGCTTTTATGGGCAAAAGCGGAGTGGCTTTTTGCAGGACTAATCACCCTTTTCTTTTCATGGGGCAAATTTGGGCCACTGGCTTGCAAAAAGTGTCCACTATTTACCGCAATTCGCGATAGACACAAAAGCCTTTAGGTTGTATTCTCGTTGTTATTAGCTGTCGCGAATTGCGGTAAGCTGGGGTTTCACAGCGGACTCATAACCCGCTGGTCGTAGGTTCAAATCCTACTTGCCCCACTTTTTTAACCCGTTCGAAATCAATAGTTTTCGTTCTGAAATACTCGCCATACACATATTTCACATGGCATTATGTCAGAAGTTTTGTCAGGATTCCACTTCTTTTACATGTTTCATGCTTGAAATAGCACACCACTGATTGAAATTGTCTGTGATTGTGCTTTTATGATATCCTGTACGTGTGAGTTGAAAAGTACTTAGCAAAGAAGCAACATTATTACAACAAAATTGGTAACACCTAATCTATGGAGTGTTGCTATTACAAGGAGAAATTATGAATTTTAATGGTATTACAATCAGCTCAGGTGGAATATACATTTCTTCAGGTTCTGGTTCGTCTGAAAAGACCAATTATGGTAACGAAACGGTTTCAAATATAAACGTTTCAAGCAGCTTACGGCTTAATGGCACAACAGTGAATGGAAAAGTTAATGCAGGCGGTAGCATTACGGCTACAAATGCCACAGTTGAAAAGATGAATGCGGGTGGGAGCACAACAATTACGGATACCACTTGTAGAGGAACTGTTAATACAGGTGGTTCTATTACTTCAACACACTCAATCGCAGAAGCTCTTAGTGCTGGAGGCAGCGTCACAGTTGTTAGCTCGAAAATTTTAAATAAAGTTAGTGCTGGAGGTTCTGTCACAGCTAATAGATGTGAGCAACTAGGACGCGTTAGCGCCGGAGGTTCGGTTGATATTAGTGAATGCCCTGATGTTAACTCAGTTTCTGCTAGCAATCATGTTACCCTCCAACAATCAAAAGTACAAGGAGATGTCTCATCTGGTAGTGAGGTCACTATTGCAAATTCAATGATTGGAGGAACTCTATCCTGCTGTTCAAATCGCTTGGTAATTGAAGAATCAACCATTGACACGATTGATTTACGGTGTTCAGGAGGTATGTCAATTAGATCAGGTGGCATTTCTTTCGGTGGAGGTAACTTTAGTAATGTCGTGGTTAGCGGCGGTTCTTTTAGTATGAGCGGAGGAAGAATTATGATTGGCTCAGGAACTGACACAAGCAATGTATTCATTAATGGCGTTCCATTAAGTCAACTTCAGGCACAAAAGTCATCTGGCAGTGAAAAGAAAGAGAGTGGACCTAAACAGGTTCTGGAACTTCGCAACTGCACGGTAAAAAACATTATTTTTGAAGGTGGTAATGGCGAAGTTATTCTTTCTGGTAATTCAGAATTGGCTGGCTCTATTACTGGTGGAAAGGTTAAAGACTAATTTTTTCTCAATACACAGCAAAAGCAGACTACTCAAAAAGTCTGCTTTTTTTTCTCAAAATCTTTTACTTAGCTCTATCAATTTCTGACAACACAATGTGACCTATAAAAACCTACTCGCTTAGCTGTTTTTGTCGAATTTCAGCTATTTTCATGACAAATTCCCTGACATTTATTAACAACTAATTTAATTTATCTTTATTCTTCTCTAGATTTTAAGAAAAATCGTGCGATAGTGTTGCGGATTGTCACTCCGCTACTTGTGCTAAATTGGCTTGTTTGATACCATGAATTTTCATTCATTGGAAATCGTACTTGAACTTGTGACACGAACACATTCTTCCGTATAATCACACGTTTTTCTTTCTGGTAGCGATTTTAGAAATGCACGCTCTTCAATAAAGGCTTTTTCTACTCGCTTATTACGGCCCGTTATTACTCCCCGCACAAATGCTCTATATTCATCTAATGAATCAAAATCATAACTTCCTCTAAGCATCAGAGCTTGTTCGAGCCTATTCTTTAAATGCCCATTGGGAGATTCGATTGATCCA
>WUUC01134507.1_pt1 | contig 16258 bp, 10 predicted proteins | sample 6278441 | NCBI WGS metagenome assembly WUUC01 (sample SAMN13675441, study PRJNA597444) | soil metagenome | isolation source: soil | place: USA: Washington | collected 2017-10
AAAACGCGGCACGTAGCTGGGCGCCGGCCAAGTAGGCTCGCACGAATCCGAATTTCCATGGCCCGAAGCCAAAGCAGAATGCGCGCGACTCAGCCATTCCATCGAATCCGCATCAAGACCGGACGCAAGCGTACCTGGCCGCCGCCGGGGGGGCCAATCCCGGCGCCGCGCCCAGTGCGATCGCCTCCGGGCCGGCGGTTGCTGGGCTGGAAGATCCACCCTAAGCTGTCCGGCCATCCAGCCGGTGGACTGGCCTCAGCCGGCAACCCAGGCGGGAAGTTACGACGCACCATGCTGCTCAATCATGTGTTGTCGAGCGATACGAAGTCGAATATCTTCGCGGCCATTTTCGAGTACTTCCGAGAGTTCGCGCCCCGGGAATGGCGCGTCGTAGTGAGCACCGAGCCTCGTCGTGACGCGGATATCCTGCACTACCACCGCCCACACCTGGAACGGAGACTACGACCGAACTCGGTCGCCACCGTCCACCACGATCTGAACGACCTCCATCCCGGACTACCGTTCGACACTTTTCTCGAGCGCTATCGCCAAGCGGCGCGCGTCGTTTGCCTCAATCGAGGGCAAGCAGCGCGCTTGGCCCGATCCGGAATCGTCTCGACCATTACGATCCCCCACGGTTACAACGACCGCGTTCTCAAGCTGCGCGATGAAGACTCGTTCGAGACCGAACTCGTACGTATCGGGTTCGTCTCCAAGCGTTACCGCCGGCGTTTCAAGGGCGAGGCCTACCTACACGACCTGGCCAAGCGCCTGTCGCCGGCTTCGTTCGCGTTCGTCTTGGTAGGTGAAGGGCGAGACGAAACGGCACGCATATTGAGACGTCTGGGATTCGCGGTGCGCTCCTTCGAGTACCTCCCGTACTCGCTGTTTCAGTCCCTCTACACGTCCATGGACTATCTGCTCATGTGCAGCAACTTCGAGGGTGGGCCCGCCAACCTTCCAGAAGCACTGGCCACCAGCACACCGATACTGGCCACCCCTGTGGGCTCGGTACCGGATTTCGTCCAAGACAGGGTCAACGGACTGTTGCTCTCCGGCGATGTCGACCTCGACGCCCAGCTCCTCAGCCGACTGGCCGATCGAACGGACACCTTGTCACACACGCTTCGGCTGGGCGCGCGCGCGGCTGCCGGCAAGGTTCCGACTTGGCGCGAAGTCGTGCACCGCCACTTCTCTCTCTATCAGCGTATCGCCGATGGAGAGCCCGACCATGACTGACCGGCTCCAATTCCTGCTCGCCGACGACTTTCACATCAATCGGCGTAACTTCGCCGCTCTGTTCGACTTCATCAAGCTCCACCGCGTGCCCACCGGCGTGCATCGCAGGCACGACGAGCTCAAGCGCTGCCTCGGTTCGTACGGCGATCGCGCCCTGCTCACTCCATACGTTCGCGGCTTGGAGCGCCTCGATGCAGCAGCGCTCTTCGAGCTCGATCACTCCTACCGGAACACGCCTCTACGGCTCTTTCCGCTCTATCGCTCGGAGGCGCTGGCATTTGCACTGGCGCAGCGCTCGCACTGGCACGACATGCCCTCGAGCCGCGAGGACCGCGCCATTTTCGAGCGCATGCACGCGCACGATCGCGATGTTCTGCTCGGCAACGCCGCCGCCGCAATGTTCTGGATCGACCATTTTGCGGAGCTCTACGCGGAGCAGGGATTGCGCTACAGCCACGCCTTCGTATTCGGCGGTTCGATGACCTATACGCGCGTGTTGATGCAGCTCTGTAAGCTGTCGGAGACCAAATGCATGGTCTTGGAAAGCTCGTTCACGGGGCACCAGTTCTATGCAGAAGAGCGTTACGCGCCGCTCGCCGCCTCCCCCGACATCCAGCATCCCGCCGTTCGTGCGTCGCTACTTGCCGAGCTAGAGGGCACCGCGGGAGCCGAGTCGGGCATCAGCGCACATGCGCTGATGACTTCGGCCACCAACAAGAACGTCGTACAGCCGGACGAACCTGTCTACGTGCAGTTTCCGGAGCAGCGTCGACCTGAGCTCTTGATCGTAGGGCAGGTCGTCAACGACTTCTCGGTCATCGAGCAGCGCCGCTGCCCGCTCTCTTCGTTGGCGTTCTACCGAGACTTGATCCGTCGTTGTCTGCAGCAAACCGAGTACAATCTGATCTTCAAAGCTCATCCCTGGGAAGATCGCAAACTCCACGTCAATCGAGCCTTCACTCGCGAGCAGATTTCGGAGCTCCGCGACCAGCTTTCGCCCGAGCAGCAGGCGCGTCTAGTCGTACTAGACAGCGCGAACCTGCTCAGCCTCGGCAAGCGTGTAGATCGAGTGGCACTGCTCAACTCGCAGGCTGGTTTGGAGCTCGCCTATCATTGCGGCCTTCAGCCCAGCACGTTCGGCCATCCGTATTACGCCGGAGCCGGCTTCACCGACGACTTTCCAGATATCGAGTCGTTCCTCGACGACGTGCGTGTCGGCGGCGCTCGCGCCATGCTGGGCCTGGACGGCTTCGAGCAGCTTGTCCGCTTTCTCCAGTGCTTTTTGGGCGTTCACTGCATCACCAACGGCCCACATGGCGCTGCTCAGCTCGCTCGGCGCCTGGCGATAGGCCCCCTTCACGGTGCGCGCGAGGATCCAGAACTGGCGCAGTCCTTCAGGCAGCTCGCGGCCAAGGGCCGCAAGTTGCTGCGCAGTCCCAAACGCTTCGTGCGGGACTCCAGCCTCGTCCGGAGGCTACTGAAGCCCGATTGAGCGCGAGCCTCCGATCTGCCGTCAGCTCGAGCCATCCACGAACGCTGAGCGCGCCAGCGCCATCACCCGATACGCACTCACGATAGCCACGTTTTTGGCTCGCTTGCGCAGTAGCACCCACCTTCGCTCGCCGGCGTGACGAGCGGCAATCTCAGCGTCTTCGCGAAACTGCGCCTCGAATTGGGAGCCGCTCTTGCTGCTCGGATACCAACGAAAGCAGGCAGTCCGCTCCGGAAAATAGATGGGAGGGCCGCGCCGGGCAAGCCTCAACCATAGATCATAGTCGAAGGCAAGCTTCAATGAAGGATCGAGGTATCCGATCTCATCGTGCACCGAACGTCGCCAGAATGCCGTCATCTGGCTCACGTAGTTCTCGGTCAGCAAATTCTCGAATGAATGGCGGCTCGCACGCACATGCTTGTACAGGCTCACCCAGGACCGCACGGGCCGATCCTGCTCGTCGATGATCTCGCAGCGGCCGTGCAGCCACTCCGCTTCCGGATCGCGTTCAAAGGCGCTCGCCACGCGCGCGAGCGCTCCGGGCAACAGCAGGTCGTCGCTGTTGACCCATCCCACGATCTCACCGCTCGCGGCGCGCAAGCCCTTGTTGATGGCGTCGACCTGGCCCTTGTCTGGCTCACTGACCCACGAAAACCGGGGGTCCTTGCAGCGACGCAGGATCTCCAGCGTACCATCGGTACTACCGCCATCGATGACCCGATAGTCGAGGAGGAAGTCGCCCTTTTGGCTGAGCACGCTCGCGATAGTGCGTTCGATGTATTCGGCTTGGTTGAATGACGGGGTGACGATCGAGATTCGCATTTGCCTACTCACGCGACCAACCTCTGCGAAGCCGCAGCGCCAGCTTCTTTGCTTTATACGCCAGCGTCGACCGCTGCAGTACGCCGATGCGCTCGATCGCCCGGGCCAGCTCCTCAGACAGCTGCTGCAAGTCCAGGTCCGAGCCCCTATTCCTCAAGGTACGAAACTCGGGCAAATAGCGGAGCGCCACGGGCAGCCATGCGGCGGCGAGCACCGTGCTACCCACCGCCGTCCGCAGCCGCGCCTCTAAGCGCCCGACATCGAGGCGGCCAACACCCGTATCGACGCGATGCAGCTCAGGAGAGGCGAGTAGCTGCCCGAACGCTGCCGGCAGCTCCGCTGCCCGCGCGAAAGTTGGGATGCAGAGCATTTCCGCTAGCGAGGCATCGCGCTCACTCACGTGAACCAGCACGGCCTTGTCGTGGAGCTGGAAGTCGACGAGCCGGCTGGTTACGGTGGTGATGCCAACCTGGCACGCGGCGATCAGGCTCTCGGTAGGAAGCCGGCGTTCCACGCGAAGGTTCGAGACTGCGTAATCATCGAGCATCGAGAGCGCCGCGCTTGCTTGTGGATCCTCGCCTTCGCCGTGATCGGGTCGCCACACGAACTGCAGCTCGGGATGTTTGGCGGCCAACTCGAGCATCGCGATGGCCAGCTGATAACGGGCCCTGGCAGGGTGGTCGCGATGGCTCGTGATGAGCACGAACGGGCCGCGCAAGGAAAGAGGCTCGACGGGCAGTTCCGAGGCCAGGTAACCGATGCCATCGTCGCCCGACCACTCGAGCAGACTGTTGGCAGCGTACGCGAGCCGCAGCCCGTGCTCCGCGTCCGAATGCGCCGCTGCCCGAGCTCCAAGCGCCTGGCCTTCGAGACCTTGCTGGAACAGCTCGTGCTGGATCTCCAACGTGGCGATGCCCACCTCATTGAAGAAGGACAGCAGCAAGACATTCTCGAGCGAGCGTGTGTCGCAAGCACCCGAAAACGACACAGCAAGCTCGAAATTGTGGGCATTCAACAGGCAAACGAGCGCATCGACCCCGTACCTGCTGGGCGGCTGACCAAATTCCCTCTTCAGCGCCTCGCTGCCGAATAGCAAGAAAAACTCGAAGCAGTCTCCCAAGGCTCTCAGCAGCGCTTTGGCCAGCCGCACGTCGTGAGCCTGCTGAATGCTGACCAGGATCACGACACGAGCTCCGCCGGCACGGGGCGCGCAGCGCGCGTCCGATGACGTAGCAGCGCTTCGAAGTGCTCCGCGAGCCACGTCCCACGACTGCTCACGCTGTATTCAGCCAGCACGCTAGCCTGAGCGGCAGCGGCCATACGACGCAGTAGCGCGGGTTCCTCCTGCAAAGCAGACAGCGCCGTGTACCAACCGTCAGGTCCTTCCGCAAGCATTCCGTTTTGACCATCGCGGATGGCCGCTACGAATTCGCGACGGGGGCTGGCGATGACCGGTACGGAGACGAGCCCGCACTCCATGAACTTGAGCGGCGACTTGCAGTCGTTGAATCGGGTCTGCTCGAGCGGCACGAGACACACGTCGTGCTCGCCCACGAGAGCATCCAGCTGCGCCAGCGGAACCCTGGCGAGCGCACGGACCTGTGGCATCGCCAAGAGCTCCGCGGGCGGCGCGAGCGGTCCTAGCAGCGTGAGCTGGATCTCTCGGTGCTCATGCAGGAAGCGGCGCAACCCAGGACGTACGACCTGGAAATCCGCGTCGTGCGTGCGCGTGCCCGTCATGAACAGAATGCGCCGCAGGCGCTCGCGCTCGTTGGATCGCGTTGGGCGAGCCTGCGTATCGATCGCGTTGCGCGCTACGGACGAGGGGATACCCAGCTCGTTCAGCTCCTCGCAGATGGCTGATGTGGACGCAAGCACCTCATCGAAGCACGGTAACAGCCGCAGGATGTCGTGCTGCGCCCTGACGGCACGCTCGCGGACGCGGAGATGCCGGTTGAACAACTCCTTGGTGCGAAAAGCACCTGTCTCGTGGGCATCCCAGGGAGCGTAGATACGGTCGTCGAGATCCCCGCACAGCACCTTGTTCATTCGCCGCGCCGCTCGCACGATCCTGAGCGTCGCCGCCTCCCATCGGCAACGGGAGAGGACCACCACGGCGGCGCCGTCGAGCTCCGCAGCGGTGACGTGACCGATGTACGCCGTGCGGGCCTGCCCCCCAGCCTGCTCGATCTGCCTGGCCTGATACTCGCACCGATAGATGCGGCTGCCATCGCTCTCGTTCTGCTCGCCCGAGAGGAACAGCACGCTCAATTCGGCGACGCGTGGCATGCTGAGTCGCTCGTCAAACCAGCTAGGGAATACTTACAGCTCACCCCAGGCGCAGCACGCGCCGCCACGTAGCTTGTGCGGTAGCCATGCATGTGACCAACAGTCCTAGCAGCCTTCTGCAGCAGGCCCAATCGCATCCACCGTGGCTGCGCCATTGGCATCTGCAGCCTTCGAGAAATCGGACTGCAAAGTTGACTCGGCAGACCTCTCCGCCGCCTCCGCATTCCACACATGCCATGGAAGCTCATCGAATACGCAACTACGGCACACAAACTCTTCTTCCGCACGGATGCGCGCGTTCTCCGCGAGCCGCTTGCGAAGCTCGTGATCCGTGATCAGGAGAAGCAGCTGTTCGTACCAGCTCTCTGTGTCAGCGTCGGCCAGCAGACCATCTATCCCGTGGCGAACCACATCGACGTACGGTTCGACACGGCTCGCGACGACCGGCAGCCCGGACATGGCGTATTCCATGAACTTTAACGCGCTCTTTGCACGATTGAACTTCGAGTCCATGAGCGGCGCCACGGCGAAGTCGAAGTAAGGTGCTATCGATCGAAACCACTGGACGAACAGATCGTAGCGTTCCTCCGGTGGTGCAATGATGACGACGCCCGGTGGCGCCTGATTCGTGACACCGACGATGTGCAGTACGACTCCGCACTCGGCGCGTAGTCGTTCGAGAGCCGGTAAGATCAGCTCGAGGTCCTCGTGATGGGTCCGGCTCCCCATGTAGAGGACGCGGATGGGCGCCTCTCGGTCGAGCTCAGGCAGGGCCGGAACCTCTCCGGATAGATCACGACACCATAGCTGCTTGTTGAGCCGGTTCGGAACGACGCGAACCTCCCGCGTCAAGGGACCGTAGATGGACAACAGACGCGGCGTTGACACGGTCGTCAGCGCCGCGATCGACAAGAGCTCCCACATGGCAGGAGCTGCCGCCCGATACGTGCCGCTCGGGTCCATCTCCATCGGGATGTGCAAGAGGTCGTCGTCGAGGTCAAGCACCAGCGGCACTTTGTGCTCGCGACACTGCCTGGCGAGCTCCGACAGAACTCGCGGCTCGCCCGCGTTCCTACAGACCACGACGCCATCGTAGTCGCGGACATCCGCGCAAATCAGCTCGGCGGCATCGATCCAATCATAGTCGTGCTCGCCCGAGGCACAACTCAGCGGCGTAGCAACACGCACGTGAGACGTGGGCCTGCAGGACGGGAAGTGACCGCGCCCGACGACAGCGATGCGCGTTCGCAGGCCGATCAGAGCGCGCTTGCCCGACAAGAACGTGCGTTGCCGACGCGTGACACTGCGATAGACGTCGAGGTACTTGTCCGTCATTGCCGCGACGTTCCATTCCGCCGTAGTCTGTCGCCAGCGGGTCAACGCCTGAACCCGCTCGGACCAATCCTCCTCTCCATCTCTGATTCTGCGGAAGAGCGCCAGAATCTCTTGCGCGTTGCGCGGATCCACGGCCCACCCCGCGCCCGACTCTCGAATGCGCTCCCCCACCGCGCCGAGATTGGAGCCCACGACCGGCAAGCCCGCTGCCCAACATTCGGTCAGCGCGTGACAAAATGTTTCCGGACAAATGGTCGGAATGAAGCCCACGTGCGGAGCGATCTTGCTGACCAGTTTGTTGAAGTCACCACGTGCATATCGACCGTGGTTCTTGACCCGCCGCGAAGCCGCAAGTCCCGCCCCGCCGCCTCCGATTGCGTGCAGCTCGATGACCTGATCTTCATTCAGCCGGAGGAGCTCGAGCACCGTATCGAGGCCCTTCGGCTCGTTGATGTTTCCGGGCAGCAGGACACGCAGTGGCTCGTTACGCCGCGGTGGCCGACCAGGAGCCAACAACTGCGGGAAGTCACGACCATGCGGTATGATGTAGAAATCTTGCGCGCGTTTTCGCAGAACCGGGAGGTTCTTGGACAAGATGTCTTTCACCGAATGCGACGTGGTGACGAACGCGTCGCACCGAGCTAGCATCGCGTTCATCTGGCGCTTCCATCTCGCCAAGAAGACGTGCGGATCCATCGACTGGACCGCCTCGACTGCCTTGCGGTCGCGTTGAGTCCACAGCGGCGCGTGGACATGAGGTGAAGACACACCATCCTCGGACCACGCGTCCTTACCATTGGTAAGATTCACGCTCGGGCACATCGTGTAAAAATCATGAAATGAAAACACGACGGGAATCCGCAAGCGCTGGGCAGTCTCCACGAGCCCGAGACTGTGCCAAGCGATGTGTCGGATGTGAAGCAACTCGATGCCGAAACGGCTCATCCATTCGCCGACGATCGCGTCGTACTCCGCAGACCTGTGAGGAATGATTGAAATGGGCTCGATCAGATCGTACCGAGCGAGCTCTCGTGGCGCGGTCTCGGACCAGTCGAGCAGCCGTAACTCGCGGGTATCGCAGATCAGCAGCAACGGCTCATAGAGATGAGACACGCCGCGCATCAGGTCCTCATTGGAGTGCGGCGTTCCTCCTGTCGTCGTGGATATAACGAAGAGGAGTCGAGGCCGCGGAGGAGTGGAGCTGCGCTTCACTTTGGCGAGCGACTCTGCTAGCGCGTATCGCTGCATGGTGAATGGCGTGCCCGATCGGAAGGCGCGCCTGACCTGAAAGGAATAGTCGGGGTGAAGCTGCTCCAGCACTTTACCTGCACCACTGCGCAGCTTCTGCTTCGCTTCGGCGCCGAAGCTGACGGCATTCACGTGATGAACGTACGAACGCAGCGCGATTGCATGCCGCCAACCACGTTCGCCGGCGCGCATGCACCATTCATTTTCCTCGCCGTATCCACGCGGGAAATGGACCTCGTCCATGAGACCCGTCGCCTCGATCGCATCGCGACGCATGTACATGCAGAAGCCGTTCCCCGTGGGAACGATGTGAGCCTCATAGGAAGCGGCCCGCTGGCTCAGACGTGCGGCACCTGCGACCGAAATGAAGGTCGACGTATCGTTGGCATTGACCGCGGGCGTCGAGAACGCTCCCGCGTTGTCCGAAAGCGCAGTAGCGGTCGCGATCTTCCGCGAACCGTAGGCGACCAACGCCAGCGCCTCCAGCCAACGTGGCGATACCACAGTGTCACTGTTCAACAGCACTACGTCGCGACCCCGCGCATAGTCGATCCCCCGATTTACTGTGCGGGTGAATCCGAGGTTCACTTCATTGCGTAGCGCCGTGACGTTCGGCAGCCTCGCATACTGTACCAGCAACGCGCGCGTCACCGGGTCCGGAGACGCATCGTCGATCAACAACAACTCGGCATTGGGCAAGCGCGTGTGCGCCAACACGGAGTCGATGCAACGGCGCACATAATCGCGGTTATTGTAGACCGGGATCAGAATCGTGATCGGAAGGTCCCGCAGGTCCAAGTCCGAGTTCCACGCCCCGAGCGCCGAAGCGAGGGGCTGCATCGTGCTGCGCGCCTCGTACTGGCCGATCTTGAGGTAGTGCTCAAGAGGCCCATACGTCGTGCGCGCCAGATCTGGATTGCACGCCTTGTAGGCGACCGGGTCGAAGCGCTTATGCGGCCGAAGGCCCTTGGCCTCGCCCTCTCTGATGTAGTGAATCAGCGGGTGGTCCCTGGCGCTGATGCCTGCTTGGCGGGCGTAGTACGTAGGATCGAACATCGCATTTGGCGCCCTCTCCTCGTGCATGCCGTGCTTCAAGTAGTGGGTCAGCGGATCGAGATCCCGTTTCTGGATATCTGGATTCTGCTCGAGGTAATAGGGAGCATTGAAAAGTCCGCTCGCTTCAATCAGCTCGCGCGCTTCCTTGACGTTGATTTTGCTTCGGGCCTTGCGCAGCGTCGTCCCTGCCCAGGGCGCCGACATAGCGACGCCCAGGGCGCGAAGCGCGGGATTGCCTGAATCGGTCAAGAAGCGTTTGGGGTTCTTGCGAAGCTTGGTGAGCTTGCGACGAAATGCGCCGACTCCGCTCATGGGCTCACTCTCAGGGAGCATCCCGCAGCCTCTGCCGACCTCGGCTGGAGCGCCGCGGAGAACGTTGCAGGGATCTCAAACTCAGAGAAATCTATAAACCATTTCATGGATTTGCCGCCGCGACCACCGTCACGCCGCCAGTTTTGCATAGCGTGTCGGCACGAGCAACCCACGTTCGGGGTGGTCCCAGTTCGATGACAGCAGAGTAGTCGCAACGTGGCGGTACTTGCCCACGCGGTTGATCGGGCTAGCCTCTCCGCGCATATACGAGCGGCTCTGGCGCGATGGGACGTGACCGGAATTGCTCCGTATCCGCGAACGAGGTACGGGGAGCCCATGACCACTCTTCAGGATGTCGAAGCTGGATTTCCATCCGACACGAAAAGCACGCGTCACCTCGCGCAACTGGAGGCGGCCCTGCCGCTCGAGTTCGACGAGGACATCTATCGAGAGCTCCACCGTGACCTGAAACAGATGACCAGTGAGCAGCTGCGTTCTCACTGGCGGCACCACGGCCAACGTGAAGGTCGACGATCCAACGCACTCACGAATCGCACCGACTTCGTCCGCTTGATCCCATCCGAGCTCGATGCGCTCGAGATCGGTCCGTTTCACGATCCGTTGCTGCAGGGCCCTCGTGTAGCCTATTTCGACATTCTCGAGCGGCCTGCATTGATCGCGCGGGCTCAGCAGATTGGATATCCCACCGATCGAGTTCCGGAAATCGACTTTGTCGCGCCCGACGGAGACCTGAGCATCATCGACCAAAAGTTCGACGTGGTCCTCAGCAGTCATGTCATCGAGCATCAACCCGACCTCATTCGTCACGTGCGGGCGGTCGAGCGACTCTTGAGACCCGGCGGCATGTACTTCCTTCTCGTGCCAGACAAGAACTACTGCTTTGATCACTACATGCCGGAGTCCACGATCGCCGAGATTGTCAATGCACATCACAACGGACGTCGCGTGCACACGCTACGTAGTCAGATCGAGCATGCTGCGCTGAAGACGCACAACAGCCCGAAACGTCACTGGCAAGGGGACCATGGTGTGCTGTCGGGCGTCAAAGAACGCATCCTCAAAGCAATCGCCGCCTACGACAAGACGCCTGAGACCTATGTCGACGTGCACGCGTGGTATTTTACGCCGGCCAGATTTCGAGAGTCATTCACCCTGCTGCGCGAGCTCTCGTACACGAGCCTAGAACTCTGTCGAGTCTACCCGACCCTGAACGAAGCAAATGAGTTCTGGGCTGTCCTCATGGCTCCTAGACGCTGACGCGGCCACGACGACCCAGCGCAGGCTCCGGGCAATCCGATGCGGGACGCTTGCAAGCTGCTCGCTACATTCATAAGCTCCGCGCCGGAGGACTGTGACCGCACCCTTGTACCTTCGACTCTTCTGGACTCTGGTCGCATCGTTCGGCGTGCTCGGCGCCTGCATTGCATTCACCCAGCCTCTCTTCTCCGTTCCGGACGAGTTCACTCACTGGAACGCCGGACATTCCCGCCTGGAGCGACTGTTCGGAGACGATGGCTGTGTGCCCACCTTCAATCCCGAGAGACGCCGCCGGCTTCATCAACCTCTCCCGCCGTTCGAGAAACTGCGCAAGACGCCACTACAGTGCATGAACGGCGAAGACCTGTATGGGGACATCTTGACCTATCCCGGTCTCGTGCTGTCCAAGGTCATCCTGCCGAACCAGGGAGAGTCCTCCATACGTCAGATGCAGGGGATCATGCTGACGCGGCTGCTCCAAGGCCTCGTCTTCGTCGCGTGCCTGCTGCGGCTTGGAGTTCATGCCCGGCGGGCGCGGCGAGCGGGGCCACTTTTGGTGGCTGCCTTCGCAATGTCTCCGCTGCTGGCGCAGCAGGCGTTCGGCGTCTCCGCTGACGGCGCGCAGCTCGGCTTTGCTCTGTGCCTGCTTTCGGCGCTCATCTTTTGGGACCAGCTAGATTATACGGATCTTGCTCTGTTCATCCTGTTGGGCTGGGGCGCGACCGCCAAGCCCTTCGTGTTGACGTGTGTCATTCCAAGCGTCGTCACGGGACATTGGTACGCCCAGCTGCGCGGTGGGAACAACCCCGGCCTACGAGAGGTCTTGAGACGCCAATGGGCGGCTCTCAAACTCAGCCGCCGACCCACGCCCCAGACGCTGGTGCTCTGGTCAGCCATCGTCCTGAGCGCAGCCACGCTTCTGCTCGCGCTCAATCGGGATGACAGCAACGCAGCGCCTGCTACCCACGTGAAAGGCGTGGACTTGAATGCGCAACTGGCTGCAATCAAGGCCGATCCCGCAACAATCTTCGAGATCACTGCCCGACAAGTTCCAGAGCCGTGGCTGCTACGGAACTACTCGGGCCCCCTAGGATGGCTCGACGCGCCCTTGTCCCAAGCCGCGACCAACACCTTCTTGCAGCTCATCGGCCTGGCGTGTGTTCTTGAGCTCCTTTTCCTGGCTTACCAGTGGCGTCGCAGCCAAGGCCCAAATCTGCGAACGAGCGTGAAGCGGATTCCGCGCGTACTTCCACCGCTATTGATCGGACTGTTAGGGCCTATCGCGAACCTGTTCTTTATCGCGCTCGTGCTGTACCTCACCTGGACGCCGGTCGGCGCGCCGCACCCGTACGGCCTTCAGAGTCGCTATCACTTTTCCTCCGTCATCGTGCTGATTGGGCTCGTTTGCGGGGCCTTGGGACTTGTGCTCGAACCAGATTCCGAGGTGAGGCCGGAACCGGCGCCGAATTCGCAACCAGCATCGCCGCGGCTGCGCCGGTGGGCACGGCCGTGCGCAATCTGGGGACCCTTCCTGATCCTCGCTCTGACCCTCCCGTACATAGCCCGCGTCTTCCTCGATCTCGAACAACGCTATCGTTGATAGGGCATCTCCCTGGCTCTGTTGACGTTGAAGCAGCGGTCCAGCCAGCGTGGAGTGAAACCTCCAGGCGGCTACCTCGGCGGCATCAACCCTGTCTCGTGGGGTCGTCGTGGCGTTCATCGGCTTCACCCGGAGACCGCGGCGAGCGCTCGCGCAACGAAGCGCTGCGCGATGGTTCGCGCATGAGCGGTAGCTCCACGTCATGGGGACCTCGTCCGGCTGTACGAGATGTCACGTCGGTACGAATATTGTATTAGAGGGAGCCACACCTGTGCCGTTTGCGCCAAAGTGAGCCAAGGAGTTTGGTCTGCGGCCCTGATTCTCGCGTGCCCTTCACGCCCCAACCTGTCTGACGGTGCCCGATGCCATGCTCACCGCGAGCCGCTGGGACGCAAGCGCAGTCGCGTCTTCTCCCTGCGCGCTCCGGCACGCTCCGCGTGGCAGCGCGATGAGCACGGAGTGAACGCGGCTCGTCGAAGCCGGTCAGATCGGTTCCAATGAGAATCCCAGGCGGTTGCATCATCGACTGCTGGCATGAGTTCCGGTTGAGCCTTTCACCCCAAGCGCAGGGCAGCAAGCGCCCAATATCCCGCACTCACGTCGGTCTCGAGTACCTCGATCGGACCTTGAGTCGCACTTGTGACTGAAGCCAGCTCTCATGCTATCGTGCGCCCGCAGCTCGCCCTTTGCCTGCAACGATTTCAACCGTCAACTCTCCGCCGATTGACCAGGACAGCCTCGATGAACCGCGAACTTCGTTCCTTCTTGCCATTCACTGAGATAGGAACGAGCGGCACCAAGACCGAGTTCGCTCGAGAGACCGGAGTTCAAGGCCAGCCTGCCCAGGCGAAGGTCAAGCTGAGCGTCGTCATCCCTTGCTACAACGAGGAGAAGACGCTGGCCGATTGCATCGCGAGCGTCTTGGCCATTCAGGACGAGACACTTGAGATCGAGCTGATCGTGGTGGACGACTGCTCAAAGGACAAGAGCTTGGAAGTTGCACGTGAGTTGGCAGCACGGACGCCGAGCCTGACCGTTCTGCACCACGAGCGCAACCGAGGAAAGGGCGCGGCGCTTCGCACTGGATTCGGGCGCGCCACGGGCGATTTCGTCGCGGTACAGGATGCCGACCGCGAGTACGATCCACACGACCTCAAGCGCTTGCTCCTTCCGCTGCGTGAAGGTCTGGCAGACGTGGTGCTAGGATCGCGCTTTCTTTCGTTCGGGCACCATCGCGTACTCTACTACTGGCACTCCGTCGGTAATCGCTTTCTCACGATCCTCTCAAATATGCTTACGGACTTGAATCTGACGGACATGGAGACGTGTTACAAGGTCTTCCGCCGAGAGGTCATTCAGGGCATTTCACTCGAGGAGAATCGCTTTGGCTTCGAACCGGAGGTTGTCGCCAAGATTGCCCACTTGCGCCTGCGCATCTACGAGATGGGGATTTCCTACCGGGGCCGTACTTACGCAGAGGGCAAGAAGATTGGCATGCGCGATGGCTGGCGCGCTCTCTACTGCATCCTCAAGTACAACCTTCCGCACGCCCCGCTCGTTGTTCAGTTCGGGTTCTACACCTTAATCGGCGGCATCTCGGCGATCTTCAACCTGTTGCTCTTTCTTGCGTTGCAACGCGTTGGCTTCGCTCTCGAACTCTCGGCGCTCGGGGCCTTCTTCGCGGCAGCCTTCCTGAACTATTATCTGTCCATCAAGCTAATCTTCCGCCACAAGGCTCGCTGGAAGACAACGACCGAGTTGTTCATCTTTCTTGCAGTCATCAGCGCTATCGGCGTGGTGGACATGTATTTCACTCGCTTGTTCGTCACGACAGGGCTCCCGCCTTGGCTTGCGAAAACCTTATCCACCGCGATTGGGCTCATTCTCAACTTCGCGGGCCGACGGTTCGTCGTCTTTCCTGACAAAGCGCGGTCTGATTGGCAGCCACAGCAATCCGTTGGCCTGGACGGGAGTGCGTCAGATGACTGACTCGCGAGTACAAGCGCCAACCAGCATTTCTTCTTCGATGCCTCGTCGGTTCGTGTCGAAAGCGATATCTTCACTCGTACGGTTCGACGAAGGCGTCGGCCGACGGGATCGTGTGCTGCTAGCTGTGGAGCTCCTGGCCGCCTCCGCAGTCATCGTCGTCGCGTGTGCCAACTTTTGGTTGATACTGCGCGCGATGGCGACCACTTCGTTGTGGAACGACGAACTCTTCACCATACGAAAGTTCTCTGGCAAAGGGCCTTGGACCGTCCTCACGGACTACCACGTGGCGAACAACCACGTGTTCTTCAACTTGGTCAACTCACTCACGCCCGACAGCGCGTCCGCCGCGCCCCTGCGTGCGCGCTTCTGGTCGTTCGCTGCCGTAATCGCCGCACTCGGAACGGTTTTGTGGCATTTCGCTCGGCGTCGCCGCTTCATCGAAGGCGCGCTGGCGTTCGCCCTGATTGCTGGAGAGGAGGTCATTCTCGACTACGCGCTTCAAGCCCGAGGCTACGGGTTCCTGTGCCTGGCGGGAGTCGTGCTGACGCTCTCGATCGTGCGCTTCTTCGAGACGCGTGACAATCGCGAGCTGTATTGGCTGGCGGGTGCAAGCATTCTGGGCACCTGGACGATTCCCACGTTTCTGGTGTTCGCTGGCGTGGCCCTCTTGCTGCTATGGGCTTGGTTCCGTACGAAAGCGGTGTTCTGTTGCGGAGTGACCGTCGCGCTCGCCATCGCGGTCCTGTACAGCCCAATCGCCACTCAGCTCTGGAAAGAGATGACGACCTACTCTGAACAGTGGGGCGAGAGCTATGCCCAGCTTTCCGCGGTGGTGGAGACGCTCGAGTGGTTCATGTGGCCCAGTATCAAAGACTGGCTAGCGATGACAGTGCTCGTCGTCGCTCTAGTTGTTCCGTACCACCTTCGCGCGTCGAAGGCGGTACTCGCAGCGCGCTTTCTCGGCATTGTAGCGTGCGCTTCGTTCGTATTGTTTCTCTTCCAAGGAACGCCGGGTGTGCGAACGACGTTGTTCGTGGTCTTTCCGCTCGAGTACATACTCATCACGATTGGCTCGCAGCTCTTCCGGCGCAAGTGGGCAAGTCCCAGGCTCTTGGCGACGGTTGCGGCAGCGGCGTTGGCCGTCAGCGTGGTCTCGACCCGCGTGAAGAATTTCAGTTTTACGCCCAAGGAAGCATGGCTCGAGGTTGCTGAGTACATTCGGGAACATTTCCCCGCCGGCACCGCTGTCCACGCGCCGTTCCGCACATTCTATCTCCAGCTCTATCTGGATCCTGCCTATCCAATCGTGGACACGTTCGACGCTGAGGCCTTTGCCAAAGGCGAGTTGATCTATGTCTACAGCAATTTCCGTCCACCTGAGCCATTCAATCCCGAGGAGTACAGTGAGCGGGCCGTCGCCGTGAAGATTCCTCAGCGGCGCGGCGGCTTCCAGCTCGTGGCTTCCGTGCCGCGCGAAGGCCTGCCCGCCCGATAGCGGAGCATGGCGCAGCAGGAACGGCCTTAGCATTACTGTTCCCAACTTTCGGCGGATGATCGCGCAGGACCGCGACTTTCTGGGGCTTCGCGGCCACCGCCGA
>WUUC01147118.1_pt1 | contig 16258 bp, 15 predicted proteins | sample 6278441 | NCBI WGS metagenome assembly WUUC01 (sample SAMN13675441, study PRJNA597444) | soil metagenome | isolation source: soil | place: USA: Washington | collected 2017-10
GGCTGGAATATGCTTTTGATCGCAGCAAATTTCATGCAATTCCAGAAAATCTTCAGATGGTACCGCTAGCTTCTCTTCAATATACCTATCTCCATGCTGGAAAATACCGCGAGCATGGGGCTGGACTCTTTGATCTGAAATTCAATCATCAAACAGCAGAATCGCTGCGCTCAACACTGGGTGCTAGGCTCAATTATACCTGGGAGTGGAAAGATGTGGTATTTATACCAGAATTGAATGTGGGCTGGCAGCGAGAATTTCTTGATAAAGGCCGTTCTGTCAGTTTTGCGCCGATTGATTTTGCTGTTCCAATGGCAAGCTTGAGGATACCAAAGTCTGGCCGCAATGTCGCTTTAGCGGGAGTCGATTTTTTAGTCACCTTGTTTGATAAATATGGCATAGAAGCTAGCTTTGATTTTGAGTGGAACAGCCTCTATCATGACCAGTTTTTCTATGTCGGATGTAACTTCAGATTTTAGAGCATCTTATCAGAGGTGAGTCGAGCTTGCAGCTCAGCTATCTTTTCTTCGAGGACACGGAGTTTGTCTGTGTAATCCTTGATATTTTTTAGTAAGACTTGTTCCCGTTGGTGCTCCATCAGAGGAATAGCAGGGTTGCCCCCATATTTGCCACTGGAAGTGATTGATTTTTTGATGCCGCTGCGGGCTGCGAACATTGCTCCGTCTGCAACAGTGATATGTCCTACCGTTCCGGTCTGACCTCCCATGATCACATAGCGGCCTGTTTTGACAGAGCCGGAGATCCCTGTTTGGGAGACGATGATATTGTGGGGGCCCAATTCGCAATTATGGGCAATTTGGACAAGGTTGTCAATTTTAGTGCCACGGCAGATGCGTGTTTCTTTAAATCGAGCCCGATCGATGGTTGTATTTGCACCGACTTCGACGTCGTCTTCAAGCATAACAATGCCGAGCTGTTCTTGTTTTTGGTGCTCGCCTTTTTTATTAGGCGTATACCCAAATCCACAGGATCCAATAACAGCACCTGGTTGGAGGATGACACGATTACCTAGAATACAGCCTTCTCGGACGGTCGCATGAGAATGGATAATACAATGGCTGCCGACTTTAACACCAGCGCCGAGAGTAACAGAAGGGCCTAAATGGGTGCCTTCTTCGATGATGCAGTGGGCGTCGATGACACAATAGGGTCCAATAGTGACATGCAGGGCGATCTGTGCAGAAGGATGGATTACAGCAGAGGAATGGATCCCTTGAAAACCAGAGATGGTTTTTTCAGGAGAGGAAAAGAGCTTAACAATCTGCTGGAATGTCTCGGAAGGATTGTCAGAGACAAGATAATTTTTCCCTTTAATAAGAGGGGTGGAGGGATCAATGCAAATAACCCCTGCATGAGTTGTTCTTAGCAGGGGACGGTAAAGAGGATTAGCAAGGAACGACGCATCAGACGAGCTCGCATGAGCAAGATCATCGACCCCAGTAATCAGATGCTCGGGGTCGCCGATGAGTTTGGCTTGTGTCAGCTTACTTAGATTTTGTAGAGTCTGTTGTTCCACTTTTCTTTTCCTCAGCCAGCTGGTTTTGTTGCTTCTTCTTAAGGAACGGCTGCTGTTTGCTTTTTTGGCTCTTCTTTCTTAGCTTCTACTTGAGCAATTGGAGCAGCGGAAGGAATTGTTGCTGCAGCTTGTTTTTTCGCTTCATCTTCAAAGTTTTTGTCCATTTCTTTGACCATATCAGCTGTGACATCCAAAGATGGTACATTGTAGAAGCAGGCTTGCTTGTTCATGATCAAGGTGTATCCTTTTGCAGCAGCGAGTTTCTCAGAAGCTTGAGTAATGCCGCTAAAGATGGCTTGCCTGATTTTATGCTGCCCTTGCTGCATAAACTGATAATATTGTTGATGGTAGCGATTCCTCTCTTCACTAAGCTGAGCATACTTTGCTTTCATTTCGGCTTCGGCTTCGGGAGAAAGACCATCAAGAGTGTCTTTGTCTGAAAGTTTGTCGTTGATATCACTGAGTTGTTTCTCTATGTCTTCGAGGAGTGTTACGAATTGCTTGTCCATCGTTTCAAAAGAGGCTTGTTCTTGCTTTCCAAGCTTAGTCTCCATGAAGATGTTCTCCATATTGACAATACCGACTTTTTGATCTGCAGCGGAAAGCTGGAGGCCGGCTAAAATGAAAGCTGTGACTAAATATCGTTTTTTCATGTGTATGTTCTCCTTAAACATGATGTTTTAAAATTGTCCACCCATTGAGAAGTAGAATTTCTGAACCTGTTTCCTGTGCTGTGGGTTCACAGGGAATCCGATACCGACGGTGATCGGCATGCGATTCATGACTTCGATCCGTAGGCCGCCGCCATAGGTGAGCTGTAAATGTGGAAGATTGAATTTTTTCATCGAAATGGACCCGGCATCGATAAAGACAAAACCATCGACAATCTTTAAGATCTCATGGAGATATTCAACGGAAAGCACGGAGTAGGCAATACCCCCTTTAGGATCACCGGTTTTTTTGTAGTGAGGCCCCATATCGAAGGCACGGAAACCGCGGACAGAGTTTTCTCCGCCTAGGAAAAATCTTTCACTCAAAGGAATCTCTTTAGCAGCAGCAGTCCACCAAATCGGTTGGATAAAGCGGGCCTCCCAGCGATATTTCATGATGCCGTGGGGCCAAAGTTGCTGGTAGAAAGCATTGACGTAGCTGTATTTTAAGAAGGAAAAATTACCGCCGAGACCTGCGAATTCAGCTTCAAGATATGACCGGAGGCCGTTATGCGGCTTGATCATACTATCAGTCGAGTCGTAGTTCAAAGAAGCAGAAACAGCGGAAGTATTTCCTGTGCCTTTATGAGCTTCTTTCTCTTGATGGGTAATGCCATGATGCGAAACGTCGATAGTCGCGTGCTTGGCCCGGTATTTTGTTCCGACGGTCCAATAGGCCGAGAGGGGATAAGAAGCAAAGATGCTTCCTCCAACAGAGTCAATCTGGTATTTTTTGGCTTCCAATTGGCTTTGGTTGACATAAGCCTCGAATCCTGTTCTCCAGAGAGTATCACGGAAATAGGGAGTCATCCAAGACATTAAATAGGTTCTAATTTTAGATCCTAAAGTAACTTTAGCATGGGCATATTCGCCACCGCCTCGCATTGCAGAAGGGCCGTCTTTCGGGAGTCTTTTAAAGCCTTTATAGTTGAAGTTGGTCTCAGTAACATCAAGACCGCCAAAGACTCCATCACCGGAGCTTAATCCGAAGAATAAGCTAGCGTGGCCTGTAGGAGCTTCCTCAACTTCGATATAGACGTCGCGGTAGTTTTCGCCGAGGATTTGGTCATCTTGGGTCCGGACAGCGTAGACGTTAACGTTTTTAAAATACCCTATATTCTGGAGCCGCTGCTGGGTAGCTTTTAATTTTACCGAATCAAAAGTTTCTCCGGGAGTCAAAAGGGATTCGCGCAAAATCACATGAACTTGTGTCTGTTCATTACCAAACACGCGGATCAAGCCAATTTTATAAGCAGCGCCTTCTTCAATATCAAAGTGGACATTATAAATAGGTGCGTCGCTGGCGAGATCGGTCTCATACTGGACATTGGTCTCAATGTATCCTTTGCGTCCATACAGATCTTTGATGCTGTCAGCGGTATTGCGGATTTTCTCAGGGGAGTAGACTTCATTAGGATGGATGAGAAAGGCATTTTCGATTTCTTTATCGGTAAAAAGGGTGTTTCCACGGAAGGTGACTTGACCATAATGGAACACAGGGCCTTTTTCCGCGGTGATCGTAATGATAATACGCCCTTCTTTCTCCGCATTAGTAATTTGGAGATCAACTTTGGCATCGGCATAGCCTTCGTTTTGTAAGAGGTTGACAATGGTGAGGCGGTCTTGCTCGATAGCCTCTTCATGGAAAACCCCATGACCAGTGAGCCAGCTCGTAAAGAAATTATATTCCTTGGTATAGATCATTTCTAAGATTTTGCTTTTCTCTTTTTTAGAAAAGCCGCTGAAAATGATATCGTCGATGATCCCTGCCCGTCCTTCAACAACCGTGATATTGATATCGACCTCATTGCTATCAGGAACTTGCTCAGTGGTATAGGAGAGCTGAGACTCAAAATATCCTTTTTTAACATAGTACTCTTTAACTTTGTTAAATTTCTTATTGAACTCGACGCGGTTATAAGTTTTATTCGGTTTGACACCTAGTTCTTTCCTCAAAGTGCTATTCTTGATATGGGCATTGCCCTGCCAAGTAATTTTCCGAATCGAAGGACGCAGCCAGACTTTGATAGTGACAAAAACTTCGCCGCTATTGACTTCAATTTGAGGTTCAATCCTGTCGTATTCTTCGGAAAGGGCCTTTAGGTCGGAATCAAAGACGAGCTGAGAGAAGGGATCACCGACTTTAGTTTTAAGTTTTTCGAGGACAGGCCGCGGGTCAAAAGAGGTGGCTGCAGGGAGGTTTTCTGCTTGGATATCAATTCTTTCTACCCGGCGGCTTTCATAAGCTTCAGCGAGCATGGGAGCGGAAAATACCTGTTGGAAAGGGGAGCATGTAAAGAGAACTGCAGATGAGAATAAAAGAATATTTTTAACGCTAACCATATGAATTCACCAAAGTAGGCAGAGTATAAAAAAAGAACTGGAATTATGCAATGTTTATGCCATAAGCGGTCACAAATCGATCGATAAACTCCGGGGTTCTGGCAAAGCCTAAACCCTCAATTTATGGCCGCTTAGGGCAGAGCTCAAAAAGTCATTTATAGGGGAGACTTTAGAAAACCTGCCGTCCTATCAGGGCGCGGGACAGGGTTCCCCCGTCTACATATTCTAAGGGGCTGCCCATTGGCAGGCCTAGAGCCAGGCGAGAAACCGGGATAGCGGACTTGCCAAGTTGCTCTTTTAAATACAGAGCGGTAGCGTCTCCTTCTAGAGTGGAATCCAAGGCAACGATCACCTCCCGGATTTGAAGGGTAGAAATCCGCTGTAAGAGATGAGGGAGATTGAGCCTTTCAACGGTTCTTCCATCCAAAGGGGAGAGGAGTCCACCGAGCACATGGTATAGTCCTTTATACATATGGGTCTCTTCAATGGCATATGCATCTTTGGGAGATGAAATAATGCAAAGAAGGGAACTATCTCTTTTATTTATATCGCAGAACTCGCAAACTTCTTTATCCATCAGGCAATTGCAAGTGGGACAAGTATGAATCTTTGTTTTAAGCGTGGCGATTAGGTCAGCAAAGTTTTCGAGAGGCTCGTCTTGCCAGGTAAGAAGCTGAAATGCAAACCGCTCGGCCGTCTTGGAACCGACACCGGGGAGCATCTTAAGAGAAGCAATAAGCTGTTGAAGTGCATGGGGGTATTTTGACATGCATTACAAATATCGCATCTGCGGTTGGATTTCAAGTTGAAAATTAAGGGTGTTTTGGAAAAAAATATAAAGAAGGGCTGAAAATATTTTTGGTAAATCTTTTTAGAGCTTTTATAAAGTTCTTCAAAGATCTGCTCAAAATCTGTCGAAAGGAATGTAGTCATGAAAGGATTAGAGACCGGAAAAGACAAGGTAAAGAAAATCTGCGATGTTTTGAGGCGGGAGACTTTGGAGCCTGCCAAGCATGAAGCAGATGAGATTATCACATCCGCACGTCGGCATGCCGATGAAATTTTAGCTGATGCGCATAAAGAGGCGAAGAAAATGATTGATGATGCCTATGTCGCAATTGAAAAGCAAAAGTCAGTTTTCCAGGCGTCGCTAGCACAAGCCTGTCGTCAAACGCTCGAAGCTTTAAAAGAGAGAATCGAACATAAGCTGTTCGATCCTGAGTTGGCCAAGCTGGTCGCTAAGCCGATGCAAGATCCCAAGCTCATGGCTCGCTTGATCAATGCAATCGTGCATGCCTTAGAAAAGGAAGGGACAAAATCAGACTTAAACGTAGTGATCTCTTCAGCTATTTCTGCAAAAGATATCAATAAACAACTCGCTTCTGATGTCATTCAAAGATTAAAGGAAAAAGGTGTCCTAGTCAGTTCAATCGGTGGCGGAATTGAAGTGAAGCTTTTGAACAATAATATTACCATTGACCTATCAGATGAAACGATCAAGGAGCTAGTTGCAACTTATATTCGAAAAGATCTTAGAGAATACTTGTTTAGGAAGTAAACGTGGGCAACTATTACTTTTTGGCAGCTTCTTTCCCCCCGCTTGTCCTTGGTGAAAAGCCCGATATCACTTTTGAGGAATTGACAGCCCGTTTATCGATCAATCTCTCCAAAGAGGACTATGAAAAAACGGTGGTGTTCCGGCGCTTTCTTGACTTGAGCAATATCCGTGCTCTTTTTTTGGAAGATGCAATTGACCCTCGAGGGAATTTAAGTGAGAAAGAATTGGATCAAGCGCTTCTTTTGAAAGATGGGCTGCCTGAATATGCTTTTGATTTTTTAGACCTTTTTGAATCAGCTTCTGAAAAACTGAAGTTTTTCTCAGGTCTTATCTCAACTTATTTTAATGAAGAGATCCTGCGGCAGAAAGGCTTTTTGAAAGATTATCTTGAGTTCGAAAGGTCGTGGAGGCTTGTGCTTCTTGCTTTACGGGCCAAGCAGCTGGGTCGGGATGTGATTGCCGAACTTCAATTTGAAGATTTAAAAGATCCACTGGTGCTAGGCATTTTAGCGCAAAAAGATATCCCTTCTTATGAGCCTCCGATTGAATATGTGGAGTTGAAGGAGAAATATTTGGCTTGCGGACCTGATCCGTGGCTGCAGTTTAAAACGGTTGCCGAATGGCGCTTCCATCGAATAGAAGAGTTAGTGAACAAGCCTCTCTTCTCGATCGATTGGATTTTATCTTATATGGCCCGGCTGCTCATAGTAGAACAGTGGAACGATTTGGATAGTGCGAAAGGAAAAATAATCCTCGAAGCTTTTGTAGGTTAAAAAAATGAAAGAATTAGTGACTGGAAAAGTCGTCAAAGCCTTTGGAAACTTGCTCCACGTAGCCTTCGATGGAAACGTCCATCAGGGCGAGGTTGTCATGGTCAAGCTGGGCGATCTCCTCTTGAAAGGTGAAGTGATCGAAGTGGCTGATAAAGAAGTCAAAGTACAAGTTTTTGAAGATATACGAGGCATCAAGCTCGGTACGCCTGTTGAATTCAACGGCCATCTTTTAGAGGCGGAGCTCGGCCCTGGTCTTTTAAGTAGCATTATCGATGGACTCCAAAACCCTTTAGAGAAAGTTGCTGATGCGACAGGTCTTTTTCTTTCTCGAGGCGTCTACATTCCTCCTTTAGACCGCGCCCGCAAATGGGACTACCATCCTGTAGCAAGAGTTGGCGATATTGTCCGCAAAGGAGATGAGCTAGGTTATACGATGGAAGGCAGATTCCATCATAAAATTATGGTCCCTTTCGCGCGCTCAAGCGATTACACTATAACTTGGGTGGTAAAAGCAGGCGCTTATTCCATCGATACTGTGGTGGCAAAGGCAATTGATCTCAAAGGACAAGAAGTCTCCTTTACCATGGTCCAAAAATGGCCTGTCAAGAATCAGCTGTTTGTCGGTGATAAGATCAAAGCGACACGCATGATGGATACAGGAGAGCGGATCATTGATACGCAATTTCCTATTCTTAAAGGAGGGACTTTTTGTTCGCCTGGCCCCTTCGGTGCGGGTAAGACGGTTCTTCAGCACCATTTGGCCAAGTACGCTGCCGTAGATATTGTCATCGTTGTAGCTTGCGGAGAAAGAGCGGGTGAAGTTGTCGAAGTGCTCAGGACCTTCCCTCACTTGACAGATCCCCACACGAACGAACCACTCATGAACCGCACGGTCATCATCTGCAATACTTCTTCGATGCCAGTGGCTGCCCGTGAGGCCTCTATTTATATGGGAACGACTATTGCCGAGTATTACCGGCAAATGGGCCTTGATATTTTGCTCCTTGCAGACTCCACTTCCCGCTGGGCCCAAGCGATGCGCGAAATGTCAGGACGTTTGGAAGAGATTCCAGGTGAAGAGGCGTTCCCCGCCTATCTCGCTTCTAGGATCGCTGCATTTTATGAGCGCTCCGGCGTTATCAGACTTGCCAATGAAGACACAGGATCTCTGACGATCTGTGGAACTGTTTCACCAGCCGGCGGAAACTTTGAAGAGCCTGTGACCCAAGCGACTCTCGCTGTCGTCGGTGCATTTTTAGCACTCTCTAGAGCCCGCTCCGATGCCCGTCGGTATCCTGCGATCGACCCTCTGATTTCTTGGAGTAAATATGTCGATGATGTCAGCCTCGAGCTTGATGCCAAAGTTCAAGGATGGGGAAAAAACGTCAAACGTGCTGCAGAAATTCTTCGTGATGGCGATGAAATCGGCAAGCGAATGGAAGTTGTCGGCGAAGAGGGGATCAACTTGCATGACATGGTAGTCTACTTGAAATCTGAGTTCTATGAATTTGCATATCTACAACAGAATGCTTTTGACAAAGAAGATGCTTATTGCCCTTTAGACAGACAGGTGCCGCTTTTTCGATTGATCAATAAGATCTTCGAAGCAGAGTTCCACTTTGAGGGCCATGATTCTGCCCGTTCCTTTTTCTTAGACTTACAAAATGACATTAAAAATATGAACTTCATACCATTCAAATCGGAGCGGTATAATAAAACCTTTGCTCGCATTGAAGAAAAAGTTAAGCATGCCAAACAAGGGATCGTCACATGAAAAAAACTTACGACCGCATCATTGACATGCGAGGCAATCTTCTCTCCGTAATAGCTGAGAATGTGACCTTGGGCGAAATGGCGCGCATTTACAAGCAAAATGGCGATAGCATCTATGCCTCTGTTCTCCGGATTGATGGCGAAAAAGTCACTTTGCAAGCCTTTGAGAATACTCGCGGCATCGGAACCCATGACCGTGTCTCTTTTTTAGGTAAACAAATGCAAGGAGTTGTCTCAGATGCCCTCCTCGGGCGCCGTTTCAACGGTTCTGGGGATCCGATCGATAAAGGGCCTGCTGTTGTTGGAGATCATGTTGAGCTCAATTCCCCCTCTTTCAATCCTGTCCGACGTATCGTCCCGCATGAACTCGTCCGCACTAATATCCCAATGATCGATGTTTTCAACTGCCTCGTTAAATCCCAAAAGATTCCGATCTTCTCGATTGCCGGCGAGCCGTACAATCAGCTGCTCATGCGCATTGCAAATCAGACGGATGCTGATATTGTTGTCATCGGCGGCATGGGGCTGAGATTTGATGACTACCAAGCCTTCATTGATAATGCCGAAAAAGCTGGCTCTTTGGAAAAAACCGTCATGTTCATCCATCTCGCGACCGATCCTGCCGTCGAATGCCTTCTCGTTCCTGATCTAGTGCTTGCTTGTGCGGAAAGATTTGCTGTCGAAGATAAAAACGTCCTCGTTCTCTTGACAGATATGACAGCATTTGCTGATGCAATCAAAGAAATTGCGATCACCATGGATCAAATTCCCTCGAATCGCGGCTATCCGGGATCTCTCTATTCCGATTTAGCAGCACGGTATGAAAAGGCGGTCGATATCGACGGCAGCGGCTCGATCACGATTATTTCTGTGACTACGATGCCCGGCGGTGATGTGACCCATCCGATTCCTGACAATACAGGATATATTACCGAAGGACAGTTCTACCTCCATGGTGGATCCATTGATCCATTTGGCTCACTCTCTCGTCTTAAACAGCAAGTCATTGGGAAAGTCACCCGTGAAGATCACGGCGATGTTGCCAATGCTCAAATCAGACTTTATGCCGAAGGAAAAAAAGCCCGTGAGCGGCAAGCGATGGGTTTTAAACTTTCCAGATGGGATGAAAAACTGCTCCATTTTGCCAATCTTTTCGAAGAGCGGATGATGAACCTTGAAGTCAATCTTCTCTTAGAAGATGCGCTCGATTATGGATGGCAAACTTTAAGTGAATGTTTTGAGCCTCAAGAGGCAGGGATTAAACAGACCCTCATTGACAAATATTGGCCCCATATAGGTTAGGAATGGTGAAGCTAACCAAAACAGAGCTCAGGTCTGAGCAGTATAGATTTCAGCAGCTGCAGAAGTATCTGCCGACTTTGCAGCTCAAAAAAATGCTTTTGCAGATTGAAGTCAACCAAGCTGAGCAAGAGATCCAGCATCTACGCCAGGAATTTTCCGCTTCCGAGAAAAAAATATCTGCTTATTCTGCTCTTTTTTCCGATCGAAGCGCCTTTGACCTTTATCCGGCTGTCAAAATTGTTGAAGTTCAAAAAAGGTATGAAAATATTGCCGGAATTGACATTCCGATCTTAGAAAAAGTTATTTTTCAAGACAGCTCCTACATGCTTTTCGATGCTCCTATTTGGATCGATTCCGCTATCAGCGGGCTCAGGGAGTTGATCACTATCCGAGAAAAAATCCGTATCGGCGAGGAGAAAAAAGCCGCCCTAGAAAAAGAGCTGCGCGAGGTTTCTATCCGCGTCAATCTCTTTGAAAAGATTTTAATCCCAAGGGCACAAGGCAATATCCGCAAAATTAAAATTTTCTTAGGCGATCAGCAGCTTGCTGCGGTATGCCAAGCCAAAGTCGCCAAGCAAAAAATTCTCCTGCGCGAGGCAGCTTTATGATCGAAGATGTTGTCAAATACTTCATCATGGGGACGAAAGAAAGTCTTGATAAATTTTTCGAGCATGCTCAAGAGCAAGGCTTTTTAGAATTTATTTCCCTCTCTCTAAAAAAACCCATGGATGCGCCAGTCACCATTCAGAATCTTCTTTCTGCGCATAAGATCTTGCGCAAACAGCCGCTCAGGGATCCTTATCAAGGCGGAGGGGACCTTCATCTGGCTATGCAAGTATCTGAGAGGATCATCGAACTCAAAGAAGACTTAGAAAAGCTCGGTGAAGAAAAGAGAGTTTTAGATACCGAGATCGCCCGCGTTTCTCCATTTGGCGATTTTTCGATGGAGGATATTGAATATATCGAAAAAGAGGGGCATTGCAAAGTTCAATTTTTCTGTATGAAGACCGACAAAAGCCACAAGACCAGTTTTCCCCAAGAGATCATCTATGTCAGCACAGAATACGACCTCGACTATTTTATCACAATTAGTGCGGAGCCCATTTCAATTCCGGGCATGATCGAAATGAGGATTGATGCTCCTCTTGGCGAGTTAGAAAGCCGGCTTGATTTTGTCGAAGACTCAATTCAGCGTTTTGAAACAGAACTCAAAGAGTACGCTGGCTATATCGATTTTTTACACGAGATCCTGTTAGAAGAGCTAAATAAATACCACTTGAGCTTTGCAAAAAAAGAAGTGGCCTATCCTTTACAAAATTCTCTTTTTGTCATCGAAGCCTGGGTTCCTCGTAATAAAGTGCACGCTCTTTTTGGCCTGATCGACGGGCTGAACATCCACGCCGAGCAGGTTTCCATTGACCCTGAAGATAGAATCCCGACCTTCTTAGAAAACGAGGGTACTGGAATGATCGGTGAAGACATCATCAAATTCTATGACATCCCAGCGACTAATGATAAAGATCCTTCCAAATGGGTTCTTTGGTTTTTTGCCTTTTTCTTTGCTGTGATCGTAGGAGATGCAGGCTATGGCGTTATCTTCTTAGGATTAGCTTTCCTTCTTAAGAAGAAATATCCCCGTCTCAGCGGCAAGCCGAAACGGTTTCTCAAGCTTCTATTTATTCTCTCCTGTGCTTGTATCGTCTGGGGCGTGATGACCTCTTCTTACTTTGGAATCAAGCTGGCTCCGACCAATCCTCTGACAAAGATCTCTCCGTTGCATTATCTGGTTCAGAAAAAAGCCGACTATCATTTAGCTGTCAAAGATGAAGTTTATAAATCATGGGTCGCTAAGTTCCCTCAGTTAAAAACAGCTAAGACCGGTCAAGAGGTGCTCTTATCTGCTTTAGTTGTCAACAAAGGCAGGACTTCCTATCCCATTGTCGAAGAATTTTCGGGAAACATCATGTTCGAATTCATCATCATTATCGGCATTGTCCATATCAGCTTAGCCTTTATTCGGTACCTCCGTCGTAATATTTCCGGCATCGGTTGGATTGCTTTCTTAATCGGAGGCTATCTCTTTTTCCCGACCATGTTAAATGCCATCACCATTGTTGAATTTATGGGATGGGTCACCCCTTCTACTACCAAGGCGCTGGGTCTTCAGCTCATTTATGGGGGCTTAGGTTTTGCTTTACTTGCCGCTTTAATCCAGCGGGGCTGGAAAGGGCTCAATGAAATCGCTAACATCGTCCAGGTCTTTTCCGATGTCTTATCTTACCTGCGGCTTTATGCTTTAAGCTTGGCAGGGGCCATCATGGCCAATACCTTCAATCAGGAAGGAACAGCTTTAGGACTTTTTCTTGGATTTATCATTATTTTAATCGGCCACAGCATCAATATATTGTTGAGCTTCATGGGAGGTGTTATCCATGGGCTTCGTCTTAATTTCTTAGAATGGTATCATTATTGTTTCAATGGCGGCGGCCGTTTATTTAAACCATTAAAAAAGCTTAGGCATCGTAAATGAATAAATCTTACCCTTTTCAAAGAAAAAGAACATTTTTTTCCTCAATAAGATCAAGATTTATTCATTTACGATCCCTAAAAAAACAGAGGTAAATATGGATTATTCAATGGTAGGACCCGCACTCGTCTTAGGACTCGGATGTATCGGGAGTTCTATTGGTTGTGGAATCGGCGGCATGGCAGCTCACGCTGTGATGAGCCGTGTTGAAGAGAACCACGGTTCCTTCATCGGTATGTCAGCCATGGCAGCTTCTCAGTCGATCTATGGCTTTATCGTCATGCTTCTCATGCGAGATGCCATCCGAGGAGGCACCCTTTCTCCTATGTCAGGCATTGGTATTGGTATCTCTGTGGGATTTGCGCTTTTATTTTCCTCTGTTTACCAAGGCATGTGTGCCGCTTCTGGCATTCAAGCTTCGGCAAAACAACCTGCGATCATGGGAAAGTGCTTTATCGCGCTTGGGATTATCGAATCCTTCTCGCTCTTTGCCTTCGTATTTGCCCTGCTCTTGATCTATTAGTCAAAAAGGCTTACATAAGGATTAATGGCCAAGAAGACGCGCGTTGAGACCGACAGCATGGGTTCGATCAAAGTCCCAGATGAAAAATACTGGGGAGCCCAAACGCAGCGCTCTATTCAAAACTTTCCGATCGGCACTGAAAAGATGCCAATCGAATTGATCCACGCTCTTGGCCTCGTTAAAAAAGCCGCCGCCCTTGTCAATCATGAGCTTGGCTTGCTGGCTCCTAAGAAAAAAGAGCTGATTGTCCAAACCTGTAATGAGCTTCTTTCAGGAAAACTCGACGAACATTTTGATCTCGTCATCTGGCAGACGGGCTCTGGCACCCAAACCAACATGAACGTCAATGAAGTAATTGCCAACCGCGCCATTGAAAAATCTGGCGGGACTCTTGGATCTAAAATTCCTATCCATCCCAATGATGATGTCAATATGTCGCAGTCTTCTAATGACGTCTTTCCTACTGCGATGCATATCGCCACAATGTCAGCGATTAAAAAGCACTTGCTTCCTCATTTAAAACTCCTTGCTAAAGGCTTTCGGGCTAAAGCGCAGCAATTTCAAAAAATCGTCAAGGTCGGACGCACTCATCTCATGGATGCTGCGCCTCTAACACTGGGTCAGGAATTTTCCGGCTATGCAGCACAGATTGAAAATGCAATCCGGGCAGTTGAAGTTTCTCTCCATCCCGTCTCAGAACTAGCCCTTGGTGGCACCGCTGTTGGCACTGGACTCAACTCTCCAGCTCATTTTGATAAAAAAACAGCCGAGGCGATCTCTAAACTTACAGGTTATTCTTTTGTCACTGCTCCCAATAAGTTTGCAGCTCTTGCGGCTAATGATGGTCTTGTTGAAGTGAGCGGTGCGCTTAAAGTTGTCGCCTGCGCTTTCATGAAAATTGCCAATGATATCCGCTGGCTGGCCTCAGGGCCTCGCTGTGGCCTCGGAGAGCTCTTTCTTCCAGAAAATGAGCCCGGTTCTTCCATCATGCCTGGTAAGGTCAATCCGACTCAAAGCGAATCAATGACCATGGTTGCTGTTCAAGTTATGGGCAACGATGCCGCAATTACATTTGCAGGCTCCATGGGCAATTTCGAGCTCAATGTCTTCAAGCCTGTCATTATCTACAACCTGCTCCAATCGATCCGACTGCTTTCTGATGTTGCGAAAAACTTCCACGATAAGTGTCTTGTCGGCATCAAGCCAAATGTAAAACAGATCCAAAAGCACCTAGATCAATCTCTCATGCTCGCAACAGCCTTCAATCCCGTCATTGGCTACGATAAAGCCGCTAAGATCGTCCAGAAGGCCTACAAAGAAAGCTTAACCCTTAAGCAAGCTGCTCTCAAGCTAGGTTATCTGACATCAAAAGAGTTTGATCAGATTATAGATCCAAAAAAAATGATTTAATTATTAATATGAATTCCCAACTTAGTCAGCAAAAAGCGTCCGACTAAGAGAGGATGCTGTATAAGCAATTTCAGTAGCATGATGTAATTAACACCTTCGATATTTTTTCTTAATACTCTTGAATGGCGCTGAACCGCATCGGCAATCCAGTGTCGATAAGGAGGAGGAAGCAGCGGAAGGTTATCTATTTCAAAAAACTCGACTGCCCGTGTCTCTGCTCCCGTCTTAGGAGCGCCGCTCAAGGCTTGAACCTCATAGAAATACGTCAACTTTGCAAGGCGGTTTGTAGGGGTATATTCAGCGATTTTTCTAACGATTTTTACTTGATACCCCGTCTCTTCTTCCATCTCTCGGCAGGCTGCTGCTTCAGGGCTTTCTCCTTGATCAATGCCACCTCCTGGGAGCACCCAAACAGGAATATCGCGCCGTTTAATCAGCAATATTTTAGAATCTTCAAAAAGAATACAGGCAACGGAATGACTCATGGCTAAAAAGTTTATACTTCCCGCTCTTTTCTGCCTATTGCTCCTTATAGGATGTAGTAAATATTATCTCTCCTTGAGACAGATCCCGATCGATCCCACTTATCTTGCCAGCAGCCATGTCGGCTCCCCGGATCCTCGGATGCCGCCACATGGACAAAAAATTGTCCTCCAATGGGCCATTCCTCCTGATCTCTTAGAGCAAAAGCCCCAAATCATTTTCCATGTTATCTACCGCAACCACACAGAAAAAACCTTTGTCTATCCGATCGAGAGCCGCCTGGGGTATGAGGTCTATTCTCTTCTCAATCACGACTATGATGAGACAGGCGGGATTTTGACATATGCAGCTGAAATTATGACGCCAGACCATCATGTCTACCGCGAGTGGAAACATCAGCTCTGGGTGAATTTGATTAACTTAGACGACTCTAAGAAGCAGGAATAAAGAAAGTCTTTAGTGATTGTGTAAATCCAAAACAGTCATGCTTATGCTGCCTATTAATGCACTTATAGCACCACTAATATAAAAAGGAGTACGCGAACTCGCAATTCCTCCAAAAGTGATTAATGGTAATATCTTTGTAGGGATAGTCAGCAGCGTTAAAACCGAAAATTTCAACGCTTTTTCGGCTGCAAAAGTAACATATGGGAGGCGATTAGCAACATGGACAGCTGTAACAACACCCGCTCCTATTCCTATCAAGGTGATGGCTATATCTTTTAGAGATATATTACGCTGTTTCGTATAAGAATTGCTGCTACTTAATGAGTTTAATGAGTTTCGAATAAACTGTCTTATATAAGAATAAGAATTGTCATTACTCAATAAGCTTCGAACTACGACGTTGGCAACCGCTGCAACCGCCATACCAGTAAATAAGGTTACTCCACCATACAGGCTATTGTAGAAGCTATCTCCAAAATCTTTATAAGTAAGATTCCAAAAAAATTCATTTGACATCTATTCTTCTCCTTATAGATAAAATAGCTTTTAATTTTATTAAAAAGAATTATTAAAGTCTACTAAAAATGGCGTTGTTGCGTAAAAAGCTGCGGATGAGGTTTTTCTTGCCTTAGCAGCGATGAGTCTATAAGATTTTTGTTGCTTAGTCAAAAATTTGAGGCCCATGATGTTTAGTCCCAGAGTGTGATGGTGTATACTATGAGAGCTTACCATTCCAGGAGGAACTATGGGCAAATACTACATGGGTGCGCCAAAACAACTGAGGCAATTCGTCGTACAATACAAAATAGTGAAAAGAGTATCGCACAACTAGCAGAGAAATTGAATATTAACCCGAAAACAGTTCTCAAGTG
>WUUC01017507.1_pt1 | contig 16252 bp, 12 predicted proteins | sample 6278441 | NCBI WGS metagenome assembly WUUC01 (sample SAMN13675441, study PRJNA597444) | soil metagenome | isolation source: soil | place: USA: Washington | collected 2017-10
TCATCAACACCCGCGACGAGCCGCACGCCGACGCCGAGCGCTACCGGCGCCTGCACGTCATCGTGGGCGATTCCAACATGAGCGAGACCACCACCATGCTCAAGGTGGGCTCGGCCGACCTGGTGCTGCGGATGATCGAGGCCGGGGTGGTGATGCGGGACCTGACCCTGGAGAACCCGATCCGGGCGATCCGGGAGATCAGCCATGACATGACCGGCCAACGCAAGGTACGCCTCGCGAACGGCCGCGAGGCCAGCGCGCTGGAGATCCAGTCCGAATACCTCGAACGGGCCCGCGACTTCGCGGCCCGCCGCGGGATCGACGAGGGCGACGTCAAGCGGGTGCTTGACCTGTGGGAGCGCACCATCACCGCGGTCGGCACCGGTGACCTCAACCTGGTGGGACGCGAGATCGACTGGGTGATCAAGCACCAGCTGATCGAGCGCTACCGCGCCAAGCACGCCCTGTCGCTGTCCTCCCCGCGGGTGGCCCAGCTCGACCTGGCCTATCACGACATCCGCCGCGACCGGGGGTTGTTCTACCTGCTGCAGCGCCGGGGCCGCCTGGACCGGGTGGCCCGCGACCTGGAGGTGTTCCAGGCCAAATCGGTGCCGCCGCAGAGCACCCGGGCCCGCCTGCGCGGGGAGTTCATCAAGCGGGCGCAGGAGCGCCGGCGGGACTTCACCGTCGACTGGGTCCACCTCAAGCTCAACGACCAGGCCCAGCGCACGGTCCTGTGCAAGGACCCGTTCCGCTCGGTCGACGAGCGGGTGGAAAAACTCATCGCGGGGATGTGAGCCGGCTGGAAGTTACCGTGGCCGGGTTACGGTGGCCGGACCGACCGCTGATCTTCAAGGGAGTTTCGTGCGACGCCTCGCGGTACTGCTGTGCCCGTTCCTGCTCGCCCTGTCGCTAACCGCCTGCGGCGGCGCCGAGCCGTCGGCGGTGAGCGGGGGCGACCCGTCGGGGGGTGTGGCGCCCGCGGGCGCCCTGCCCGAGGTGGCGGGCGGCTACGGCGAGAAACCGACCCTGTCGGTGCCCGCGGGTGAACCCGACGCGCAGCTGCGCTCGGCGGTGCTCAGTGCGGGCGAGGGGCCCCCGGTGGCCTCCGGGGATCTGCTGGTCGTGGACTACCTCGGCCAGATCTGGGCCCCGGGCGAGCCCGAGGTGTTCGACAACTCCTATGACCGCGGGGTGCCGACCGCGTTCCCCATCGGGACCGGTGGGGTGATCCCGGCCTGGGACGAGGTGCTCGTCGGGGTCAAGGCCGGCAGCCGCGTGGTGATGGCCGTGCCCCCGGACAAGGGATACGGCGCGAAGGGGAACCCCCCGAGCATCGAGGGCACCGACACGCTCATCTTCGTCGTTGACGTGATCGCCTCCTACAACAAGACCTCGACGGCGCAGGGCACCCCCACCGGGCAGACCGGCGCCGGCGGTGTCGAGGTGTCGGGGGCGGCCGGGGCCGAGCCCGCGGTGACGATCCCCGCCGGCACCCCCCCGCCGACCGAGGCCTCGGTCACGGTGCTCTCCCGCGGCTCGGGCGAGCCCGCCCCGAGCCCATCCACGGTCGTCACCAACGTCGTGGTGTCCTCCTGGGACGGCCAGCAGCGGCAGTCCTCCTGGGCCAAGGGACCCCAGCCGCTGTCCGTGGGCGACCCGGCGGCCCCGAACCCGCTCGACATCCTGGTCGGCGTCCCGGTCGGCAGCCGGGTCCTGCTGCTGCTCCCGCCCCCGAAGGGTCAGGACCCGGCCAGCGGGAACGAGGATCCGGCGACGGCCAGCGTGGCCGCCGTCATCGACGTGCTGGGCGCCCAGGGCCCGGCGAAGGAGAAGGCATGAGCGACAAGCCCGAGGTCGACTTTCCCGGCGGCGAGCCGCCCGCCGACCTGCAGCTGATCGACCTGCGCGAGGGGGACGGGGAGGCGGCCGAGCCGGGGCGCACCGCGGTCGTGCACTACGTGGGGGTGGCGTTTTCCACCGGGGAGGAGTTCGACGCGTCCTACGACCGGGGGGAACCGTTCGCCTTCCCCCTCGGGGGTGGCCGGGTCATCGCCGGCTGGGACCAGGGCGTGGTCGGGATGAAGATCGGCGGGCGCCGCCAGCTGACGATCCCGCCGCACCTGGGCTACGGCGAGCGCGGTGCGGGCGGGGTCATCGCCCCCGGTGAGACGCTGATCTTCGTGGTGGACCTCGTCGACCTGCGCTGACCCCGGCCGACCCCTCCCCACCACCCCCGTGGTGATCAAGCAAATTGTCACCGGATAGGGCCGGTGAGGAAGTGCTTGATCACCACGGGGGTGGTGAGGGGAGGAGGGCGGCGGCGTGGCGCCCGGCCGCGGCGGCGGCGAGGAAGTAGGCCTCGTCCGCCGCCAGCCCGCGCCCCATCGTCGACAGCGCCACCGGCACCTGCTCCAACGCGTCGCGCAGCCCGTCGAGCGCCACCTCGACGAGCCGGTGGCGCTCGGGGAACCCGGCGAGGTCGCGGCGTACGGCCTCGCCCAGCGCACCTCCCAGGGCCGGGACCACGACGTCGGCCGGGGCCAGGGCGACCCGGGCGTAGGCGGTCAGGGAGTGGTGGGACACGCCGCGATGCCGCGCCCGCGGGTCGACCGCCGAGATCCGCAGCGCCGCCACCGGGCGTCCGCCCAGCACCGCGGCGGCGTTGACCGCCTCGCCGGCCGCGACCCCGGAGAACCCCCATCGGGTGCCCGTCCCCAGGTTGCCCGGACCCTGGGTGACGACGGCGATGTCGGCGCCGAGCACCCAGCGGGCGGCGAGCAGCCCGGTGTGCAGGGTCACCGCCTCCACGTCCCCGCCGAAGGCCTGGCCCGCGGTGACCGTCGCGGCCAGCCAGCCGTGGTCGCGCAGGGCCGCGGCGGTGCGGGAGAACCACAGCGGCAGCGCGCCGCCGTCGGTCATGACGTAGACAACCCGGGCCCCGGCCCGCTCGGCCCGCACCCCGGCCAGGACCGCCGGCAGCGCCGAGTGCAGGTCGGCGACCACCACCGGCATCCCGGCCAGATCGTCGGCCTCCCGCAACGCCGCGTGGTGCGGGGAGTCCTGCTCGTCCACGCCGAGCACCACCGCCTGCAGCGGGGTGTAGCGGCCCTTCACCAGGTGCCCCGGCCGTGGCTCGCCATCGGCCGGCAGCCGGTCGGGCAGCGCGACGACCAGCGCGTAGCCCCCGGTGCCCAGGCCCAGGGTCAGCGCCGCGGTGTTGAGCAGCACCCGGTCCCCGGGCAGGGGGTCCCCCACCAGCGCGGGGTAGGCCAGCGCCCGCACCGCGGCCGAGCCCGCCGGCTCACCCGGCGTCGCGAGGGTGACGGCCAGTTCCACCGCGCCGGCCCAGCGGCGGCGTACGGCATCGACGTGGCCCACCCGCCAGGCGATCATCCGCGCACCCCGATCATCACTGCACCCTAGGCGCGCCGCGCCGAGGTAGCGTTCCCTAGGTGTCTGCCCGCAAGACTGAGCGCCTGCTGAACCTGGTGATCTGCCTGCTGTCCACACGGGGCTACCTGTCCAAGGAGCAGATCCGCTCCGCGGTCCCGCAGTACGATGCGTGCCGCACCCCGCAGGCCTTCGACCGCCAGTTCGAGCGGGACAAGGACGAGCTGCGGGAGATGGGGATTCCGCTGGTCACCGGGACCAACAACCCCTGGTTCGACGACGAGCTCGGCTATCGCATCGACCGCGACACCTACGCCCTGCCCGAGGTCTGCTTCGAGCCCGACGAGCTCGCGGTGCTGGGGCTGGCCTCGCGGGTGTGGCAGCAGGCGTCCCTGGCCCGGGCAGCGTCCCTGGCGCTGCTCAAGCTCAAGGCCGCGGGGGTGGAGCCCGACGAGGAGTCCCTGGTCGGTATCGAGCCGCGGATCCGGGCCGGCGAACCCGCGTTCGACCCGCTCTACGCCGCGACGATGGCCCGGCGCCCGGTCCGCTTCCCCTACCGCGCCGCCCGCTCGGGGGAGCTCACCGACCGGCACGTCGAGCCGTGGGGGATCGCGTCCTGGCACGGGCGGTGGTATCTCGTGGGCCACGACGTGGACCGCGCCGCGACCCGGGTGTTCCGGCTGAGCCGGGTCGCCGGTGCGGTCCACGCGGTGGGGACCCCGGGTGAGGTGGTGGTGCCCGCCCGGGTCGACCTGCGCGCCGAGGTGGCGCGGCTGGCCAACGAGCCCGTACGCGCCCACGCCAGGCTGCGGGTGCGCCCCGGTCGGGCGGCCGGCCTGCGCCGGCGCGGCACGGCCGTGGCAGGGCAGGACGGCGGCGAGAACGGTGGGGACGTTCCCGGCGCCCCGGCGGGCTGGGATGTCCTGGAGGTGCCCTTCGGCGACGTGGAGATCTTCGCCGAGGAGCTGACCGGGGCGGGCGCCGACGTGGTGGTGCTGGCCCCCCCGGAGCTGCGGGCCGCGGTCGTGCGGCGCCTGCGCGCCCTGCTGGTCCCGGCGCAGGTGCCGTGAGCGGCGGCGCGACCGAGCGGCTCTCCCGCCTGCTGGCAATGGTCCCCTACCTCGTGTCCCGGCAGGGGATCCCGCTCGGGGAGGCTGCCAAGCAGTTCGGGATCACCGAGCGCCAGCTCGTCAAGGACCTCGAGCTGCTGTTTGTCTGCGGCACCCCCGGGCACCTGCCCGATGACCTGATCGAGGCCGAGTGGGACTCCGGGCACGTCTACCTGGGCAACGCCGAGGAGATCGCGCGCCCGCTGCGCCTGGGCGTGGATGAGGCCCTGGCGCTGCTGGTGGGTCTGCGGGCGCTGGCCGAGGTCCCCGGCCTGCACGACCGCGGCGCCCTGGACCGCACGCTGGCCAAGCTCGAGGCCGCCGCCGGGGAGGCCGCCGCGGCCAGCAACCTGGTCGAGGTGCACGTCGAGGGCCGGGAGGTCGAGGGACAGGAGCAGGCGCTGGCCACCGTCCGGGCGGCGCTGCGCGGGGGACGCCGGCTGCACCTGCGGCACCTGGTGGCCTCCCGCGATGAGGTGACCGAGCGTGAGGTCGACCCGATGCGGGTGTTGCTGGCCGACGGCCGGTGGTACCTCGAGGGCTGGTGCCGGCGCGCGGAGTCGGTGCGGCTGTTCCGGCTGGACCGGGTCGTGGAGCTCACGGTGCTCCCGGTGCCCGCGCAGCTGCCGGCCGCCGCGGTCGAGCGGGACCTCGATGAGGGCGTGTTCATCCCCAGCCCCACCGACGCGCTGGTGACCCTCGAGCTCGCGCCATCGGCCCGCTGGGTCGGGGACTACTACCCCGTCGAGTCCGCGGTCGAGCGCGGGGACGGGCGCCTGGAGCTGCGGCTGCGTGCGGCCGACACCCGGTGGCTCGTCCGCCTGGTCCTGCGCCTGGGCGGGACCGGGCGCATCGTGGACCCGCCGTGGCTGGCGGGGGAGGTGTCCGCCGCCGCCGCCGCCGCCCTGGCGGCCTACGATCTGGCCGCTCAATGAGTAGTCGTGCGCTCACTAGGAGTAGCATCGTGCGTAGCTAGCGAGGTTAAGGTTCTGCCCCGAGGTGCCGAACCATCTCATGTCGCGCCAGCAAGGCGGCGCCAAGGGAAGGACCGGCCATGACGACCATCAAGGCAACGTGCCCCGTGTGTGGCGACGTCGACCTGACGCCTCGTCAGCTGCGGCTGGTCGTGGCGAGCCAGCCCGGTCTGTCGTTCTACTCCTTCCGCTGCGCCACCTGCCGCGATGAGGTGCGCAAGCCCGCCGACGAGGAGGTCGTGGCGCTGCTCACCTCCGGCGGCGTGGTCGCCGAGCGCTGGGAGGTCCCCGCCGAGGCGCTGGAGACCCGCAGCGGGCCCACCATCTGCTACGACGACGTTCTGGACTTCGCCCTGGCCCTGGAGCGCGTGGACCGGCTCGTCGCGGTCCTCTCGCCCCGCGTCGGGGCCTGAGCCCCAGCCGCCTGTTGCTGATCCGCCGCCGCACGCCCGCCGGCGCGGACGGACCGCGACACTTCCCGGCGAAAACGACCGTGACACGGTCGGTTCCGCCGGTAACTTCCTCAGCCGCCCGGCCTGCCGGGTCGCGCCCACCTCGGCGTCCGGCGCAGGCGTAGGCTGGCCTGCACGTCCGTGGAAGAGGTTCGCATGTTTCGCAACATCGGTGCCCCCGAGATCATCTTGATCCTGCTGCTGGTCATCCTGCTGTTCGGCGCCAAGAAGCTGCCGGAGACCGCGCGCGGCCTCGGGCGCTCGCTGCGGATCTTCAAGGCCGAAACCAAGGGCCTGCGCGATGACGAGGAGACCCCGCAGCCGGCCCCCGCCGAGGAGTCCGTGCGGCCCGTTGCCCCCCGTGAGGTGACCGGGCGCCTGGTCAGTGACCACACCGACCACACCGACCACACCGACCACACAACCCACACCGGCCCGCGGGTGGGCGACCCGCGGATCGCCGACGCGGACGGTCACGTCCGTGGACCGGCCGGTCCGGGCGAGCGCTGACCGACAACGGGACAGGCGGCGGCACCGCGGCCCGGTGACCGACATCCTCCGACGCCGCCGACGGGCCGGCAGGGAGCGCGACCCCGAGGGCCGGATGCCGCTGCTCGCCCATCTGCGCGAGCTGCGGGCCCGGCTGGCCAAGGCCTGCCTGGCCGTCGTGGCCGGCGCCGTCCTCGCGTTCGTGTTCATCGACGAGCTGCTGGGTTTTCTCACCGCCCCGTTTCGAGCGGTCGCCGCCGCGCAGGGCGAGAGCGGCGCGGTGACCCTGACGTTCACCGACATCACCTCCCCGTTCACCTTCCAGGTCCGCGTCGCGCTCTACGCCGGGCTGGTGTTGACCTGCCCGCTGTGGCTCTACCAGCTGTGGGCCTTCCTGGTGCCCGGCCTCGAGCGCCGCGAGCGCCGCTACACCTACCTGTTCATCGGCTGCGCGGTGCCGCTGTTCCTCGCCGGCATCACCCTGGGCTACACGATCTTGCCGACCGCCCTGTCGCTGCTCATCGGGGTGACCCCCACCGGCTTCGCCAACCTCCCCCAGGCCGACCGCTACCTGTCCTTCGTGCTGCGCCTGCTGCTGGTGTTCGGGGTCGCGTTCCTGCTGCCGGTGTTCATGGTGCTGCTCAACGCCATCGGGGTGCTGCCCGCCCGGCGGATCCGCTCGTCCTGGCGCGGCGCGCTGTTCGGCATCTTCGTGTTCGCCGCGGTCGCCTCACCCACCGGCGACCCCCTGTCCCTGCTGTTCCTGGCCGCGCCCATGTGCCTGCTCTACGCCATCGCGCTGGGGATCACCTTCTGGCTCGACCGGCGCCGCCGCGGCGCCGAGCCCGACTACGACGCCCTCGACGACGACGAGGCCTCTCCGCTGGGGCAGGACCCGCGGGACCCCAAGCCCTGAGTCGACCGCCGAGCCGGGGGCTGACCCGCCCCGGGCCCGGCCCGGCCCGGATTGTCGTGCTTGTGACGTTGTGCAAACATCTAGTGACCGCGGGCATGTCGCGCGCCGTCCGGATCCTGCCGGGGCGCCGTTCGAGGTGGAGTCCGTCAGGACGCGCACAGAGGACGCGTACGGAGAATGCGTACGGAGAATGCCTACGGAAGTGGTGCGGCTCGACGGACGTCGTCGGGTGGCCAACGGTTCCCGGTGCCCACCCGGCGCTCGACGGTGACCGGCTCCCGATCCGGCCTGCCACCGGCGCCGCGGCGCGCGTTCGGGCGTCGGGCCCGGACCGGGATCGGATTGCGCCCCGAGCTGCTGATGCGGGCCGTCGGGGCGTTGTCCCGCGCGGCCACCGGCGACTTCTCCGTCGAGATGATGCTGCGGGAACTGTGCGAATCCGCGGTTGCGGCGCTCGCGGTGGACGGTGCCGGGGTGATGCGCACCGAGGACACGACCACCAGCTTCGTGCACTCCCACGGGTCCGTGCACCTGGCGACGACCGAGCGGTTACAGCAGGTCCTGCGGGAAGGCCCGTGCCAGGACAGCATGCGCCAGGGCCGGGCCGTGGTCGTCGCCGACCTGGCCCTGGATGGCCGGTGGCCCCAGTTCACCGCCGCCGCGCTGGGGGCCCGGATGCGGGCCGTGGTGGCGGTGCCGCTGATCAGCCGCGGGCGCAACTGGGGCGCCCTGGACCTGTACCGGCACGCCGCCGGGCGGTGGACCGCCGAGGAGCTGGCCGCCGCGGCCCTGCTGGCCGATGTCGCCGTGTCCTACATCGTGATGGCCGCCGACCGCGACGCCGCGCGCGCGGCCCAGCAGGAGCTGGTGCGGGCGTCGATGACCGATCAGCTCACCGGGCTGCCGAACCGCGGGCTGCTGTTCGACCGGCTCGAACATGCCCTGGCGGTCAGCCGGCGCACCGGACTCCCGCTGGCGGTGGTGTTCATCGACCTCGACCGGTTCAAGGTCATCAACGATACCTTCGGTCATGCCGCCGGCGACACCGTCCTGGTCGAGGTCGCCCGCCGGATGGACGCCACGCTGCGCCAGGGTGACACCCTGGCCCGGTTGGCTGGGGACGAGTTCGTCCTGGTGTGCGAGGACCTGCCGCGCGAGGACACCGCCCAGGCGCACCGGCTGATCGAGGCGATCACCGAGCGGCTCCGCGCCGTGATCACCCGGCCGATCCGCGTCGACGGTGTCGAGGTGGTCGTCTCGGTGAGCATGGGTGTCGTGGTCACCGGCGACGTGCCCAGCGGGCAGGACCTGCTCAACGATGCCGACACCGCCATGTACGCCGCCAAGGAGCGCGGCCGCGGCCGGGTCGTGATCCGCGACCACGCCACCGGCGCGGCCTACGGCTACGGCCGCCGCCTCGAGCGTGACCTCGCCTACGCCCTGGACCGGGGTCAGCTGCGCGTGAACTACCAGCCCATCGTCGAGGCATCCACCGGGCGGGTGATCGCGGTCGAGGCCCTGCTGCGCTGGAAGCACCCGGAGTTCGGGCTGCTGCCCGCCGCGGCGTTCATCGCGATGGCGCAGGCCACCGGCATCCTGCCCGGGATCGGCCGCTGGGTCATCGACCAGGTGTGCGCACAGCTGGGCACCTGGCGGCGTGAGCTCGACCGACGGGCCCCGGGCACGGTGTTCTGCAACGTGACACCGCGCGAACTGCTCGACCCCGCCCTGGCCGTCACCATCGGACGGGCCCTGGCCGTCCACGGCCTGGCGCCCCCGCACCTGGGCCTGGAGATCCTCGAGGAGGACTTCACCGACCCACGGCTCGTCTCGGTCCTGGCGCGCTACCAGGACGCCGGGCACCCCCTGTCGGTCGACGACTTCGGCACCGGCTACTCCTCCCTGTCCCGGCTGGTGCACCTGTCGGTGGACTACGCCAAGATCGACAAGAGCTTCGTGGTGGGGCTGCCAGGTGACACCCGCGCGCGGGCCCTGCTCGATGCCGTCCTCGTCTTCGCCGCGACGTTGGGCCTGCGGGTGATCTGCGAGGGCGTGGAGACCCAGGATCAGGCCGATCACCTCGCCGCGGTGGGATGCCCCCTCCTGCAGGGCTTTCACCTGGCCCACCCGCTGCCCGCCGACGCCCTGACCGCGGTCCTGGCGGCCAGCCCCTGAGCACCCCGCCCCTCCGTACGCGGGGGTTGCATTCCCGGGTCAGGGGCCCGGTTTAAGGCCCGGTTTAAGGCCAGGTCACGCCGCCGCCGGCAGTCACCCCTGCCTCGCGGTGGGGGGCGGGACACCAGGTGGTCAGCAGGCCGGGAACCTCCGCGGCGGGGACCGGGCGGGCCAGGTGAAAGCCCTGCAGCAGGTCGCACCCGAGCCCCCCCAGCGCCCGGGTCTGCCCCGCGGTCTCCACGCCCTCGGCCAGCACCACCAGCCCCATCGCGTGGGACAGGTCGATGATCGCCGCGACGATGGCGCGGGCGGTCGGGTCCTGCTCGAGGTCGCGCATGAAGCTGCGGTCGATCTTGATCAGGTCAACGGGCAGCCGCCGCAGGTAGCCCAGGGAGGAGTAGCCCGTCCCGAAGTCGTCCAGGGCGACGCGCACGCCGAGCGCCCGCAGCGCCGCGACCGCCGGCTCCGCGGCGGAGTCCATCAACGTCGCCTCGGTGATCTCGATACACAGGGTCGCCGGGGACAGCCCATGGGTCGCCAGGACCTCCTGCACCACCCCGGCGAAGTCCGCCCGGACCAGCTGCTGCGGCGCCACGTTCACCGCCATCCGCATCTCCTGCTCCGGGAACGCCCGGGCCCAGGCCGCGACGTCCCGGCAGGCACGGTCCAGGATGTGCCGGCCCAGGGTGACGATCAGGCCGGTGTCCTCCGCGGCGTCGATGAAGTCCGACGGGGGGCGCATCCGTCCCCCGTCGTCCCATCGGGCCAGGGCCTCGAACCCGACGATCCGCCCGGTGCTCGCCGACACCAGCGGCTGATAGACGGGATAGAACTCACCGGCCTCGATGCCCCGACGCAGGTCCGCCTCCAGGTGCAGCCGGTCCTCCGCCTGGGCGCGCAGCGCGTCGTCGAACACCACGATCGAGGACCGTCCCGCGTCCTTGGCCGCGTAGGCCGCGGTGTCGGCATCGCGCAGCAGGTCGGCGGGACGACGGGCCCCGCCGCCGAAGGCCACGCCCAGGCTGGCCGAGGTGTGCACGATCTGACCGGCGATGGTGACCGGGTCCCGCAGCGCGTCCAGGATGCGCCGCGCCGCGGCCTCGGCGTCGGCCATCGTGCAGGTGTGCGCACAGATCACGACGAACTCATCGCCGCCGAGGCGCCCGACCGTGTCACCGTGGCGCACCGCCCCCGCGAGCCGCCGGCTCACCGTCTGCAGCAACTCATCCCCGGCCGCGTGACCCAGGCTGTCGTTGACCAGCTTGAAGCGGTCCAGGTCGAGCAGGATCACCGCGACCTGCCCCGCGACCGCGCGGGTGTCCTCGAGTTCCTGCTCGAGGACCTGCAGCAGTCGGGCGCGGTTGGGCAGACCGGTCAGGGTGTCGTGGAACGCGAGATGGACCAGGTCGGCCTCGGACCGCTTCTGCTCTGTGGTGTCCACCAGCTGACTGAAGACGTGCCCGGGGGTGCCGTCAGGTTCGCTCTCGACGGTGTCGGTATGCAGGGCCCACACGACGGACCCGTCGGGGCGCAGATAGCGGCGTTGGGTCGGGCCCGCGGGCGCCCCCGTACGCGGTCCGGTCCCCGGCGTCCCCCGCTGGTCCTCCGGGTGGGTCAGGGCCGCGAAGGTCTGCCCCAGCAGGGCCGGCCGGGAGCGCCCGAGCATGGTGCACAGCGCGTCGTTCACCTCCAACAGGTGACCGGTCGGGGCGGTCACGGCCATCCCGATGGGGGAGCCGTCGAAGGCCCGCCGCAGGCGGGCGTCGCTGCTGTTCGCCAGGGCCGTGAGGTCGGTGGCCATCGCCACCACGACCGACCGGTAGGAGTTGAAGGCACCCGCGAGCCGGCCCACCTCATCGGCGGACCGCACGTTCAGGGGCGGGGGCGCCAGGTCGGCGGGATCACCGCCCGCCCGCAGGCCGCGCACCAGCCGCGGGAGGTGCTCGCTCGCGGCGGCCTGCGCCGCCTCGGTGAGCAGCAGCAGGCGCCGGGTGACGCCGCGGACCAGCAGCCAGGTCACGACGAGCCCGACGACGGCGAAGCCGAGCCCGGTCAGCAGGTGGCGTTCCCGGGAGGACGCGATCGTCTGGGCGGCCTCGGTGAGGTCGTAGCCGATGACCAGGGTGCCCAGCCGCTCCGCGCTGGTCTCCAGCGGGGTGATCACATCGAGCAGCGACCCGTGCCGCAGGACCCCGGGGCGCCCGGCGGCCAGCGCGTCCCGGCCGCGGATGCCGACCAGCGCGACGCGGCCCGGTCCCTTGCCGGTGCCGTCGGCCAGGACCTGCCCGGTGCCATCGAGGACGTACGCGTCCACGACCCCGTCCTGCTCGCGCACCACCCGCATCGCGTGCTCCAGGTCGCTGACGTCACCGCGCAGCACCCAGTTGATCGCCGAGGGCGCGAGCAGCTGCCCGGTTCCGCGGGCCGTGCGCTCGAGCTCGCCGTACAGGGCGGTGGCCTCCTGCTGAGCCGCCAGCGTGGTCATGGTGACACTGAAGGTCACCAGCAGCAGCGCCACGACGGCCAGAAATCGGCCGCTGAGACTGCGCAGCCACGTCCCGGGCACGGGCCCGCTACCCCGTGGCCGGGGGGACCTGGCCAATGAGGGTGTCCAGCTGCGCCCGGGTCGGCGCGTCGAGGCGATCGAAGCGGGTGGTGCCCTCAAAGTTCGCCAGCACCTGCGCGCCCGCGGCGTCCTGGTGCATCGCGGTGAGGACGGTCTCGATGGCGGCGGCCAGGTCCGGCGCAAGCCCGCCGGCCCGGATGACCACCTGGCGCGGGACCTCGGGGGAGGTCGCGAGGATGCGCAGGTCGCCGAACCGGTCCCCGGCCAGCTCCCGCAGCTCGTTCTCGCTCATGGCCCCGGCCTCGGCGCGGCCCTCCGTCACCCAGAACAGGGTGTTCTCGTCGTCCTCGGTGAACACATAGCCGACCGCGCCGGCCGGGACCGGGCTCGAGGGCGTCGGCAACGGCGTCAGCGTGAGCCCGGCGGCGATCAGCGCCGCCTTGGGCAGGAAGTAGCCCGAGGTCGAGAAGTCGTCGTCGAAGCCGATGCGGGCCCCCCGCAGCGCGTCGGCCGTGGTGATCGCGGAGTCGGCCCGGACGAACACGACGCTGCGGTAGCGCGCCACGCCGTCCTTCCATCGCTGCAGGATGGGCACGGCCCCGGCACCCTGCGCCACGGTCAACGCGGGGTACGGGCTGTCGATGAACAGGTCCACCTTCCCCGCGCTCATCAGCCGCGTCATCTCCGCCATGGACGGCGCGACGATGACGCGGCCCTGCTGCACCCCCGCGCCCTCGAGCCGCTGCGCCAGCGCGTCCGCGAAGGGCTGGAACTTCTTCGCCTCCTCCACCGCGTCGTCCCCGACCGAGCCGATGACCACGGTGCCCGCCCGCGGCGCCACCGACGCGGCCGGCAGCAGCGCCGCACGGTCGCCGATCGCCGGAGCGCCGCAGGCACCGAGCAGGGTGAGGGCGGCCAGAACGGCCAGGGCAGGGGTCGACCGGATAATCGTCATGCCGGTGAGATCGACAGACCCGGCCGGGCGCTTGAGGCCGGACACCCCACCGGCGCAGCGCCCCGGCCGCATATGGTCAAGCCATGACCAGCCCCGCCGAGCGTTACGCGGATTTCCGCCGGCGGCAGGCGGCGGCGAGCACCGAGCTGGCGACCTTCGCGGGCGCCTACCCCTTCGGGCTCGATGAGTTCCAGCTGCGCGCATGCCGGGCGCTCGAGGACGGCGCCGGTGTGCTGGTCGCCGCCCCCACGGGGTCCGGCAAGACCGTGGTCGGGGAGTTCGCCGTCCACCTCGCCCTCGCCGCGGGCCGCAAGTGCTTCTACACCACCCCGATCAAGGCCCTGTCCAACCAGAAATACGCGGACCTCGTACGCCGTCACGGCGCCTCCCGGGTGGGCCTGCTGACCGGCGACAACACGATCAACGGTGAGGCCCCGGTCGTGGTGATGACCACCGAGGTCTTGCGCAACATGATCTACGCCCGGTCGCGCACCCTGCAGGGCCTGGGCTATGTGGTGATGGACGAGGTGCACTACCTCGCGGACCGCTTCCGCGGCGCGGTCTGGGAAGAGGTGATCATTCACCTGCCGGCAGCCGTGCGTCTGGTGTCGCTGTCCGCGACGGTCAGCAACGCCGAGGAGTTCGGGGACTGGCTGGTGACGGTGCGCGGGAACACCGCGGTCATCGTCGAGGAGCACCGCCCCGTGCCGCTGTGGCAGCACGTGCTCGCCGGCGACCGGCTCTACGACCTGTTCGTCGACGAGGCGCACGCACGGGTCAACCCCGAGCTGGTCCGGCTGTCCCGGGAGAGCCCCCCGTGGCGCGGCGGTGGTCGGGGTGATCGCGGTGGTCGGGGCGATCGCGGTGGTCGGGGTGATCGCGGGGACCGTGGGGACCGCTGGGACCGCTGGGACCGTGGCGGCCAGCGCGGCGGGGACCCCCCGCGCGGCGGCCCGCCCTCGCGCGCCGAGGTGATCGAGCGCCTGGACCGGGAGGGCCTACTACCGGTGATCACCTTCATCTTCAGCCGGGTTGGCTGCGCCGCCGCGGTCGCGCAGTGCCTGCGCGCCGGGATCCGCCTGCTCACCGCCCCCGAGCGCCTGGAGGTCCGGGCCGTGGTGGAGCAGCGGTGCGCCGACCTGCCCGATGAGGACCTGGGGGTGCTGGGCTACTACGACTGGCTCGACGGGCTCGAGCGCGGCGTCGCTGCCCACCACGCCGGGATGCTGCCCACCTTCAAGGAGGTCGTGGAGGAGCTGTTCGCCCGGGGTCTGGTCAAGGCGGTGTTCGCCACCGAGACCCTCGCGCTGGGCATCAACATGCCGGCCCGCTCGGTGGTGCTCGAACGGCTGGTGAAGTGGAACGGGGACGCCCACGCCGACATCACCCCCGGGGAATACACCCAGCTCACCGGTCGTGCCGGGCGCCGGGGGATCGACGTGGAGGGCCACGCGGTGGTGCTCTACGCACCCGGGATGGATCCCGCCGCGGTCGCCGGGCTCGCCTCCACCCGCACCTACCCGCTGCGCTCGTCCTTCCAGCCCTCCTACAACATGGCCGTGAACCTGACTCAGATGATCGGGCGCCGGGCCGCCAGGGAGCTGCTCGAGACCTCCTTCGCCCAGTTCCAGGCCGACCGCGCCGTGGTCGGCCTGACCCGCCAGGTGCGGCGCAACACCGAGAGCCTGGCCGGCTACCGCGAGGCGATGTCCTGTCACCTCGGGGACTTCCCGGCCTACGCCGCGCTGCGCACGACCCTGAAGGACCGCGAGGGTGAGCTGTCCCGGCACGGCGCGGCGCGGCGCCGGGCCGAGGCCGAGTCCTCACTGGCGGCGCTGCGCCCCGGCGACGTCATCCGCGTCCCCACCGGGCGCCGCGCGGGGCTCGCGGTCGTGCTCGACCCGGGCCTGACCGCGGGCCCCGAGGGGGCCCGCCCCACGGTGCTGACGCTGGACCGGCAGGTCAAGCGCCTGACCACGGTGGATTTCCCGGTCCCCGTCCAGGCGCTGGGCACCGTACGCATCCCGAAGGGCTTCAGTGCCCGCTCCGCGCAGTCGCGTCGGGACCTCGCCTCCTCGCTGCGCAACTCGGGCCTGGTCGATGCGCCGCTGGCCCCACCCGGGGGTCGGGGCCGGCGCGCGGGTGCCGGCGAGGACCGGGAGATCGCCCGGCTCCGGGCGGCGATCCGCGCCCACCCCTGCCACGGCTGCGAGGAGCGCGAGGAGCACGCGCGCTGGGCCGAGCGCTACGCGCGGCTGCGGCGCGACACCGACGCCCTGGAGCGGCGGGTGGCCGCCCGGACCCACACCATCGCCCGCACCTTCGATCGGGTGTGCGCGGTGCTGGAGTCCCTGGGCTACCTCGCCGGGGACACCGTCACCCTTGCCGGGCGGAACCTGGCGCGGATCTACGGCGAGCTCGACCTGCTCACCGCCGAATGCCTGCGCGCGGGGATCTTCGAGCCGCTGACCCCCGCGGAGCTGGCCGCGTGCGCGTCCGTGCTGGTCTTCGAGGCACGCTCGGCCGAGGACACCGTAGCCCCGCGGGTGCCGCATGGCCGGGCGGGGGAGGTGCTCACCGAGATGACCCGGCTGTGGGTGCACCTGGAGGAGGTGGAGAAGGACCACGCCGTGGCCTTTGCGCGCGAACCCGACCTGGGCTTCGCCTGGCCGGCCTACCGCTGGGCCAGCGGGCACCGTCTCGACGCCGTCCTGGCGGAGTCCGGGCTGGAGGCGGGGGACTTCGTGCGCTGGACCAAGCAGCTCATCGACGTGCTCGGCCAGCTCGGCGACGCGGCCTCGGCGCAGTCCCGGGTCCGCGCCACGGCCGCCGCCGCGGTCAGGGCCCTGCGCCGCGGCGTCGTGGCGTACACGTCGGTCACCTGACGCACTCACCCTGTCCCCCCGCGATAACAGGCCCATGCATGGCCGCACCCCAGTCGTGCGGAGGGCAAGGTCGTGCGGAGGGTGGCTCGCCAAGCCACTCAGTACAGGCACCTGTTGGGCGCCGACTTCCCGTCGCTGGCCAGCCACCCGTAGACGACGCCGTCCACCGTGACGTGCACCTGGGTCGGGAACTGGGCGTCGGCGTGGCCGCCCTTGCACGCGCCGCCGGTCTGCAGGAAGCCGGTGCTCCCGGTCCACGTGGGCTCCGGGTAGGTGGCCTGGCCCACCTCCTGCGCGAATCCCGTTGATGCTGCGGAACAGGCGCACGGTGAGCTCCA
>WUUC01220304.1_pt1 | contig 16252 bp, 17 predicted proteins | sample 6278441 | NCBI WGS metagenome assembly WUUC01 (sample SAMN13675441, study PRJNA597444) | soil metagenome | isolation source: soil | place: USA: Washington | collected 2017-10
ACGTGGCGGGCTTTCTGGCGAATCCGATCATCGCATGAGCACGCAAGTCGCCATCGCTAAGCCGCTCGGGCTGGTCAAGGCGTCGATCTACAAATGGCTCGGCGTACCGGTATCGTTCAAGGACGGCGCGTTCTGGGTCGAGCACTACGGCACCAGCAGCGATTCAGGCGTGCATGTCACCGTCGATAGAGCCCTGCAGCTCTCCACGGTATGGGCCTGCGTGCGATTGCTGGCGGAAACCATCTCGACGCTACCGTGTGGATTCTTCGAGCGAGTGGATGGAGAGAGCCGGCGCACCGCGAATCGGCACAACCTCTACCAGCTGTTGCACCATCAACCCAATGCTGACATGACAGCCGCGCAGTTCTGGGAGTCCATGGCTGCCGCCATGCTGCTATGGGGCGATGCCCACGCAGAGAAGATCAGCGCCGGCAACACGATCATTGCACTGCGATTCCTGCAACCTGATCGGGTAGCGCGCCGACGCTTGTCGAACGGCGCGATAGAGACATCGTTCTTGGAGTGGGGCAGCAGCAAGCGTCGCGTGATTCCCGAGGCTGATCTGTTTCGCATCCCCGCATTCAGCATTGATGGGCTCATCGGTCTATCTGCGGTGCAGTACGGCGCGAACGTATTTGGGTCGGCGATGGCAGCGGATCAGGCTGCGGCGAAAATGTTCGCCAACGGTATGCGTCCGGCTGGCATCCTGCGCGTCGACAAAGTGCTCAACCCTGCGCAGCGCGAGCAACTGCGGTCCTCATTGGATGCATTCACCGGCTCCAACAACACGGGAAAAACGTTCGTCGCTGAGGCCGGCATGAGCTACGACAGCATTGCGCTACCGCCCGAAGATGCGCAGCTGCTGGAAACGCGTGGCTTTGCGGTCGAGGAAATCTGCCGATGGTTCCGCGTGCCGCCGTTCATGGTGGGTCATTCGGAGAAGTCCACTAGCTGGGGCACGGGCATCGAGCAGCAGATGATTGGCTTTCTCACCTTCTCGCTACGACCGTGGCTGACCCGCATCGAGCAATCGATTCGGCGCTGCCTGCTGACGCCTGCCGAGCGGCAGCGATACTTTGCCGAGTTCGCTATCGAGGGACTGATGCGTGCGGACAGTGCGGGGCGCGCAGCGTTCTACGCATCGGCGGTGCAGAACGGTTGGATGTCTCGCAATGAGGTGCGCGCGTTGGAGAATCGCCCGCCTGCCGACGGCGGCGACGTGCTGACGATCCAATCCAATCTCATCGCCATGGAAAAGGTCAACGAGACGACAGCGGATGCGTCGGCCAATCTGCGCAGCGCGCTGCATTCATTCCTAACCTACGACAGTGCCAGCGATGAGTAGGTCAGGCACCACGCTGCACAAGGCTGTTGCTCGCGCGAATGGGTTCGCGGGCCGCACTGACGACCACTGGAACTTGCGTTTCCGTGAAGGTATCGCGCGCGAAGGTCTGGCGATGATCGAAGCCGGCAACGCGGTGCTCGCGCCGCCAGCGGTACGCGGCGCAGGCGCGTGGCCATTGGGGACTGTGATCGTAGACGCGTCACCACGCGCAGAGGAGTAGATCAACATGATATTGCGCAAAGATGGCGGGCGGAAATTCCGTCAACGCGACGTGGCGTTTAAGGCCGATGTTGTGAATGAGGACGGCACGTTTACCGGCTACGGCAGCGTGTTCGGTGTGCTCGATAGCTACCGCGAGATCGTCGCGCGCGGCGCGTTCACTGAGAGCCTAGAGCGCATCAAAGCGTCGGGAAATATTCTGCCCGCGCTGTGGCATCACCTGGCCTCGCAGCCGATTGGCGGCTACGACTCGTTGAGCGAGGATGAGCGCGGGCTCTACGTCGAAGGCTTTTTGCTGAAGGATGACGTGCCGCAAGCGCGGGTGGCCTACGCCACCATGCGCCGCAAGATCGTTACCGGTCTGTCGATTGGCTACTACGTCGAGGCGTCATCGTTCAACGAGAAGGAGCGCATCAACACGCTGACCAAATTGGATTTGGTCGAGGTCAGTATTGTCACCTTCCCGGCAAATCCCGAGGCGCGCGTCGACGCCGTGAAAGCGAAGCTCGCGCACGGCGTCATGCCCACACTACGTGAATTTGAAACGGTCTTGCGGGAGCAGGGCTTTTCTAAAACTCAAGCCATCGAAATCGCCAATCGAGGTTTGAAATCACTGCTCGACCGAGGGGAACTCGGGGGCGATGAGTCTGGCGAACTGCTGGAATCGCTAAGCGGTCTCAGCGTCCCCAAATTTTCTATCGAGGTCTAACTACCATGAGTGCAGTACGTTCTGATGTAGCGCGCGAGTTGCGCTACAAAGAGGCCGACAGCGAAAGTGCTGAGCAGATGACTGATGCGAAGCGCGAGCTCGCGCGCATCACGCAGGAAATTAAAACGTTCGCGACGGATGCGCAAAAGGAGATCAAGGCAACCGGTGACCTGTCACGCGACACGAAGGACAAAGTCGACCAAGCACTGACCAAGCAAACCGAGCTGCAGGCGCGGCTGTCAGAGGTCGAGCAGAAAGTGGCTCGCGCTGAGCAGCACGGCAAGGGTGACGGTGATCGTGATCCGTCACCGGGTGAGCAGCTCATCAACTCGGAGGAGTACAAGGCGCTGGCAAAGGCCGGCAAGGGTACGGCGCGCATCGAGGTCAAGGCGATTACCTCATTGACCGGTGCGGCGGGTGGTTTGCTCGTGCAGCCGCAGCGGCTGCCTTACGTGCCGCTGACCCCGCGTGAGTACCGCGTGCGTGATCTGCTCGCGCCGGGCCGAACCAACTCCAACGCGGTCGTCTACCCGCGTGAGCTGGCGCGCACCAACAACTCGGCGATTGTGGTTGAGGCAGCGCAGAAGCCAGAGAGCAGTGTCACGTTCGAGGAGAAGACGGCATTCGTGAAAACGATTGCTCACTGGATTCCAGCATCGAAGCAGATTCTTGATGACGCACCATTTCTGCAATCACTCATCGATAACATTCTGCGCGATGGCCTGCTGGAAACCGAAGACGTGCAGCTGCTGAAAGGCTCTGGCGTCGGCGTGAACATCGAGGGCATCTATACTTCGGCAGCGGCCTATTCCGCTCCCATCACGATTGCATCACCAACCCCCATTGACGTGTTGCGCCTTGCGTTGCTGCAAGCCGCGCTCACGCGTCATGCGCCGACCGGCATCGTGTTGAATCCTGCGGATTGGGCGTTGGTGGAGTTGACGAAAAACTCGCAGGGGTCTTACATCTTCACGAATCCAACGGTGGATGGACCGCGCCAACTATGGGGCAAGCCGGTGGTAGAAACCGTCGCGCTTTCAGGTGGTGAGTTCTTGGTAGGTCCGTTCCGCACGGGTGCGCAGATCCTCGACCGTGAGGATGCCAACGTGCAGGTGTCGACCGAGGATCGAGACAACTTCATCAAGAACATGGTGACCGTGCGCGCCGAGGAACGCCTCGCGCTGGTCAACTATTTCCCGGCGTCGTTCATCAAGGGTGATCTGACGCCGGCCTAATCGCGGGAGTTTCTGTCGGGTGGGCATTTTGAGGCGGCTTCGGTCGCCTCTTTTTTTGCGAGGTAACGAGCAGTGACTACACGAATTGCAAAACAAGGCTTTCACCAAAGCGGCGACCGTCTCTATGAGCGCGGCGACACGGTGGAGAATCTATCGGATGAGACGGCGCGCGAGCTAGAGGGCAAGGGTCTACTATACCGCGAGGATGAAGACGTGCCCGATGATGTGCGGCGCGCGAAGGAATCCCGCGACATCCGCAACAAACAGGCGCAGCCGCACCACACGCAAGCATTGCCCGACGCATCGAGCGGTGTGCAGTCCTCTGCAAACGATCTCGGAGCGGGCGGTTCACCAATGCGCGGCGAAACAACGCTCGGCACCGCGCACAAGCCTCGCAGCAAGTAACGCGAGGGTCGCCCTGTGTATATGCCGCTGTCGCTCGTCAAAGAGCATTGCGAGATCACGACAGAACTCAGCGACACGCTGCTGCAGCTCTACGTCGATGCCGCTGAGGCGCGCGTCGCGGCATATCTCAATCGACCGCTTGATGAATTGCTCGACCCGGTCGCAGCGCCTGACGTGCCCGACACCGCCAGCTATGCCGCAGCAATTCGCAACGCGATTCTGCTGTACGTCAGTGACGCGGTCGAGAAGCGCGGAACGTTAGTGATCGGCACGATTGCTAGCGAGCTACCGACCGCTGATCGCTTGCTGTACCCGTATCGAATCGGACTAGGGGTTTGACATGCCTGCCGGCAAGACGAATTTGTACATCGAGAAGGGCGCGACCTTTCACAAATCGATTACGTGGGAGGTTGCAGGCAATCCCGTCGACCTCACCGGCTATTCCGCTCGCATGATGATCCGCGCATCGTATGCCGCAGCATCGCCACTTATCGAACTGACGACCAGCAACGGACGCATCGCCTTAAACGGTGCACCGGGTCGCATTGATCTATTCATCGGTGCGACGGATACCGAAGCGCTTGCGGGTAGCGCTGGGGTCTACGATCTCGAATTAGTCAACGGTGCGGAGGTGACTCGCTTACTGCAAGGTGAGGTCACGTTGTCGCCAGAGGTCACGCACGCATGACGACCGTTACGATTGTTGATGACTCCGCGATCACAGTCACCATGCCAGATGGCGGGCCAGCTGGCGCGCCTGGGCCGCAAGGGCCTCAAGGTGAAACGGGCGCGGACAGCACCGTGCCCGGTCCTGTTGGTCCCCAAGGTCCACAGGGCATTCAAGGCGTCCAAGGCGAGACCGGCGCGGACAGCGTTGTCCCGGGTCCGCAGGGTGACCAGGGCGACGTAGGGCCGCAAGGGCCGCAGGGCCTTCAGGGCATTCAGGGCGAGCAAGGGGAAACTGGGCCTCAAGGTCCACAGGGCGTGCAGGGCGTCATTGGGCCGCAGGGTGTCCAAGGTGAGACCGGTCCCCAGGGTTTGCAGGGCCTTCAAGGCCTGCCCGGTGAAGACAGCACTGTGCCAGGACCGGTCGGGCCGCAAGGGCCGCAGGGTGATAACGGTGCAGACAGCACTGTGCCTGGGCCGCAAGGTCCAGCGGGCGTGATGTCTGACGTTCAAATCTTCACCTCATCTGGCACATGGGTAAAACCAGTTGGCGCAAAGACGGTCGCGGTGTTCCTCCTTGGCGGGGGTGGCGGTGGCGGCTCAGGGCGTCGTGGGCCGTCTACCTCGATTAGGGCCGGGGGCGGAGGGGCCAGCGCCGGTGGATCTACCCGACTGGACTTCCCCGCCGACAGCCTTCCGAGTTCGCTTGATGTAACTGTCGGAGCCGCTGGCGTTGGTGGAGCAGCCGTCACAACAGACGATACGCTTGGAGTTGCAGGCACGCAGGGTACGGGCACTCGTTTCGGCACTGTGTTGTTTGCGCAAGGCGGCATGAGCGGAGGCGGTGCAACTACAAGCGGGGGCACCGGGGCTAACCCTAATAGCGCAAGCCCCGCCGGCTCGATGTTCGCCATTCAGCAGGGCGGCGGCGGCGGGGCGAACGGCGATGGCACGAGTTCTTCTTTAACCATATTCACGGCTCTGGCCGGTAGCGGCGGCGGCGGCGGCGGCATGGGTTCAGGCGTGACCCCTGGCCTTGGTAGAGGAGGCGCTGCGGCGGGATTGACGATTCTGGGCGATACATCGCCGAGTGTCTTGACGCCCGTGGCCACTGATGCTCCTGACGGAGCTTCCAGTTCGGTGGGCATGGGAGGTAGGGGCGGAGCGGGCGGCGGGGCTAGCTATTCATCAAGAGCAGGCAACGGCGGCAATGGTGGTCTATACGGTGCTGGCGGTGGAGGTGGAGGGGCGTCTGCGAATGGATTCAACAGCGGGGCAGGAGGAAATGGCGCTCCTGGTGTAGCGATCATTACAACCTACTTCTGAATCGCTGGGGCCATGAAACGACTTTGCACATTCGAGCGTCGCGCAGCACTACGCAACGCGTTCAACGAAGACATCGGCGAATGGCAGACCATCGCGGAAGCCTACGGCGCATTCGACGAACTGAAAGGCGCTGAACTGTTCGCTGCACTCCAAACGCAATCAAAGATCACCGGGCGCGTCAACTGTCGGTACACGCCGATCCTCGCAACCGTCACGCCGAAAGATCGCATCAGAGTCGGCACGCAGTTGTTCGACATTGAGAGCGTAGTAGATCCGAAGCTCAGGCACCGAGAATTGCAATTCATGATCGCGGATCATTCAACGGCGTAGCGCGTGAAGACAGCGGGCTTGGGTGAAGTTGATCAGCAGCTCGCAAAACTAGGTGATAAGCGCGGCACCGCGGTACTGCGATCCGCGATGAGAGCAGCTGTTAAGCCAATCGTTGAGCAGGCGCGGGCGAACGCTTCCGCGATCACGAAGGGCTCAGGCGCGCTGGCGCTGTCGATGACGGCACATTCATTCCGCATCGACAAAGGCAATCTGCTGCTGACCGATTCGCTGCCTGGACTGGGGCGAAAGTTCGTCATCAGCGTAGGGCCGAAGCGCAAGCACGCAGCGGCGATTGCGCTCTACAACATGTTCTATCGCCGCAAGCGCAGCGGCATCTATCACGGCAACTTCGTCGAGTTCGCGCGCCGCTCACCATCTGGCGCGCCGGTTCCCGCGCACCCGGTTCTGCTGCCTGCGCTGCACGCAAAGCAAGCCGAAGCGGTCGCCATCTTTGCATCGAAGCTACAGGCGGGCATTGCCCGCGAGCTTCGCAATAGCGCCAAACGAAAATGATTGATCAGAACTTGCTCGCTTATCTGCAGGCGCTCAACACGCCCGCAGGCTCCCGCGTGTTTATCGAAACCGTCGAGGAGGGCGTAACGCGCCCGTTCATCGTCATCCGTCGAACAGGCGGTGCGCGGCCTCTCACTACAGGCGGCGCTGCGTTGTTTCCGCGATCAGAGTTTGAAGTCAACGTGTTCGCCGACGATCACGCAGCCTCGTACCCCATTGAGCAGGCGCTCGTGCAGGCCCTGCACGGCTTCAAAGGAATGATGGGAACTACCCGCGTACATGGCACGCGCTGCACTTTGTTTCCTGACCACACCAGCGAGGTCGACGGCGACTTGCGCACGAGGTGGGTCACTTTGGCATTTCGCTTTTTGCATTCGGAGGGATGACGCATGTATTACCCAAGTAATGACGGCCGGCTGTTCATGGGGCAATCGGTCACGGTGCCGCTGCCTATCCCCGGCTCGGATACGTTCGAGGAGGTGCCATTAACAGGCGCTATAGGTCTGCCTTCCTACTCGCGCACCACGGCCGGTTTCAACGTCACGAACGACGGCGTGCGTCGATCCCTCGGCGGCAAGATCGCTGATCAAGTTATCGAGGGGAATCTAGTGCCCGACTGGGACGAGGATGTGCATCAAGACTTCTTTGCCGACGCGAAGGCGGCGCAGGCCGTGACGCGAAACTGGCGCATCGACTATGCGGGCGGACGCGTCGCCAACTTTCGAGGCTTTGTGACTTCCTGGGCAGAGGAAGCTATCACCGCTGACGATGAGGTGCGGGAAAGCCGCGTCAATTGGTCGATTAGCGTCGACGGCGAGGTGACATGGACCAATGCGCCATGAGCACGCGCCAGCGGTTGAGCGGGCCGCGAAAAATTCAACCGTTGACGTTGCCGAGTGGCGTGCAGGTACACGTGCGCGGCCTATCAGGATTCGGGCGGCAGCGCTACGTCGAACTGGCTGAGGACATCAAGACAGACCGCAATGCGAAGCGGGTTTTCCTGGGCAGCGTAGCAGCGCTGTGTCTGTGCGATGAGCAGGGTGTGTTGCTGTATGACGTTGACAACTCAGAGGACGTGCTGGAGCTATCTGACGAAGACGGGGAAATCCTCACCACCATCAATGACGCGCTGTTGGTGTTGTCCGGGTTGCGCGCCAAGGATGCGGAGGATGGGGAAAAAAAATCCGAGGCGAGCCCGAGCGGCTGACGTGGCATCGGCTCGCGCTCGCCTTTGGCAGCACTATCGAAGAACTGCAGCACCGCATGACCTCGCGCGAGTTTACGCAGTGGGTCGCTTATTCACGCGTCGAGCCGTTCGGGCACGAAATGGAAAACTGGCGTGCGGGAATGATTGCTTCGGCCATCGTCAACACGCTGCACGCAGTACAGCCGCGAGCGAAAGGCACTCGCGGGCCGAAGCCGCTAAAGCCGCGAGACTTCTATCCGCCATCGGCGGCGAAGGAACAGCAAACCCCACTCACGCAGGCACAAGCCGAGCACCTACGGAAACAACGCAATGGCAAGCGCAGGCACAGTAACGGTTGATTTTGCCGCAGAGACCGCAAAGTTCACGGCAGAACTTAAAAAGGTCCGCGGTGACGTTGCCGGCCTGCAAGGTTCATTCTCGTCGCTCGAGCGCACTGCGGGGCTTGCATTAAAAGTCTTCGGCGGCGCGCAGCTATTAGGTTTCGCGAAACAAGCGTTCGATGCGGCGGATGCGACCGCTGATGCCGCCGCGCGTGCCGGCATTGCCGTCGATTCGTTCAGTCGACTGCAGTACGCGGCTACGCAAGCCGATGTCGAGATCGGCGCATTCACCAGCGGCATCACCAAGTTTCAGGTCGAAATCAGTAAGGCGGCGGACGGCAGCAAAAACGCTGGCGATACGCTGAAGCAGTTCGGCATCAGTGCCGCAGTCATTCGTAACTTGCGCATCGAGGATCAACTCGCACTCGTTGCCGATGCCTTCGTCAAGATTGAAAACCCCGCAGACCGCACCCGCCTCGCCATCGAGTTGTTTGGAAAAGCGGCAGGTCCGCAGCTCGTGCCGCTGCTCGCACAAGGTCGGGCGGGCATCGCAGAGCTGCTTGCTGAGTCGGATCGACTCGGCGCAACCATGTCGCAGCAAACCGCCGAAGGCATCGCGGTTGCGGACGCTGCACTCAAGCGCTTGAAGGCAACGCTCTCCGGATTCACCACGCGAACGATGGGCGGGCTGGCGCTCATGATTGAGGATGCACTCGCAGCAGTGAACGGATCGACGGGTTCACCGCTGATTGAGCTGCAGAAGCAGCAGAACGACTTGCTAGAAAAGCGCCGCGCCGCCATGGAAGCCATCCAGCGATTAGAGGCGCAGCCGGCGACCGGCATGTTCTCCGACGTGCGCAACGAGTCGCTGGCCAAAGCAAATCAGGAGCTGGTCGTAGCGTCTGACTTGTTGCAGATCGTCAACGGCAAACTCCAGGACATGGGGCGGGAGGCGCTTGCAATCGAGACCGCTGCAAACGCGGTCGCATCGGAGAAGGAGAGGCTGGGATCATTGGTGCAGGAGATCGATCTCGCGCCGATTCAAGCACTGAAGATTGAGATTGATGATTACAAGCTGCTGCTTGAGGAAATATGGGCAGGCATCGAAGCCAATCGGCAGAAGCGCGTTGATGAGTCACTCGACATCGTCGGTACAGGGTTTGCTGACGCTCAAGCCGATGTGCAAGCACGTATCACGGCAGATTTAGAGGCGCAGCTGCAAGAGCGCACCAACTTATCTGCCTACTACGCTGACCTCAACAAGCGCAACGAAGAGGCTGCGCAGCAGGCCATCATCGACGCGCGCAATGATGCCTTGAATGCAGGCATTGACGCGCTGCAGGCATACGCGGGGGGTAGTAAGTCAGCCGCGAAAGCGCTGGTCGCGATCAATAAAGCGCGCGCCATCGCCTCTGCGATCATGAATACCTACGAAGGTGCAACGCTGCAGCTCACGAGTGGCGACCCTTACACCGCTACATTCCGCGCCGCTGCTGTCGTCGCGTTCGGTCTGGCGCAAGTCGCCGCTATCGTGAAGTCTGGGCAAGGTGAAGTCGGTGCGATCAATGCGCACGGCGGCGCACCCGCTGGCTCGCCATCCAATCCAGTCTATACACGCCCTCCTGCTAGCACCGATGAAGCGAACACCAAGCAAGGCGCGGGTCAAAGCGTGATTGCGCTGCACGTGCACGGAAACTACTTCGGCTCGCGTGAGACCGTTGATTACCTGATGTCCCAATTCCGCGAGCAGATCAATACACGCGACGTCGTGCTCTTCTCATCTGACAGCCGCCAGGCGCAGGAATTGGCACCCGCATGATTATCACGTACACCGCACAGCGTTCGCTGATCGCTGGCCATGTGGCGGACAACGATTACGCGCTAGTCATCGGCACAACCGCGATACCGCGCTCGCGCGTCGCCAATCGTGTGCAGCAGAAAACGCTCTCCGGAAAGATAGAGACGCTGTATTTCGGAGCCGATAACAATTGGCGCGTGAACTTTGAGCCAGTTCGCGGCAACACGCTCGCGGCGCTGCGAGAGATGCTCGATAGCACCGAATCCGGTGAGCTGTTTCGCATGACGCTACTCGGTGACGCATTGGACCCGGTCTACGTGAAGCGCACGGACTCGGGCTATGAGCTGTCCGACTTTCTACCGGTCGGCGGCGTGTTGCTCGATTGGGTGCAGGTGTCCATCGACGTGACGCAGCAATGAGAGAGGATGCATACAACTTCGCGGCACTCAACGAGGCCGACGCCAAGCGCCCGAGATTCATTGCGGCGGTTATTTACGATGTCGATTCACTCTACGTCACGAGTCACGCTGGCATTGCGGACGTGCCAGGCACCGTCATTGATGGCGCGCTCAACGAGCCCGTTGTCACGACTCAAAAGCTAAACCCCGACGAAGGGGCGGCAGAGATTGGCGCAGCATCGTTCGGTATCGTCGACCTCGGCGCGCAGTTCACTACTGAAGTTCGCGAGCGATTGCGCGATGGCTCCGGCCTGCGCGGCCGACAGGTGCGCTTTTACCTGGGATATGAGGGGCTCGCATTCAGTGAATTCGTGCTAATCGGCACGCAGATCGTGCAAGCGGCGAGCTATTCACAAGGTCGGTATACGGTCCAGTGTCTGGATATTCAGCGCTCGCTGCGCACCGACATTTTCAACCTGGTGCAAACGACGCTGGCCACATCGGCCAGCGCAACAGATACCACGCTCACGCTGTCATCGTCCGCAGGGCTTCAGCGCATATCGCATGGCAGCTCATACAGCGATGCGCCGAACACGATTGTCGGCTATGTGAAGATCAAGAGCGAAATCATTCGCTATACCGGCATCGCGGGCAATCAGCTCACCGGATGCACTCGCGGCGTATTCGGCACCGTGGCTGCCCCGTACACAGTAGACCCGTCCACGCCCGCTGATCGCCGTGAGCGCGTCGTCGAGTATGTGTACCTTGAAATGCCGGCCATCAAACTCGCTTACGCGGTACTCACCGGGAAGCTATGGGGGAGCGTCAACACGCTGCCGCCCGGTTGGCACATGGGCGTTGATCCGGATCTGATCACCGACGAAGACTTTACCGGCATTGGTTCGGATCTATGGAACGCCGACGACGACTCGAAAGGATTCATTGTTCGCTTCGAGGGGCTCGCCAAAACCGATGGCAAGCGCTTTCTCGAAAAGGAAATCTACTTGCTCACCGGCACGTATTCGCCCGTGTATGCCGATGGAACGCTCGGGCTGCGCCGCAATGTTCGCCTGAGCGATGACGCGGCAACCGTCGCCACACTCGATGAATCAAACTCCATACAGGTCGGTGACCTGCAGCATGACATGGAGTCGCTGCATAATTTGTTCGAGGTAAACTGGTCATGGAACGGTGATGAATATCGACGTGCAACCGCTTACGCCGACCTAGCATCGAAGCAGACGCACGGCGAAGCGCCGGTGATGTCACTGAGTTTTAAGGGCCTGCACGGCTCACGCCATACTGACGGCGTCATATTTCAGTTGCTAGACATGCTCCGCGATGCATACGCGGGTCCGCCGTTGCGGCTCACCGTGCAACCGTTGCACGCGCTCAATCGCATCGAAGTCGGCGACGTGGTGCGTGTGCGATACCAGCATATCCGAGACTTCAGTCAGCTGGGTGAATCGACCAGCGTCGCACTCAATCGCGCATGCATCGTGCACAACGTCAGCACCGACCATCGCAGCGGGCGCTTGTCGTTGGAGCTGTTTGGGTCGACGGCCAATCCATCGATCAAAGCCCCGACCGGCGCGACCACGTCACTGCCGAACGCCTATTACCCCAGCGAGGGCAGTGCGCTCGCCTCCGCGCCGGGAATCACCATCGTCGGCGGCGTACTCACTGCGGCGACTTCCATTCTCACAGGTGGCTCGGTACTCACTGCAGCGCCATCGATTTTCTACTATGACGGCGACCTGACCATCGGCGCAGGTGTCACGCTGCGCATCGCGAACAATGTGCAGTTGCGCGTGCGCGGCTTTCTCACGGTGAATGGCTTCATTGATGGACGAGGCCGAGGACTGGCGGGCGTGATTGACGATGGCCGCATGCTGCCGGTCAAGGTCAGCGGTGAATCTGTCGCGGCCGAATGGATACCGGGCAACTCGGGTTATGTCGGGGGCTCACGTGGATTTGACGGCGTCCACTCGACGGTGGGCTTTGTCACGATGCACGCGTTCTCAAGCTACGCGGTCGGCGTCACCACTAGCCGTCACCCGGTTGCGCCTCGGCTGCTCTTGAACGTCGCCGGCAATGTGCTCAGCGGCCTACCGAGCGATCTGCGGGGCACGGGCGGCGGGCCGGGCGGACGAGTAGGGGGCTCATCGACGCTGCCCACAGCCGGCGAGCTGGGCGGTCCAGGGGCAAACGGCGGCGCGGGGCTAGCCATCATCTGTCGCGGGCTCGGGCTCGGCGCGAATGGGCTCATCGACTTGAGCGGCGCAGATAGCACGCCGACGGTGGCGCACACCTCGAGCAGTGTCGACCGCTTCCCCGGTGCAGGCGGCGGCGGCGGGCCGGGCGCGCTCTACGTGCTGCTGGACGGCGGCAATCTGTCCGTGCCGGATTTTGGCGGCGGCAAGTTCCGCGCAATTGCCGGGACGGTGCCAGTGCAGGGCAATCCAATGCCCAAGCGCACCTATAACCGATACGACACAAACCCAGCAGCGACACCGGGCAGTGATCCGGGCGTCGTTGAGCCGATTGCCGGATGGGTCGACCCGGACTTCGTCACGGTCAACGGGCAGAACTTGTCAGGGTCCGCGCTGGTCGTGCAGCACGTGCCGGCGAGCGAAGCCACCTATGACGATGCAGCGCCGGAAGTGCCGCCCGCTCCGTATGGCATCAGCACGGAATCGATAGAGCAGGGCATCAACGTCTACTTGTCGCTCCCTCCCGTCGAACTGTGGGACGTGGTTGAACTCTACGCGTCCATCGACAATAACCGCGCCAATGCGGTCAAGATTGCCGAGGGGAAGTTTGATTCATTCCGCTATCGCGTGCCGGATGGTGCAACCCGAGCCTTTTGGGCGCGGACCAAGAAGAACGGTATTCGATCAGCCTTCACGCCGACATCCGCCACGGGCGGAATTCTAGGCACCGCACTAGGCGGCTTGCGGGTCACGGGCACGATGGAAGTCTTTGGTACAACCGCGCGCAAGAGCAGCGGCGTCAGCGCTTGGGATTCGTCGTTCTATTCCTCCGAGACCTACTCGGGCGGTGTATTTGTCTCGTTTCAGCCAGTGGGCACGGCGGGTCTATACATGGTCGGCCTCAACTCCGACCCGGAAAGCAGTTCCAGCTATGAGTCTCTCGACTACGCCTGGTATGTGCATTCGGACGGCGCGCTGCGTATGTACGAAAGCGGCGTGCTTGCGTCGACGATTGCCGCGCCTGCCTACAATGCCAACACGGTGCTGGAAATTCGATATGACGGGCAGCGCGTCACCTACTATCGCGACGGAATCGCGCAGCGCAGTGTGCAGCGCTTTGACGCCTCGTTCTTCGTTGACTCATCCTTCCTCAACGTTGGCAGCTCGATCAGGAATATCAAATTCGGGCCGTTGACGCCTGCGCCCTCCATCCCATGGGTGGCGCGTGGCAACTGTATTGCGACGGCAACGGGTATCAAAAAGGAAGGTGGCGGCAACGCGTGGGACTCCGATTGCCATAGCTTCGAGGCCTATCGGAGGGGCGCATTCGTTTCGTTTCAAGGGAACGCTGCGAACGTTACGTTGATGGTCGGTCTGAACGCCGATCCGACGACCGACCAATCCTACACATCAATTGACTTTGCTTGGCATCTGCAGAGCGACGGAAACTGTTCGATCTATGAAAGCGGATTGTATGGCGTGGCATACGGCGCTTACTCCAGCGACACCGTCTTTGCCATCGCCTACGATGGAGCGACGGTGCGCTACATCAAGGACGGCGTGCTAGTGCGGCAGGTGTATGCGCCTGACCGCACGTTCTACATGGACTCTAGTTTCTACTCGCCAGGGAGCGCGGTTAGAAACCTCACGTTCACGCCCTACGGCAGCGCGACGCCTGTGCCATTTCTTGCGCGTGGCAATGTCACAGTGAGCGATACGACGGCGCAGAAGGTCGGCGGGGTCAGTGCATGGGATTCGGATTTTGTCAGCATCAACGGCTATCCGATTGCTTTTGTCGAGTTCAAATGCTCCGCAGCCAACGCGGCACTCATGGTGGGGCTTAACTCTGATCCGTACACCGATTCGAGCTACACAAGCATCGACGCTGCATGGTATCCGCAGGAGAGCGGCGCGCTTTCGATCTATGAAAGCGGTGGTCATATCGGTGCCTTCGGTAGCTACACGCCGTCTACAATACTGGCGATCACCTACGACGGTGTGACGACCCGGTATTACAAGGACGGCGTGCTCGTGCGCGCAGTGAACCTCGGTGCTGGATTGACGATGTTTGCCGATGCATCGTTCGCGACACCGGGAGCCGCGATTAACTCGCTGCGCTTCGGTCCAGGGACTAACCTCACGCAGATCGACACGCCGCAGCTGCGGCCGGCAGCTGCAACTGAGCAAGTGCAAAAAATAGTTGCGGACAGCTATTTCTTGTTTCCGACCATCAGTGCGGGCGCAGGGTTTACAGACACGAGAATCATAGACTCTGTGACTGTTACGAATTCCTCTCAGGAAACCATCCCGGTCGACGTGTCTTACAAGGGGCTGTTCTACTTGGGCGGCACTGAGTCCTCCGGAATCGGGCGATTCGCATATCTGGAAATACCGGGCTACTACAGCGAGAGTTCAGCAGCGGGTTATTTTTCAAACCGAGTTGCACCGGACGCACTACCGCGCAGCGGATCAGTGACCGTGACACTTGCGCCCGGCGCATCACTGACCGCTCAGCTTCGCATAGCACTTAGGCTAGCTGTGGGTGGGGTGTACTCCAGCATCCCGAACGCGCATTGGCGTGATGTGGTGATCACAGGAACGATGCTCAAGCGATGACTACCTACTGCATATTTGACACTGCGACCGGCCTATTCAAGGGCAAGCTGTCGCTGCAAGACGGTGCGCAGCTGGCGGCGAACGTGCCTGCAGGGTGCGGCGCGATCCACGGCGACCATGATATCTATGCCTCCCGAGTGGACGTGCAGACAGGCGAGGTCATCGAATATATTCCGCCAGCACCGGAGCCCGAGAGCGATCACGAATGGAACCCAGACAGCCGGCGCTGGACGGTTCAACCGGCATCCATTGAGCGCAGCACGCAACGCGCCATTGCCGTAGCGGAGCTGGAAGCGCTGGACCGGAAGCAGGCGCGCGCCGCCGCTGAGTTGCTGCTTGATGCAAAGGACGCCACCGCGCGTGCGTTTTTCGAGAAATTCGCAGCGGAGAAGGAGGCACAGCGAAGGATTATTCGAGAGATTGACGCCCAAACGAAGACGCCCCAACAGGGCAGGGCGTCATCGGGCCAAAAACTTAAAACGTAGAGCTACGCATTTATCTGACCGCGCGGCACGAAAAGAAGTCAGTGCATAGAGGCTGAGCCGTTGGTGTCACAGCAGGAGCGTCGTTGCCGTTGTCCGCTCGGTGCGCGGCATATGCGCCGACGACAAGCACGCCCGCGCCTACTGCCGCCCATTTCTTTTGCGTTGGGGTCATTCCGCACCCGACGATTGACAGTGCTGAGAGTGTAATGATTACGGCGGCGAATGAGGATTTCATGGTGGCGAGTCGTCCTTGCTGAGTGTTACGCGCGCGAGCATATGCGCGCGAAGAATGTAACGGCACTTACGCAGCGCCCTTAACTCCGGTTGCACGTTTCTGTGGAAGCCGTCACAGTTTAAGGGCGAAAGGGGGGGGGCTGACGACCGGATCACACAATGGATGCAACCCAAATCACCGCTATCGGCGGTCTGCTCGTTGCCTGCGGCACGCTGGCAAAATTGCTATTCGA
>WUUC01155961.1_pt1 | contig 16251 bp, 12 predicted proteins | sample 6278441 | NCBI WGS metagenome assembly WUUC01 (sample SAMN13675441, study PRJNA597444) | soil metagenome | isolation source: soil | place: USA: Washington | collected 2017-10
CTTTACTGCGCTGGTTCATCTCGCGTGCGCCCTGATGACACTCAAACGGGTTTTGGGATGAGTTCTAGAATCTTTAAGGAAGGCAGATTCAAGAGCAATCAGCATATATACAAGTTTGTCCGATACTTGTTTTGCCAGCGAGCTTCTAGAGTAAAGAATTAATGAATCGAGAAGGGCCTCTTGAAAATCCGTTAGCGTTTCTTTAGTCAAAAGCGTGTGTAGCACACTGAGTTCAGGAGCCCAAGTGGCTAAGTCTTCTTTAGAAAGATTCCACTCTGTTCTTGACTTATCAACCATGCCTGAGGTGTATCCGACGATCTTCCCCCCTTCGACGAGTAAGTACGTGTAGCTATCTTGATGTTGGCTTCCGAGGGGTGCCGAATATGAAACCTTAGCCGGGTGCATATTTGCTGGCGACAGCAGGCGCAGGATGCTCACTGTTCTGTCTACTTCTGCAAAAGCTATCTCATGAGCACGCTTGGGTTCGGCCGCGACTTTAATGGTCGCGGTCGCGAGCCCTTGAATCTGAGGACGACGGCGTTCAATACCCTTTCGCACCGATTCTACTTCTTCGGGTGTGGCCGCCCTCGAAAGCAAGGAGGCTTCCCATTCGTCTACCATTGTCTTGGTCACCGCCCGGAAAGTGATTTTGCCAAAAACGAAAGGTGCCTGAATGTAAAGGTGAGAAACGGGAATCCATATTTCCATCTCTTGAATTAGCTTCTCACACTCAGTCAACACATGTTCTGTCATCGTCGAGAGCGAAGCCCCCCTGTATTTCTCCTTCACCCAAGCAAATAAGAGGTCGGATAGCTGCTGCAAGCTGACGACGTTGCGGGGAATGATACTCTTCTGCATCCCCTCTGTGATTCGCTTCAGTTCTACATAGTCTTCATCGAACAGACCTATGATCTGTCCTCCTTCGCTGAAGGCTTGTGCGACTACATTGCCGGTAAAATCTGTCCAGCTGTGCCCCACCTCTCCAGTAATATTCTCTGGGGTAAATGTATGAACAGAGTGAATGTTCGGGTTAGGTTGTCCGCCTTGCTGCTTGAGCCGATCAGGCGCGGAGCGAAGGCGCGTGACAAGCTCTTCAGCTTTGCTGTTATAGTTCTGCCTTGCCTGGGGATGAATTTCTAATTTCAAGGAAAATCTCACCTCGCGAATTTGTATTAATAGCGTGTATTCCGAGTAAACTTTTGTCCCGCGACCAGCGGAATCGCGGCTGCGATCTGATACGGTTCACTGGAGGAACTCTCATGCAAGCACAAACGGCATCGCTGCCTTTATTGAACCATTATACGCTTCTTCTATACCCGTTCTTCCACACCATCACAGATAATAATCGCACTCAACGGATACAGTCTCTAGCCCAGTACTGGGAGCCCTGGTGGTCGCGTCTAAGTAACGATATTCCTCAAGCTTTAGATGACACGTATTTTTTTCTCCCTTACATCAGAGATTTGATTTTCCCGGAAACGGCATTGTTTAAGGGCCTACCTTCGGGGAAGAATTACGTAGCTTGGGCGCGGCGGATTGCGGAACTTAATCGGGGCGGTCTTGTTTATTTACATAGTCAACTCCCGTCGGACGCGGTCCTCCGCATAACTTACTGCAAGGAACAGCTCGCGCAAATCCGTCATATTGATATCTTTCAACCATACGATCAGAGCGGGCAGCCATCACATTCAGAATTATCAACTGGACTCGAATGGGTTGACGCGGTACTGTTCCCCTCAGGCATCGGCTTCTTAATCCTAAAGCTAGCTCTGGCGAGCGATGCCATTCAGCTCTCACACCTAATTGGACTCAATGCCAGCCTGCGAACCATTCATCCCCCGACTATTAGTTATCCTCGGGCGCACTTGCGCTTCAACAACTCCGTGAACGAAGTGTATATGCATGATGTGATCGACTTCCTTCTTCAAGGGATCGCCAGTGACGAAGAAATTGTCCCTGACCTGACTAGGTTCACGGCACCAGAGGTGGCACCGAGGAGGCTGCGCTACACGGAGAGCGAGTTAGGGCAAGCTTATGGGGAGCGATGCCACATCCTCTCGTATGCGTGTGTAGATTTAAAGTCATTGGGGAGCGACACAGCGGGAAATTTCAAGTCTGTGGAAGACCGTATCGCGTTTGAATACCTCTACTGCTTGCCTACGGGACTAACGCTGGAAGATCCAACATGGATGCCATCAGAGGCTTATGCAGAGCGCATCAAGAAGCAGTACGAGGTTTCGATGTGGGATTGTTGGTTAGGGAGAGTTTCGAACGACGCCGCTATTTTTCTCGCCACTAAGGGCATTGATTTTAATTTGACTGCCCTACCGCGTAATATCGAAGCTGATTACCTGCCGCTTTATTTCTACAGCCTACACCAGAAGTACCAACTCCTTAGCTTCTCGAACGACCTCATGCCGAAGGGGGCTTACGTCGCCGACCACTTGGAGGAGGTGCGCACGCTGATGGATCAGTTCGTTGACTTCCGAAACAAGTATTGGTTCAATGAGGTCACCAACAAGCCTCTGGGCAGCGAGCTTTACAATAAATTTCAGCAAGGGCTGTGGAGCCTCGAACTGTTCGAACTGGTGAGTACGAAAGTCAAGGAACTAAAGGAGTTCTACGAGTCGAAGCGGCAACAGCGTATCGACACCTTGCTTAATGTTGTCACCTTCATCTTCCTCCCACTGACTGCGGTCATCGGCATCTTCGGGATGACTTTTTTCGACAAAGGCACGTGGAAGATGTTTGGTTGTGCGGCTGTTATCACGGGCGTGGTTTCGGCCGTTGTTTGGCTGCTGTTTACAAAGGCGTATCACACTCGCGTCAGGTGAGTGCAGCAGGACGGTCTGCTGTGATCCATTTTCAACCTGTAGGTGCAGCCGCAAAGCGTAGAGACGGACCCTCGTGAGTATGGTTCAAGAGATGCTTGAGTAAAATAGCGGGCGGATTATACTCGAGCGGTGATTCTTACAACATGACGGTGGAGTGAACTTCGTTAGCGAGAAGTATTCCCTTCTCTTTTTGACCTTATTTATTGGCGCATTCTCCGAAGCAGTTCGCTTTATGATTCTATGGCGTGCCATACTTTGCCTCTATTAATCGTAATATCTCTTCGCAGTATCCCTCTCCAGTTTTTCGCTGATCCCTAGTAAGCACCTTATGCTCTCGAATGTGCATGATAATATTTCTAATTCTACCGAGAAGAGCTGCTCGCTGAGACCAATATGTTTTATCTGCCCCTAATATAGGTTGGAATAAACCCCACTCTTTAAACATGATAGCGAATAGGTCTGCGGGGTAAGTATAATCAAGTAAATTATCAGAGGCCCTGTTGCCAAACAGTCCTACCTCATGGATTTGGCGCGCGCGACACGGCTCGAATACATTCACTTTTAGCTCCGGGTGTGATCGTTCTAGTTTTTGTATCCAATCATCGCCGAAACATTCTTCTAAAGTGTTGGTAATTAGCGACCGAAGCGCCACCTCCGTCCGCGCCCAAATAGAACGGAGGTCGCTTTCCCGCTCCACCATTTTCAAATACCCATGAAAGTAATCTGAGAAACCTACTAATCTACCATCCGGCGAAGTCTTAACTATACCGTATTTAATAAGTTCGTATAATCTCTGGGAATTAGGGTTTGCTGACTTCGTAAACAGAGCGTCCAGTAACAAGGGCAAAGTCCCGTTTTCGCTCAGGTACTCAATGAGGGTGTTGAAGTAACTAATAAAGTTGAACTCTACACGCCTTAACCCTTCGTTAAAATCCGGCTCCTTGCTTCTGCGTTCACGACAAATTTCAATCAACTCATAACCAATGACGTCAAGTAGGTAAGGGTGGCCGCCCGTATAAAAGAGAAGTCGCTCTCTTAAATCAGTTGATACGTTTATACCAATCGCGGCGTACCTCTGTAAGTGCTCATCCAAATCTTCCGGGTTAAACACATCCAGGTAATGCTCTGTGAAAGTTAATGTCAGCGTAGAAATCGCACTGGAGATGGTCTCTATCGACTTGACGCTTCTTCTGGATGTCGCAATGTAATATACACGCCACTCCGGTTTGTAAGCCAAATTACGCAACCGCTGAAAATTTTCTACATTATTTTTGAATAACTTTCGGGCATGGTCAAATTCGTCTAAGACAAAGACAACTCGTCGGCCAGCTACTTTTACTTTCCCGAAGAACTGTTGTCTACGCATAGTCTGCTCGAAAGCAGGCAACCCCTCTTCGAGAGCTTCGTTAGCGGCGAGTTTAATTGTATCGGAGAGCCAGCCTACTTTATTTAACTCGTCACGGCACATACTGACTAACGAGTTATAGAACTCTTTCGCGCCATCATATTCGGCCAGATTGATCCAAACGGGAATGATGCCTTTAGCCAGCAGTTCATCCTTACGAGATACAGTTGCGGCATGGGCCAGACTGCTTTTCCCGATTTTGGGTTCGCCCACTATAGCCACGCTCGCACCATCACGGTCTCTCATCACACGACCATCGATTACACTTAGGTCGTGCTTGCGACCTATGAATCGCTCGCCCTCAACAACGTTCCCGTAACCGGCAAAGGGGTTTTCAAAATCTACTGTCATTTTGTTAACTTAGGCGTTAGCAATGAGCCATTCTTTAAACAAGCCAACTTTGATCCGGTAGAAAACTTCTTTCTCCTTTTCGATGACCTCGCGGCGAAGCAGATCATCCAATATGTCTTTGATAGGCGCTTGCGTGTTGCACGTTATGCTGCTTCTGTGGCAACGGTTGTTGTCGGGGCTATTGGTGGCGATGGATTTCAGCACTTTCAGCGCATCATCGTCAGAGATGGCATCTTCCGATGTGTCCCCTGAATTAATGAGGTTATCGAAGTCATAATCGTCAAGGCGATTTTTGCCGGACAATAAAGTCTCCTTCACCTGTTCTACGTCATTCTGGGTGATGAGGGAAGACCGCTCGTTGTTCATGTACTCAACGAGTCGATTACAGAATATTTGTATGTAGAACGGGCTTCCCGCTGTTAATCCATACACGCGGTCGATGGCACGCTCCCTGTAACGGCTCCCCCCACCTTCTGAGGGCGACAAATGTATGGGTTCATCGATCAGGCGTATGGCGTCCTTTTTGTTTAAGTAAGTGACCCGCTCCACCTGCGTCGAGGCGAACTCATTCTTAAAGCTGCCAAAGAATTTAGGGGTGTTGTCCTGGCCAACCAGCACGGCGCTAAAGTAATTGGTTTGAAGTACCGCCTTCCAATATTTGGGGAAGGTGTCCGGAACCCTTTTAGATGTGATTAACCCATGAATATAAGAAAATTCGTCTATAAACACTACGACGCGCACGTCACGCCATATTTCAGTTTTTGAGGCTAATGTATTAAATTTTCCAAAAATCTCTACGAACAGCATACGCGGAATAGGGGACTCAAGAAATTCCCTGACGGATGGGAACTCCACTTCGAGCGAGGGGAATCCATCTTGCACACGCTGTTCAATCTCAACCTTCAGCCCTCCTAAAACCAACCATAACAGTCTGTTCAGCACGGCATCTGTCGGCTTACCGCTGCCGTCGTCTTCGTCCAGGAGCAGAGCAATGTCACCGATGTCTACAAGCAGGAGAGACGGGTCTTGTGACAAATGCTCTTTGAGATGGTGAAGTATGGATGACTTACCGGTCCTTTTCTGCCCATATATGATGACGGACTTACCTTGAGTTTGCGTCTGTTGTAATACGGTCGAGATATTTTCAATGAACTCTGTCCGCCCGTAGAACATTTTCGGGTCGCGGACAATACCTGATTTGGCGTAAATCGCGTACGGATTATAAATGACTTTGAAGTCTTCTTCAGGATACAGCTTGATCGAAGGTCTGTGCGGCTGTGTCCGCTCCATCTCACCAGATCGTGTCGTGTATGTCGCCGATAGAGTCAGGGAAAATGTCTGCTCCGTGAGAGCCTTGTCCGTCAACCCGAGGAGCACGATGATTGTCTCTTGCTGATCTCCTCGCAGAGACTTGCCGAGTTTCAACTCGGATGAGCTTACTGTAAAGAACTCGGCGTCTTCGTGAACGAAGAGGGTCAAAGACTCTGCTGGGCTAAGTCCTATCTTGTTGGACAACAGAACCTGAACTTCCACTAACTTGCTAATGTTTGGGTAGGTGTCTTTAGCAAGACGGATTTCAATTTGAGGTTTTGATTCCTCGTAGAGTTCGTTGAGGTACTCATCCGCCTTTTCCCGAATGATCTTTATTAAAGGAATTAACTGTTCGACCGAAACCTTAGTCGGGCTTGTCTCGATCTGGCGTAGTAGATCAAAGCAATCCCCCTGTATCTTCTGGCACAGTCGTTCCCGTTCTTCGAAAAGAACTTCCCGGCATAGTTGTAACGCCGTCTCCATGATTATCTGAACCTGCCGGAGGTTATTCTGATCTGTGCTAAACAGCAGGCTCGGGACGATGCCTTTTACCCGCTCGATTGCATCTTCGAGCCAGGCAGTTGTCAAAATAATATTGGATAAGTATCTGAGTTCCCCTGTGATGGCGCGATTCTTCTCAAACAAACTCCGGCGCAGCCTATTCCAGAGGTCAACAAAATCATCCATACCCTTAAGTGGGGCGGAGGCCGTAATGTCCCCATCTTTCAGGTACTCCAGGCCATGCGACCTAAGAGATGCGTTAGAGTAAATGTGGTTGAGAATTCTTTTTGCGGCATACTTACTGCGAAGTGTCACGTATGCAATCGAGTCGAAAATTTTATTTCTTTGATTGGGCAAATGTCTGGTGATTACATCCTCGAGCGTGCTGTTTATGTATTGAACCTGCTGCCTGAGTATGTATGCTCTTTCTTCCCGTTCTCTTTTCGGCGGCGCGGTGGGGATTTCCCCCTTACCAAGAGATGAAAAAAGGAACCGAGCAAGCGCATTGACTGCATCCTGTTCATCATAACGCTCACCACCCTCGAACTTCTCTAAACAACCATCATAGGCATTGAGTGACTCGCAGTACCATTCCCTGGCTGTGTCTAGCGCAAGGTTTTCAGCCACCGCGGCATCACCCTTCGACGCTAAACTACGACACAAATACCTATAAAACTGATCGTAGTCCTTTGTTACGTCTAGTGAAATTCTGGCTGCCGAAAGGTAGAGGTCCGCGCGAGTTCTGGCTACCTTACTACCAAATTTTCTTGCACCATCCTCAAGTCTCTCAAAATCTTTCTCGGCATCCTTCTCCGACCCTATGTAATATTTGAGACCATCGGCAATATCAACCTTCTCTGGATTTATCCCTTCAAAGGCACAGCGGTTTAGAAAGAACTGTGTGAAGCCACTCAGTTCTACATGAAAGTCATCAAGGTTGAACTCAATTCCTATCTTATCTAACTGACTGAGTTCCCCGGTTAGACTGGCTTTCTTAATTGCCTCCAGCAGTTCCGCAGCTTTCGGATTGGGCGCCGTGTCGAGAAGCTGATTTAAAATCTCGATGGCTTCATCGTACTTCTTCTGTTTTGAAAGACAGCTAGCTAGATTTTGTAGTGCAACGATGTTAGTCGGCTGGAGTCGTAACCCCTCCTTCAGGGTCTTCTCCGCATTTGGAAAGTCTTGAACCTTAATGTAACAGTTCGCCAGATACCAGATCAGAGTGGGTTTCTCCGTAATGCTTGCCGTAATCAATCTCTTCCGAATTAATTTGATCGCTTCCGGGTATTTGCCAAGCTTATACAATGCAAGGTTATAAAAACTGTCGAGTGAAGCCGGGTCTTTCGTTTTTCCCCGATGTCGGTCGATTTCAATTAGTGTTTCATCATAGCGTCCCAGTTGATTAAGGAGATTTGCTAAATCTTTAAGTGCGGTATCAAACTTGTCGTTCTCCTCTACTGCATAGCGGTATAAGTCCACCGCCTTGTTCAAGTCTCTTTCTATCATGTGCGATTGCTTGGCCTTCGCGTACGGATTAGTCCCGGCCGGAACTGTCGCTACGCGGGCCTTCTCACGCAATTTCTCGAAAAGCTCTTGTGCTCCTGGATAATTTGGGTCTATCGACAAAACCTTTTTGATGTGTGAAATGGCGATAGGAGGGTTGTGTGAGAACCTAACTGCTAATCTATAGTAATCAGCAGCGGTATGTGTGCGAGATGACTGCTCAACCTTAGGTATGACCTCAAAGTCGGTGTTTACAGGTGCCGCTACTATTTTCTTTTTTGGGATGAATGTTGCTGAATCCTTAAGAGAAAGAATTTTACTGTCAGATGCAACGGATTGAACAGTAACTGCAGTCTTTATTGCTTCCCGATAGGAACTCGCCGGCTCCTGCTTAAAATGGTCTAAAGCTTCCTGTATCAGCGTATTTAATGATATTCCTGACGCGGAACTTTCCACCAGGTCCAGCGCCTCTTGTTGTCCCCGAAGGGCAGAAAGCAGATACACGCTCGCCTCAAATAAAACCGTAATCTCAGTCTCAGTATGCTGCTGACTATACCTACTCAGCAATTCGCGCAGGGCTGAGTAATTCCCGAACTTCATCACCAACTTAATAAAGACATACCAGCTTGTTAATTCCTTGCCTATCGGATGCGCTTGGAAATATCGTTCTAATGCATAGCAAGTCACTTCACCTCGGTTGGAGTGTTGGGCCACCGCAGCTAAACAAACCCAGTCTTGTGCCTCTCCTGATTCAAGTGCCGTCATGTGGTACCAGCGGATTGACTCCCCAAGGGAATAGGGTGTACCTACAAGGGCATAACAGTATGCTAGACACCTTTTGAGGGGAACTGAAGATGGGTATGATTCGATGAGAGACTTTAGCTGAAATGTGATGGATTGCACTCTGCCAAATTTAGCATCAATTTCCTTCATCTTTTTAGCATAATCATACTGATTCTTAATTGAATTCCACTTAGCTGTGTCTTCCCCCTTCTGCCATGACGTGACTGCTGAAATCGCTTCAAAATCAGGAGAGGTAAGTCCAATCTGCGCCGAGTCAATTTGGATTTTATAAGTAGCTTCAACTTCTATCACCTTTCTCCAAGTAGCTGGTGAGACAGTGTGCAACTCTGGTTCAGGGAGGGTGGCTTCTTTATGATCTTCTGCTTTGGGCGCAAGGGCGAGTGTATCCGCTACGGAACCTCCATTCTCCTGTGGAGGGACAGGTTGTATTGGCTTGGAAGGTAGCACTGAGTCCCAGCCTTTGAAATCGACGCCTATACCTGTGGTATTAGAGTGAACATGTGCGTCCTCATTCGAGTTTGAAGCACCATTTCCTTGAGGGAGGTTTTGCTTCTCAGACTTGGAGTCGTCAAGCTTGAACACTTCAAAAGACTCTATCTTTTCGACCATGAGGGTCGCAGATCCGCTCGAGTTTTCAAGGGTTACATACTCTTTAGTTAGTTCAGTTAACACCCCAGATGCACTGTGCCCGTTCTGAAGGGTGAATTTGACCTGATCTCCGATTAGAACTTTTTGTTGGATTACTTTTACGTTCATGATGTGAGTGAGTACTGAAGGCTTAAATTTGCCTGAGAAACTATCGCTCAGGCTAAACTGAGTTAGCTCGGTTGCGGAGTATATAGTCTCCGCATAATCCTTATCAAGGATAATATTTCTTCAGAACTGCTACTACTTTTTAGTTCAGTCGTAAAAAACGATGTATACAGCTGTGTTACGAAGAATGAGTCGAGACGTGAGGGGGGTTGACCGTGGCTTCCGTTAAACAAGGGCAATCGACAGCTATCATGCAGAGGAACCGAGGGTAAGTTCGCTGAATCTATTCCTAGGGGGAGGAGACGCTACCCCTTATAATCCTCGGCCACAGCAATAAAGAAACCGCTGTGCGCTTCGACAACAAGGCAAGACATACAAGGTCAATGCCATGCACAGGCATAGGCATAGGCTGGGGACCACATGGTATGTCTACCATGAGCCTAACCTGGTGTTTTCTGCTCTCTATCGTCTATGAGTCGCCGCCCCCTTCACCCCTCTTCATACATCAAGAAATTTACGGCGTTTTGGTCTAAATTATCCCTACTGTGGTCATATCTCATTACCGTTTTCGGATTCTTGTGCTTCGTCATCATCTGCACCTGACGGTAAGTGAGCCCCGACTCCAGCGCCCGAGTGATCGCGGTCCTGCGCAGATCGTGCGGGGAGAGGTCGCCTATCAGCGAGTAGTCTGCCCACCGCTTGACTATCTTCTGCGCCATCCTCGTTGAGAGCGCCTTGTCGAAATCCAGCGTCCGGTAGTTCGTGTGCGGCTGGAAGAGGTACGCGTGCTCGCCGCCCGAGTGCGCTACCTCCCTTCGCTTCCGGTCGAGCCGCAGGTAATGGTCTATCGCCTCCTTGACCTCCTTCGGCAGCGGCCAGACCTCCTCCCTGCCCCCCTTGACCTTGCACCGCAGCGTCCACCTCCCGTGGCTCCACTTCACGGATGAGGCCCGCAAGCTACAGACCTCCGAGACGCGTAGGCTAAGCCGCAGCATGACGAGCATCAGCGCGTAGTCCCTCGCCCCCTCCGCCTTCTCCCTATCAGGCCCCGACAGCAGGTAGCGCACCTCCTTAGCAGAGAGCGCCCTGCCCGCTGGCTCCGACGGCAGCTCGGGTGGCGAGACCAGCTTCGTTGATGCTGGGTTGAGCGTGACGGCGCCGGCGGCCTTCAGGTACTCGAAGAAGGAGCGGACGACCGAGAGCTTGAAGGCGACCGTGGCGGCGCCCTTCTTTTGAGAACGCAGCCTGTCTCTCCAGAGCACCACGTCGTTGGGCATCACCTCCTCAGGGTGCTTCATGCCGGCGAACTGGAAGAACTCCCGCAAGGCCCGACCGTAGGCTCGCCGCGTCGCCTCTGAAACAGAATTGTTGACGAAGGGAGCAGCACTCTTCGGGTCAAACTTCCTCACAGACGCTTCCCCGCCGCGAAGGATTTCAGGGGTCAATGACTCAGTGGACAAGGGGCAGGAGCCTCCTTGGGCGGATTTAGCGAGCAAAATCGAAGCGAATCATGCTCCAACTTGCAGACCAATGTCAAAGTGCGTTCGCAAAATATCCATTATCGGAATTGCCATAAGGGGTTGTGAAAAAGGTTTTTTAACTTGAAATTGAGGCTGCATTAGCACGTGTGAAACGTCGCGTGAAACGAAGTTCCAAGTAGCAATTTTAGAAATCAATTGGGACGTCCATAACCAATGGACGAATCAGATTTCTATCAAGATAAAGTTTATTCTAGGTGAGGTCGCCCTCAATTCCTGATGCACCCCCCCTATACAGTACTACTGCTCCTAGCCCCCCCTCTAGGAAATAACTATTGCTCGGGCTTTAAAGATATGTTAGAAAGCAGGATTTATGGCGACCCTTCTCTCCAGGCCGACGGCGCGCAAACCATTTTTGATTTCGCCCGATCCGTCAATGCTCTATATGACGCCGACGCTCAAGACCACTTTGTATAAAGTGGATTTTGTAGTGGAGAACCGGCAGGGGCTGACTCTGATCATGGGCGACGCGGGACTCGGGAAATCGTCGGTCCTACGCCTTCTATTGAGCCGATACAGCGCCAGAGAAGAGACTGTGGTCACCCAGTTGATTCCGACCCCCGCTTTCAGTTCAGACTTCATGTTTCTGAAGGCGATCTGCGCGGAATTCGATATTCCCGGAAGACGATCCATGCTAGCGCAACTCAACGAATTCCGGGATTATCTGATGGATCTCCACTCAAAAGGTAAGACGGCTCTCCTCCTCATTGACGAGGCGCAGAAACTGCCGGGTAAGCAGTTGGAAATGATCAGGACGCTCCTTAATTACGAGACGTCGAAAGAGAAATTGATCCAGATTGTCTTGGCGGCGCAGCTCGAGCTGAGGGATAAGCTGCGTGACAAAACGAAAAAAGCCCTCCGCTCGCGCGTTTTCGCGCCTTCCCTGCTCGCTTCAATGTCGGTTGGCGAAACCAAAGACATGATCGCTTACCGATGCGAACAGGCGGAGATTAAGAACCCTTTTTCAGATGAAGCCATCGAGTTGATCTATACCAGGACTGGGGGGGTGCCCCGCCAAGTGCTCCAAGTCTGCGCCCTCAGCTACGACATGGGACAGCGAGCCGGGGTCGATAAGCTCCCGATGGAGATTGTCGAGATGGCGGCGCAGGAAGCCATCTACAGCGATGACCTAGAAGATGAGTAAGAACATCAAAAGCTTTGCCGCCTTCCTTGAACAAACCGAGCGTAAGGCGGAAAAAGTCGACCCATCCCATGCGGAATCCGCACCCGATACGGAAATTGTATCGGGTGCGGATTTAGCATCTCATACAAAAACTACACCTCATGCGAATATCGCACCCCATACGGAAACTACATCCCATGTAGATTCCGCATCGGATGTAAAAACTCATTCGGAACCCGTGCATAAAGTACGGGATGCGGAAATCGCACCCCGTGCGGAATCCGCACCCGTTCGGGGTCATTTAAGAGTGCCGAATGAAATTCTCTACAACATCCTACCGACTCTTAAACCGAGTGAGGCAATCGTTCTTTTGCGGCTCTACGCCCTCTCTCACGGGTTTCAGAAAAATACGTGTACCGTGAGCCTCGATAAACTCGCAAGCGGTTGTAATTTAAGCAGAACCCAGACTCGTGTGTGCGTCAGAAACCTTGAGAGGAAAAAGCTCATCAAGGGTCAGGGAACGGATAATACAAACAGCCAAAAGGAACTACGCGGACTCCATTTCGAGGTTAGCTTGCCATCAGCAACCCGTGCGGAAATCGCATCCCATACTAAATCCGCACCCCGTGCGGAAACTACACCCAATAAAGAAAAGACTATAAAAGAACCCACACAAACACAGGATGAGCCTGTGATGGGTGTGCGTGCGGGTTCAAAATTCACGATCGAAGAATGCCGGAAGTATGCCCAGCATCTGCAATCGACAGGGCAGGGGATTAACAACCCGGGCGGCTACGCGACGACAATTCATCGCACGGGTGAGGTGGACATGCTCATCGAGAGTTTTCTACGCCTGGAGGCCCCGAGCCCCGCCTCGAATCTTGACACCAGCAAGTGCCCCGATTGTCACGGCAGCGGATTCTACTACCCGAAGGGTCTGGAAGGCGGAGTTGCCAGGTGTAAGCACGAGCAGCTCAGGAAAGAAGCGGAGTAGGGAAACCCTTTAGCGAGGTGAAGGATGTCTGCCACGGATGAGTCGGAAAATCTGCCGGAGCATTTGACTGAGCGCATCGACCCCAACGGCTGGCGGGTAATCAGTGTTGACAAGAAAGACTACGTTCGATAACTTTTCGATGCTGTGCTTATTGATGAGTTTGTCCGGGCTGCATTAGGGAGCCCAGCCCTCAGACAAGCTTTCGGCAGCGATCCTGTCGTAAGCCTTACATGTCACTCAACAACCTTACATTGTTCTACGCGGTCTGCATCATGGGGCGTTTTGCACAGGAAAGTCCGTGTACGTCTAGAGCTATACCTTTAAATGGAGGAGCCAAGTGAAGAAAATACTCACCTCTTGCGTGTGCGCAGTCTCTCTCATGTTGGTTATAGCAACGGGGGTGCTGATGGCGTTTCCCATTCCGGCGTTTGCCGCGACCTGTACGGCGCAATGCGGTAACGGAAAGAGCGTCACATGTACAGGCACCCGTGACTGCATAGCGACTGATGGGATCGGCTGCTCGGCTAGAAATTGGAATACCCCACCCATGCAAGAAAGCTGCAACAATCAGTAACAACCCCAATCACAGTTGGTGCCCTGAGAGAGAATCGCCGAAAAGGTGATAGCTTTTTGTGCTCGATTACTGTTCACGCATGTCTCTATCCACCAGCGACCATTTGGTAAGATCATTTTGCGGGTCAAGCCGCGTGAACAGTAATTGAGTGAGACCCCGCATTATCACGCAACAGGTATGATTAAAAGTTTTCTCACTTGCTGCATACTGTTGATTCTTAGCCACACCTGCCTAGGACAAGCAAAAGCCATCGGCGACGATTGGGCTGCGCTTGAGCGCGTTGAGAGTGTATCGCGTGAATTAAACGGCCAGATAAAAGATATAGACGAGCCAGCTTTTCGTGTGTTCTTGCGTTTACGAGGAGCAATTTTCTTGTGGGAAACGGGCTATGCAGAGATGTCGAAGAAGGCTGAAGCCATGGCTGTCGACGCTTTAGCCGACCTAAAGGAGCATGAGCGTGAAATACCACCGCTGTATTTGAGTCTATTCCGGTCGAATCTATTCAGCCAACTCCAACATTATTCACCCGACACGGCTGCTCGACTTTTGAGAGAGTTCAGGCAGCAGTCAGGTGAGCATGGGGGAGGGAATGTCGATTCCTCAGTGCTTAATGCGAAGGATATCACCTCAGCAACAGAGGTGCTCCGCCAAAACTTGAGCACCGGACGTGATCCCGGCACGGACATAATTTATTTTCTGAGTAGGCTTCAAAAAGAGAAACCTACTGAACTCCCCTCTTTCTTGGCTGCAATGGTTGCGGTTGAGGAACGCTCCCCCGGAAGTATATCGGTGAAGACCTTATCGTGGACCAGCACTTACTTTTTAAATTACGGGGTGCCGCTGGAGCTACAAAAACGTTTCCTCTCCGTATGTTTGCAATCCGTTAGCAAAATCTTAATGTCTGTTGACCCGGCGCTATATCAGGATGCTTATGGACTACTTATAGACATCCTGCCGGCAACCAGGAGATTGTCCCCGACATTGTTTTCACTAGCGAGTGCTCAGCAAGCAAACCTTTCAGCGCTCATCCCGGGCCAACAGCGCGCCAACATTGCCATGTGGGAGGAGATTAGCAAAAGCGCTGACCCGCTGAATGAGCTGACCAGCAGGGCTGCGGAGACTAAGAACACGCAACTTAGAGATTCTCTATTGATCCAAGCGGCGCAACTTGCGCTGAGTAAGGGGATACTGAAGACGGCCGTTGAGCTTGCGGCTTCGACGTCGAATGATGACTCTCAGGAACTGTGGCGCAATCAGTTCTTGATAGAGGTTGTCGATAGGGCCCTCACGGAGAAAGACGCCGGACTGGCTGAGTATGCAGTTTCAAAGATTCAGTCCGGCCTGTCCCGTGCGACGGCGTTGCAAAAGATAGCAACATTCTTCTTCCTGTTGAATGATTTGCCGCGAGCCCAAGAGTTGTTGGGGCGGGCCTGTAAGCTTATTAATGAGTCGGAAGATGGCCTAGGCAAGGTGACGACGGCGCTCCGACTGGTTCCGGCATTTTTAAAGATAGACAAGCCGCAAACGCTGCTATTAGTGCAGGCCGCGATTAAAGCTATTAACAACATGCCTGAGCAGCGAGCAAATGGGAAACAAGACAGCGCTGCCCGTGCGCACAATGTCGAGAACATGTTGCAGGTGTCTGAGAGTGTGATTTCCGCTTTCCAGTCGATAGCTAGTAAAGATGAGACCGAAGCTTTCATGCTGACAAGGAGCCTGAAACGCCCGGGGGTAAAGGCTGCGGCCTTCCTCGGCACTTCTGCAGGGATTTTATTGGCAGAGCCGCGAGCTAAATCTGCTGTTCAGCATAAGTAGAATAAAGGGATATATGAAAGTCTCAGCCATGTTAAAGAAGTCGGCGAAGGCGATACCCTGGCTGATGATATTAGCGCTCGCTGCGTCTAACGTATTGCTCTTCAAGCAGAACTTGCAGATGCGCGTAGAGTTGAACAAACTTAACCCATACTTACAGAAGGGTGACAAAGTACCCGAGTTCTCGGCCCGTGGGCTTCACGGTGAAAGCATAGAGGTGAGTTATACAGGTGCGTAGAGGGAACGTGTGCTGTTATTTCTCTCGCCCGATTGTCGTTACAGCAGAGAGCAATTCGCGTACTGGCAGGAGATACTGGGTCGGGCCGACCGCAGCCGTTTTGAAATACTGGGGCTGGTACGAGATTCAGAGGATAAAGAAAAAATCATCAACTATATCCAATCTATCAACCTACCTAACGGCCCAGAACAGCGACTTCAAATAGCCGTCGCGTCGCAGAGTGTGCTCGATAGCTATAAGCTGTCAGCAACTCCCACGACGCTGGTAGTCTCTTGCAAAGGGAAGGTCGAAAACCTCTGGGTCGGCAAGTGGGACTCTAAGATTGCTGCGGAGGCAAGTTCATATTTCGGCGTTCAGTTCCCACAGTATTGAGCTGCCTCGCTGTCGTAGGCGATTATTCAGAGTATTGATGACACCCAAAATTGCATCACTTGCGAAGATTCATCCGCTCAAGCAGGCTGACGAATCTTTGGTCACTGCGGAGTGCGTCCCACTTCGGGTCTACCGCCA
>WUUC01047612.1_pt1 | contig 16239 bp, 23 predicted proteins | sample 6278441 | NCBI WGS metagenome assembly WUUC01 (sample SAMN13675441, study PRJNA597444) | soil metagenome | isolation source: soil | place: USA: Washington | collected 2017-10
GTCATGGTGCTGAGTGGGTCGCGGTTGCCAGCCAGAGCAGCAGGCCGGTGGCGACCGCCGCGACTGCCGCTACGGTCAGCGTGCTGAGCACAGCGCGCCACGCCGATTCGGGACGACCGATCCGGTTACCCACGGGCCAGCTCAGCCGTGATCTGGGTCAGGTCCAGGCTGTCGTTGTTCATGATCTCTGGCGGTACCACGCCCCAGCCCAAGCCGCGCAGCTCGGCGGCCAGGCGCTCTTGGCGGTTGCGCATGCGTGCCGCGGTCGCCGCGGCGGTACGGGGACGTACGCCGCAATTCGGGTCGGTGCACTGGGCCAGCGTGCCGACGTGCAGCGTCTCGCCAGCCGGTCCGGGTCCGTAGTGACTCATTCTCCCACCGTACGGGCGGTTGTCCTAATCGTCAACCGTGGCGTACGGTGGGCCCCCTAACTTCAGATCATCGAGAGGGTTCGCCGTGACAGATGCCCCCACCCGTGCCCGCCGCGGGACGACGAACAAGAACAGCCGGGGATCGGCCAGCGCGCGCCGCGCCCGGCGCCAGTGGCTGGTCGATAGGTACGGCAAGGGCGGCCGGGTTCGCTGCTGGCGTGGTTGCGGCACCTGGCTGACTGTCGAGACGCTGACCGTCGGCCGGATCACGCCCGGGTGTCAGGGCGGTACGTACCGGCGGGACAACATCATGCCCGAGTGCGGCCCCTGCAACTCCTCATTCGGCGGGGCCGAGCGGCGTGTCTGAGCCGACCAATGAGCAGCTGCTCGCCGCGGCGTTGGCCTACGCGGCCAACGGGGTAGCCGTCTTCCCGGTGCGCGTGGTCAAGGTGTCCACCCCGGACGGGGACCGTAAGAAGGTCTGGCCGGTCGGCCAGTGGCGCAAGGCCAGCACTACCGACCCGGGCCAGATCGGCCGGTGGTGGGGTGTCGGCCAGCAGTGGGCCGGCTGCTCGGTCGCCATCGACTGCGGCAAGAGCGGCCTGGTCGTGGTGGACGCGGACGGGGCCGCCGGCATGGCCGAGCTCGCGGCGCTGGCCGATGCCGGTATGCCGATTGGCAACGGGGTGAACACGCCCGGGGGCGGCCAGCACTGGTACTACCGGGCCGACCCGGACCATCCGGTGAGCATCGACAGCTCGGCCAAGGTCGCCCCCGGGGTGGACGTGCGCGGCGCCGGCGGGTTCGTGATCGCTCCGCCCAGCTCGGACTGGCGCGGTGCGTACGAGTGGATCGACGAACCGGTCCACTGGGACGGGTTGGAGACGGTTCCATCGGTCATTGTCGATCGGATGGAAAATAAAAATAGGTCTGAGCTGCAACTCAGCGATTTTGCTCCACCGATTCCACCCGTTGATTTCGGCGATTTCGCTCCTGATTTCGGCGATCCGGACCAAAATAAGAACAGGTCAAACCAGACACAACCGGCCCCGTTCGATACCCCCGGGCGACAGTTCACCAAGGCCGATGCGGTCACCTTCTGCGCCCCCGCGCTGGTCGCCCTGCAGACCGCCCCGGTGGGCACGATCAACAGCCGGCTAAACGAGGCGGCCAAGGTGCTCTCGCACTTCATCGGGCCTTTCTGGTCAGCGATGGAGGCCCGGACGTGGCTGCTCAAGCGGCTTGAGTCGACCGCGTACGACGGTGCCACCTGGAAGGCCGACGACACCATCGCTAGTGCCTTCCGCTCGGCGGCCAATGACTGGCGCGCGGTGCTGGTCGATGACCCGTTCGCCACCGGCGGCACCGAGTCCGCGCCGCCCGAGCCGTCGGCCGTCGACGACATGCTGGCCGAAATGCTGACCCCGACCCAGCTGGTGGAGCGGCCACCGCCGGCACCGCTGATCATGGACTGGCTGGACCTGGACAGCCTGGCCTACCTGATCGGCAAGCCGGGGTCGTACAAGTCGTTTCTGGCCCTGGACTGGGCGGCGCACGTCGGCACCGGCCTGCCGTGGCGTGGCCATTCGGTCCACCAGGGAGAAGTGGTCTACCTGGTGGCAGAAGGCACCACCGGGATGGGCATGCGGGTACGGGCCTGGGAGGAACGACACGGGGCGATGAAGGCGGCCAGGTTCCTGCCCCGGCCAGTGCAGGCTTCCGGACCCGAATGGGCGGTGCTGGTGGAGGCCTGCCGGCGGATCGGGCCAGTGCTGGTCGTGCTCGATACCCAGGCCCGGGTGACTGTCGGCATGGATGAGAACGACAACACCGAGATGGGCAAGTTCATCCACCGGGCGGAGGAGCTGCGCGCGGCCACCGGCGCGTGCGTGCTGGTCGTGCACCACATCGGCCGCAACGGAGAGGATGCCCGCGGTGCGTCGGCACTGGACGGCGCCCAGAGCACCGAAGTCAAGATCAAGCGGTCTGAGCGGGGGCCGCTCTGGGCGGTCATCGGCCAGGACAAGCAGAAGGATATGGCCGAAGCGGAGGAGTTGGAGGTAGGGCTTGAGGTCGTCGAGCTCGGCCAGCATCCGGTGACGGGGCGGCAGTTGTCGTCCCTGGTGCTGGCACCGGTGGACCCGTTCGACACCGCGGGCCAGCAGCAGGTTCGGGACTGGATCGATAATCACGCCCCGAACCAGGCCGAGCTGCTGGGTATCGTGATCGACCACTTCGGCCAGTCGGGCGGTACGAAGGCTGAGATCAAGCGTGTGCTGCAGGAGCGGCGCGACCATGCCGGCCGTAAGGCTATGCCGCACGGATCGTACAGCGACGCCTGGGCGGCCCTGTACGACAAAGAGATCTTGGTCAGGGTGGCCGGTACTCAGCGGTTCGTGGTCGACACCGAAAAGCCGTTGCCGGACGATGAAAATAACTCTGGGTAGATGTTGATCACCGAAAAAAGAGCCGAAACGATCTTGTTATTTTCGGCCCGGTTTTCGGTGATCATTTTCGGCCCTTTCGGCTCACTTTCGGTGATCCACTTTTTTCTGACCTGCATGTTTTCGGTTCTTTCGGTTCTTTCGGTTGGGTTCGGCACCTAGCTTTCGGCCGCCGGGGGGGCCCTACAAGGGCCCCCCGGCCGAAAGTGCCCACACGCTGTGATGAGTGAAAAAGAGAGGGTAGGCATGCCTAACTTGCAGTATCAGAAGGGTCGGACGTTCGAGCACAAGGTGAGTCGGTGGTTGGCCGACCGCGGCATGGCCGTCGTCCGGTCGGCGGGCAGTGCGGGCGATCACAAGATCGATTTGATCGCGTTCGCCCCGGACGGTCGAGTGCTGATCATCCAGTGCAAGATCAATGACGGGCTGATCGCGCCGGGGGAGTGGAACCGGCTTGTGGAGATCGCTACCTGGTCGGCCGGTGGCCAGCTACCCCAACCGCAATGGCGCGTGACGGTGCCCCTGGTCGCGATGCGGTCGCCGGTACGGGCCAAGCCGGGGGCGGGCTGGGCACCGCGGTTCATGCGCCTGGCCGACGTCAAGATCCCCCGGTCGCGTACGTGGCCTTGGAAGATGTACGATGCTGTACATGGCAGGGATTTTGACGACTCTTCCGACCAGGGATGACCTGGTTCGGGAGGTTTTGCCCTTGCTCGGTGATGGCGGCACGACGGATGTGGCGCGCCGTGCCGTTGACTGGGCGATCGAGCGGTTTCTGCCGATGGTGGGCGAACGCGTGGTGACCGAGCTGGCTGGTGTGAACGAAGTGGCCGGTCTGCTCGGTACCAGCCGGGCGAACGTGCTCCGGTGGAGCAATGGGCAGGGCCGGACCGACATGCCGGCCCCCGTCCTGACCCTCTCGTGTGGCCCACATTGGAGCCGTTCCACTCTGGCCGCCTGGGTCCCGGCCGACCAAGATCATCAACCCGTAATAAACGGTGGCTGACCATGCCAAACGTGTCTCAGAGGGGTCGTCTCGGCGAGCGTGACGCCCGCATCGCCGCCGATTATGCGTTCGGGATGTCCCAGGAAAAATTGGGACAAAAGTATGAGCTGAGTCAGCAGCACATCAGTACGATTTTGGCCGCCATCCGGGCCGAGCATGACGCGACCACTCGGGAAGATCATCGGGCGTCGATCGCCGCCCGGGTGGCCGAGCATCACCGCATGCTGCGCGAGCTCGCCGAGATGGAAGGCGCACCAGTCACGGCCGGCAAGGACGGTGACATCGTTTACGACCCGACCGTCACCGGTCCGGACGGTAAGCCGGTGGTCGTCCGGGACTACTCCGGCCGTTTGAACGCCATCCGTACCGCGCTCGCCGTAGACGAGCGGTTGGCTAAGTTGATCGGCACCGACGCGCCTACCCGATCCATCACCGACATGACCATCACGGATGAGCCCAATAAGGCATCTGATTTGGCCGCTGAGGCTCGCGCGGCCCTGGATGAGGGGTAACGGATGCCCACACTCGCAGAATTGCGCTCAGAGCCTTGGTGGGACCGGGAGGTCGTGACACCGGAGCTCGACTATCTCGGCGACGAGCTGTGCCGGCGCACTGGCCGCCCCCGGGTGGCGTTCGGCAGCAAGGGCAACACGGCGCACCTGAAGGGCGCGCACCGCTCCCAGGAATGGATCTTGAAAAGTCGGTTCGCCACCAGTCGGACCAGCACCGTCCAGAGCGGTCTGAGTGCCGACCAGGTGCGCCACATCGCCGGTGCCGACTTCACCCCCGGCGAGTGGGGCACCGCGGTCAACCGGGCACTGATGGTCCAGCAGACCAAGCGGTTGCGCGACGCCATGGTGCGCGGCCAACTGTCCGGGGTAACCCAGGTCATTGGCACCCTGGACGGCCGCAACGTCGTCGGCACCCGGGCCGACGGCAGCACGTTCAGCAGCGACTCAAGCCACCTGGACCACTGGCATCTGACCTTTGACCGGCGCAAGCTACGTGACCGCGGTCTGATGGACAAGATCATCGGTACCGCCCTAGGAGAGGACCCCGACTTGAACACCGACCAGGCCGGCCAGCTGCGTGACGTGCACTTCACCACGGCGGCCGGCATCCCCAACCCGCTGCCCGGCGGTGGCCGCGTTCCGCTGCACGTCTGGGCCGCCTGGGTCACCGGCACGATGAAGGCCCAGACCGCCGCGCTCACAGCGCTGGCCAGCGGCAATCACCCGACCGACGCCATGACCGAGATGTCCGATGAGCTTACCGAGCTGGCCGCCAACGTGAGCCGGTTCGCCGCGGAGGAGGAGGCGCGCGACGTCGCCACCGCCGGCGCACTGGCCGATCTCCGCCAGTTGCTGGCCGAACTGGATGCTGGCACCCTGACCGAGGATGAGTTGGTCAGCCGAATTCGGGTCCAGGTGGAGGCCATCCAGCCGAGCGATACGGACACCGACGGCCAGTAGTATCGAACCGATGTTGATCGGTTCCAGAAGGGTAGGCCCGGTGCGTGAGCAGGCGCGAACGATTCCTCCTCCGCCGGGACGTGGCCTGCCTCATCCTGGGCGGGTCGTGGGGCACCTGGGTAGCGCTCACGGCGGGGCCATGGCCGCACCTGTTGATCAGCGCGGCCATGTGCATGGGACCTTCGTTCGTGCGCTTGCTGCTCTTGGCGCCCGGCATCGGTGGAGCGCTGGGACAACCGCCGCTGGACTCGGTATCGTCGCCACCGTCGTCACCGTCTGGGCCGCCCGCGGCGGCACCTTCGGGGGTTGAGCCATGAGCGCGTCGATACGGTGGCGCGTACCGCTACAGGTATGGCTCACGCTGGCCAGCCTGGTTCTGGGCGTGATGATGCTGACCGCCGTGTTCTCTATCGCCGGTTGGCGTGCGGTCACCAAGGGTGCCGAGCGTGACGCCGAGCAAGACAAGGCCATGTGTGAGCTCATCCGGGCGTTGACCGCCGGGCCAGCGCCGGCACCTGGGCCAGCCGGTGACCGTGGGCGCGCCCTGTTGCCGCTGATGACGGCGGTGCGCGACTCGGTGTGTGAGCGTGATCGAGTGAATCGAGAGGGTTGATCATGAAAGGTCGTATGCTGGATCTACTCCCGGGCATCCTGCTGAACGCGATGTTGGCCGGCGCCCTGATCGCGGCCAGCTCGATAGCCAAGCTCGGTGCGGGTGCGCAGTCCTGGACCTGGTTCTGATGCTCCCGGCGACACGACAGCGCGCGTTGCAGCTCGAACTAGAGGCGCGCCAGCATCCGCCGGCGGACGCGATCAACCGGCTGGCCGTCTACGCGGCCCAGCTGGAGCGCGCGCTGACCGAGACGCGTGACGAGCTGCGCCAGGCCACCGGCCAGCGGGTAGTCATTAATGGCCAGGTGGGATAAGGCCTGGCACCGGCGGCTCAATGAGCGGCTGATTCAGTGTGCCGAGCTCAAAGAGCCGGCCGACCGGTCCGCCGTCCGGCGCGCCCTGGGTGAGGATGTTGTCGCGTTCGCCCTGATCTATCTTCGTGATCATCTGCGCGGCCGTCCACAACGTGATGCACAGGGTGTGGACAGGCCCGGCAGGGTGTCGTTCGCCGAGTGCCACTACGAGTGGGCGCGCATCGCCCTGGGGTGGCGCCAGACAGATGCGGTACTGGCCGACCCGGCGGAGGACCGGCACGCCATCATCGCCCCGCGGGAGACCGGCAAATCCACCTGGTGGTACCTGATCCTGCCGCTCTGGGCCGCGGCGTACGGGCACAAGGGGTTCGTGGCCGCCTATGCGCACGCGTCCGGCCAGGCCGAAACCCACCTCGCGACCTTCCGCAAAGAGCTCGACGAAAACCCCTTGCTGCGGGCCGACTTCCCGGACCTGTGCAAGCCGGCCCGGCGCGCCACCGGCAACACGCTCGCCGACCGGGCCGGGATGTACCATACGGCGAGCGGGTTTACGTTCGCCGCCAAGGGTATTGATGCCACGTCGCTGGGCTTGAAGGTCGGCAGTAAGCGGCCCGACCTGATCATCCTGGACGACATCGAGCCGGATGAGGCGCAGTACTCCGGTGACCTGGTCAAAAAGCGTCTGGGTACCGTCCGTTCGGCCATCCTGCCCATGAACATCTACGCCACGGTCATCGTGGTCGGCACGGTACAAATCGTGGGGTCGATCATTCACCAGTTCGTCCGGGCCGTCAAAGGCGACTGGGACGAAGAAATGGAATGGATCAAGGAAGATTCGTTCCAGCCGCACTGGCACCGGGCCATTGTCGAGCTGGACGACGGTGGAGTGCGCTCGCTCTGGCCTGAGAAATGGCCCCTGCAATGGTTGCTCGACAACCAGCACACCCGGTCGTACCAGAAGAACTATGACAATGATCCTCGTGACGGCGACGGGTCATGGTGGCGCGCGGACGACATCGTTCATGACGCACTGGACCCGGACGACTATGACCGTATCGTGATGTTCATTGACGGCGCTGTCACGAACAAGAACAAGAGTGACTATACCGGCATAGCCATTGTCGGCCTGTCTGTCGCGGAAAAACGATTCTATGTGCGTGAAGCGGAAGAGGTCAAAATAGTCGGTGAGCCATTGCGTCAGTACGTGCTGGAGCTAACCGAATTGCACCAGGTGGATTACATCATGGTGGAGTCCAACCAGGGCGGAGACCTCTGGTACACCGTGTTTCATGACATGCCCTGTAAGGTCACTACGTACTATGAGAAGACCAAGAAAGAGGTTCGGCACCGGCGCCTGCTCGGCCAGTACCAGCGCGCTGGCCAGCCGGTCCGGCACGAGCGGGCGCTACCGAAGTACCAGCGGCGCTTGCTCGCGTACCCGTTCACCGATCATGATGACGTCCTAGACGCGGTCGCCGCGGCGTGCGAGCACCTGACCTGGATCTTGCTTAAGGCCCTGGGCCGGGTCGTCACAGAGGCCAGCGTTAAGCAGTACGCTCATACCGGTACGGTGAGCTCCCGGCGCGCGCCGGGCCGAGCGAGAGGGGTAGCACGGCGATGACCTATCCGCTACTGGCCCAGCTGGACGGCCAGCTGGACGACGAGCAGCTGGCCGACATCCGGCGCGCCCTGGATGGCATCGCTGAGCACGCCGAGCGGTACGAGACGGCTCGGGAGTACGACTCGACCAACCTCTGGGAGGCTGACGAAAACTCCCGTGAGGGGCGCTTGCTACGGCAGGCCAGCGTCGATTATGACCTGAACTACTGCGGTCCGGTGATCAACAATATCGCCGATGGAATGATCATCGACGGTATCATGGCCACGCGCGACCCAGAGGCTATGGACGATGACGAGTTGCCCCAGGAGGACAACGAAGCTACCGCCCTGGTAAACAACATCTGGGACGCGCAGAAGCTGGGTCAGTTCTATCCGAGCTGGCAGCGCAACAGCCTGCGCGACGGCGACGGCTATCTCATGCTCTGGCTGACCAATGACGTCGATCCGACAGTCGGCCCGATCGGTCCCGAAAACCTGAACATCACATACATGGATCCGCTGTGCAGCCGGCTCTTTTATGACCCCGAAAACCCCCGTATCAAAAAGTACTTTGCCTGGTGTTGGGAAAAGCCGGCCCCGGGCAAAGAGGACCGTCGGGTCGTCTGGCGCCTGAACCTCATGTACGACGATCGGGTCGAGCGGTACGAGACACCCCCGCGGGATGCCGGCAAGCCGCCCCGTGCCGAGGATTTCCAGCAGTACGTACCGGACCCTGACGACGATGCACCTATCGACGATGACGGATACGTAGAAGAGGACACGGCCGCCTGGTTGATCCCCAATCCGTTCAGCGCCGTCGTGGCGTTCCATCTGCGCACCGACGTCACCTACGGCCAGCCGGTCGCGGCCAACGCCTACGGCGCGCAGGACAGCATTGCCGAGACGATCGAGCGCATGATGGTCACCGGTGCGTTCCGGGCCTGGCCCCAGGTCTACCTGCTGCAAGAGGCCGAAAACATGGCCCAGCAGTCGATCAGGGAAGACCCACTCGACACCGACGACTATGACGACGGCCTGGACGACTTCGGCAGCGACACGGATCCGGACCGGCTACCGGCCGAACCCGGCGACGGCCGCGGCACCGAGACGGGCACCGACCTGGAAGCTTCGCCGGGCGGCGCCATGGTGCTCAAGGGCTTCAAGAGCGTGGCCGAGCTCAGCGCCGCCGACCCGTCGGTGTTTCTGGAGCCATGGCGCGAATTCGCCAAGGCGGTGGCCGACACCACCGGTACCCCGCCGTGGGCGTTCCGGGCTGTCGGCGGCGAGATCCCAAGCGGCATCGCGCTCAAGATCGCTCTGGGTCCGCAGACCAGCCGGCGCACCCGGTGCGCGATGCTGTTCGGGGCTGAGCTGGCCGATCTGCTCGCGGTATGCGCCGAAGCGTGCGGCATGCCGGACGTTACGGTCACGCTCCAGTGGGCGCCGTTTGAGCCGATCGACGAAACCGAGCGGTGGACCCTGGTCAAGCTGCGCACTGACGCGGGTGTTCCGCTCGAACAGGCGTTGATCATGGCGGGCATTCCGGCCCGGCAGGCTCGCGAGTGGGCCGAGCAGAAGAAGCTCGACGCGGAAGAGGAATTCGCGCGGCAGCAGACGCTGGCCGCCAAGCAACCGCCGGATGATGGACCGCCGGCGAGTGAGTAACCGAGAGGGTTGATCATGGCAAAACGGGAACGGGACGACCTGGACGAAGCGCTGGACGACCGCGAAACGGACGAACCGGACGACGACGCGGACGACGATGACGCTGACGACACCGACGACAGCGACGCTGACGACGCGGACGATGACACCGAGCGGCCAGCGGACCGGCGCACCAAGTCTGAGCTGCTGGCCGAGCTGGAGCGTAAGAATCGCTCTCTCAAATTGGCGCGTCGTGAGCGTGACCGTTTAAGGCAGCGCAAGTCGGCCGCTGACACCCGGCGCCCCGCGCGCCGGGAGCGTGACGACGATGACGACACGAGCACCCGGCGCCGGCCAGCCCCCGCGGCGCGCCGGGAGCGCCACGACGAACCAGACGAGCGGCCCGCGCCCGGCGCCGATCGCAAGCTGGTTCGTGCCCAGACCGACCGAGCTCAGGCCAAGGGCGAATCGGCCCTGCTGAAAGCCGGTGCCGACGGCAGTTTGGTGGAGCTCGCCGTTACCAAGCTCGGTGCCGATGACGTCGACTGGTCGGACGAGGATGACGTAGCCGATTGGGTGGACGAGATGAAAGACCGCTATCCGGGCCTGTTCAGCACCAAGAGCAAGCGGGACACCGACGAGGATGATGACGCCGATGCGCCGGCACGGCGTCGGCGGCGCGCGCCGGCCACGGTGGACCAGGGTGCGGCCAGCGCTGGCCGGCGCCGCTCACCGGAGGTCGCGGCCGGCGGGTTCGGCAAGAGCGTGATTGCCGCGGGCCGGCGGGCCGACGGCGGGACATCGAGCCGCCGACGGCGGTAGACTGGCCGGTGTCTGCCCTGGAAGCGGATACGAAACGGCCCGGACCATCAGGTCCGGGCCGTTGTCGTTGCGTGGCGATCAGAGGATACCGCTCGCCTGCTGCTGGTCGTCGCCGCCCCGCGTGATTGGCGGCCGACCGGCCCGCTCGTTGGCCGCCTTCTCGTACTCGGCCCGTGACTGGCCGGCGGATTCGGCCGCTTCGTTGATCCGCGCGTCGTACTGCTCATCTGACTCACCGGTGTGTCGGTCCAGCTCGTGCGGCTGGTTACGCTGCTCGGCATTCATGGTCATCGTCCTTTCAGTCGATATGGGCTGATCGTATGGCAGGGTGATACTCTGCGCACGGAAGCCCCGCGCCCGTGTGCCGGATCGCCTACGGGTCGTCCCAATCGGGCCGGGGTTGAAACACAGCCTGGAAGCCCACCGCGGGCCGATGCGTAGGCGTAATAGCCTGATACGCGCCGAGTAGCGGTCAGCCGAGGCAGACCATCTGTCCACCTGATCACGAAAGGGGCGCCCCCGTGGCCGCTCGGAATTTCTCGGCCTGGGTGCCGATCGACCAGGACTCCGTGCCGGAAGGCCGTGAGGTCCAGCGCTCCGCCATCGTGGCCGTCGCCAACCGGCGGGTCATGACGACCAATACCACCGAGGTGCCGCGGTACCTGAACGCAGACGTCGGCGGTGGCTCGCAGCTCACCGAGGACACCAACGACGGCGATGACGTCGTTCTGTACTCGTACCAGTTCAACGGCAAGGCGACCATCGACCAGGCCGAGTCGGAAGACACGGTGGCCGATGAGGTGGAGGCCTACTCGTACGAGTGGCTGAACAGCGCAAACATCGCGTACGACAACGCCAGTATCGGCGTGAGCGCGGCGCGCTCCGGCACGGTGGGTGATTTCCGGCCGTACGACTCGATTTACAAGCGGGTCAAGACGAACGACTCTGGCGCCGGCTACACCGCCGACACCAACTATGCCCTGGTCGTGGCGTCCGCCGGCCTCACCTACACGAACCTCTCGGGTGCTCTGGGTAAGGTCGAGAAGACCAAGTTCTGGACCCCGACCAACGGCGTGGCGCTGCTGCACCCGGCATTGCTCCAGACGTTGCGTGGCGTGCTCGACGAGAATGAGCGGCCCATCCTGGTTGAGCTCGCCGGTTCGGGGAATGACCCGGGCATGTGGCGTGGCCGGCTCATGGGCTACCCGGCCGAGTTGACGCACGGCGCCCAGGTCAGCAACAACTTCAAGATGACTGCGGCCAGCAACTACCTGATCGCGTTCGTGAACCGCCGGTACATCCGGTGGGGCGACCGGGTGGCACCGCAGACCCGCTTCATCGACGCGTCACTCAACCGGGACGCGCTGGAGCACACGGTGCAGACCCGGGCGCGTCGGGGCTTCGTACTCACGGTGCCCCAGGCGGCCAGCGTGCTGGAAGTGCCGAGCTCGCTCGCGGCGTAACGGCCAGGCCGACCGGAGTGGGGCAGGGAGTCTAACCCTCTCGCCCGCCTCACTCCGGTCACCGGCACCACTGGGAGGTAGGTCATGGCGATCGTCAACGGCACGTGGGCGACCGTGGCCGACTCCACCGAGCTCACCGGCGACGTGCCGTCGGCGCAAGAGCTGGCACTCGCCCAGATCATGATCCAGAACAAGATCAGGCGTGTCTGGCGCGCCAGCGACGCGGCCCGGTCCGAATACACCTGGCTCCAGCAGGCCGTCGCCTTCCAGGCCAGCCACGTGCACCGCAATCCCGACCTGTACGCCAAGGCCGAGATCATCAGCACCAGCCAGGACGGCTGGTCGATCACGTACAAGGACGGCGCCGCACCGCGCAGCTACCACCCCGAAGCGATCAATGCGCTGAACTGCCTGCCCGGTTCGACCATGACGACCATCCGGTTCAACTCGGGATTCCAGCCGCGGGCCAGCCGGCGCGCCCGGGTCGGCCGCTGGCGCAGGTACTGATCATGGCGCGCAAGTACCGCCCAGGCCTGGACCCGAAACCGCGCGTCTGGCATCGCGGGTACGTCTCCCAGGCCCAGCGCCGGCACTTTCAGAAGACGGCCAGCCTGGCGATCTTCCGGGCCGGTATGGACTACCACACACCGCCGGTGGGCAACCCCGGGAGCGGCAAGACGACGATCAAGAACAAGATGGCCCAGCTACCCCGACGGGTGGGCGGCGCCGGCAGTAGGCTGCGCACCAAGCGCACTCAGCGGAAGAGGTAGAGGATCATGGCGGAGAGCACCACGACCCGGCCCAAGCCGGCCACGACCGGCCTGCCCAAGGCCTGGGATCAGCTGTTAGTCGTCGGCGGCGAGGAGGCGGGCCGCGTGGAAGAGGCGGTCCCGGCGCTGGTCGTCCGGGCGTACGAGGTCGGCGAAAACGACCCGCACGGCTGGGCCGAAGGTGAGTACCGGGCCGATCTGGTCGTCTTCAACGCGCACGGCAGCGCCGCGACCCCGTACGTGGGCGTCCTGGTCGTCGGGAACGAGTCGGACGCCAAGAGCTGGCTGGACGACCAGACCCCGTCCCGGCGCGCGCCCGAAGACGTCGGCCCGGCCCGGCGCGCCATGGTCGCCTTCAAGCGGTAACCGGCCATGGTCTCGGCACGGGGCGGCAAGCACGGCTACGTGGTCAGGTCGCGGCACAGGGCGTACCGCGGCATGGCCAAGACTGGCCTGAGCAAGTCGGCCCGTGCTGCGATCGCGAACGCTGGCCGCACCAAGGCCGGTCGCAAGAGGATGGCACGCAAGGCCGCGGCGACGCGGAAGCGCAGAGGGGGTTAGGTCGTGGGGGTCCGGAAGGTCAGAACGGCCCGGGGTGAGAGCCGGTACAACAAACCCATCGGGGCAATCATCGGCCGGACCCGGGGCGGCGTGTTGAAGGCGTTCACCAGCCTGGACGACCGGGCTGAGAACATCCCGGGCAGGTCTGGGCTGAGCGCTGGAGCACGCGCCAAGGCGACTCGTGCCAAGATCAAAAAGGTAGACGCCGAGCGGTCCACCGCGCTGACCGGTGGCCGTGTTCCCGTCGACTCGCCGGTCCTGCACTCTTCCCCCACCAAGATCGCCCAGGCACGCAAGGCCCGCGGCCATATCGTCCGGGACCGTGGCGAGGCCCTTGCCGGCGCACGTGGCCGGACACCCGCTCAACTGGCCCAGCGCGCGGTCCAGTTCAACCCGCTGTCCGGCCGTTATACGGCCAGCTCGGTACGCCGCACCGGTCGCAGCGTCGGCACCGGTGTCCGGCCGATCGTCCGGGCCAGTGCCGCACGTGCCAAGATCGGACATCAGACCCCGACGGCCCCCGTTTACGTCGGCCGACGTCGAGCAAAGGACTAGATCATGACGTGGCGACTGAACGCGGCGGCGCGTAACGCCAGCCTGCGCGCGGCGCTGGCCCTGGTGGACGGCGGCTCTAGCACTGGCGTGCTCCGGATCTATGACGGCACCCCGCCGGCTGGGCCGGGCACCGCGGTCACCGACCAGACCTTACTGGCCGAATTCGACCTGAGCGATCCGGCATTCGCGAACAACGGCACCGGTTCTGAAGCCATCGACATTACGCCAGCGCTAGAGACGGTGGGTCTGGACGACAGCACCGCTACCTGGTGCCGCATCCTGGACTCGACGGAAGCGGCCGGCACTGGGCTGGGCGTGCTCGACGGCGACGTCACGGCAACTGGTGGCGGTGGCGAGCTCACCCTGAACACGACGACCATTTCCACCGGCCTGGACGTCGAGATCACCGGCGGTTCCATCACGATGCCCGCTGGCACGTAAGGTCGCCCGGTGGCCATCACGCTGGTTGCCGTTGACGATGGGGATTGGGTCTTCGGGGACGTCTCGGCCAAGACGCTGAGCAATGCCGCGCTGGCCGGTGACGTGCTTGAGGTCTGGCACTTTACCCAGGGGTCCGGCGGTGCCGACATGAGCGCACCGGCTGGTCTTGGCCTTGGTGAGACGTGGGAGTCCCGACGTGAGGCGAACGAACCGACGTGGGCGCCGGCTATCCGTATCTGGACGTGCACGATCGAGTCCGGCGGTGCCGCACCGACCGTGACCATGCCGGCCGTCGGGTCATCCGGGCACAAGCCGGTGATCTATCACATGCGCGGTGCGGTCGAAGCGCCCACTACCGCCGAGAGTTTCGGGGACTCGACATCCAGCCATGTAACCCCGTCGGCCAGCGCCGGGGCGGCTGGCGCCCTGGTCAAGCGTGGCATTGTCACTCGCGGGGGCGACGGCGCGCAGTACGCTTGGCCAACGTCCACAGAGGACACTGACGAAGCTGTCGGGTCTGGCGGTGCCGGCGGTGTGGCCTCCACCGCGCACCGTACGGCCAGTGCTTCCGGTGCTCAGGGCACCGAGACACTGTCCTCGGCGAACAGCACGGCAGTGGCCAACTGGGGCGAATACATCGGTGCTATCTCGATCACCGAAGCGGCGGCTGACGAAGCGGTCACCGGCGAGGTGGCCGGCGAGCTCCCGGCGCTCGACGGGGCACTGGCCGGGGCCGGCACCGCGCTGGCCGCGGTCGCCGGCAGCGTGCCCGCCCTGGACGGCCAGCTGGCCGGTACGGGCGTGGCCACCGCCACCGTAGCCGGGACACTACCGACGCTCGATGGTGCGCTCAGCGGGACGGCGACGGCCAGCGGCGTACTGGCTGGCGACCTGCCCGCCGTCACCGGCACGCTGGCCGCTGTCGGGACCGGCGCCGCGGTGCTGGCCGGTAATCTACCCGCGATCGCCGGCGCCCTGACTGGTGATGTAGAGGTCGCATCGGCAGAAGGCGTGCTAGCTGGTGAGCTACCGGCGGTCGCGGGCGCGCTCGCCGGTGTCGGCACGGGCCTTGTATTACTATCCGGTAGCTTGCCGGCCCTGGACGGCCAGCTGGTCGGCACGGTGGTCACCGGCATCACCGGAGAGCTCGACGGCGACCTACCGGCGATGATCGGCGCGCTGGCCGCTTTCAGCACCGTCACGGGCATACTGGCAGGTAGTCTGCCTGAACTGGTAGGTCCGATAACCGGGGTGGTGGTGGGCGGCGTGACGCGACGGTTGAAGGCACTACCGACGACGACGGTGGACGTCTACGCGCCGGCCGTGGTGCCGGATGAGTGGAGCGGTGCGCGCGGGGCAGAGATGTTGGCCGCCGGCGGGGTGGTCGCGAGCATCATCGAGCAGGCTCAGAACGTGAACGATCCTCGTACCGGTACGCCGCGGGTGGTCCGCACGGTCACCGGGCGGGTGCCGGACGGCACCCCGGTGGCCGCGACCAGCCGGGTAGTGGACGCGGAGGGGCGCGTGTACGCGGTCAGTGCGGTGCGTCAAGTGCGCAATCCGGAGTGGATTGGGGATGTCGTGCTCAACCTGATCAGGACGGACCAGCAGGCGCCCTAGGTGAATCCCATGGGAGCGCTCCCAGCATCGCGCACAGAGAAGGCCCCCGCGGGGGCCTTCTCTTACTTGACCTTGGCGTCTGGGGCGTTCCGGGCTAGCCATTCGGCCGCCTGGATCTTGGCCTGTTCGATGCTGTCCGCCCGCTCGAAGGTCTCCGTCTCGCCGGTCGCCGTCTCGATGGTGATTGCGTACCAGTTCATGTCCGCTCCCTCTATGTTTTTATCTTGTTCTCCATCATTAAGTATATCCGTATGTCCCCAAATGTGCATCCTTGTACAACGTGATGTCCGTCACATATGAGGGAAAATGAAGGGCTTTACCAGGGCTGTAGTATGCGATCAGCTCGGTCCCACGTGAAACGGCCCGTAAACGGCTGACGCGGACCGGGCGGCCCGGCCGTAGGTGGTCAGACCGGAGGTGACTCGATGCCGCGTACCGTCATGGCACCCGGCTGGGAGCGCCATCTAGACGCGGTTGCGCACGATGCCGTCGGCCAGGTCTCCGGTCCGATCGCCACCCAGGCCAACGCGACTGCCCCGCGCCAC
>WUUC01135813.1_pt1 | contig 16229 bp, 8 predicted proteins | sample 6278441 | NCBI WGS metagenome assembly WUUC01 (sample SAMN13675441, study PRJNA597444) | soil metagenome | isolation source: soil | place: USA: Washington | collected 2017-10
AGAACGCGTTCTGCATCTTCTCGGCCCCCACCAGCAACCCCAGCCCTTCGCCGGAAACCGCCAACCGGGCAGCCTAGCTCGGCAAATGCCCTAGGGACTCAACGCTCCCGCGCGGCTTCGTGAAAGGCACGCTGCACCGGGGAAAGCAGGTATTCCAGGACCGTGCGCTCGCCCAGGTGAATTTCGGCAACGATTTGCATGCCCGGCCCGAGCGGGTAGCGGTGCGAGTCGGCAACGAGCTCCTGCTCCTTGAGGTCGACCAGCGTGCGGAAGGCGAGCGCGCCTACCGGACGGTCGCGGCCGGCGAGGCCGCCGGAGCGGGTGTTCGGGTTCGGCGCTTCGGTCGCGTCCGCGCTGACCTGCGCCACGGCGCCTTGCACCATGCCGTACTTCTGGAACTGGAACGCGGCGAGCTTGAGCTTCACCGGCTGCCCGGTGTACACGAAACCGACGTCGTCATTCGATAGCCAGACTTCGGCACGCAGGGTTTCGCCGAGCGGCACGATCGTCATTAGGACAGTGCCCGGTGCAGCCACGGTGCCCGGCGTATGCGTCGCGAGGTCCTTGACCGTGCCCGCCACCGGCGCGCGCAGCTCGAGCAGCCCGTGGCGATGTTCGTGGCGGGAAAGCTCCTGGTTCAGCTTCTCGAGCTGCGTCGCGTAGTCCACCCGCTCGTTCTGCAGGCCGCGCCGGTAGTCGGCGGTAATCTGTGCCGAGCGCTTCGCCGACTGCTCGATCAGCGCCTCGTTGGAGCGGATGATGAATTCCTGCGTGCGCAGGTCCTGCTCCTTCTCGATGCGCTCGCGCTGCTTGTCGGTGGCGAGCACGCGGCCGGCGAAGCCGTCGCGGGCGAGCTTCTCGAACGCTTTGTCCTGCGCGACGTAGTGGGGCAGCACCGCTTCTAGCTTGGCCAGCGTCTGCCGCGCTGCGGCAAGGTCGTTGCGCGCCTTTTCCAGCAGGCTGCCCTCCTGCGCGAGCGCGTTGTCATACGCCTGTACGTTCGCCCGATACTGTGCCTCGACCTGCCGGTGCATCTCGGGTGAGTCGCCAGGCTCCCGCTGCAGGACCGCGCCGGCAAGCTGCGCATCCACCCGGCGTAGCGCCAGGCGCTTGTGGTGGTATTCGGCACGAATGCCCTTCAGGTCCGCCTGCGTCAGTACCGGGTCCATGCGCGCCAGGACTTCCCCTTCCTTCACGGCCTGGCCTTCGCCGACCAGAATCTCCTTGATGATCCCCTGCTCGGCCGGCTGGACGATCTTCAGGTAGCCTGCCGGCACCAGCTTGCCCTCGGCGACCGCCACGATGTCGAGCTTGCCGAAGGTCGCCCAGGCGATCGTGCCCGCGACGATGCCGAGCAGGATGCGCAGCATCCAGCCGGCGAGCGGCGCGGGCGGCGTCTGCCGGATGCGTAGCAGTGGCGGCGAAAAGTCCTCTGCGCGGCTCATGCGCCTAGCTCAGCCGCATCAAGCCGGCCTCGAGCGCCGGCTGCGCCTGGAACGCCTGCACGCCGCTGCCGAACGCCGCTGCTGCGAGCACGTTCTGCGCGCCCATCGAGCCTACCGCCGCCAGATTGCCCTGCAGGCCATAGCGGTACGCCAGATCGCCGCCCAGCGCTTCGGCGTCGCTGCCGCCGAGATGGAAAGCGGTCAGGGCGTTCGTGAGTGCCCAACTAGTGATTCCCGGGTCGGCAGCTATGGCCGCATCAAACTGGCCCACCAAGCCGTCGAAGTTGAACCGTGCCACCTTCTTGTTTCGCAGCGCATCTGGGGACCCGGCATCGAAATCAGCGCTCGCCTCTACCACCATCTGAAGATTGAGGACGCTGCGGTTTGCGGCTGCCGAGTACCAATTGGTAAAGGTAAGTTGCTCGGTCCCGGCAGATCCGGCCGTCTTCAGAACCAGGTTGGTACCGCTCTTCTGGAAATAGAGGTCGGCATACGCAATGCCACTGCCCAAGGACAGTGAGTTGTCCTTGACGGTGCTCACGGCGATCGTGTCAGCGCCATCCCCCCGGTTGAACGCGATGATATCCGCGCCCGAGTTGGTATTGATGATGTCGTTCCCGATGCCGCCGATGAGAAGCTCGTTGCCGGTATTGCCATTCAGCGTATCGGTGCCGGCTTGGCCGTTCAGCAGATTGGCGCCCCCCGTATCGCCGAGGATGTCGTTGCCGCCCCCGCCTTCCAGGATATCGTTGCCGGCGGCGCCTGCCAGCGTATTCACTGCTGAGTTGCCCCGGAGCAGGTTGTTCAGGCCGTTGCCAGTGCCGTTAATCGCGGTAGTGCCGGTAAGGATCAGGTTTTCGACGTTGGTCGCGAGCGTATGCGTCGCGCCGACGTTCACCAGATCCTCGCCACCACCGGCCGCCTCGGTCACGGTGTCGCCGGTCGTAACGAAGTAGGTATCGTCGCCTCCGAGCCCTGTAAGCACGTTGTTGCCGCTGTTGCCGGTGAGCACGTTGTTGAGCGTATTGCCGGTGCCGTTGAGCGCCGTCGTGCCCGTAAGCGTGAGGTTCTCAACGTTCGCAGCCAGCGTGTAGGTCAGCGAGGTCTGCACCGTGTCGATGCCTTCGCCCGCAAGCTCCGTAATGACGTCGCCTGTGTTGTCCCTTACGTAGGTGTCGTCGCCCGTGCCGCCGATCATCGTGTCGGCGCCTGTGCCGCCGTTAAGCGTGTCGTTCCCGGCTCCGCCGGTCAGGGTGTTGGCTCCGCTATTGCCGGTCAGCACATTGTTCAACTCGTTGCCCGTACCGCTCAATCCCGAAGTGCCGGTAAGCGTGAGGTCCTCTACGCCGGCGCCGAGCGTGTAGGTGATGGAGCTCTGAACCAAGTCAGTACCCTCGCCGACGTTCTCGACCACGACGTCGCCAGCGTTGTCGATCACATACGTGTCGTTCCCTAAGCCGCCGACGAGCGTGTCAGCGCCCGTGAGACCGCTCAGTATGTTGTTCGCCACGTTGCCGGTGATGACGTTGTTCTGCGTATTGCCAGTCCCGTTGACTGTTCCCGTGCCGGTAAGCGTAAGGTTCTCAACGTTGCTTGCCAGCGTCCAGGTCACGCTCGAAAGGACAAGATCCGTTCCGCCCGCCGCGAGTTCCGTCGTGCTGTCGCCGGTGCCCACGATGTAGGTGTCGTTTCCCGCTCCGCCGGTCAATGTATTGGTACCAGTATTGCCGGTGAGGATGTTGTCCAACGAGTTTCCCGTACCTGCGATGTTGCTCGTGCCGCTGAGCGTAAGGTTCTCGAGGTTATTGCCGAGCGTATAGGCGACGGAGCTTTGCACCGTGTCGATGCCTTCGTCCGCCAGCTCGGTGACAACATCGCCTGTGTTGTCCCTTACGTAGGTGTCGTCGCCCGTGCCACCGATCATCGTGTCGGCGCCGCTGCCGCCGTTAAGCGTGTCGTTCCCCGCTCCGCCGGTCAGCGTGTTGGCCCCCGTATTACCGGTAAGCGTGTTCGCCAACGTGTTGCCCGTGCCGCTGAGCCCCGACGTGCCAGTGAGCGTCAGGTTCTCGACGTCAGCCGAAAGCGTGTAGCTCACCGAGCTCTGGACCGTGTCGATCCCTTCGTCGGTGCCCTCCGCGACCTCATCTTCAAGGTTGTCGACGACGTATGTATCGTCGCCGAGCGAGCCCGCCATGGAGTCGGCGCCCGTGCCGCCGCTCAGGGTATTGGCGAACTCGTTGCCGAGCAGAATATTATCGAGGGTGTTGCCGGTCGCATTGAGCGCCGCGAAGCCGGGTGCGAGCTCGAGATCCTCGACGTTGCTGCCCAAGGTCCAACTGACGCTGGACGTCACCCTATCGATGCCACCCGCGCTAGATGACTCTGTGACGATGTCGCTTGCGCTGTCGACCACGTAGTTGTCGTCACCATCTCCACCGGTCATGCTGTCGTTGCCGGCCCCGCCGTCCAGCCAATCGTTGCCCCCGAAGCCGTTCAACGTGTCGTTGCCACCGAGACCGAGGATCACGTCTTCGTTACTCGTCCCGTTCAAGCTATCCGGCCCCGAAGTGCCTCTAATGACACCTACCTCGCGCAGCATCTCCACGTCCCAAACCGTACCGTTCGTAAACACGACGCGCTCGATTTCGGTGTAGCCCCCACCGGAGCCCCCGGAGAGGACGGTACCGGAGTTGAACTCAGAAAGCCGCAGTGAATCGGTTGTGCCCAGGATGGTCAGAACAAGGTCCCATCCGCTGCGCGTTGCGCTCACGTCGCCGGGGGCTACATCAGCCGCCATCTCCACGGTATCGATGTTTCCAGGCGTTACATCGAAGTCCCAGATGGTGTCATTCCCCGACCCCCGGCCGAACCGATAAATGTCGTCCCCTGCGTCGCCCAACAGCATGTCCGCACCAGCTCCGCCATCCAGGATATTGGCGGCAGAGTTCCCCTGCAGCGTGTTATCGAGAGCATTGCCGGTTCCGTTGTCAGCTCCTTCTAGGAGGAAAAGGTTCTCCACCCCGGCGCCGAGCGAATAGGAGGCGGTGGCCTCGACTGTGTCAAAGCCGCTTCCGCCGCTCTCATCCACGACATCGGCCGCGTTGTCGACGCGGTACGTGTCATCGCCGTGCATGCCTCTCAGCGTGTCCGCACCTGCGCCGCCGTCGAGCACATTGTTCAGAGAGTTTCCGACGATGACGTTGTCGTCTGCGCTGCCCGTTCCCGCAACCGCTGCGCCGGTAAGCGTCAGGTTTTCTACGTTGGCGGCAAGCGTATAACTGAAGGCGACCGTCACGGAATCTATTCCCTCTCCCGAATTCTCAGCGATGAGGTCGACGGTATCCACGATGTAGGTATCGTTACCCAGTCCGCCGGCAAGGGTGTTCGCCGCGCTGTTTTGCGAGCCGTCGAGTGTGTTGTCAAGCGCATCGCCGGTACCAGTCGTCGTCGCCGAACCCGTGAGGACGAGAGTTTCGACGTTCGCCCCCAGCGTGTAGGACACGCTGCTTTCCACCGTATCGATTCCCTCGCCGGCGTTCTCGACGATGATGTCTGCGTCCCCGACGACGTAGATATCGTTTCCTAGACCGCCGGCGAGCACATTGGCCGCGCTGTTCTGCGAACCGTCGAGCCGGTTGGCGAGTGTGTTGCCAGTTCCGGAAATGCCCGCAGCACCGGCGAGTGTCAGATTCTCCACTTGCGAGTTGAGCGTGTAGCTCGCCTGGCTGATGACAGTATCCGTCCCTTGGCCGCTGTTCTCGGTCACCACGTCGCCGGCATCATCGACGTAGTACGTGTCGTTCCCGAGTCCGCCGCTCATGGTGTCGGCGCCGCCACCGCCGTCGATGATGTTGTTCGCCGAGTTCCCCGTAATCTGGTTGTTCAGCTCGTTGCCCGTGCCCTGGATGACGGTAACCGTCGGTCCAGTGGTCGACGACATAAGTACGAGGTTCTCAATATTCGCTTCGAGCGTGTAATTGTCGAAAAGCGTCCTGACCGTGTCGACTCCTTCGCCGGCCGCCTCAACGACGACGTCCTGATTGACGCTTAGCGCGCTGTCTAAACCCCAACGAGGCGACCCGGAGACGACTACGCGCACATCCGCAAGGAAGTAGGAATCGTCCCCTTTGCCGCCGATAAGCGTGTCGGCTCCGGTTGCGCCGAATAGGGTGTCGTTGCCATCCTCGCCGGCGAGCGTATTGGCATTCTGATTTCCTACCAGCGTGTTGTTCGACGCATCCCCTGTGCCGTTGGTGGCGCTGCTGCCAGTAATGAGCTCGAGTTCCTCGATTCCGCCCTGCAGCGCGTAGTTCACCGAAGCGCGCACTACATCGTTGGTGGAATTGGACCCCACCTCCATGACGACGTCGCCCACGTTGTCGACGATATACGTCGTCGCTCCCTGTCCGTCGCCGATCATGGTGTCGGCCCCGACGCCGCCGTCGATGGTCGTCTGATTGCCAAACCTCTGACGCGCGTCAATTACGTTGTCGAGCGCGTTCCCGGTAGCGAACAGATTGAATATGTAGTTGGACTGGATGGTGAGGTTCTCGAAATGGTCGGAAAGTGTGTAGTTAAGGTCCGAGATCACCGTATCGATACCGCCCCCCGCCGCCTCGATGAGGGTGTCCGTATCGCTTGCGGGGGTGACGACGTAGGTGTCATCTCCCAGGCCGCCGCTCAGGGTGTCGTTGCCCGCCCCGCCGGTCAGGCGGTTATCGCCGCTGTTGCCGGTGAGCGTGTTCCCCAATGCGTTGCCCGTGGCGTTGACGTCGAGGTTGCCGGTAAGCGTGAGGTTCTCAACGTTGGTGGGCAGCGTATAGCTCACCCAGCTCTGCACCGAGTCGGTGCCCTGGCCGGCGCCTTCCGTGATGGTGTCGCCGATGTGGTCGACGCTGAAGTTGTCGTTGCCCGCCGTTCCCGTCATCGCATTCTGCGTCCCCGCGACCACGTTGGCGGCGATGGTAGCCGCGGTCCACACGGTGCCGTTGTCGAACGCGATCTGCTCGATCGGCTTGTCGGCGAGGGTGAAGTACGAAGTTAACCAGGCCTCTGCTTCATCGCCTGCGATCGTCACGACCAGGTCATCGCCGTGCCGGTAGAGGGTCACGTCGCCCGGGAGGACGCCGGCTTTGAGCTGCAGCGTGTCGTTTCCGTCGGCGTTGGAAGCCTCGTTCACCACGTCGTGCCCGTAGCCGCGGTCGAACACGTAGGTGTCGTTGCCGCGTCCGCCGCGCAGCGTGTCGCGCCCGGCGCCGCCGTCGAGCGTATCGTTGCCCGCGACCTCGAACGGCGGATTGAATTCCTCGCCGTCCAGCGTATCGCTTCCGGCGCCGCCTCTCATGATGTCGCTGCCCGCGTTGCCGTACATCACGTCGTTGCCGTCGCCGCCGTCGAGCGTGTCGTCGCCGGTATCGCCCCGGATGGTGTCGTTGCCAGCGCTTCCGGAAAGCGTGTCGTCGCCCTCGGCGCCCCTTATCCAATCGTCGCCCGCCAGGCCGTCGATCGTATCGGCGGTCTCATAGCCGACGAGCGTATCCGCCCCGGCGGTTCCCGCGACGAGCATCGAGCGCATCGCCTCCACCGTTAGGATGGTGCCCGGATCGTCGTCGAAGCGAATCTCGTCGATCTCGCTGCCATTGCCGAGCGCGCCGAAATAACCCGCTACTGTCACCTTGCCGCCGTCCTGCATAAACATCTGCAGGTCGGTCGGTGTCCCGCCCCTGGTGATGAAGATATCCCCGAGCGTGATTCCCGCACCGAAAACAAGCTGGTCGGTGCTCGTCGTCGCGCTGTCGAGGTTACTAATCGCGTCCTGGCCGTCCCCGAGGTTGTAGACGTACGTATCGCTCCCCGCTTCACCGAAGAGTGTGTCGTTGCCCAAGCCGCCCTCGAGCACGTCATTTCCGTCGCCGCCGGCGAGCTGATCGACTCCCGCCCCACCGAGAAGCTCATCGTTGTCGGCTCCGCCGAAGAGCACGTCATTGCCGTCTCCGCCGTCGAGAAAATCGTCGCCCGCCCCCGCCTGCAGGTCGTCAATGTCAAGGCCGCCGAAGAGCTGATCGTTCCCGTCCCCGCCGGAGAGAATGTCGTTGCCGGCCTCGCCGTCGAGATAGTCCTCGCCGGCGTCCCCCAGCAACTGGTCAGCGTTGTCCCCGCCGAAGAGCGTGTCCGCTCCACCGTAGCCTCTCAGGTAATCATCACCCGCGCCGCCGTCGAGATAATCGTCGCCCTGATTGGCGACCGGTGTGTCGTCCGAATCGCCGAACAGCTGGTCTATACCGTCGCCGCCAAAGAGCGTGTCGCCTCCGCCGTCGCCCTGCACGTGGTCGTTGCCCGCTCCACCGTCGAGGTAGTCGTCGCCGTGCGTGGCAAAAGCGATCGTGTTGGAGTCGCCCTCCAAGTGGTCATTGCCAGCACCGCCGAATAGCGTGTCGTCCTTCCCATACCCGTATAGCGTATCGTTGCCGTCGCCGCCGTCGAGGTAATCGGCGCTGTGGTACACCTCGTCCAGGCCCGTCGCATCGCCGATCAGCGTGTCGTCATCGCCTTCGCCATAGAGCTCGTCCGCGCCGCCGTCCCCGGTCAGCGTGTCGTTGCCCGCTCCACCCCACAGCACGTCTGACCCGTGGAACTCCGGCAGCGTGTAGAACGGCGTGCCGCCGATCGTGATCTGCCCCTGCGTGCCGTCCCCATAAAGCGCGTCAGCTCCGTCGTTGCCTTCCAGCACGTCGTCGCCCGCCAGGCCGACGACCAGGTCGTTCTCCGTGCCGCCGCGCGCGAAATCGTTGCCGCTACCGGCAAAGATGGAGTCGATTCCCGCACCGCCGTCGATGAAGTCGGCACCGTCATCGTCGATCGCCACAAAACCGGCGATTCCCGAAGGACCCGTAACGCCGCCGACCGTGATGGTGCCGAAGCTCGGCGGGGTGTCCGCGTTCCAGCCCTCCACCGTCAGCGTGCCGCCGCCTACGATGAAGTCGTTGTCCGCGCCGCCATAAATCACATCGTCCCCGAGCCCGCCGTCGAGCACGTCGCCGCCCCCATCTCCTTGCAGATAGTCATCATCCGCCCCACCCTGCAGCGCATCGCCGTCGGTCCCGCCATAGAGCTCGTCCGCCCCGTCACTCGCGACCAGGATGTCGCTGCCCTCGTCGCCGTAGAGTTTCTGGTCCCCGACGGCGTTCGTAATGAAATCGCTGCCGAGGCCGCCAAGACCCTCGCTATTGGCGTGGGACACCGTAATCCGATCGTTCCCGCCAAGGCCGAGAACTCTTTGCTCCGACGCGGTGGAGGCAAGCGCGGAATCGTTGTTCTCCGTGCCCAATTCGTCGGTTTTGGCGATGGATGCCGGAGGAGGAATTTCGATACCGAAGTCCTCGCTCTTGAAGCCGATGATTTGCAGGCTGCCAGTCTCGCCCTGCTTCTCAATCTTGAGGATCCCTTCCTCCCCGGGCTTGCCGGTGAGGGTATAGCGAACACCTGCCAGCGCAGGATCCTCAAAGATTCGTGAATCGCTCGCCGCCACCTGCGTCTTCATGCCACTGAGCGTCTGGCCGCGAAAGAGTATAGTTCCCACCTTCCGGCCGCTCGTCTCGCGGGCATCGATGATGGCATCTTCACCATCGCCCGAATTCCAGTGATAGGTATCGTCGCCCAGGCCACCGTCCAGGACATCGACGCCTCTTCCCCCGAAAAGGATGTCATTGCCGGCACCGCCGATCACGACGTCATCTCCGCCGTCGCCTTGTAAGTGATCGTTGCCAGCCATACCGCTAACTCGGTCATCGCCACCGCCGCCGTAAAGATGATCGTCCAGCGCGGCACCATCTATGCCATCCGTTCCGCTCCCGCCGAAGATGAAATGCCGGTCTAAATTGCGATTCGGCGCACCCGATGACGCGATGAACTTTGATGCGCGATCTTCGTAGTGCTTGGCCTCCTGTTGGTACCCTCGACCCCGCGCGTCAGGGGCGTTTGGCCACGAACCACCGTTGTCGAGGGTCGGATCCTCGTAATGTTCATTCCGATTTAGCGCCGTGATGTGGAGCTTGCGCTCGAGGAACGCGGCCCGGTCGTCTAGATATGTCTGCGTAAGGCCCTGTGGGTTACTGACGGCGTCATAGAGGTCCAATTCCCCGGCGTTTGGCCCAGCGTTTGGGCCTCCCTTGAAGCGCGCGTAAAGGCCGCCCGCGCTTGGGTCGAATACGACAAAGGGGACCAGTTCACGAACGGCGAAGCGATAAGCCAGACCTTCGTCACCAGCGGTCTGCATTTGGGTGAGCAGCGTTGCGGCACTATCTACCGTTGCCGCGATCTGAAGCGTCCCTAAGCGTTGCTGATAGTTAGGGTCTGCTCTCAGGGCGGTGATTGCCTGATAGAGCGCCTCACGCTTGAAGGCTTCATTGCCGGCGGGCAGGAACTCATCATTAATGCCGAGGAGACTTTCTAGTCCGTCAACGATGCGCTCATAGCTCGCCCCAAAGATTGCGGCTCGATTGAGTATGAATTTGTAATCCGTGGTGGTAAGCGGACTCGTCGTGGCGCAAAGATCCGAGAGCAATTTATAGACCGCAAGCGAGTCCGTGAGCGCCACCATGCTGTGATTCAAGGCAGGTAAGAACGGCTGAACCTGGTCGTAACCCGTCTGATCCTCAATGGCGATGTTTTCGAGGGTCCCCGGCGCGGACCACATCCGGGCTATGAAATTAAAGGGCGAAGCGCCCACCAACGCTTCGTCGGCAGCGACGTTGAGGATTGATCCCGAAGGGATGGAACCCGTCGGGATGGATCCACCCAGCATGGCGAAGAAACTTTGGTTTACCGTGCTGTTCTCGAAGCCAGGCGCATTAAACGCCGTCACTTGCCCCGCCTGGCCAGCAAACAGGCTGGAGAACGCCATTGCCAGATGGCCGCCGAGAGAATGCCCGATCAAGTCGACGCGGCCGTCGAGATCATTCCCAAGCGCATCAACAAGCTCACCAGTGGATCCCACTTGCGGCGCGACGTCGAGCACATATGACGTATCCGGGCTCGTAGCACGCAGCACTACGGCGCCAGGAGGAATCGATTGATTGAGAACTTCGACCAACCGGTACTGTTGCACCATTTCACCAGAGGGTGAGGAGGCCCTCGCCCACCAGTTCCACATCGCGACAATTTGGTTATAGGCGGCCCCCGCGCCTCCAATGTCGATGCTGGCAGCCAAATCATCGCCAGAAACACCGCGGATAGCGACTTTTACATCACCCAAGTCGTCCTTGAATACTGTTACTTGAAATCCGGTGGAAGGGTCGCTAAATGACATAACGACAGTTGGATAGCGAGCCGCGAAAGCAGTGATTTGGCTTGTGGACATTCCGGCAGCCAAGAGCGCGTCCCGATTCGCCTGCAGGAGCGTATCGCCATCGATGAGATTGGCGTACGACGCAAGCGCCAATTCAGCATCATTGAAAAGCAAGGTGGGATCGCTCATTTTCCATCTCCCTCGATAATGAATAGTTTGTTGTGAAGATCTGAAGTCATCTGTTGTAAATCGGGACAAATAAAGGTCGTCGCCTCAGAAAGACCCGTCGGGAAATCGCCCCCTGTCCGCGAATAGACCACCCATCTCGCTACAAGAGCGTTATCGGCCCGTCGCATCACCAACGACTCCATCCGCTGCACTCGCGGACTACCATCTCTTAGATACGTGATGTGCTCTACGCTGTAGACAGGCGCCTGCGGATGCGCCAGTTCCTTCACGGTGAAACCGAGCCTTCCGTCAGCAGTCATTGGAAGGACGCGCCGAGTAATATCCGCTTTGGAAATGTGCACGCGGTCATAGACGGTCACTCCACCATCCTTTTTGCACATCTCCTCCAGACGGGTGTCCCAATACGTCTGCACTCCAGGTGGCCAACCTATGCAACCAACAAGAAACACGGCAAGTAATGCGACCGCCCCCGTGATTGGCCTTGCGTTCGGAACTAGCGGTCCGCCGGCTCGAATAGTTTCGAAGACAAGCCGCGCTCTCATCTCGGCCTCCGAGGTCTAAGGCATTCAACCGGACTGAGTTCCGCGACTGCCGGCAGCCGACTTTCGCGTTTCCCAAAAAACTTATCGCTGCCTGAGTGATTAGCCTGTGCAGGTTTCAATGGCGTAAGCCAAAAGGCTCGGACGCTTCGATAAGTCAAGCGCCGGTATAAGGGCGTTGGAAACTGCTGACCATAAAGAAAGGCAACTCTTCCTTGTTTCCACGCGCCGTCGCGTGCCACAGTAGCTGGAGAAAGGGAGGTACAAGCGATGCTTCACAACTGGCGTGCTGCGGTCCGGTGGTCCTTGAGCATTGCAGCGTTGGTTCCGACCTACGGGTTCGCGGACTGCGGAAACATCACTAAACAGCTGCTCGGAGTCGAAATAGGCGGCCCCAGAAACTACATGACGGTTCTCCCCTCTGGAATTCTTTTGAAAAATGAAGTCAAGCAGGAATGGAAGACCAGCGGAATAGATACAGCTGTCGGCAAGTCTTCGGAGCTCCGGCAACTCGACATGCAAGCCAAGATTCATTGGCACGAAGACCGCGTGGCGCTGGTATTGGTGTTTATTCAAGGTGCGGCTTCCGACGTGTCCGCTGCTCGGGAAAAGGTCCTTGCGCTATCCGGCATTCGAGAGTTCTACCCGCAGCCCTCCGATGAATTTCTGCGCTGTGGTGACGGCCTGATGGCACGGGTAAATAAGATCTCGCAGGCCGGAGGGCCGCAGGGGCCAGTCCCGCTGCTCGTCTTGTTAATCGAACATCCGAAGCTAAAGAAGGAGATGCTGAACTCTCAGCGCTGAAAATAAGGCCGCCCAGCGGGATAACGACGGTCTCTGCACGGCGGAAGTCGGAATACAAGCGGGCGTCATTTGTCGCCCGCTTCGGGCAAAGATGGAACAGGCGATGAAAGGCCGATAGCTCCGAATCGCCGCGCGTCCGAATCCGGCGGTCATTTGCGTTAAACGCCAAACCAGCGTCGTCTCCTCGTCTAAGAATTGGTTTCGTCCTCGATTACGCTCATCTGACGTGCTGTAGTAGAAGGGATCCCTTGGTTGACGTCCCGTGGAGCCGCCGGAGCGCCGAATTGAAGGACCTCGTCCACTTCGAGCCCGCGCGGGATCGCGTGAGCGATGTAGAGGATGGTCGCCTTACCCTTGAGCTGGTTCACGGTGCGTGCGAAGCTCTCGGCCGTGCGGAGGTCGAGGCTGCTGGTCGCTTCGTCGAAGATCAGGATCCGCGGCTTTTTTAGCATCGCCCGGGCGATGGCGATGCGCTGCTTCTGGCCGCCCGAGAGGCCGACGCCGTGCTCGCCGAGCGGGGTGTTGTAACCCTGCGGCAGCTTGTCGATCACATCGTGGATCTCCGCGAGCTTGCAGGCCTGGATGACCTCGTCGAAGCCGGCGTTCGGGTTCGCGGCGAGCAGGTTCTCGTAAACGGAGCCCGAGAAGAGGCAAGTCTCCTGCGGCACGACGCCGAAGTACTGGCGAAGCTCGTTGGCGCGGAGCTGGCTGGTGTCCTTGCCGTCCAGGAGGATCTGCCCTTCTACGGGCTGATAGAAGCCGAGGAACAGCTTGCCGAGGGTGCTCTTGCCGCAGCCGGAGGGGCCCGCTAGGACGCTCAGCTTGCCGGGCTTGATGGAGAAATTGAGGTTCCTATATAGGAAGGGGTGCGCTGCCGTGTAGCGGAAGCCGAGCTGCCGGACCTGGATCTCGCCGCGGCCTTCAGCGGTGCGTGCCGGGGTCAGGGTCATGGGCTCGGACGGGGCGTCCATGATGTCGCCGAGGCGCTTCACGGCGATGCTCGCCTGCTGGAACTCCTGCCAGAGTCCCGCCAGGCGCATCAGTGGCTGGGACATGCGGCTGGCGAACATCTGGAAGGCCACTAGCATGCCGATGGTGAAGCCGTCGTTGCGCATCACCAGCAAGGCCCCGGCGCAGAGGATGGCGAGCACCATCGCCTGCTCCAGCGTGTTTGCCACCACGTTGTAGGTGCTGGAGAGCTGCCGGGTGCGGAAGCCGGCTGCGAGGTAGCTCGCGAGGTAGTCCTCGTAGCGGGACTTGAGGCGCGGCTCCATCTGCAGCGACTTGACCGTCTCGATGCCGGCGACGTGCTCGGTCACGAACGCCTGATTGCGGGCGCCGAGCAGGAACTGCTGGTTGAGGCGGGCGCGGAGGGCAGGCGTCACCAGGGCGCTCGCCGCCACGATGAGCGTCAGCAGGCCGATGGCGATCAGGCTGAGTTGCCAGCTATAGGCGAACATCACGGCGAGGAACACTAGGAGGAACGGCAGGTCGAGGATCAGCGCCACGGCCGCGCCGGCCATGAAGTCGCGGATCGTCTCGACCGCCTGCAGCCGCGCGACCAGCGTGCCGGTCGGCCGGTGCTCGAAGTACGGCATGGTGAGATGCATGAGGCGCTCGAATACCTGGCTGCCAAGGACCGCATCGACGCGGTTTCCGGTGTGCAGCACGAGGTACTGGCGCAGCCAGGTCATGCCGGCGCTGAACAGCATGAACATGCCGAGGCCCATGGCGACGGCGATCAGCGTGCTCATCGACTGGTGGACCACCACCTTGTCGATGATGACTTGGGTGAAGAGCGGCGTGGCGAGTCCGACCACCTGGATCGCGAGCGAGGCCGCTACCACGTCGCGCCAGATGCGGCGGTGCCGCAACAGCTCGTGCGCGAACCATCGGAAACCGAATCGCGCCGGCGCCGGCGTGCCGTCCTCGGCTACGGCCGCGGCCTTCTCTTCGTGTCGTACCAAGAGAACCCGCGGCTCGAAACGGTCGGCGAATTCCGCGTGCGTTGCAATCTCCGCAGTCGAGCTGCCGTGTAGGAAATACAAAATTCGTGTTGCGTCAGCCTGCACTGCGATCGCGGGAGACAGCGCTGCGACGACCGATGGGTCTTCGCCTAATGCTTGCATGTTCCTTGCAAACGCGATGCAGGGAAATCGATTCGTTGCAAGCGCGGCCGATGCTCTGAACTCCGCCACTCGAAACCCGAGCGATTCGGACGCTTCGATAAATCGAGCGACGCTGTAAGGCCCTGGGAACTGCTGGACGAAAAGAGCAGCGTCGAACGGAATGCGGCTGAGCTGGCAAAGGCTTCCCGCCAGCCACTGGAAATCAGCCGAGCCGATGCGCGCGTGTACTAATTCCTCTCCCTCGCGGCGCGCAGCGTTTTTGTTTTGCCGCCACACAGCGCGACGATAGAACTATCGCGCGTCGCGCGTCCAACGGTAAGATGAGATGGGAATCGTCTTTGGAGATATGAAGCAATCATGCTCGAGTTCAAGGACCTCATTCACTTCGTGGCAGTCCATGAAGAAAAAAGCTTCACGGCTGCGGCGAAGCGACTCGGTACCGTGCAGTCAGCAGTCTCCGACCGCGTTCAAAAGCTCGAGCGCGATCTGGGTACTGTGCTCTTCCTGAGATACCACCGCTCGATCGTCTGCACACCCAAAGGCGCGCTGCTCTATGAACATGCTCTGCGCGTTATGGCCGAGGTTGACGAACTCGAAAGTGCCTTGATGACGCCGGAGCAGGAACGCGCTGCCTAAGGACGCCGCAACAACGGCTCTGCAGGGCGACGCGCCGCGGAAGGCGAGTACCGTTGAAGGCGTGTATGCCGTCAATGGCAGGCATGTAATACAATAGGCCGATGAAGACATTGACCGTCCGCTTGCCCGATGCGATTGCGGCGGCGATCGAGGCCGAGTCGCGGTTGCGGGGGGTCTCGAAGTCGGACATTGTGCGGGAGCGGTTGCAGCGCGCGGCCCCCGGCGCCAGGGAGCCGGGCTCTCCCGCGTATGCCATTGCCGATCTGATCGGAGCAGCAGAAGGCTTGCCGGCCGACCTCAGCGCCCGGAAGAAACATTATTTGCGGGCGACGGGCTATGGCCGCAAGCGTTCTCGTTGACGCCGGCTTCGTCGTCGCGCTGCTCCACGGCCGGGATCGCCATCACGAGTGGGCCGCAGCGCAGGGCACGAACTTCGGTCCTCCCTGGCTGACTTGCGAAGCCGTGCTGTCGGAAGCATTTCACCTGCTCGGTGGCCGAAACGGCGTCCTGTTGAGGGGACTCCTCGCCCGCGGTGCCTTACGTCCGGCCTTCGATCTGGGCGATCAGCTCGAGCCGGTGCTGAAACTCATGCACAAGTACGCCGATGTCCCGATGAGCCTCGCCGACGGCTGCCTCGTCCGCATGTCCGAAGCGTTTTCAGATTCGATGATCCTGACCACGGACAGCGATTTCCGGGTTTACCGCCGCCATAGCCGCCAGATCGTTCCCTGCCTTATGCCGATTAACCGAGCTTACGTCCGGGCAACCGAGCTGTAGGGATCGGCAGCGTCGCGCAGGCCATCGCCGAAGAAGTTGAAGGCGAGTACCACGATGAATACCGGGACCACGGAGAGCATCAGCCAGGGGTAGAGGGCGACCACGTTGATGTTCTGAGCTTCATTCAGCAAGACACCCCAACTAGTGACGGGTGGTCGCAGGCCGAGGCCGAGGAAAGACAAAGCAGTCTCGCCCAGGATCATCGCCGGCACCGATAGCGTGGCCGAGGCGATGAGGTGGCTGGTGAACGAGGGCAGGAGGTGGCGGCGGATGACGCGCGCCGGGCTCGCGCCCATCAGGACTGCGGCGGTGGCGAAATCTTCCTCGCGCAGTGCGAGCAATTTCGATCGCACGGCGCGCGCGAGCCCCGGCCAGTCGAGCAGGCCGAGGATGATGGTGATGCCGAAGTAGATGAGGATCGGGC
>WUUC01142589.1_pt1 | contig 16222 bp, 21 predicted proteins | sample 6278441 | NCBI WGS metagenome assembly WUUC01 (sample SAMN13675441, study PRJNA597444) | soil metagenome | isolation source: soil | place: USA: Washington | collected 2017-10
GCGTTCCGCGCCGCTCTGCGCGTCGCGATGGTCTGGCCTTGGCTGATGGTCGCTGGGCTCGTCGGTTGGGCGATCGACTGGATTCGGGAGGTGACACGTGCGGGCCGTTGATCTGTTTTCGGGCTTCGGCGGCTTCACACTCGGAGCCGAGCAGGCCGGCGTGCGTGTCGTTTGGGCAGCTAATCACTGGCCGCTCGCCGTCGAGGTGCACGCTTCAAATCACCCGGCTGCCCTCCACTCCTGCCAGGACTTGCGGCAAGCCGACTGGTCGTCGCTGCCCGCATTCGACATCCTGCTCGCGGCGCCAGCTTGCCAAGGGCATTCGCAAGCATCGCAGCCGAAACGACGTGCCTACCACGACGCGATGCGCGCGACCGCTTGGTCCGTCGTGGACTGCGCGGACGTCACGGAACCGCGCGCAATCGTCGTCGAAAACGTCCTGAGCTTTCGCAAGTGGCGGCTCTACGGGACCTGGTTGGATGCGCTTTCGAAGCTCGGATACCGACTGAGCGAATGCATCGTGAACGCTGCTCAGCATGGCGTTCCGCAGCGCCGAGAGCGGCTGTTCTTGGTTGGCTTGCGTGCGCGCCGACAGTTCGCTTTGCCGATCTCGCTTGCCGGTGAGATGCCGTTCTCAGAATGCGTTGACGATATGGCTCCGGGCTGGCGACTAGTCACGTCAGCAAGCCCGGGCGCTCTCGGTCGAATCCGCGCCGCTCAATCACGTATCGGCAAGCGCTGCCTCGTGCAGCACGTCACCGGGCATCGAGGCGTTCCCCTCAACGAGGCGATCCGGACCATCACCACCAAGGACCAATGGATCTTGGTCGACGGCATCGGGTATCGACCGCTGACCACTCGCGAGCTCGCGAGAGGAATGGGATTCCCCGATAGCTACCGTTGGCCAGATGGTCTCGCGAGGAATGTGGTGACCCGTGGTTTGGGAAATGCGGTGTGTCCGCCGGTCGCGCGAGCCGTTGTCGCGGCAGTCAGGGAGGCAGCATGAGTGCAACAAATCGAGGCGCCCAGCGTCTCGCCGATGACTTCTATTCGACGCCGGAATGGGCGACCCGCGCGATCCTTCGGGAGATCGGTCCGCTCGCGCCTAGTCGCGTCCTCGAGCCCTGCGCGGGGACCGGCGCGATCGTCAAGGTCGTGCGTGAGTTCTGGCCGAGCACTCGGCTCGAGGCCGTCGACATCGACCCGCTCCGCACCAACTCGCTGGTCGGAGCTGGCGCGACGCACGCTCGGTGCGCCGACTTTCTGAGCCTGACTCCAGGCCCGAGAGCATTCGACCTCTGCATCACGAACCCGCCTTTCAGCTTGGCCATGGAGGTGATCGAGCACTCGCGTCGATTCGCTCGCGATGTGGTCATGCTGCTGCGGCTAAACTTCCTCGGCAGTCAGGACCGAGCGGCGTTCTTCAGCGCCCATCCCTGCGACCTCCGGACGCTATCGCGTCGACCGTCCTTCGCGGCGTCCGTGCGCTGCGTTGGCGTGAAGAAGGCCACATGCAGCTGGACCGTGACTATTCCGCTCGATGCGCCGCGCCCGAAGCTCTGCCCGGTCTGCCAGCGCAAGGTCACGGTCACGACGTCGGACGCGACCGAATATGCGTGGTTCTGGTGGGGCCCCGGGCGAGGTGGTCAGTGGAGTGTCCTCGACCTCGAGGAGGAGGCGGCCGAATGACGTCCACCGGACTGCTTGCCGCGAACGAGCCTGTCGAGTGGACCGACCACCTCGGCCAGCGATGGCGAACGTTGAAGATCCTGCGACGGATCAAGTATCGCTACCCGGCAGCTCTGGCTCTTCGAGAGTTCGTCTTTCGCAGGGACCGCTGGAGCTGCCTCGAGTGTGGCTGCCGGGATCCAGTCGAGCTGGTGCTCGATCACATCATTTCGCGCCGCAACGGCGGCTCACACCACCCTGCGAACCTTCAGAGCCTTTGCAACTCCTGTAACGCGAAGAAGGCCTGCACGACCGACCGCAGAACGAGAAGGGGCCCTTCGCGTGAACTTTGAAGACGAGGAATACGTCCGCGTCTACACGCGGAAAACCGTTACCTTCAAGGTGCTGGGTTGGGAGGGTCGGACCGTGCTCTGGCACCTGTTTCTGGAGGTGGATCGGGCCGGGGTGCTCGACCTCGGAGGCGAAGAACCGGTCGCCGCCGTGTGCGCCATGACCGGCCTCCCGGAAGATCTCGTTTCCCTCGGACTTGAGCGACTTACGTCACGTGGCGTGATTGTTCGTCACGAATCGTCTCTGCTCATCACGCGGTTTGTGGAGGCCCAGGAAGCAAAGCGAACTGACCGGGTTCGAGCCAAGGAATACCGTGACCGCGTCGCTGCCAAAGAAAGGGAGGCTGTCACGCGGCGTAACGGCGCCGTCACGCCACGTGACGATTCATTCACAACGGTGACGCAACGTCACGATTCGTCACTCCTCCCCTCCCCTCCCCTCCCCGTTCCCATTCCCACCCCGGAAGGAAGAGCGTCCGAGCCTGACAGGTCAGGGCAACCAGTCAGCAGCCCTTCGTCCGCACGTCCGATTTTGGACCTGACCGATTCGGAGACCGCGAGCGTCGTTCCGCTGGATCTCGTCGAGCGAGCCTTGAAGCTCGGAGTGATCGACGACCTGGCGAAGGCACTGCGGGAGCCGAAGGGTCGCATCCAGGCGGGCGCCGAGGAGTTCGTGGGTTACTGGTCGTGCGGCGGCGGCGCCGGCCAGAAGTGCAGTCGGTGGATGCGCAAAATGCGCGAGCACATTCGGCGCAGTGCGCAGCAGGGCAAGCTACCCGAAGCCGCCAGTGACACCGGCGACGGTGAAGCTGCGAGCGGCATTCACCCCGTCGCAAAAGCCCGCCTCGAGCGCATGGAAGCGCAGCGGCGCGAGCATCACGCCAAGCTCGCGGCCGAGTTCGAAGCAAGCGGCGGAACCGCGGTCCGAGATGTCCGCAAGCTCACGGAGGGCATCGGTGGCTGACGGCGCCGCGAACGCAGTGGGCCGCGGCGGTGTGCCGCCGTGCAGCGTCGAGGCCGAGGGCGCCGTGTTGTCTGCTTGCCTGCTCGACGAGTCGCGAGCGGCGCTCGACACGGCGCGCGAGATCATCCGGGACGGGGACTTCTACTCGGACTCAAACCGGTGGGTTTGGCGCGCGATTCTTGACCTCGATGCCGCCGGGCAAGCGCTCGATGTCGTGATGGTCGCGAAGCGGTTGCGTGACCAAAACCGGTTCGAGCAGGTCGGCGGCGCGGCATACCTCGCTCAGCTCGCCGACTGCACACCAGCAATTGCGCACGTTGCTGACCACGCGCAGATCGTAGCCGACAAGGCACGCCAGCGACGGATGATCGGCACGCTGCAGGCGGCGACGGCTGCCGGGTACGGTCAGATCTCGGACGTTCCGAAGTGGGCGCAGGACGTCGCCCAGCAGGTCGCCGAGGTCGCGGCGACTGTACCGAAGGATCCGCCTGAGCTTTTCTCCGAGCTGGTGCCGCGCGTGATCGCCGAGACCGAGGTGCGTTCGCGTGACGGGATCCACGTGTCGGGTGTCGAGACGGGCTGGCGTGAATACACGCGAGCACTCGGCGGTTGGAAGCGCGGGAAGCTACACGTCGTCGGAGGACGGCCCGGCATGGGGAAGTCCTCGTTCGTGCTGGGTGCCGCGCTGAACGTCGCGCTTCAGGGCTTCGGCGTCGTCTTCGTTTCGCTCGAGATGAGCAAAGAGGAACTCGTGCATCGGGCGCTCGCGGTCGAGGCGAACGTCGATGTTCGCAAGATCGAAACAGGCAGGCTCAACCAGCAGGAGTGGTCGGCTGTCATGAGCGCAAGTTCGCGCCTGCAGCGGCTACCGCTGAGCGTGGTTTTCAAGCCTGGCGCGACCGTCGGTGACGTTCGTTCGACCATTCGCACCGAGCTGAACCGCATGATGAAGTCGGGCGTGCTGCAGCTCGGGCTCGTGGTCGTCGACTACTTGCAGATCATGGACGGCGACCGCCGTCAGGGCGATTCGCGAGAGTCCGAAGTCTCGAGCATCTCGAAGCGCCTGACGTGGCTCGCAGGTGAGTTCGATGTGCCCCTGATCGGAGTATCGCAGCTGAACCGTTCGGTCGAGTCTCGCGCCAACTCGAGCAAGCGTCCGACCATGGCTGACCTTCGCGAGTCAGGCGCGATTGAGCAGGACGCCTACACAGTGACGCTGCTGTATCGCGACGAGTACTACAACAAGGATTCGGAGTGGCGGGGCACGGTCGAAGCCATCATCGGCAAGAACCGCGGCGGGCCACCGCAGACCGTGCGTCTCGCGTTCACGGCGGACAGCACGCGCATCGACAGTCTCGAACCGCAGCAGGAGTTTGCTCAGTACACAACGGGAGGATCAGACAATGAACACGAATATTGAGACCACCGGCGACACCACCAACCCAGTCAAAATCCAGCGCTTCACCAAGAACCTGAAGGTCGAGCTCAGCAAGGACGAGATCATCGAGCGGGCGCAGCGCCAAGCGCGTTTGGCCGAGGAGATCGGACTGAAGGAGGAAGAACGCGACTCCGCGAAGAAGCACGCGAACGCGCGCATCGAGGAGCTCGAGGCCGAGGCAAAGCGGCTGCTGTCGGAGATCCGAGACGGTGCAACCTGGAAGGAAGTCGCGTGTGAGACGCGCTTCGTCTACCGCTTGGGCGTCGTGCACGAGGTCCGCACGGATACGCAGGAGGTCATGAGCGAGCGCGCGATGACCGACCGGGAGCGCCAGCTCGAACTACCTGACGCAGGATCAAGCGGCACCGGTGGCGATCCGGATGAAGACGACGATAACGATCAGGACGACGACACCGACATCCCCGGGACCGACATCGACGAGGAGCCGGACACCAGCATCCTGAACGGTGGCGGTGATGACGACGAGGACTCGGGCATCGTGGACGATGATTACCCCGCCAAGTCGGAGCCTCCTTTGGCAACTCAGAAAAAGACGCGGGCGAAGAAAGCAGCCAACGGCAAGGGCGGTAAGGGCGCGCGCAAGGGCAAGGGTTCGGGACAATGATCAAGCTGGGCAGCAAGTGCCGCGACAAGATCACCGGCTTCGTCGGGATCGCCGTGTGTCGCTCCCAGTACATCACGGGCTGCGACCGCTACAGCCTGCAGTCTCAGAAGCGCGACAAGGACGGTAAGCCCTGCGAGTGGAACCAATTCGACGAGAACCAGCTCGAGGTGATGGATGACGCGGCGGTCGAGCTGAAGCCGTTGGTTACGCCGCAGGCGAGTGCGAGTGTTGGGGGACCGCGGCCATCACCTGGCGCCTCTAACCGAGACGTTGCGCGGAGGCGATGATGGCGACTGCGACCAAACCGAAGTGGCCGCCGGAGCGGGTGTTCGTTCTTGCTCACCAATTTCGCCGCGATGGCGAAGTGCTAGAGCAGTGGCTCTCCGCTAATTTGTCATCGAAGGACGCGCGGTTTACCGCCGCAAAGGACCGCAGGATCTTCCAGGACACGAAGATCACGATTCGCGAATACCGCCTGGTCCCCCGCAAGTCGCGGAAGGGCAAGCCGGTCCGGCTGAGCGCGAAGTCGAGGAACGAGCACAAGCCGGCGAAGCGGAGGGCGAAGCGTGTCCGCTAGCGCACTCCCCTTGGCTGTGTGGTGCGCCATCGCTTCAGTCGGCATCTTCGCCCTGGTGCTCGGGCTGCTCAAGATGGTCGGTGGCAGCGACATCGGATGGGGAGTGGCGATGCTGATCGCGATTGGCGCAGCGCTGGCCTGGCCGCTCCCGTTCTCGCTGCTCGTGGTCGCTATCGTGGCAGCCGTTCCAATCATCATCGTGGCCATGCCTTTCGCGGTGATCGGCGCGATGGTGAAGGGCAGGAAGCGGCAGTCAGAGCAGGAGTCGGCCAATGGGTGACGTCGTCCTGGGCATCGATCTCAGCCTGGTCGGCCTTGGCCTCTGCGCCATTCCAACCGACTGGGATCTAAACATGAAGCGGGTGCGTGCCGTGACGCTCACGTATCCGCTTCCGAAAGGTGCGACGACGCGGCAACTGATGGAGCGCCTTCGGGCGCTCTCGCTCGACGTTCGCACGTTCGCCATTCGGGTCGGCGCTCGGATGGCATGGATCGAGTCGTACGCCTACAGCATGTCGAGCATGGCGCACTCGCTGGGAGAGCTCGGCGGCGTCGTGAAGCTGGAGCTCTGGCGCGAGTGCGGGCTCGACGTCCAGATCGCCAACCAAAGCTCAGCGCGAAAGCTCATGTACGGGCGCATGCCGCCCCGCGGAATGACTCAGACGCAGCGCAAGGGCTGGCTGCTCGAGCCGCTGAAGCTGGCGGGCGCTCCGGTCGAAGATCACAACCAGGGGGATGCGCTGGTGGTCGCCAATTACGGCTTGAGCGAACTGGGAGCACCTTGCTTGGCGCAGTTGCTGGGGTTGCCTGAGGAGAAGCCGAAGCGCAAGAGAGCGAGGGCGGCGTGAAGGACTTCGCAGTCACAACGACCTACGATGCCGAAGCCAAGATGCTGCGCACACGCATCACGCGTGACGTCGCGATCTGGTGGTTGTCGCAGCACAACATGCAAGCGATCGAAGCCAATGGTGGGCTCGGAGATGATCTGCCGTCGTGGCTGAAGACTGAATTCCGAAGTCTCTACGGCCGCAATGGGCGCGGTCGTCTATGGGTGTCGGAAGCTTTCGACGTCAACGGGGAGTCGACGATTTCAGCCATCCAATTCCCGGAGCCGCCGACCTTCCTATCGGCTTATCTGAGCGAGCATTGCGGCGGGATCGTTATCGCAGAAACTCTCGCTTCACAACTCATTGGGATGCCGGGCGTCATCACCGACTTGAGGCTACGGCGATGGATGTGCGGGTGACGTGGTGAGCCCCTACGTCATCCAGCGCACGCGACGCCCATCCGATCCGCCTCCCGCTCCGAAGGTCGAGAAGGCGAAGCGGGATCGCGGCGTGACCATCAAGACAGATTTTCCGGAAGCCGGGGCAATCGAACTGCTGTTTCGAGAGGCGAGGAGACGTTACCGATGACATTCCAGAACCGAGTACAGCGCTGTAGGCACGGAATGGCTCCCGGCCTCTGCGTAGCCGAGCGCTGCCCCCACGCCGAGAAGGCGCTCGGCTCCCGGCGCGGAGCCACGACTGCCAAGCGCGATCGCGTCCACCGCTGCAAGTGCGGGATCGTCGCGGTCATTCCGCTCCGGCGCCTGAGCAAGAGCCACACGTCCGGGTGCATCGAGTATCTGTGCCGGCGGTGTGCGGAGCGGCTCGGCAGGAGAGAGGAGCGGGTCGCTTAGGGCTTCAACAGAAAAGGCCCTGACCGTTGCCGGGCAGAGCCTTCCGGAAGTTTGGCCGCTTCGGAAGGGAACTTTGGTCCACGATGGGTCTCAACGCAAACACCTCGATGCGCGTCGCCGGTACACCGGACCCGGAGCGCGATCCGGATCTCGAATGGTTCCTCGTCGCTGGCTCGGCTGCCATGCGAGAGCGCGGGACGATGATTGCCGTCGTGTCCTCGCTCGAGCTCGGCGGACACCCGGGCGGCATCCCGAACACCGATCTGTATTCGGACGAGCAGCTCGGCTGGGGCAAGGGTAGGACGATCGGCGACGTCGAGCGGCACCGGTGGCTCGCCAGAACTTGGTTCAGCCTGCCGGAGCGCACCAGGGTCATCCTGCAGGCCTGCTACGCCGCCCCTCGAGCGGCACTCCGGTCGGACCAGGGCTTCGGCGCCCGGGACAAGTGGATCAACGACGCGCAGCGGGGCTCTGGCCCGAACCACCGCTCTCCGGCGATCGCGATGCTCGGCGAGTTCACCGCCCTCGCCTTCCTGCTCGCGGAAGACCCCCAGGAGCTCGCTGCCGCCATTCAGTCGGGCCGCAAGCGCTCCGCCCGGCTCGTTGCCAAAGCCGAGAAGGAAGCGCGTCAGGCGGCCAAGGAGGCGCACCGCGAGTGGTCGGCGGCCAAGAGGGGCCGCCCACGTCGAAACGAAGAGCGGTGCGTCCCCCTGCCCCGGCACAAGCCCAACCTCCCCGAGGCGCAGGAATGAGGCACCGCGTCCGTCGAGACCGCTGGCTCACCCTGGCGGACGTCTCCGATCGGCTGGCGGCGTTCCACGCCAAGCTGGCCTCACTGAGCCGTCGAGAGCAGCGCCGCTACATCAGGAGGCTCCTGCAGCGCATCGAGCGGCGAGACGGCGAGCGCTACACCAAACGGGTGGGCCGCGAGGTCGTGGTCAGTCTGCTCGGACTCGAGTCGCTGCTGCCCTACGACCCAGAACGCGTTACCGGAATCGAGGCAAAGGTCGTCGAGCTTGGGCAGAAACACCGTGAGCTTCACCGGCAAGTGAATGGGCATGGTGCGAGGCTAAGGATTGTCGAACAAGATCAAGCAGCTGCGAGCAAGTATCTGGCCTACTTGGCGGCCAAGAACGCGCCGCAATCGGACCACAATTGAGCCACCTCTCAACAGAAGCCCTATAGGCGCGGGCACGGTGCTACAACCCCGGAGTGAGTGACCTCGACTTCGAACTCGCATTCGGCCTAACCAGCCGATGCGTTCGATGCAAGGCCGAACGAGACCCCGAGGGTGAACGCATCCTGAGCAGCGATACGGAGTCGGGCAGCACCTACATGGTGCGAGCCGAAAAGCCATGTGACTGTGGAGAAGACAGGGTCAGGGTCGAGTTCAGTATCGACTGAACCGGCGACCGCTGAAGGGAACGCCATAGAGCCGGAACGCGGCCGGGCGCCCAGGGGCCACTCCAAGCGGGCCGAGATCGAGGTCAGGCAGGAGCGGGCCATCGGGTTGCGGGTTCAGGGCTGGTCGCTTCGAGCGATCGCGCAGGAGCTCCGGATCGGGCTCACGCAGTGCCACCGCGACATCGAGGCGGTGCTCGAGCGGACCCGAAAGCAAGCGTACGAGAACGGCGACCGTCACCGGGAGCTGATGCTCGAGCGCATCGACATCGCGATCAAGGGCCTGATGCCTAAGGTCGAAGGCGGCGACGCCCGAGCGTGCGACACTCTGGTGCGGTTGGAGGAGCGACGCTCGAAGCTCCTGGGCCTCGACGCTGCCGAGCGGTTCGAGCACTCCGGACCTGCAGGCGCTCCCATCGCGGTCGACGCACGAACGGATTTGATTGACCGACTCTCTCGCCTCGTCGCTGGCGCGGCTCCCGGAGCCGGACCGAGCGAAGGTAATAGCCAGCCTCCGCCCCGGGGAGATTGAAGCTCTTCGGTGGGAGTGGGCCTTCTGGGCTCGTCCCACGCAGCTCGCCCCACGGGGTGATGACTGGCAGTACTGGCTGATTCTTGCTGGTCGCGGCTTCGGGAAGACCCGGACCGGGGCTCAGTGGGTGATCGATAAGGTAGAGCGCGGCGGCGCGCGCAGAATCGCACTGGTCGCCGAAACCACGGCCGATGCGCGCGAAGTCATGGTCGAAGGCGAGAGCGGCATTCTTGCGTGCTCGCCTCCGTGGTTCCGGCCGAGGTATTCACCATCTCGTCGGCGGCTCGAATGGCCAAACGGGGCCATAGCCACGACCTACACCGCCGAGAAACCCGACCAGCTCCGAGGGCCACAACACGACGCAGCTTGGATCGACGAGCTCGCGAAGTGGCGCTGGGGACAGTCTGCCTGGGACGAGCTGATGCTCGGACTACGTTTGGGAGCGAACCCCCAAGCCGTCATCACGACGACGCCCCGGCCCATACCCATCATCAAGTCGCTGGTAAAAGACCCGCTCTGCCGGGTGACACGCGGCACAACGTACGACAACCGAGGGAACCTCGCCGAGAAGTTCCTCAAGCGCATCATCCGGCGCTACGAGGGGACGCGGCTCGGACGACAGGAACTGGGAGCCGAGATCCTCGACGACGCGCCAGGAGCTCTTTGGGCGCGTGAGCAGATTGAGAACCTTCGCGTCAGCAGCGTCCCGGAGTTCGTCCGAGTTGTTGTGGCGGTCGACCCGTCCGTGAAGGCCGGAACCGAATCCGAGCAGGATGGTGACGACGGCGTTTCGACGGCAAGCCGCGGGGAAACCGGGATCGTCGCAGCAGGACTCGGAACCGACGATATCGTTTACGTGCTCGGCGATTACTCGCTCGTTCAGCCAACGCCGGATGAATGGGGTCGCGAGACGATCAAGGCTTACAACGCGCACGAAGCTGACCGCGTAGTCGGAGAAGCCAATAACGGCGGAGACTTGGTCGAGGCCAACGTCAGAGCCATTGACCGCAACGTCTCCTTCAAGGCCGTGCATGCTTCACGCGGCAAACAAGTCCGCGCGGAGCCGATCTCGAGCCTCTACGAGCAGCAGCGCGTCCGTCACTTCGGCATGTTCGCGCTGCTCGAAGACCAAATGTGCCAGTGGGAGCCGAGCGTTTCGCTCTGGAGCCCCAACCGCGTTGACGCTCTGGTTTGGGCGATCACGGAATTGACCGAGGGCAGACCGGCAAAGCGGAACGCTTACTCACTAGCTCGAGCTCGACGCGGCAACCTACCGAAGCCGAGGGACTGACGTGCTAGCCTGTACGGCGATGGCCAATCCCTACGAAGCCACGCTGCGCCTCGAACTGCAGGAAGCGCCGCCGACTCGTTCCGAACAGGAATTGACCGAGGTGATTCGGGCGGGCTTGGGGCGAGGGACATCGCAGACGAGCACGACAGATAGCTCTCGACTGCGGCCTTCCAGGCGATCCGCCATACCAAATCTTCACAAGCTTTTAGCTCATGCCCTGGCACCAGATCGGCGAAAACAAGCGCTGCGCCGGGCGTACGCACCTCGGTCGTAACGACCAATTCGGGCGCCCGAAGACTCGCCGCTGCCGAACGATCCTCTGGATCGGCTCCTGGTTCTACCTGCGGGACAGCAAGCCCTACTGTGAAGCCTGCGCCCTCGACCCTCAGCAAAACGTGAATGCCGAACGACACCCTATCGCGCATCGCGGTCAGAGCCGTCACGCAGTGGACGCCGGGAATCAAGCCGACGTGGACCGTGTCCGAAGTTCGGACCGCGCTGCGTCAGCACGCCGAAGGTGACTTCTCCAATTCGGCCCAGCTCGTCGACACGATGGGCGAAGACGATGCCCTGCCCGGCCTGCTCGAGAAGCGGGTCGGCGGCGTCCTAAGTTCAGACTTCAGCCTCGAACCCGTCGAGGCACCGAACCGGCAGCTTTCGAAGCGGCTCGTCGACAAGTACGGGCCCGCATGGTGGGACTTTTTCCCGGAGTCGGAGCTGACCGAGTTGCTCGGCTGGCGCCGTATGCTCGGCGTCGGCATCGGCGTGCTCGATTGGGACCGCGGCGGCTCCGAATGGAAAGCCCGCCTGCGCACACTGCATCCGCAGTTCCTGCGTTACGACAGCTTTCGCCGCAAGTGGCTGTATCAGGCCCAAGAAGGAGAGCTCGAGGTCACGCCTGGCGACGGTACTTGGATCCTGCTGGCCGATGGTCAGCGGAGCTGGATGCGCTGCGCCGTGCGCGCGCTCGCCGTCGCTTGGATAGCCAAGCAGCACACGATCCGCGACTGGAATCGATACAACGAACGCCATGGCCTGCCGATCGTCAAGGCGATGGCCCCGGCCATTGCTGACGACGACGACCAAGATCAGTTCTTCGAGGACGTCCAGAACCTCAACTCCGAGATCGTCGCGCTCCTGCCGACGCACCTCGACGAGAAGGGCGCCGGCTTCGACCTCGACCTGCTCGAGGCAAAGGATCAAAGCTGGGCCTCGTTCGAGAAGCAGCTCGACCGCTGCGATCGTCGCTTCACCATTCACATGCTCGGCGCCAACATGGGCACCGAGGTCAACAAGGAGGGCGCCCGCGCGACCTCCGACACGCACCGAGGCGTCGAGCGCGAGAAGGCCAAGGTCGACGCAACCAACCTCTCGACTGAGCTACGGCGACAGGGGCTGTATCCGCTCGTCGGGTTCAACTATCCGGGCGTCACGATCGACGTGGTTCCGTGGCCCAAGTGGGACACTGAGCCGCCAGCAGACGACGACGCGGAGGCCAAGTCGAAGGAGAGCTTCGGCAGGGCGATCAAAGAGATCGGCGCCGCCGGCTATGAAGTCGAGAACATCGACAAGCTCGGCGAGCGCTACGGCCTGAAGCTCAAGAAGAAGGAGCCCGTCGCGCCGCCAGCGCTACCGGCCGGAACGACCGGAGTGCCCGCAGTGCCCGCAGCCACGCCTCCTCCGGCTCCGCTCCCCGAGGGCCGCGGCGACTTCATGCGGCTGCTTGGTCTCGCGTCAGGCGACAACGCGAGCGGCTTTATTGACGGCCAGCTCTACTCGGACGCCGTCGTCGAGCACCTCGCTCGGGTCGCCCGCGAAGATATCGACGAAACTCTCGAAGCGGTCCGCGAGGAGCTCGAAGCCGCAACCGGCTACGACGACCTCCGAGATCGACTTCGGTCACGCTACAAGGACATGAGTCCCGAGCGGCTGAACCAGCGGATCGAACTCGCAAGCCTCATGGCCAATCTGGCCGGCAGGGCAGCGGTCAATCAGGACGCCTGATGCGCCGCAAGATCATCGAGGTGACGCCCGACATGCTGAAGCGGCGCTACCGGCACACGGAACCGGCGCAGCCGACCGAGCGCTTGACCTACCAACTCGGCGAAGTCGCAGCAGCCACCACCGATGACGTTTTCCGTAACCGCCGACCCCGATCGCTTCGACGAAGCTGCCGATTGGTTCTCGAAGCGGACAGTACTGACGCAAACTGAAGCGCTCGAGCTCGGTGCCGACGCTGGCCGACGCGCCTTCTGGATCGGTGGCGGTCTTCAGCTCTCACAGATTCAGCGGGTCTTTGACCAGATCCAGAAAGCCGAAGCGAAGGGCGAGCCGTTCGAAGACTGGCGCAAGCGGGTCAAAGACGAACTGAGGGACGACGCGCACGCGGAAACGGTCTTCAGGAACGCGGTTCAGCGCTCGTACAACGCGGGCCGCTGGGCTCAGATGACCGAGCCGTCGGTCGTCAAGTTTCGCCCTTATTGGATGTACGATTCAGTCCTCGACTCGAGGACCTGTTTTGCAGCCGGGACCATGGTCTCGATTCCTGGAGGCCGCACAACTCCAATCGAGACCCTCAAACCCGGTCACATTGTGCTCTCAAGTAGAGGACGACCGCGCAGAGTTATCGCTACGCAAGCGACCCCAAAGTGCACCTGGGGAACAATCAAACTTTCCGACGGAACCCGCTTGCGGGTAACGCCGAATCATCCACTATTGACTCGGCATGGCTGGATCAAAGCCGGTCGTCTCGAAGTCGGCGACGAGCTGCTCAGACAGCAGCCGGGCCTGCAAGACTTGTGGGAAGGTCTTTCATCGGCCTCATCCGAATTGCAAGTACTGCAGCCCCGAGTGCCAGAGGGACTTCACGCCCGCGAGACCCTGCAAGACCTGCGGGGTTCAATTCTTCCCGCGGGGAAAGGCAGGAACCAGGCGCTACTGCAGTTCTCAGTGCAAGGCAAATCGACGCCTGCGCCCCTGCGCCGGGTGCAACAGCCAGTTTCTGCCAACCGACGCGACAAAGGGTTACTGCTCGCCAGCTTGCCGAGACACGACGGTGACCTGCGAATGGTGCAGGGTCTCATTCACGGTCCGAAAGCTCTATACGGAACGCGGTCAGTATCGTTTTTGCTCAGTCAATTGCAGGACGATGCATTCTCGGGGCGGGCTGCCGTTGTCGGAAACGTCTCGCACTTGTGCTCGCTGCCAGAAGGCATTCAGGTGCAAGCCACGGGCGAACGGCATCTATTGCTCGAAAGCGTGCCAGCGCAAAGAGCGCAATGCCTGTCAGCTCTGCGGGAAGCGCTGTCGGCACATTACGGGTCGATTCTGCTCGGTGAGCTGCTACCGAAAGTGGACGGGCGAGACCAGTATCGAGACACTCGTTCGTCAGGAACTAGAAGCGCATCGGGTGCCCTTCGTTGCGGAAGCAAAGATCGGCCGATGGTCGGCGGACTTCCTGGTCGCCGAGAAAGTCGTAGTCGAGTGCGACGGCGACTATTGGCACAAGAGATCGGTGGAGAGAGACTCTCGAAGAGACCGCGAGTTGCGTCTGCGAGGCTACACGGTGATTCGGCTACCCGAGTCACGGATCAGGAACGAGCCTGGTCTAGCGATCCGCGAGTTGAGCAGCTCTGGCCTGCTCCCAGCGATAAGATTCGAATTGCCCTCGCAACTAGCATTACCCGGATTGACTGGGAGCTGACCGCAGAGCCTGAGCTCGCGTATGACATCCAGGTCCAAGATGATGCTGGCTTTATCGCCGAAGGCGTCGTCGTTCACAACTCCGAAATCTGCAAGATCTGCAACAAGGTCGTACTGCCCGCCGAGCACTCCTGGTTCTATTCGCACTGGCCCCCACAGCACCATCGCTGTCGAGCGGGTGTACGAAACCTTCGACGCTCCGAGGCCGAGAAGCGCGGGATCAGCAACGTGCCCCCGGCGCTCGACCCGAGTCCTGGATTCGGGCGCGCTCCAATCGATGACCCGGTCTGGAAACCCGATCCGAAGAAGCACGACACCGATCTGACCAACGAGCTGGGCCGCAAGGAAACGGCGACTGCCCAGAAAGTAAAGAAGCCCAAGAAGGCCCCACAGCACCACGATCCGCTCTACTGGGAGGACCGATACAGGCTCAATGAAGGCGAACACGCCCGCGACTATGCCGAGGCGGCGCCTGCGGTCGGGTGGGGCCGAGCGATGCTCGAGAGGGGCCTCGACAGGCCATTCGGCGAGGTCATCGCGGAGCTAGCTCGTCTCAAGCAGGCCCGCTTCCCCGCTCTAGAGTTCATAGATCTCGACGAGATCGCAAGTGGCTTGCCGCTCGAGCAGCCCATCCGATCTCGCCTGCTCAGCCTTAGCAAAGAGTGGCGCGGTCTCGTCGCCATTCAAGAGCACACCCGAACGATCAAGGCTGGCGCATTCCCTATAGACTCCACCGATGAAGCCGCACAGCAGGCACGTACTTGGTACGAGCTGATGCTCGATGCTTCGGTGAAGCGACCTTCTCACTGGAAGTACCGGACAGGTGCGCGAAGGGCGTACGCAACGAACAGGCGCTACGTCGACAAGACGCTCGGATTGATCGATGCCAACAGCGTTGTCTTCCGATTCGGCACCGAGCATCACACCGTGGTGCACGAGTTCGCGCACGCGCTCGAGTTCGAGAACAAGAAGGCACTAGAGCGCTCGGTAGCCTTCCTTGGGGCCCGGACGCGAGGTGAGCCGCTCGAGAAGCTTCGGAACATTGCCCCTGAGCGTGGGGGCGGACCGGACTACGAGGACGACGAGGAAGCCAGGCCGGACAAGTTTGGCAACGCCTACATAGGCAAGGACTACGGCGGGATAGCCACCGAGGTGACCTCCATGGGGTATCAGGCCCTCGCCATCCCTGGTCGATCCACGCTTCGCTCCTTGAGCGAGCACGATCCAGACATGCTATTCTTCCTGCTCGGACAGCTGGCAGGACGATGACGACCCGAAGCGTTCTAGATATTCAGGAACACGACCCCATCTGCAAAGCGAGCGTGCCTGGAACCGACTTCGTCATTGTGCCGCCATTGTACGATACGCACGGGCCACGAATTGAACGAAACGGAGAGACCGAAACGGAACTAACGCTCTGGATGCAGGAGCGTTTTGGAGGCACACAGGTCTGTGCCGACTCGCTCCGCGGCATCGCTCGTTGGCTCCAAGAGAACGGCTATAGCAGGAGGATCCTGCGGCCATGATCTGGCGCTTCTCCGACGGCACCACGGTCGAGCTCGGCGGCAACGTCGAAGGCGCGACCCTGCTCGCTCAGCGTATCCGCGCGGAGCTTGCCGAGGGTGTGCGCATCTGGCTTTGGCCACCGCCAGACGGCAATGTCCCGCTCGATGTGACCGACTCAGCCCAACTCGACTTCTACCTGCGGCAGCAGCTCGACTTCTGGGTCCGCGTTCGTGGACTAAAACTCACGCTCGATCGACCGCCCGTACCGTCCCTCCCACCGCCCCCGTGGGCCGTGGAGAAGACCGTGCCCGGCGTCGTTTACTGATCTGGTTCGGGCTGCAGCTCGACACGAACTCCGGCGGTGTCCTTCGAGGCAGCGCGCGGGCTAGCACGTAGGCGGCGGGAAGTGCCTCCCGTCGAACAGCGCGGCCAAGTGGTGCCGCCGGAGACTTCTCCATGCGCGACCTTCAAGTCCCCGCAGACCTGA
>WUUC01029310.1_pt1 | contig 16218 bp, 12 predicted proteins | sample 6278441 | NCBI WGS metagenome assembly WUUC01 (sample SAMN13675441, study PRJNA597444) | soil metagenome | isolation source: soil | place: USA: Washington | collected 2017-10
ATGGCACGCATGTAGCAGGAATTATCGCTGGTGAATTTTCTTCCAAGAAAGATATTTCGAGTATCACAGCTGTCAGAGATGAGTTTGGAGATATTCATTATAAGAAAGATACCTTTAACCGGATCACCGGGATGGCCCCATGCTGCAAACTTGTAAGCCTGAAAGTTCTCGACGACGAAGGCAACGGACAGGCTAGTAGTCTTATTGCGGCCATCGCGGCCATACAGGATATCAATGGCTATGGCAGAGACATCAAAATTCACGGCGTTAACTTAAGCCTTGGGTATGAGTTCGAACCGGAATGGTTTGCCTGCGGACAGAGTCCGCTTTGTGTTGAAGTAGATCGTCTGGTACGCACCGGTGTTGTTGTCGTTGCTGCCGCCGGAAATACTGGCTACGGTACTGCGGAAACGGAATACCGCGGTAATGTTTCCACAGGCTTACCCTTCAGTATCAATGACCCAGGCAATGCTGAACTTGCCATCACTGTAGGGTCGACGCACAGAGACATGCCTCACACATATGGTGTTTCCTATTTTTCTTCTAAAGGGCCTACCGGAGACGGACGAATTAAACCAGACCTCGTTGCTCCGGGAGAGAAAATTGTCTCATGTGCTACGGGAAACAAAAAGCATAACGTACAAAAGGTATCGGGTTTCAAAGCAGATTATACTGAAGACAGCGGGACAAGTATGGCTGCTCCTCATGTATCGGGTGTAATTGCAGCTTTTCTTTCAGTGAGACGGGAATTCATCGGCAAGCCAGAACTAGTAAAACACATTTTCGCCTCCAATGCCACCGACCTTAAAAGAGACCGCTACTTCCAGGGAAGCGGGCTCGTTGACTTAATGCGCGCAATCCAATCGGTGTAAAATATGAAAACCAAGTTGCCTTATACAGAATTAGAATTTACAAAGTCGGGGACGATTCACAAACCTGCAAAAGCCGATGCGATGCTCCAGTGGATCAAAGATGAGCGCCTTTCTGACCTTATCATAATCTCTCATGGCTGGAATAACGATATGAAAGAAGCCCGCAAGCTTTACAAGGACCTCATCGGTTTTTTGGTGAAGGAGCTAGACCAGCTTCCCGGAGGTCGCAAGTTCGGCGTTCTGGGGGTCTTGTGGCCATCGAAAAGGTTCACCGACGATGAGCTTAAGGCAGGACATCCCGCAGCTGCAAGTCTGATGAAAGTTTCCGAAAAGAAGAAGTTGCTGGACCGGCTCAAAGAGCTCGAAGATTCGTTCGATGCTCCTGATTCAATTAAGATAATGAAGGAAGCACAAAAAGCCGCTAAAGTCCTGGATTTCCAAAATACTCAGGCAGCAAATGATTTCGTGAAACAGATGAATGCATTGATTAAGTCAATAGCCGCAGAGAAAGGTGAACCAGAAGATGCAGCGGCGTCCTTACTAAAAAAGCAAAATGCCAAACCTTTGTTGGTGAGGCTCAATAAAGTCGATCAGGAAGACTTGCCAAAAATAAATGGTGGTGTCGCAACGGTGCCCCTGAATGTTGGACGTGGCAGCAAAGGAGGAGCTGCGGGACTGATCCCTGTGAAAGCAATAGTTGATGGAGCAAAAGGATTGTTCCATGGAGCGCGCAACCTATTGAATTTTGTCACTTACTACCAAATGAAAGAAAGAGCTGGAAAGGTTGGTGAGCTGGGGTTGAAACAAATAATTGAAAGAGTTAAGGCGAAGAATCCTTCCATGAAGGTTCATTTGATTGGACATAGCTTTGGAGCACGACTGGTTACGACTGCGGCGGCAACCTTAGAAAATTCAAGCGTTAATACGTTAGTACTTCTGCAGGCTGCATTTTCACATTATGGCTTTGCCGAGAATTATACAGAAGGCAAAGATGGGCTGTTCCGTCGCGCCATCACGAATAAGAAAGTCACTGGTCCCGTGATCATCTCTCATACACACAAAGATCTCGCTGTAGGTAAGGCATACGCCGTTGCTTCACGCATAGCACGACAGGCTGGCGAGTTCATCGGTGGTCCCACAGATTTGTATGGAGGTCTCGGTGCAAATGGAGCACAAATCACCCCAGAGGCTATCGATTCTTTTAAACTTGATTCAGGTACTACCTATAATTTCCGAAACGGCGTGATCTACAATTTGAATGCTGATAACTGCATTGGAGGACATTCCGAAATTTGTAACGCAGAAGTAGCCAGAGCTGTCGCGAAGGCGATAAGTTAGGAAAGCAAGACGACACCATTAGTAAAAGTGATAACACATGGAGAAGAATGTCGGCGATTTTCCGCAAGGTAGTTAAGGAACCTATACCACGAATCTCAGACCCATGAGAAATGAAGCTTTACTAGTCGCAGATTTTAGTTCTTTATTGAAACACTTTCCGGATTAAAAAAATACAGATCGGGGCCTGCAGCTCTCACCAATCCTTGAATTACATTGCCGTTCTTTAATTTCAGTTCGCGAACTTTTCCCTCAGTTAGACGCACTTCTAGCTGAGCGTCTGTGCCGATCAGATCCGGAAAGTCCTTGTAACTTTTTTTCTGCAAAATTTCTAAACTCAATATGTCTACCGCCGGGCGTCTTTGAATCGAAAGAATCTTGCCCGTGATGTCGGTCCAGTTTTCAACAATATTCGGCATACAAACCTACCTCACCTTTATGTCCAATTTAATTTTGCCTTTGCTGGTCCTGATATTTGTTACCGACACCTTAGTATCCACTCCACCGTAGGAGCGTGAGCTTGGGTCTGTAGCAACATCAAAGTTGCCGTTTTGTGTATTCCCTGGGTAGCAGTCGCCCGCATCGCCTCTGTTGGTTCCTTTCTCCAGTTGTTTCCTCCCATCCGCCTGAACCAGTGCCACCTTATAGTGTGCCCGCTCATTTTCGTTTGATGATACGGAGTCGTCAATGTGCCAGATTAATAATCCTGCAGCAGGTAGATGCTTATCAAATTTATCTTTCTGTCTGTTCTCTAATAAGAAGTACTCTTTCGCGGGTTTTCCATTTTTCCAAAGTTTATATACCGCATTACTTTTCTTCACATCACTCAGGATGACATTCTTACGATTCGTGGTAGGAGTCTTAATTTCAACCCATCCCTGGTGGCATTTGCACCAGGAGGACGGATGCGCCGGAGTGAGTCCATTATTGTTCCAGCTTCCTCCACCCATCAGGCACCAGTCTCCTACTCCCTCACTTGAATAGTCCGCATCATACAGGTCTGGAAATCCAAAGAGCAGGTGTCCTAACTCATGGGCACAAACGCCGAGCTTGCAATCTTCGGGCACCGTTAAGTAGCTATAGATCTTCTTTGCTCTATCTGATTCATACGCACCTCCCTGTAACACCCACTTGTGCGACCAAATGTCATGACGGCTATTGTTGGTCTCTGCCCCAGTACCCGCATGTATCACAACAAATGCATCTACATAGCCATCCTTGTCATTGTCGTATAACGAAAAATTAACATTAGGGTCCGACAACCGCGCTGCATCAAGCGCCATAGTCCTTGCATTTGGAAAGTTGTCGCCGGTACCGGAGGCCTTGTTAGCATATTCTTTTAAAGTGAGCGGTAGCCGATACGGCCCCACTACCTGCCCCTGAATGTCAACAAGATTATTGGTCACTTCCTGAAAATATTCTCTTACGCTTCCCGTTTCCACGACACCTTTTGAGAAAAACAAGTTCTCGAAATGTGATATGCTTTTCCTCATGGGTTTATCGTCAAAGTCCGCCAACACGACAATAACTCGTACTACGCCACGCAAAGGTTTTTTGGTAAGTCTTGTAGATTTAGCAACGCTCAACGCCGTGCCTAGCGGTAAGGCATCTCCAGGGTAAATCAATCCATCATTGAAACCCGGGCGCGACGGCTCCTGGATTCTAAGCGTGTTGGCGAAGATGCTGTCTTTCGCCAGTTCTTTGTACCTTTTAAGTTCTGCCTGGATCTTTTTCTTAACCTTAGGGTGCGGGGCAATTAAGCATCGATTTCCATCTTCTGATTGAGACGCTGCGGCGCGAATAGACAGGTAGCTGGTTAGGGCGGGAAACTGGTTTTTCATAATAAGATTAGATGTAACGTTGAGCAACTAAATTAAGATAAAATTACTTATTCGCGTAGCCTAATTGATATATGAACTATGGACCTCAGAATCTATTACCGTTTTCGTCATCCTTTATCTTAAGAATACCAACCATTTATTTCAGAAAACATATTCAAGTGGGAGTACCAGTCAACTAATCCAATCGAAAACGCTTTTAACAATGGTATCAAGGACAACCTCAAACTTTCTCAAATCAACAACCATGAAATTATGTCGTAGAATTTTTCCTTTGACATATTGCCGGATATCGCTATAATGTTTTCGTCAAGAATCGAAACTTTATCTTTTAGTTTGCCCTTTAAATCAAGCTCTCCAGGAATTTCTAGCTGGCTTCCCTCCTTTAGCCAAGTGGCCAACTTTCCCGCCGCGCCGCCAAATCGACCATCAATAAGAACCGGCACATCATGTTGTATGCAATAGATCGTTTCTTCTATAATTCCCGGCATTTTTCCTCGGAAACCCTTTGTCTTTCCCCCAAGCACGATTCGCGCCGATATTTTTTCCGTCATTTCTCTTCTCATCTGCGTGAGACTCTCACTCCATATTTCTTTCGATTCTTCATCCTGCGCTGCAAACAGTCTATCTAATGCTCTAATCTGATCTTCTGTTGCGCTTTCATATCGTACATTGCTCCACTGCTTCTCGAGTCGCGCTGGAATAACTGGGATGATAGTAGCAAAATTGACTATATCGGCTTGCATTTCCTCTGTAATCTTGGTATTCAATGGAAATGCGGAATAATTTAAGATGTCGTCTCCGTCACCACCTGAATACGTCCGGGCAAATTGCAAGACCAGACTAGCAAAGTTATAGTGGACGTCATAAGTGAGATCACCACCATAGGCTAATCCGTATCCACGCTGAAGCAGGTGCCTTGCACACTCGACCACCGCATCCTGCAGATGAAGCGTGCCCAAGCCAAGTGCACGCATGTCCTCGCTTTCTGAAATGGATATTCCAACGTATACCTTGCTGCTCATAATTCTGTCGGGGTTACGAATTTAACATTTGGTCGTGCTGCAGTTAGAATGTTCATTTCTTCCGTACCAAGAGGCGGTTCAGGATATATGAACATATTCACTTTTTGAGTTAGATTCATCACCGTGAACAATTCTGGGGGGTAAGAAGAAATGAAAATGTTTTGACTAAGTGAAATTTGTTTTTTGCTCAGGACATACGTGATCCATTTTTCGTGAAACTTGAACCTTAACGTTTCTTTCATTATTGCGGCAATAAGCTTCCCCCATGCACTTTCATCCATAGGAAGATAATGCACAGTTAGCACATTTGCCATATAAGGGAAGCTTCTTGTTTCTCCTGACTTAAGGCAATTGAGGATGACCAGTGGCCGATTGTTCTGCTTGGCAAGGAGTACTTCGCGCCTGCACCATTCTCTGCTTGAATAAGCATCCGTATGTATCGCAATGACTATTGCCTTCTTGATGTTTCGTTCTATTTCATTTGTGAAGTCATACGCCTTCGTGATATCATTTGCATCGAAAAACGTTTTCACGGAATGCTCATGTGCCAAGAAGAATTGTATTCTACGCGCAAACTCAACTCCGTCAACTTTAGCATGACTAATAAAAAGTGTTAGCGGTTTCGGCGGTGCATCGTTGTCATCTGAGGGGTGCCAGTCATATAAATGCCGGGCGATTTCGTGCCCTAGTACTCCAATCAGAAAGCTTTCTTTATCTCCAGCCAGTAAATTGTCCTTACTGTCCACATCATAAAGCCTCACGAAATTGATATTCCTGATGCCAGCGTTTAATGCCGATTTCGACAGAGCAACAGGGATCACCAATATTTTTCTATCGTTGCGAAGGATATATTCTCGAAGATAATCCCTGTAACGATTGTCATTGACAAACCTCGCTTCAACAAGACTAATGATCACTACTTGTTCGTATTTCTCTACCTGAATCGGAGCAAGTATGGTTTCATGCGATCTGAAAAATACGGGAATGTTCATTCCTCTTGACAATGGATCGTTAGCGTTTCGCCTTAGCTCACTGAAAATTAAGTTCGCATATTTCTCGGCCTCATTGTTGTCGTGATGCCACAGTACAAAAATGGCGAGAGGTTGTTTGAGCTCCATCGTATTCACTTTATAGCTGAAGATTATTTACTTGATGAAACAAGGATTTGAGTAATTGAACCTGGCCTAGTCAAGACCATCACAACTGGAATTCCGAAACTATCAATTATACCAAGGGATATAGCGACGCCCGGCATGATCAACTCACAAAATTCTGCGATGAGCTTTGCAATTCTTTCTCGTAAGTCAGGACAGCCGGTTTCCATAGGAGTGATGCATGATTAAGTTAACGTTCACCTCTATCGAGAACAACACCCCATGGTCAAGTTTTCGTCAGAGTTGGGCTTTGAACGAAGTTAAAAAACTCGGCTGCAGGATCAAATGGATTTGTGTTTTATCTACTCTTTGACGTACCCAATGTTTCAATATGAGAACATTATAATAGAACCCTGATCATTGCTGACCCTAGGTAATCTCTCAGTTCGTGCCAGTACCCAAGAAAGTAAGAGATGACACAATTTTGACCATTAGAAATAGCGATGCGGATTTTGCGATAAGGTAAATCAATTGCTATTAGCGAATGAAAATGACATCGCCGATTGCTTCCTCCAAAATTTGTGCAAGAAGTCTTAAAATATTTGAAGCCGAATTTCTTGAACAATGGTAGCCAGCAACTGTCAAGCGGATAGATAAACACTAATCTGATAACTACGTCTAGAGCAACTGAACCAGTCATGTTGCAATTTGATTTTAATTAATTTGATTAACCTAATGCATCAATCAATGTATGTCTGCGGCAACATTTTCACCCATACGAAAGTCTATCCAGCAACCTTACGCTGTAAGACGGTTTGCACTCGGTGGCTCGATGTCTTTGTAGCCGATAGATGAATTGGCCAGAGTCGAGGAGCCATCATTGAGTTCAAAATGATTTTTCCCGCGAGGGAATATTTTCAATAGCAGATAACACCTGGTCAAAATTTGTAGCACACAAAAAGCCAATCTCGGCACCACTGTCAGGTGATGCATAGATGGGCTCCATAACTAATGGTGAAAGAGGATTGCACTTTTCCAATATCCAGATTGCATTAAATTTTTTCCAATAAATGCTAGGGCGCGCTTCGGTACAAAGGAGAATTTCAACTTAATAAAATTATGTCCTTGCAAAAATGTGTCTTGTTCTATAAATTAGACATAGAGCCCATCTATGCCATCGGCCAGTAAGGAGGATTGGTTTTTTGTTTGAATTTTATAATGATTGATGACGCATCCCTGAAAACCAGGATCAAAGATTGAGCTGTCACTTATACTGTATTTGGAGGTCTCATGTCATTTGGATCAGTACTGTGGGCTTAAGGTCCTTCATCTTACAAACTGATGACAGATATATAATAATTTTCATTCTGTAGAACCGAAAGACTGAATTTATGGCGCACATTTTTTTGAGTTATGCGAGAAATGACGACGAAGATCCCAACGGCTGGGTAATTAAATTTCACAGACAATTGGAGAAACGCCTGGGATCAATTTTAGGTGAGGAAGTCTCTGTGTTGCTGGATCAATACGATTTGAAAGGCAATCTGCTGAAAGAAGAAATCACAAAAGAAATTAGGCAGGCCGAGATTCTGGTTACATTACTTTCTCCGTGGTACCTAAAAAGAGAATGGTGCGAAGAAGAGAGAACGGAATTCATTCGACATCTTAGTCAGCGATTGCCGGATGCCAATCCAGAGGAAAGAATATTTGTGGCTATTAAGCGACTACTCCATGGACATAAACAAGTCGACAAAGGTTTCATAAATAAGTTGCCACCTGAATTTCGAGGTCAGCTTTTCTTTAATTTCTTCACGTTAGACAAGAATGAGAACTTAAAACACCTGGATCCCGACGAGGAAGAATTTGACACAGCGCTGAATAATCTGGCAAACAAACTTGTACACATTTGGTTGGCGTTACAAGGCGATCGCCCCAAACGATACGTCTATGTGGCGGAAACAACCAAAGAGACAGAACTAGCGAGGGCTGACTTGATTAAGGAGTTGGAGTCACAGGGATTCGTTGTTTTTCCTCCGACCTATCTTTCTGATGTAAAAGCGGAGGCAGAAACGCAACTTGATGTATATCTAAAGGACTGTGAATTGTCCCTTCACATGCTTGGAAAAAGTTACGGGCTTGTGCTTCCTGAATCGAAAGAGTCTTTCAATGAACTTCAGTACCAGCATGCCAGAAAAAAAGGTTTACCCATGTTGATCTGGGTTCCTAAAGGTTTGGTTATTACGGACGAGCAACAGAAAGCCTTTATTGAAAATGTAAAAAGATCTGTCAGTGAAACAAGCGATCTTATTGAGGGCTCACTTCAGGATTTTTTGGCTGAGGTTTCTATCAAACTAAAGGAAGTTGCTAAAAAATGAGACTGAATGACGCTAATATTTATCCGGGAATTCGCCCTTTCGACAAAGAAGACTCGCAGTTCTATTTCGGTCGGAATATTCAGATTGAAGAATTAAAAGCACGCCTGGTCACTTCCAATTTTCTTGCTATTGTTGGATCTTCTGGAACTGGAAAATCATCCCTGGTGAGAGCCGGATTAATACCTCACCTGGAGAAGGATGGAAAATGGCTCATCGCCGTGGTGCGCCCTGAGAGTTCTCCGATTGCAAATCTTGCCGCGGCCTTAAATAAAGATCATGTATTTGGAAGCCTTGGAGATGGGTATGAAAAAAAATATACACGCATAAATCTAGATTATAGTTCGCGCGGAATTATTGATACGTTAAAACAAAGTAAATACAACGGGAAACTGTTATTGGTGATCGACCAGTTTGAAGAGATATTCCGGTTTAAGGATCAAAAAGATAACCGCGAGGAATCCATGCGATTCATCAACCTATTACTCACCGCTGCTAACGAAGCAACGAGCAAAGTTTACATCATCATCACCATGCGATCCGACTTTCTGGGTCGTTGCTCGGAGTTCAGCGGACTTCCTGAAAAAATAAACGAAGGTCAATTCTTAGTTCCAAGACTTACACGAAGTCAATATAAGGAAGCAATCCTTCGGCCTTTGGAAGTTTCGACTATTAAGGTAAGCATGTCTCCATCGCTAGCATCGCGGGTGTTAAATGATATTCAGGATGATCCGGATCAATTACCAGTTCTTCAGCATGCCCTAATGAGAACCTGGAAATTATGGCTCGAGAAACATGATAACGGTAAAGCCACTAATGTTATCGATATTGAAATTTATGAAGAGGTGGGAGGAATGGAAACAGCCCTTGGAAAACACGCGCACGAAATACTGATGGGACTCGGAAAAGATCTGGCGCCAACGGCAAAAAAAATTTTTCAGCGAATCACGGAATTTAACAGCGATGGCTTGGGCATTCGACGCCCAATACCATTCGGCGACCTCATTAAAATAACGGGTGCAAAGGTTGAAGATATTAAGGAGATAGTAGACGCTTATCGGATCGAAGGAGTTAATTTCCTTATGCCACCAGCCGACCAGGAACTGACTAACGACAAGTTTATTGATATCTCACATGAAAGCCTTATTCGAAAATGGAATGAGTTGGGCGAATGGATGAAAGAAGAGCAACTCGACAAAGGCACACTTGTAAAATTAGCGGAGGACTCAGATGATTATGACAATGGAAAGGCAAGACTTTTATCAGACAGGCAATTATCAGGTCTGCTGAAGTGGGAAAAACTAAAAGATAAGCAATTTGTTGCGTGGGCATCGATCTACACTCCTGATGTGGAAAGGAAATTAGATTTCCTTGAGCGTAGCAAAAGGGCTAATTATCGCAATTATGTTTTGAAAGTTGTGGGGATACCGGCTCTGATTATCTCACTTCTTACCTTCGGCTATCTATATTACTTAGGCCAGGTGCAGGCGGAAAAAGATGCCAACGAAACTCTTTATAACAGATCCAAAGATTACGACCAAATAAAAAAACTTGTTACGGATTCAGCCGATCGCATAGAACAAATCACGACCTTGAACCGTACCCTTGCGGACGCCAATGAAAAAGTTTCCAATTTGGAACGTAATCTGCAAGCAGTGAGAATTCGCGCAAATGAAACTATAATGTTGAATCGGGAAGATGATAAACTTACAAGACAGATAAAACGACTGGTGACATTATTAAGTGAAAAAGAAGATAGCCTTCGTATTATGCGAACTGAGATTGTTAAACTAAAAATAGAGATCCAGACACTAAGAACGGAGAAACAGTCAAATCAAGAAAAAGAGGTTGTGTCTGGGAATTTTGCCGGGCTGTCAGGAACTGCAATTTGGTTGGTTTTCTCTACAAGACAGGATTCCCTCGACGGGATTAATGTTATGCAAGAAATAACTAAAGACCGCAAGGGTGCAACGGTCACACTCATAAAAAGAAACTACAAAGATTTAAATTCTAAACTCAGAGAACTTCCAAACGGAATCTATGCTGTTGGCAATGCTTCCGGCGATATCGAAATTGATCTGAAAATTCTCCATGTTCAGTTGTATAACATGGGTTTGGGAACTTTTGCCACAGACAGTCGATCATTGGGGAAAAATACAGTTTTTACAAAATCGAGCACTGGCATTGTTGTTATCCTAAGTCAACAGGTGACAAAAAAATAATCTGTTGGCGGAGCTTACCAGCTTTGAAAGTTACAGTATCATATACTCCCGATCAGGTATGAGTCCATCCATATTGCTTTAAAGGCAGTTGGTGGATAGACCTTTGTTTTTACTTTGAAAAAAAAGCAACCATCACTTCAAAAGGAATGCAGTTACACCATCGCAATAACTTTTTCTCAAACAAAAAGAGACTGATGTAGACGAAAACGGTGACGTCAAAGGATACTGTTGCCCTTGTTGATGCAGATGCTAAAATCGACCGGATGGATGTACAGATTTTCAGGGCGAGCTTTTCCTCTCCCTGGGTCTTAGTGATTTAGATATCCATAACGTTAGGATTTGTTAAAAAAAACATTCTTACTTCACGTTCTTAAAAAAATCGTTCTCTCCAATTCGCGTTCAGGTTGTGTCATTGCCTCGTAGGTGCTTTTTGAGTTTTGCGTAGTTCCGTGTCACAAGTTGTAGCGGTAGATTGAGTTTGAACGCAATGGCCCTGACATCGGCCCTCTGTCGCCTTGACCCTTCCACTCGCTTGTCAAGATCATTTATTTGTAAGGATGCTACTAGGTCGCGCGGAACCAACCGAGGCTTAACTTGCAGCAGACTATGAACTAAATGTCGTTACTCCAGACAAGGGTACAGACTTTATAAATTACAACAGATTTCAATTGGGGCTAGCGATCAGATTGGATCAGACGAGGCAAAGAATCAGCATTAGAAAAATATAAGTCTGTCACATTTTTTGATCAAAAATAATTTGAAGCAAGATTCTGGCCGGTGGTCGCATTTTGCCCAACGCTGCCGTTGAAAAAGTAATTAATAAAATGCAAGATGCTTTTTGGAACTGTCGGCAATAAATTCTAACAAACTTGATGCAAGCATCTGTTGTCGCTCCGGTTTATTCAATTATCTTGAGCAAAGATTCCCCGACCCACCTGATCCAGTCTGCCTTCAGCTTACCTCCGGCAGATAAGTCCGATCACAAGCCCACTCGGAATCATCAATCAATTTATTCAGGGCAACAGCCTTTACTTCCTTTAGCAAAATCTATCGAAGAAGAATGGCGGCTTTTTTAAAACTTTCAACCGCGACACCGAACCCATCGACATTTACCCTTTATCATATGCTCCTTAAACTCAATTCAAAATCCCCTACCGTAGCCACGATCCAGGAATGGCTGAATTTTCTGGGCTACCGCTACAAGGCTGCCGACGGAACTTTCAAACCCCTTAAAGTAACCGGGACCTTTGACGAAGCAACTGAAAGCGTCGTCACGAATTTCCAGTCCAGTGAAGCGACTTACGCAGATGGAATCGTGGGACCCGTCACGATGAAGAAACTCGAAAAAGCCTACGCAGCCCGAATGCTCGAGCTCAATTCGCCCGGGATCGATTTCACCGACGCGAAGATCGACCGCTTTACCCTCGAGCGTATCCACGCCGACACTTACGAACAAGGCTACACCAGTCTCATGCTACGTTCGGACGCGGCAGGAGCTTATAACAAGGTGAGAGCAGACGTAATCAGTCAGGGGGGAATCCTGACATCGTCAGGTACTATGCGCAGCCTTACCGCCCAGGTAACGCAAAGTCGCAGTGCGGTGTCGTTTCATTACCTCGGACTTGCACTGGATCTCTACATCTATAGTGGCATGACCAACATAGACAAAGATTCTTACGTGGTAGTGCTTGAAAACGATCGCTACCACCGCGTGTATGCACGATGTGCTGAAAACTGGAGCTTCAACAAGAAAGACAAACCCGCAGACATTACGCTCCCACCAGTGAAAGAGCTTAAGAACATTGTTACTTATAAAGAACGAAATCCAGCCAATAACCCAACCATTCAAGGAAGATTCATCGACCTCACGAAAATATTTGAGACCAATGGATTCAAACGCATTCGCGCACGTAAGAACTTCTACCTCGGCGACTCTATGATGGGTGCGGAGTGGTGGCATTTTCAGTATGAGAAAGGGTTGATGCCGCGCGTTTCCACTTTTGGAAATGAATTGCTGAAGATCTATTCCGAGGATACAGTAAAGAACACACCACCTTGGGAACAACGACACCGGGTATTTCAAGACAACTGGTTCTAAAATTTCTTAAACATTCTAACCAATAAACCAATACACTATGGGACTAGTAGACAACGTAAAAACGAAACTGGCGAATTTCACAAAGGACGTTTCCAAACTCACTGTAACCACGGTTACCGGAACGATCGAAATTTCCGATGTAACCGTCGGTACTGGCACCTCAGCCAAAGTAGATTTCGGAAAGATTCAGGACATCATCAAGGCCAATAACTCCAATACTAAAATTACGGTGATTGCCACCACTGAGATCGATCTGGATGGCGACGTAACACAATTCGTTAACACGCCGCCAACGGATCAACTACTGTTTGCATCGCGAAAAGAACTCCTGGCACTCCACAATGAATCTCTGCAGCATTCTGCTGAAGCCAGAAAAGCTGCCTTTGAGGCAATCTTCACCATTATTAAGTCCGCCGTATAAAGCGATGGAAAAACTACAGGAGCTTGTCGACGAGATCTCATTCGAAGATAATTACAATTATGAGAAACTCGAACGTTATCTTGTCACACAGGTTGCGTCCGAATACAAAGTTCCCTATGAAGAAACGGACCATAACAGGGAGAAGTACGTTGAGACCGAGCGCGAGGGGCTGGAAGAAGCTATGCAGCACCTCGCTGACCTGGGCTACATAGAAAACGACGAATTCGACCGTTTTGCTCAGGAAAAGATCGTTCCGGACTCCATCAACGAGGCGCTTAAGTCGTATTACAAGGATGACGTATTGCTCACTACACAGTACACCGTCAATGCCAATTTCGGATCGCCCGCATTCCTCGAATTTCTTCCAATACTGAATGAACGGCTAAGCCTTCTTACTTCGCTGGATGGGGAATTTACACACAAGGTGAAGTTTCGAATTTCAGATAAGAATCTATACTCGCGCACCCTTCATTTTCGCTTGCGACTGCTTGGGCTGTACGATGAAGACGCCTCCCTTCCTATAAGCAGCAAAAGTCTGATCGGCGCATACAAACTCAAACTATTGCTAGGTGTCCTTACACATGTCGAGTATCAACAGCATGTTCAGGGAAAGGAGATCGCCAACGAGATCTTCAACCTTACGGGAAATGTTTATGCCATTCTCAATTCATTTCGCAAGCGATACCATGCAAACCTGTTATACTATTTTTTTCCTTGCCCTGATCAGCCAGAAGCAGAGCTTCCCTATGTATTTGTTCACGAGGAAAAATTGATCTATGCAAAAAACAAGGACTCCTTCAAGGGTGCAATGCGGGACAACGATGCTCCGATGCTTCGCTGGAGTCTGAATAAACCGGAACTCACGATGTACACAGATGAGAACCGGTTCGGCATCCGACTGATACAGACCTTGCTTTGGATGAATGGCTTTTACTATGGCCGAGTCGATGGTGCGATAGGAGAGGTTACATATAACGCATTACTCAACTTCATCGCCGCCGACTCCACCAAAAATAGATCCGAGTACATGGTGTGCATGAAAGAGATGACATGGGCTGTAAACTTCGACGCATTATCCGAGCAAATGATGGTGTACAAGGCAACTGCATCTGAGCACGACGAAGAAGAAGAGCTTAGTGAGCAAGCAGAACCACAGGTCATAACCGCAGCCACTGAACAAGTGCAGAAGGAAGCTATTAGCCGAGCTCGGAAATTTTTTGAAGACATCAAGCGTGTTGCCCGGAGAGTCTACTATGGTGCACGATCCCTGATCGCCTCGGCCTTAAAAGGAATCCGGAACGTCTGGCATTTCATTCGCGATGAGCTCATTGGACCGGTAGCGAATTTCTTTCGTCACTTGCTCAAGCAAATCCGAACGGGAATAAGAACGTTCTTCGATGGCATGAAACGGTTCATTCACTTCTTGTTGAAAAAGCCTTTGATCACCGTCCAGGAATCCGGCTTCATCGTTTCTAAATTCGATTTTGATTCCGATGGCATGCTCTTTACCAACAGTGTTGATGCAACAGCATTACTCACAACGCACTTAAACTTACAGGCCAAACTCACCCGCCAGGTAAATATCTTCATGAAAGTGACCGGCGAAGTAATTGGTATGATCCTGTCCATGATTCCACCTTTAGGTTGGATAAAACTGGCGCTGAAGATCGGAAGGGTGATTATTGACGTAGTGCGGAATAAATTCAAGCGCTAAGAAAAAGAAGAATAAACGCCTTATGAAAACATCTGCTATTAAAACTATTGTTGCTTTATCAATGGCTATTTTCTGTGCCGGCAACCTGACGATAGCACAAGAGACACTGCCGGCATTTAGCACAATCGATTTGTTTTACCAGGGGGGAGCAAACAATTGTGCGAGCATTGCGCTGATTAAGGCGGCCATGCACAAGTACGGGCGTGATAAGATTTTTACAGTCGAAAAAGGTAATAACAAATACAAGCTAATCTTGCGCGACGGTACCAAACTCACTATTTCGGACGAGGAACTTGCGTTAGCCAAATCGTCTGCGAAATTCCTGCTCAATAGTAAAACAACTCTGGAAAAACCACAGCAAGACGACGTGATGTTTCACGCATACCTCGCATACGCTGCTATTGCGAAATACATAGAAGAAAAGGGCTATTGGGGTTGTGAGGAAGAGGACGGAAGCAGTTTGCACCTTGGCAGAATAAAGAAATTTACAAAAGCCTTAAAGTTCATTACCAGAACCAGCTACTGCACTGATAATGCACACAGACTACTGGGCTTAAGGATCGCGAATAACAGAGTTTCGAAACTCAACCCAAGGACCAAACTTATGGAACAGGGGATCATCCTTTATTCAACTGGTCATGCCGTAGCCATGTATAACAATTTGATCGACTGCCGTGGCGAGTGGAAGGCGGTGAGTGAAGAAGGGCGGGGCTGTGATAATTTGTTTTAGTGGTATGTGATGTTGGAGTAACGGGAGGGCCGAACAACTGATTCAGGATGTATGGACCGACGAAGGTGTTATCACGGGTCGCAGCCTTGATATGTTCATATCCAAGCTTAGAAAAAAATTAGGCGCTGATCCTGATCTTCGCATAACTAATATCCATGGTAAGGGCTACAGGCTCGAGATCGTGGATGACTCTATTTCATAGGATTTAACTTTTGTTGAATGAATTTTTTTTTCTGTGCAACGCGAATAAAGTTTGAGGTTGCGGGTTTGAAGTTAAGCTCGAAGATCGTGTGATGTAAATTCTGATGTTTTATAAAATGCAATAAAACGATGCGCGTTCAGGCCTTCAACTAATAACGGATAACTAATAATTCTTAGGGCATCACCGTATCAGCAATCACGCAAGCATTGCAAAAAATGTTAGACTGTTTACAACAAACCAAACGTTATTTCTGATACTCAATTTTGGTCACATGCCAAACAAACTCACCCGCATC
>WUUC01149476.1_pt1 | contig 16208 bp, 19 predicted proteins | sample 6278441 | NCBI WGS metagenome assembly WUUC01 (sample SAMN13675441, study PRJNA597444) | soil metagenome | isolation source: soil | place: USA: Washington | collected 2017-10
ATGGTCGCCGAGGCGCTCGAGCGCTTCGGCCGCCTCGACGTGTCCTTCGCGAACGCGGGTTTCGGTGCAAAGCGAGGTTTCCTGGAGGAGACCGTCGAGCACTGGCGCGCCATGGTGCTGACGAACGTCCTGGGCCCGGCCCTGACGGTGCGCGCCACGCTGCCGGCGCTCAAGGAGTCCCGCGGGCACCTGCTCCTGACCGGCTCCGTGGCCGGCCGGCGCGCGCTCGCAGGCTCTCTCTACTCCTGCACGAAGTGGGCGGTGACCGCCATGGGGGAGGCGGCTCGGCTCGAAGTCGACGGAACCGGAATCCGCGTGACGCTCATCGAGCCCGGCATGGTGGACACCCCGTTCTTCGACAGCCCGCCCTCCGGCGCCCTCGAGCCTGACGACGTTGCGCGCGCTGTCATGTATGCCGTGGGCCAGCCGCCGCACGTGGACGTAAACGAGATCCTCGTGCGGCCGACCGCCCAGTCCAACTAATACGCGACTCGAGCTGTTTGCGCGCTACCGCTCGACCGCGAACGCGATGTTCACCGTCGTTCGATACATCGTGATCTGGTCGCCCTCGACCTCGCAGCTCATGCTGACGACGTCGGCGCCGGTGATCCCGCGCAGCGTCTTCGAAGCCTCCGTGACAGCGACCTGAGCCGCCACCGCGAAGCTCTCCGGTGAGTTCCCGATGATGGTGATGACCTTGGCGATATCCGCCATGCCTGCCTCCTGGGGTCGTGGAAAGTGCGTCGCTACACTTCCCGGCTGCCAATGTTTGACACGCTTTCAGACAAGCTGCAAGCCTCGCTAGGCGATCTGCGGGGTCGTGGTCGCCTCTCGGACGAGGACCTTTCCCGCGCCATGCGTGAGATCCGGCTGGCGCTGCTCGAGGCCGATGTGAACTTCAAGGTCGTCAAGGAGTTCGTCGCCAAGGTAAAGGAGCGGGCACTCGGCTCCGACGTCACCAAGAGCCTCACGCCCGGGCAGGAGGTCGTGAAGATCGTCCACGACGAGCTGACGACGCTCATGGGCGCCGGCAGCTCGAAGCTCGCATACGCAGGTCGGCCGCCGACCGTGATCCTCCTTGCGGGCCTTCAGGGTTCGGGCAAGACGACCGCGGCTGCAAAGCTCGCCCTTCTTCTACGCCGAGAGGGCAAGGCGCCGGCGCTCGTGGCGGCCGACTTGCAGCGCCCAGCGGCGGTCGACCAGCTCGAGCAGCTCGGAAAGCAGGTGCAGATCCCCGTCTACCGCCGTGACGACACGAAGGATGCGGTCGCCGTGGCGCGCTACGGGCTGGAGCAGGCGCAAGCGCAGGGGCGGGACGTCGTAATCGTCGATACGGCGGGGCGCCTCCAGGTCGACGAGTCGCTGATGGATGAGCTCGCGGCGGTTCGAAAGGAAGTGAAGCCGCACAACGTTCTCCTCGTCCTCGACGCCATGACCGGCCAGGAAGCGGTCGCGGTGGCGGAAGGTTTCCAGGAGCGGATTGCCTTCGACGGAGTCGTCCTGACGAAGCTGGACGGCGACGCCCGCGGCGGTGCGGCCCTCTCCGTCAAGGCGGTCACGGGCAAGCCGATCAAGCTCGTCTCGACGGGGGAGAAGCTCGACCAGATCGAGTACTTCCATCCGGATCGGATGGCGTCGCGCATCCTCGGCATGGGCGACGTGCTGACGCTGATCGAGCGGGCCGAGGCCGCTGCGGAGGAAGACGATCAAGAGGCGATGGAAAAGCGTCTCCGCGCGGGCCAGTTCACGTTCGACGACTTCCTGCAGGCGCAGCGCATGATGCGCAAGATGGGCCCGCTCAAGAACGTCGTCTCGATGATTCCGGGGCTCGGGAAGCAGATGCAGGGAGTGGACATCGACGACCGCGAGCTCGCCCGGGTCGAGGCGATCGTGCTCTCGATGACCTCCGAGGAGCGCAAGCGACCGGAAATCATCAACGGTTCGCGACGGGCCCGCATTGCGCGCGGGAGCGGCACCTCGGTGCAGCAGGTGAACAAGCTGCTCCAGGCACGGAAGCAGATGCAGAAGATGATGAAGCAGATGGGCCAGGGCAAGATGCCGAACCTGCAGTCGCTGGCGGCCCAGAACCGACGATAGGAGACAGAGTGGCAGCACGAATCAGACTGGCTCGCGTGGGCTCCAAGAAGAACCCGATCTACCGTGTGGTGGTCGCCGACGCCCGCTCGCCTCGCGACGGGAAGTTCATCGAGATCGTCGGCCAGTACAACCCGCAGACGGACCCCTCGACGATCAACCTCGACGAGGAGCGCGTCCGCGATTGGATCGGGAAAGGCGCCCAACCGAGCGATTCCGTGAAGCGCCTGCTCAAGGCCAAAGGCCTCTAGGCCATGGAGGATCTCCTCGAGTACCTGGCCAAGAGCCTGGTCGACAAGCCCGAGGAGGTCTCCGTGACGCGAACGGAAGAGGACGGAGCCGTCATCCTCGAGCTTCATGTCGCGCCGGACGAGGTAGGGAAGGTGATCGGCAAGGGCGGGCGGGTCGCCCGCGCGCTCAGGACGCTCGTCCGGGCGAGCGCCGCCCGGGGTGGCGAGCGCGTCGTGCTTCAGATTGCCGACGGTTGATCCTGCTCCCGGCTGGGTCTCGGTGGGCCGCGTCGGGCGGGCGCACGGCATCGACGGGTCATTCGTCGTCGAGCGCCCGAGCCAGGATCCGACCCGCTTCGAGATCGGCGCTCGGGTCTACGTCGAGCGAGAGCCCGCCCGGATCGATGCGTCCAAGCGAGCGGGAGGCCGCCGCCTCGTGATTCGCCTCGACCGGCCGGTGGCGCGAGGCGCCGTGATCGAGGTCCCCGTCGACGAGCTCCCGCCGCCGGAGGAGGGCGCGTACTACGTCTTCCAGCTCGTCGGCATGGCGGTCGAGGACGAGCAGGGAAGACAGCTCGGCGGCGTCGTCGACGTGGCCCCGGGGGCCGCGAACGACGTGCTCGAGCTGGATTCGGGACTCATGCTCCCGCTCGTTTCTGAATGCGTTCGGACGGTGGACGTCGAGGGTGGGCGCATCGTGATCGCCCCAGGATTCGCCGACCCTGGCTAATCTCAGGCGGCTCTGCAACTCGATGTCTTCACTCTGCTTCCCCATGCGTTTGCCTGGCTCACCGAGCACCGGCCGCTCGCTGCCGTCCTCGGCTCGGAGCTCGACTTACGGCTCTGGAGCTACCGCGACTTCACCCCGCTCACCGGGGGCCAGGTCGACGACGAGCCTTACGGGGGCGGCGCCGGGATGGTGCTACGCGTCGACGTGGTCTACGCAGCCCTCGAAGCCGTCTACGGCGACGTGGGGGGACGGCGTGTCGTGGCGCTGACACCCCAAGGACGCCAGCTCGACCAAGCGCTCGTGGAAGAGCTCGCCGCGGAGGAAGAGCTGACTCTGCTCTCCGCGCGCTTCGAAGGCTTCGACGAGCGGATCGTGGAGCATGTCGCCACGGACTCGGTCTCGATCGGGCCGTACGTCCTTTCGGGCGGCGAGCTTCCGGCGATGGTTCTCGTCGACGCGATCGGCCGGCGGCTGCCGGGCGCGCTGCGGGAGGAGAGCGGTACCGTCGAGAGCTTCTCCGCGGCACTCGAGGGCGGTGTCGAGTTCCCCCACTACACGCGCCCGGCCGAGTTCCGTGGCTGGCGCGTGCCGGACGTGCTCCTTTCGGGAGACCACGCGCGAATCGAGAGCTGGCGGCGCGACGAAAGCCGGACGAGGTCGGCGGGATGAGGGGCCCGATCGACAGGCTGACCGCCGGGCTCCCTGGCCACTGGCGGACGGCGGCCGATTGGGTCATCACGATCGTGGTCGCGGTCGGAGCCGTCCTCGCGATCAAGCAGTGGGTCGTGAACCCCTACCGGATCCCGTCCTCGTCGATGGAGCCCGCCTTGCACTGCGCCGAGCCGGCCGACGGGTGCCAGTCCCGCTTCTCGGACCGCGTCCTGGCGAACCGCTTCATCTATCACCTGCGCGACCCGGAGCGCGGCGACATCGTCGTCTTCGAGACGCCGCCGGCGGCGCGGGAGCGGTGCGGCGCCGGCGGCACCTTCGTGAAGCGTCTGATCGGCCTTCCCGGCGAGGTGATCTCGGAGCGGCAGGGCGTTGTATACATCGACGGAAAGCCTTTGAAGGAGCCGTACCTGAACCCGGGCCAGCGCGACCGGCAGGACTTCGCGGCGGAGAAGATCGGCAAGGGTCAGTACTTCATGATGGGCGACAACCGCACGCAGTCTTGCGACAGCCGCGTGTGGGGCGCGGTTCCGCGCGGCAATCTGATCGGCGAGGTCTTCGGGGTCTACTGGCCACCGCAGCGAATTGGCTTTCGCTAGCATGGCCCGGCCGGTTGGGCCGGTCCTCCGTATGGCGAACATGATCGACATCCTCGAGCGCAAGCAGCTGCGCGACGATCTCCCGGACTTCAAGGCGGGCGACACCGTCCGCGTGCACTTCCAGGTGATCGAGGGCCAGCGGCGGCGCGTCCAGGTCTTCGAGGGAGTCGTGATCAAGCGCCAGGGTGCGGGCGCGCGCGAAACCTTCACGGTCAGGAAGAACTCCTTCGGCGTCGGTGTCGAGCGGACGTTCCCAGTCCACTCGCCGAAGATCGAGCAGATCGAAGTGGGAGCAATCGGCGACGTGAGTCGCGCCAAGCTCTACTACCTCCGCGGCAAGGTCGGGAAGAAGGCCCGAGTCCGCGTGAAGCAGCGCTCCTAGCGAGCTACGATCCGAGCCACCATGCTCGCGGGCGCTGGCTCGAGCCCGTCGGGTTTCGAAACCACCGCGAACGCAGACGACCGTACGTTCGGGAGACGACAGAGGACCACCATGGCGATAGCGGGCGTTGAACCGGGTCGGGCGTATGGCCTCCTTCCTTCGGGGCGGTCGGTCGGGTGAAGGTGGTCGTGCTCGGGGCCGCGGGCGAGGTCGGATCGACGCTTACCGTCGATCTTGCCTCCTGCCCCGAGATCGACCACGTCGTCGCCGCGGATCTCGCTCGGGACGAGGTCGAGGCGCTCGCCGCCGGAAGAGAGCAGGTCAGCGCAGCCCCCCTCGACCTTCGTGACCGCGAGCGGGCTTTACGCGTCCTCGACGGCTGTGACGTCCTCGTCAACTGCACGAGCTTTTCGCTTTTCGACGACGTGCTCGAACTCGCTGTCGCGGCGGGGATCGACTACGTCGATCTCATCTCCGAGCCGAGCCGGGAACAGGTACGCGCGGTCGAGGAGTCCGGGATTACCGCGATCTCGGGCCTCGGGTTGACCCCCGGGCTCTCGAACGTACTCGTCGCGCATGCGGCGGCTGAGCTGGACGAGATCGAGGAGGCGCATATCGCGTGGATGAGCTTCCGGACGATCGCGCCGAGCCGGGGGCTCCTCGACACGATCCTCTGGGAGCTCTCCGAGGACTGCCCGACGCGCGAGTACTTCCAAAACGGCCGCTTCCACAACGCGGGGCCCATGGAGGGCTCGCGTGTCGTGCACTTCGCACCGCCGGCCGGCCCTCAGCGCGTCTACTTCGTCCCCCACACCGAGGTGCGGACGCTCCCCAGGCACTTCCCGAGCCTATCGTTTTGCGCGGTGCGCGGCACATGGCGACCCAAGCTCATGGACGACGTCCGCGTCCTGAACGAGTACGGACTGCTGACCGGGGCGACGCTCGAGGCGACGAAGGCAGCCGTGTGGGATCGCTTCGGCGGCGAGCGTGACGTCGCCCCTTGGATGCTCTTCCTGAACGTCGAGGTCGTGGGCAGACACGAGGGCGAGACCGTCAGCCGGGTCTACGACGTGAGCCACCCGATCGACTGGAACCAGGAAGCGACCGGACGGATGACGGGCCTCTGCGCAGCGGTCGGCGCGCAGCTTCTGGCCCGCCACGGCCGCACGCGAGCCGGCTTCGTGGACCCGGAGGTCTACTACGATCCGCATGAGTTCCTCGAGGAGCTCGAGCGACGTGGGGGAGTCTCGGTCGCATGCAGGGACGAGATCGTCAGCGGTCGCTCAACGGAGCGCGCAACCTGAGGCAGGAGGAGGACATGGAAAAGCTCTTCATCGGCGGCGAGTACGTCGAAAGCACGTCGCAGACGGTGCTCGAGATCGAGAATCCGGCGACGGAGGAAATACTCGCCGAGGTTCCGGATGCTTCCGGGGAGGACATCGACAGGGCGGTGGAAGCGGCACGCAAGGCGCAACGTGAGTGGCGGCGCGTGGATACGCTCGAGCGGGCCGAGCTGCTGCATACGTGCGCAGATCGTCTGGGTGAATACGCCGACGAGCTCGCGATCCTCCTCACGCGTGAGGGAGGGAAGACGCTGAAGGAGAATCGGGACGAGGTCGACTGGTGTATGACGGCCTTCCGTCACCTCGCCGAGGTCTCGCGAGCCTCGGGCGGACGCGTGGTCGGTCCGACAAAACCCGGGCAGATGAACTTGGTCCTGCACGAGCCAGTCGGCGTCGTCGCGCACATCCTTCCCTTCAACTATCCGCTCGTCTTGATGTCCTGGCAGGTGCCAGCCGCGCTCGCCACCGGAAACGCGTGCATCGTCAAGCCGAGCGAGCTGACGCCGCTGGCCACCCTCAAGCTCGGCGAGGTCTTCTCCGTCCTTCCCCCCGGGGTCTTCAACGTCGTGACGGCGTCCGGGCGGGGCTCGGCGCAGCTCGTCGAGCACCCCCATACGAACATGATCGCCTTCACCGGGTCGGTCGCGACCGGCTCGAAGATCATGGCCGCGGCGGCACCCCGCATCAAGAAGCTGCTGCTCGAGCTCGGCGGGTCAGATCCGTTCATCGTTCTCGCCGACTCGAACATCGAGGTTGCGGCGAGGGGCGCCGTCTTCGCAGCGTTCGTCAACGCCGGCCAGGTCTGCACGTCGGCGGAACGGTTCTACATCCAGGACTCGATCTACGACGAGTTCATGGGACACGCCCTGGACACGGTGAAGTCAATCCGCGTCGGGGATCCGTTCGGGGACGTGGACATGGGCTCGCTCATCTCCGGGCAGGCGCGCGAGCAGGTCGAGCGCACGGTCGGCGAGCTGCAGGACCGGGGCGCCCGGGTCATGCACGGAGGCGGCGCGCCGGCGCACATGGACGGAGGCTATTTCTACGAGCCGACGCTGCTCGAGCTGACCGACGCTCGCAAGCAGGAGTTGAAGCGCGAGGTGTTCGGGCCGCTCGCCACCTTCGCCCGCGTGCGCGATGTCGACGAGGCGATCGAGCTTGCGAACGATTCCGACTTCGGACTCGGAGCGAGCATCTATACCTCGAGCCTCGAGACTGCCATGCGTGCGGCGACCGAGCTCCAGGCCGGCACCGTCTGGATCAATGATCCACTGAAGGACAACGACGCAGCTCCGTTCGGGGGCCAGAAGATGAGCGGCCTCGGCCGCGAGCTCGGGAGTGAGGGGATCAGCGCATTCACCCAGGCAAAGCACGTGCACGTGGACTTCGCCCAAGTGCCCTCACCGGAGTGGTGGTTCCCGTACGAGCGGCCGAACATCACGATCCCGGCGACGAAGGAGGCGCTCGTCTGATGGGCACGGTTTCGAGGGAGAGGAGCTGTCCATGACCGCTGACGGCAGGACCTACGACGCCATCGTGATCGGTGCCGGCTTCGCGGGCGTGACGGCCGCCCGCGACCTCGGGTCCGCGGGAAGATCGGTGCTCGTCCTCGAGGCTCGCGACCGCCTCGGCGGGCGCACGTGGTACCGACCGTTCTCGACCACGACGCAGAATGTCGAGATTGGCGGCACGTGGGTCGCTCCCCGCTGGCAGCCTCACGTCGGCAGCGAGATCGAGCGCTACGGCATGGACATCGTCGAGAGTCCCTCCCCGGAGAGGTTTGCGTGGTCGCTTGCCGGCGACCGAAGCTCGAGCCCACTGCCCATCCCGGTCGAAGAGTGGCTGGACTTCGAGCGGGCGATCGTCCATATCGATACCTCCGCTGCCCGCATTCGCTTCGGGGCGGCCCCCCTCGACCAGAAGGGTCTCGAGGATCTCGATATCCCCTTCGATGAGTGGATCGACGGCATCCAGGTATCTGGAAAGACACGCGACTTTCTCCTTTCCTGGGCAGGTTTTTTCTTTGGAAATCACCCTTCCCAGGTCTCAGCGCTGCACATTCTCTCCTGGGTCGCGGGGTTCGGGAACAGCGCTGTGGGCTGGTACGTCGGCGTCAGCGAAAAGCTCGGCAAGGGGACGAAAGCCCTGATCGAAGCGATGGCAGACGATTCGAAGGCCGAGATCCGGCTCGGTTGTCCCGTCCGCTCGATCGAGGATGCGGGCGATGTCGCGAGCGTGACGACGCGGGAGGGCGACTCCTACAGGGCTCGCGCGGTCGTCCTTGCTACCCCGCTGAACACGTGGGGCGACATCTCCTTCTTGCCTGCGCTAGGCGAAGCAAAGACCGCCGCCGCAGCCGAAAAGCATGCCGGGCAGTCGGTGAAGGTCTGGGCGCTCGTGAAGAACGTGGAGGGAAACTTCTACGGCGTTGGTTGGGATACCGCGCTGAAATGGGTCGCCACGGAATACACGGTGCCCGAGGGATCCCTTCTGGTCGGTTTCGGCTGCTCTCCGGACGACCTCGATGTGACGAACGCCGACGAGGTGGGCCGTGCCATCAAGGAGTTTCTCCCGGACGCCGAGGTGGTAGCCACGGACACCCACGACTGGAACGCGGACGAGTTCTCTCAGGGAACGTGGATGGCCTACCGTCCCGGCCAGGTGATGCGCTTCGCTGCGGGGCTTCAGGAGGCGGAGGGCCGCATAGCCTTCGCCGGCTCAGACCTTGCTTCCGGATGGGCCGGATGGATCGATGGCGCGGTTGAGAGCGGCTCACGAGCGGCACGGGACGCGGAGTCGATCCTCGCCGGCGCTTCGGCGCCGGTGACGACAGCACGGTGAAGGGGCTTGCCTCAGCTCGGGCGTGTGACTCCTTCGAGCAGCCCGTTCGATAGCACATGCGGCGAATCCGCGCGATCGTTTACGGCGTCGGTGCCATGGGTTCGATCATGGCGCGGCTCATGCTCGAAAAGGACGTGGAGATCGTAGGGGCGATCGCACGGAGCCCCGAAAAGGTCGGCCGAGACCTGGGGGAGGTCGCCGACCTTGGATTCGAGACCGGCATAACGGTTGCGAACGAAGCGAAGCAGGTGCTCCAAGACGGGAGCGCGGACATAGCCGTCGTCGCTGTCGGCAGCTATCTCAGTGTCATGGAAGAGCACTTCAAGCTGTGCCTCGAGCACGGCGTGAATGTGATCACCATCGAAGAAGAATCTTTCTATCCCTGGCGCACGGCACCGTCACACGCCGCCGAGCTCGACAGAGTCGCACGGGAAAACGGAGTCACGATCACGGGCTCAGGCCAGCAAGACCTCTATTGGATGAACATCGTCAGTCTCTTGATGGGTGCGGCGCACCGCATCGACTCGGTGGTCGGGAAAACGAGCTGGAATGTCGACGACTACGGCCCGAACGTCGCGGCCGAGGTTCACGTTGGGGACACCGCCATGCAGTTCGAGCGCTTCGTCAGCGAGGAGGGGTGGCCCAGTTTCGTCGTCCAGAACACCCTGGACGCGCTCGTCGCGAGCGTGGGCTTGACCGTCAAGGAGGTCACGCCTTCCGTCACCCCCGTACTTGCGAACGCGGAGGTCTGGTGCGAGAGCCTCGGCAGGACGGTTCCCGCCGGAAGCGTCCTGGGTGTCGTCGACGGCGCGACCTTCGAGACGCGGGAAGGGCCGTCGTTCACCTTTGAGATGGCCGGCCGGCTCTACGGCGAAGGGGACGCGGATTACAACGAGTGGGTGATCAGGGGAGAGCCTGCAGAGCTTCGGCTCTGGAACGACCGGGTTCCCACGCCGTTTACCACGTGCGCGCAGGTCGTCAACAGGATTCCGGACGTGATCAACGCGGAACCGGGCTTCGTCACCGTGGACAGGCTCCCCCAGCTGCGGTACCGGGCGTTCCCGCTCGGCTCATACCTCGGCTGACCCCCGTCGTCTGCCTGGACGCACGAATTCGTGCCGGGACACGCGCGTGCGAGAGGCCAGCAGGTGGCGGCGCTATCCTCAAAGCCGTGCGCCGGACCGGCCGACGACTTCTTGCTTTTGATCGGCGCCTCGGGGCGCGGTTCGTCGCCGGCGCGGACGAGGCCGGTCGGGGCAGCCTCGCGGGGCCGCTGGTTGTCGCGGGTGTTCTCTTCGACTACGCCGCGTTGCGTGACCACCGCGTTCGTCCGCTTGCTCTCCTGAACGACTCGAAGCAGGTGTCCGAGGAGGGGCGCGAAGTGCTTTTCCGGGCGGTGGCGAGTTGCGCGACGCGCATTGCGGTGCGGGTGATTCCCTCGCAGGCCATCGACCGCGACGGGTTGCACAAATCCAACCTGCGCGGCCTCCGCGAGGCTCTGGCGGCGCTCTGTCCGCCCGCGGAGGCGTGCCTCGTTGACGGCTTTCGGCTCGGGCCTTCCGCGCCCCAACACGAAGCGGTCGTGGACGGCGATGAGAAGAGTGCCGCGATCGCAGCCGCCTCGATCGTCGCGAAAGTCGTTCGCGACCGGACGATGCGCCGCCTCGACGCTCTGTATCCGCACTACGGTTTCGCATCGCATGTCGGGTACATCACGCCCGGCCACTCGGCCATCGTCCGGTCCCGAGGCCCGTGCGAGATCCACCGGCGCTCGTTTCAGGCCCTCTGTTACTCCGAGCTCGCAAGCCGTGAGCCGCTCGTGGCCGCCCAGCCGGCTCGGGCGTGACGCCGAGCGGCGCGTGCGCCGCCACTATCGGCTCCGTGGCTACCGAATCCTCGCAACGAACGCGCGTGCGGGCGGAAATGAGATCGACATCGTCGTCCGGCGTGGGGGACGCCTGGTCTTCTGTGAGGTGAAGGCCCGTGCGGGGCCTGGCTACGGGCATCCCTTCGAGGCAGTGGGCCCCGAAAAGGAACGGCGTGTGCGCCGAGCTGCGGAGGCATGGCTGGCTGCTCGCCCCGAGCTCGGTGAGCTCGAGGTCGTCCTCGAGGTTGCGGCGGTACGCGGCCGGGCAGTCGACAGGGCATCGCTCGGCTAGGACGTCGAGAGCTCCAGCGCAGACTTGGAGCAAAGTGCGCAGAGCGCGTGCGCATCTGCGGCTTACGGTGGAGGAGTGCTGGCGCGAGTCGTCACTCATGCCCTCGTCGGCCTCGAGGCTCGCCCCGTCGAGGTCGAGGCTCACCTGCAGCGCGGCGTTCCCACGTTCGTGATCGTCGGGCTGCCGGACAAGGCCTGTCAGGAGGCGAAGGAGCGAGTCCGGAGTGGGATCGGGAGCGCGGAGCTCGAGTGGCCCCTGCGGCGGATCACCGTCAATCTCGCACCTGCAGGCCTTCGTAAGGAGGGGTCGGGCTTCGACCTGCCGATCGCCCTGGCCGTCCTCGCAGCCTCGCGGCAGGTCCCGCCTGAGCGCCTTGTCCAGTACGCGGCCGTCGGCGAGCTCGCGCTCGACGGGAGGCTTCGTCCTGTTCCGGGCGTGCTGGTCGCCGCGGAGGCCGCCCGCCGGGCCGGGCTGGATCGGCTGATCTGTCCGGTCGAGTCGGCGGCCGAGGCCGCCCTGGCCGGCGTCGTACCGGTGCCCGTGCGCCATCTGGTCGAGGCGAGCGATTATCTTCGGGGCCGCTTCACGCCGGAACCCGTTGTCGAGCATCCACCTCTCATGCGACGGACGCACCCGGATCTCAGTGACGTGCGCGGCCAGGAGCGCGCCAGGCGTGCGCTCGAGGTGGCGGCGACGGGCCGCCACAACCTCCTCCTCGCGGGTCCTCCGGGAACGGGTAAGACGATGCTCGCACGACGCCTGCCAGGCATCCTCCCGCCCCTCACGCGAGAGGAGGCCCTGGAGGTAACCCGGATCCATTCTGTGGCCGGTCTCCTCGCCCCGGGGAGCGGCGTCGTGGATGAGCCGCCCTTTCGTGCCCCGCACCACACCGCCTCCGCACCGGCGATCGTGGGGGGTGGGGTAGGGCCCAGGCCGGGCGAGGTGAGCCTCGCGCACCACGGCGTGCTCCTGCTCGACGAGCTGGGAGAGTTCGTTCGCCCCGCGATCGAGTCCCTGCGCCAGCCGCTTGAAGACGGTACGGTCGCAGTAGCCCGCATCACCGGCCGGATCGCCTTTCCCGCCCGTTTCGTCCTCGTTGGGACGATGAACTTCTGTCCCTGCGGCGCCCGTGGAGACCCGGGAGTCGAGTGTGGTTGCTCGCCGCAACGCCTCTCCGCCTACCGGGAGAAGGTGTCTCGTGCGCTTCTGGACCGGTTCGATCTCGTCGTGAATCTTCCGCGCGCACCGGCACGGGAGTATGAGCAGGGACGTGGCGAGTCGTCTGCGGAGGTCCGGGCGCGGGTCGAGAAGGCGGCCGCACGCCTGGCGGGGAAGCGGCCACGCTTCCAGTCTGTTTCCGACGAGCTTCTTGCGCGTGCCGTCGACTCGCTCCCCCTCTCCGCCCGGGGCCGGTCGCGAGTCCGCCGCGTGGCGCGGACGGTGGCGGCGCTCGCAGGCGAGGACGAAGTGGCTCCGGCGCATCTTGCCGAAGCGCTCTCCTACCGGACGCCCACGGAACTCGCAGTCGCAGCGTGAAAATCAGCCGGCGGAGCCACTCGTACCCGGCGCTCCTCCGCGAGCTTACGGACGCACCTTCACACCTCTACCTGCGAAGAGGCGAGGCCGAGCTCCTATCGCGCCCCGCGGTTGCGATCGTCGGCGCCCGCAGTTGCTCTGCCTACGGGGCTCAGGTCGCGCGGACGCTGGGCCGTGAGCTTGCCGCCGCGGGACTCGTGGTCGTCAGCGGGCTGGCCCGCGGGATCGACGGGGAAGCGCACCGGGGCGCTCTGGCGGCCGGAGGGATCACGGTCGCGGTCCTCGGGTGCGGCATCGACCGGGACTATCCCGCCCGCCACGCCGAACTGGCCGCCCGCATTGTCGAGGCAGGCGAGATCGTCTCCGAGTACGAGCCGGGCGTCGAGCCTGCCCCGTGGAGATTCCCGGCCCGAAACCGAATCGTCGCGGGATTGGCGCTCGCGACCGTAGTCGTCGAAGCCCGAGCGAGGTCGGGCGCGCTGATCACGGCCGACTTCGCATTGGAGCTCCACCGGGAGGTCTTCGCCGTTCCCGGAGAGATCACGAGCGCGCTTTCCACCGGCACGAACGACCTCCTGAGACAGGGAGCGGCCCCGCTTCTGTCGGCCCGGGACGTGCTCGACGTCCTGGGCCTCGAGCTAACGTCCCGGCCGCGCCCGGGCACGGCCGTCTCCGCTGCTGCCTCCGCGGTGCTGCGGTTGCTTGCGGACGGTGCCCGAGGTGCGGACGAGCTGACGCGGAAGTCGGGCCGCGCGAGCGGGGAGGTTGCGGCGGCGCTCGTCGAGCTCGAGCTGGCCGGACTCGCAGCTCAGTCCGACGGCGTCTACCGGGTGGTGGCCACGCCATCGCACGCCTGATCCATGGTCACCTTGTGTCGGCCCTTCCCTGCTGGCGCAGGAGGGCGGTCGTGGATGGCGATGAACGAGCCCTCCGCGACCCGGCTGACGGTGAGCCATCGAACGTCGTTTCTGAGGGCCGAGAATCGTGAAGTAGGCCGTGCTGAGCCCCGCTCAGTCCGGGAAGCTTCCCGGGTCATCGACCGCCCGGTCGTGGAGCCCGGGGTCGATGTTCCGGCCGGTGACGACTAGGACGACAGGCCCGTCGAGCTCCTCGATCTGATCGAGAGCGGCAAGCGCCGCCGCCGCGGCTCCTTCGACGTGGATCCCGGCTACGTCGTACGACCCGAGGGCATGCGCGATCGCACGCTCCGACACGAGCAGCATCCTGCTCGCGACCTCGCCGAGCACGTTCACCGCGAAAGGGATCGCCACCCGCACAGCGAGGCCGTCCGCGAAGGTCGCCGAGCGATCCGACTCGACGGGGCCGCCGGCCTCCCAGCTCTCCGCCATCACGGGCGCCTCCTTCGCGGCGACCCCGATCCTGAGCCCCTGGGGGCACGTCCGGCACAGCTCGATGCCGATTCCTCCAAGGAGAGCCCCGTTTCCGACCGGCACGACGACCGCCGCCGGCGGTACGGGAAGCTGCTCGGAGATCTCCGTCCCGATCGCGCCGTAGCCGTCGTACTGCGCCCGCTCGGCTCCATCCTCGAAGAACGGGAGCTCCTGCTCGGATGCGTACTCGGAGGCCGAGAGCTTCGCTTCGTCGAGGTCGGCGCCCGTCGCCCGCACCTCCGCCCCGAGCCCTTCGACGATGGCGACCTTCGCCCGGCTTGCCGAAGCGGGGACGTAGACGATTGCGCGAAGCCCGAGCCGCTCGGCCGCCCAGGCCGTCGCGGCGCCGTGATTCCCGGTCGAGGCCGTGACGACGGCGCTCGCGCCTCCTGCCCGATACGCCTCGAGCGTGGGAAGGGCTCCGCGCCATTTGAAGGCGCCGAGCTCGTGGACGTCCTCGCGCTTCAGGTAAAGCTCCCGGCCGGGGGCGAGTCTCTCGGGTGCCCGGTCGAGCGGCGTCGGTGTCGTCAAAGGATGACTCATCCGAAGAGCTTCGTCGGGTTTTCGGTCATGACCATGTCTCTCACAGCTTCGCCAAACCCCGCGAGCGCGTGCAAGGTGGGCCGGGAATCCATCACGGGCATGTCGCTCCCGTACAGAAGCGAGCCCACGCCCGGAGTCGAGAGGCAGAGCTCGAGTGCTCGACGGCCGTACGACGCCGTTTCCAAGAAAACGTCCCGGCCTGGGAGGCTCGCCGCCTCGGGCCCACCCCGCCAGTGGAGGCGCTCGAGCTGGAACGGCGCGCCGCCCGCAAGAATCGAGAAGACGATCGGCACGCCGAGTGCCGGCCCCGGCTCTTGGGCGACCGACCATGTGAAGGCGGCCTGCATCTCCCCCGTGTAGTCGACGAGAGCGGTCCACCAGGGTGGCGCATCCGGCGGCGGCGGCTCGGGCGGTCCGGGATGGACGAAGAGGACTTGATCCGCCTCGGCGAGCTCCGACGCGAGCCCGTCCACCCCCGCCATCAGCCGCCGGCCGGAGATGCACGCACCGGCATATCCGGGGCGGCACTCGCCGCAGGCAAAGGCCCGGAGGCGGCCCTGGGACTCCGCAACGAGACGCTCGATCCCCTCGTGGAAGGCGGCCGCGAGGTCGCGGGCCGACTCCCAGGCCATCGTGGGGGGGAGGGAGACGATTGCAACGTCGATTCCGTCCCGATCAAGCTGCTCGAGCCGGCGATCCAGCCGGTGGACTTCGAGGTCGACCTCGAAGCGCCCCTCGGCCAGCTCCAGGGTGGAGCCGCGAATCCGTGGGATCTCGCGACGGTTCTCGAGCGCGGCTACCAGTTCTTCCGGCCAGAGGTGCTGATGCACATCGAAGCTAGGCAAGAGCGATTCCGAGGCCGGGTGCCGTGGGCACGGCGAGGCAGCCGTCCGAGTCGGGGACGATCGGCTCGGCGAGCATGAAGTCGCGACGCTTCGGAGTCCAGCCGGGCGGGTCGTAGGGGAACTCGAGATAGGGCCCGCCTCCGACCCCCGCAGTCAGGTGGAGGTTCGCGAGCAGGCCAATCCCGTTCGTCCAGGTGTGCGGGGTGAACGCCCGCCCTCTGGCGAGCGCGCGGCGTGCAAGGTCGGCCGCACGCGCGAGGCCGACCGCGAGGACGGCATCAGGCTGGTAGACGTCCAGCGCGTCCGCTTCGAGATACGCGTCGAGAAGGGCGGGCGTGCGGGCCATCTCGCCGCCCGCCAGGGCGACTTTGGATTCACGGCGCAACCGCGCCAGACCGGCCACGTCCTCGCCTGCGAGGGGCTCTTCGAGCCAGCGCACCCCGTAGGCGTCGAGCTCGTCGGCAAAACGGCGGACGGCCTCGTAGGGGAGCGGGTCACGAACGTCTCCCGGCATGCGCCAGGCCTGGTTCAGGTCGACCATGATCTCCATCGTCTCCCCGACTGCCTCCCGCACCGCGGCCACGGTGGCGACGCCCTGTCCGAGGTCGTCCGGCTCGACCCGGAGCTTGAGCGCCCCGAATCCCTCCTCTCGGAGGTGCAGAGCGACCTCGGCGCGCTCCCCGGGCGAGAGGATCGCGCCTGTGGAGGCGTAGAGCGGCAGCCGATCCACCGCTCCCCCGAGGAGCGTGGCGACGGGCTCTCCATGCGCCTTGCCGAGGAGATCCCAGAGAGCCGCCTCGAGCGGCCAGTAGCGGCCGGCGTGGAACGCGATCGTCTCGAGGACGC
>WUUC01117733.1_pt1 | contig 16205 bp, 21 predicted proteins | sample 6278441 | NCBI WGS metagenome assembly WUUC01 (sample SAMN13675441, study PRJNA597444) | soil metagenome | isolation source: soil | place: USA: Washington | collected 2017-10
CCGCACAGGTCGCAGACCTGCAGCGCCCGGCCGCCTCCGATGTTCGCTGCCATGGTTCTCCCTACGGTCGAAGCGTGATACCCGCGAACGGGCGGCTGGTGGTGCCCAGGTTCGGCCGGAACGTGATACGCCCGAGGCGACCGCCCGCGGTCGCGATCAGCATGGCCACGACCGCCAGCGCGGCGCCGATGGCCTGCGGTGCGCTTCCGGTGGCCGACAGGGTGGCGGTGACTGTGCGCGCAGCGGTCGCTGGCGCAGACCGAGTGGACGTCGATGCCAGCGTCGCCGTGACCGTCAGAGCTGCGGGCGCCGAGGTTGAGCGGGTAGCCGCCGTGGTCAGCGTGGCGGTAATAGCGAGAGCGGCTGCCGCGGTGACGGGCGCGGTGCCGACGGTCGCGGTGGCCGTCAGCGTGGCCGTGGCCGTGATCGCAACCGTCACCGGCTTGGTCGCCGTCGGGCCGGCGGCCAGCATCGCCGCCGCGGACAAGGCCGCGGCTGGCGCAGCGGTCCGGGAGCCTGTCGTCGAGAGCGCCGCGGTGACGGCCAGGGAGGCCTGCGCCGGCCGGGCACCGGTTGCTCCTGCAGCCAAGATGGCGGTCGCGCCCAACGCCGCGGTGGTCGTCTTGGCCACTGTCGCCGCGGTGCTAAGGGTGGCGGTGACAGCCAGAGCTGCATCGCCGGCAGGCGACCCGCCGCCTGCATCGGTGAAGGCTGCGACGAGGATGTAGCGGTCGCTGGCGTTGCCGGGCGTCCATGAAACGGACGGTGACTCGGCCGCCGTTCCCGCGGGCGTCTTGACGGCCACCGAGGCAGCGACGGTCGGGCTGCCCATCCCGCCCTGCGTACCGTTGATCTGCTCGACGTAGCCCGATGACCAGGTGTAGACGGCTGGGATGCCGGTTGAAAGACCGTGCAGAGCGGCGAACGCCACCACCAGCTCAGTGGCTGCGGACAGGCCGCCCGAGGTGACAGCAGGAGTGGACGTTCCGGACGCTCCGTCGACACCCGCGGTCACTGTCGCACCGGTGTCGACCGCGGCCGCACCGGTGATGCGCACCCACAGCGCGTCGGTGTTGGAGTTGATGCCGCCGCCGAGTGCCAGCACCGCGCTGGTCGTACCGCCGTTGCGGGCGAAGATGTAGGAGCCCTGGGAGTTGACCAGGGACGCGACCGGGGTCCAGCCGGCCGGGGTGGTCACCACGTTGTCGCTGTTGACGCACAGGACGTCGAAGGTGGACGAGCCGGTGGTGCCACCACCGGTGTAGGTGACCGTGGTGCCGGAGGTGGTGAAGGCGAACGCCTGTGGGGTGCCGGTTACGGAAGGCACTGTGCGCCCCCTCCGTCAGGTGGTGATCGGCGGGCGCGGTGCGTGCACGTACGGGGCGCCGTTGCGCCGGCCGATCATGCCGGTGCGCAGCAGCTGGTCGCGGGCGTCGTCGGCGATCTCGCCCACCGCGTCGCCCCCGGCCAGGTTCGCGGTCACCCACGTCAGAGCCACGCGGCGCTGCACCGTCAGCGCATCGGCCAGCACGACCAGTTCGCCGCCGTCACCCGGAAGCTCACCCACGATCGGCAACGACATGTCCGCGCCCCTCCTCACCGCCGGACCACCCACGGGGACCGGAACGGCTCCGCGCGCTGGCGGATGGTGAACGCGCCAGCCGAGCGGCCGAGGATGGCCGCGATGCGGGCTTTCTCCGCCTCGGTCAGCGCACCGTCGGCCAGGGTCTCCGCGGCATAGGTGTCGGTCTCGGAGTAGTCATCGATCTGCCGGGCCCGCGACCGCAGACCCTCCGGGTTCTGAGCCAGCCGCTTGGCCACGGCCAGGGCGATCGGCTTGAACGGCCGGCGGCCGGCCGCGTCCAGGGCGTCAAAGACGACTGGGCCGACCTCTTCACGGATGGCGATGGTGACCAGTTCGCGGACCAGTTCCGCGGTGACCGTGTCGAACCCCGACACCTGCATCAGGGAGACAAGCTGGGGGATTGTGAACAGCTCAAGCTCGTCTTCGGCGTTCCCACCTGGTACCGGCATGACTCACCCCTTCCAGGACGTGACCGACGGGCGAGCGGAGCAGTCAGAATCAGGCGCCATTGACCAGCGCGCGGCAGGTGAGGTTGTCGAATCGGGGTGCGGTTGTCGCGGTCTGCAAACCGACTGCAGTTGCAGTTTGGAACTGTGAGGTCGTCGTCGTCCCGACCAGTACGCCGTTCAAGAACACGCTGACCGCGCTGCCCGAATAGGTCACCCTGATACGGCTGTTCATCACCTGCGCGCCGAAGCTCTGCACCAGCGTGGTCACACCCGCGATGATCTGCTGCAGGATCAGCGACCCGCCCGGCTGGCAGCCCAGGCGCAGATAGTTCGACGAGTCGACCAGGCGAAATATCAGCCATACCTGGTCAGCGGAAGTGACCCCGGAGAAGTCGACCTCCAGAACAGCGTCGGCCAGGCCCGATTCCCACTGCACCCGAGCGTTGCCGGCGGCTTGCGTTGCGGCCTTGCCGGAGGTGATTCCCCACGTCCCAGCGGTCACCGTAGCGGCCTGTCCGGTGTCGGCGGCCCCGATGAGGCTGGCCGAATCGGGCAGGGAGAAGCTGCAGCCGAGCATGTACGGCGGAAGGCCCTTGAACGCGGCGAGCAGGTTGATGTGGGCGATGTCGAACGCGCCATGTACCGGACCGGACGTGGTTGAGGCGTGCGGAGACAGAGAGATCTGCGCCCGGCCGATTTTCCAGCCGGTCGGTGCACTGACTCCGGAGCCGTACCACACGTCGTAGCCCATGGCACCGTTGATGATGGCCGGGACCATCGCGGACCGGTACAGGAAGTTGTCCCACGCGCCCGCTAAGACGGGCAGGATTGGTGAGGTGGAAAACGCCCAGGTGAGGCCGTCGTCGAGGCTGACGCCGAAGTACAGCTGCCCCGACGAGCCGTTCGAGCCGAGCGTGGCGTCAGAGACCAGCATGTGCAATTCGCCGGACCAGCGGACCACGTCGAGGTGCCACAGGTCACGGCCGGGGATCGACGCGGTGCAGGTGGCCTGGGTCCAGGGTCCGGCCGGGCCTGGGCCTGTGAACCGGAGCAGGGTGTTCGGGGCGGGGAAGGTGTCGACCACGAACATCGTCCACACGCCGGTGACCTCGTCGTAGAGCACCGCTGGAGACACCAGGCGGCGTTGCGTCGAGTCGGAGTTCAGGGCGGCGACTTTCGGCGTCCAGGTGATGCCGTCGGTGCTGGTCCGGTAGTAGATCGTCTCATTGGTGGCGCCGAAAACGGTGCGCCAGAACATGTAGAGGGTGTTGCCGACCATGACGAGGTCGGGGTCGGAGTTGTAGACGCCGGTGACGCCGTTCCACGGCTCGATCGGGTTCGTCAGGCCGGGCGGCACGATCCAGGTGTCGCCGTCCTGCGACACGACGATCGACGGGTTCTCCAGCGTGTTATCCGACCCCTCGTAGGGGGTCATCGCCATCCAGTACCGGTAGCCGTTCCAGCCTGCCGCGTCGTAGTAGACGCTCGGGTGAACGGCCTCGTCGCCGGTGTAGGCAGGAACGGTCAACGGGGCCGCGGCGCGGGTCATGCGGACGTTGTTGACGGCGGTCCGGACCGTAGTCCGCACCGCACCATCCGAACGGCGCCTGGTTGCCGCGCCGGCGGCTGCGGCTACAACGGCAGCTGATTGGGCAGCGCTAGCTTTGACCGCCGCATCCGCCGCCGCGGATGCCACGGCGTCGTCGACCGCGGCTGCCAGTTCGTCCAGGCGTTCGTCCTCGCGGGCGTAGACCCGCCAGGGTGGGCCGTTGCCGACGACCACCAGCAGGCTGTCCGGAGGCGGGCTACCGTCCGGGCCCTGCATCAACGGCAGCATCGAGTAGGCGTCGATCGTCACCGTGCCATCCGCGTACGGAACCCCGGCCGGTGACCGGACGTCGGCCAAGGTGGTCAGCATGGACGGCGTCGGCTCGGCCGTCGGGTCCGGATCGACGTAGTACGTCGCCGAGCGCAGCTTGCTGGTCTTGAAGTAACCGCTGCTGTCGACGGACTTCACCTCACGCGACGCCTCGCTGGGAAACACTCGACGCGCCACGAAGGGTCCTCCTTGAAGACGAACTGGGGTGGCCGGCCCGGCCGGATGATGCAGGAGCCACTGCAATCCCGGCCGGGCCGTCCGGCTACTTCGTGGTCGGCTTGCCCGCCGCGGTGAGCGCACTGACGACCTCGTCGCGGGAGGCGTCGTCATCGACGTCGACCTCCAGCGAGCGGGCGTAGGCACGCCACTCCGCGGCGCCGGAGCCGGGACCGCGCATCGGCGGCACCTCGACCGGTTCGACCGGCGGGCTGCCTGCGCCGCTGTTGCCGGCGGCCTGGGCGGCCTCCAGTTCGGCGATGCGGGCCTGCAGGCGCGCGACCTCGTCGCTCTCGACGGGCTCCGGAGCTTCCCGCTCCGGGATGTTCCCGTCAGCCCAGACGTCCTTGTTGGTGATGGCCGCCAGCGCCCACTCGTTCTCCGGAGTCGACAGGTCGTCGTCGGGACCGAAGACCTGGTCACGGCCGGTCCGGTTGCCCTTGGAGTCGACCTCGACGGCGTGCACGAAGGTGTTCAGTTTGTAGTCGCTCATCAGGCCACGTCCGCGACCATGAGCAGGCGGGGGTTCTGCAGAACCGGCATGCCGACCGCGTCGACGAACGTGAACTCGCGGTACGGCGGGCCGACCTTCTCGACGACCCCGACGATGCCGGCAGCCTCGGCGAAGGAGAAGTCCACGGCCGAGCTGTTGACCAGTTCCAGCGCGGTGGCCGAAACTCCCCAGGCTGTGTAGCCCAGGTCGGCGATGTTCGGCGGAACGAAGATCACCCGGTCGTCCGGGATGACCCGGGTCGAGCTGCCGTCGACGTCCACCACGGTGTCGTAGACCTTGATGATCGGCGGCAGGCCGAACGCGGCCAGTGCGTTGTCGAGCGCACCGCGGGTTACCAGGCTGGGCGTGCCCGACATGCTGGCCGCCAGCGTGCGGATCTCCGCGTTCTGCAGCATCAGGTTCAGGACGCGTCGGGACACGATCTGCCCGCCCGGCGCGAAGCCGTTCGAAGCCACGTAGGTATCCGACCAGGTGGTCTCGTTCGCGACGATCGTGGCGGCGCCGGTGTTGGTCCACAGGGTACCGGGGGCGACGAGGTGCCCACCCGGGACGCCGAAGTCGGCCTCCATGACGAGGCCGCCCTCGCCGGCGAGGGTGAACTTGCCGTCGACCAGCACGTCACCGCGGGCCTGCTCCATCCGAGCCTGGACCTCGCGGGTCAGGTTCGCGGAGTCGTCGTAGATCGCATTCGCGACCTGGGCCGGGTCTCCGCCGGCGTTGCGGGCGAACTCCAGCTGGAGACGCTCGAGCTCGCCCATGCTCAGCGAGGTCGACAGCGGCGGCAGCTTGACCTGCTTGGTGACGCCGGTGTCCCGCTCGGAGACGTGCAGCCGGCCATCGAAGGCGCGGAACCGGGCGGTCCGGTTGGTCCGGGTGACCTCGGACAGGTCGACCGTGTTCCTGAGCAGGTAGCGGTCCGGGAGGATGTCGTTCAGCGAGAACTCCGCCGGCGTCGGAACGCTGCGGATGAAGACGGTCTGCGCGTCGGGAGTGACCGGACCGTCGAAGACGATAGGCATGTTCTTGTCCTCTCAGCCGGTCAGGGCGTGACGGTGGTGAAGTGGATGAGCTTCATGTCGATGCGGCCGTTCGCGTCGATGAAGCCGCCGCCGCTGGCCGCGTTCGCGATCGGCAGCTTGTTCTCGTTGACGAAGCCGTGCACCAGCAGCGCGCCGGCCACGTCGATCGTGAGCACCGAGGTGTTGGGGACCTTGACCGACGAGAACAGCAGGCCCGCGGCGGTGCCGGTTCCGTCGACGTTCGCGTCCACGTACGGGGCGTACAGGCCCGTCGCGGTGAGGCGGCCGAGGACGATGCCGGACAGCAGGTAGCCGTTCGGGTAGTGCGTCGCCGCCGTGAAGGCGGAAACGTCCAGAGTGATGGTGGGCGTCGTGCCGGGGTCGGTGCCGTGCGGGCTGAGCAGCCACGCACGCTTCTCGACCTGGTAGCTCGTCGACGCCACCGAGATGTCGGTCATGGTGGTCCCTTCGGGGTGATCTCGTTACGTGGCGGTCGACTTCGTGCCGAACCGCTTCTGTGCTTCAGCCAGGGCGGCCTCACGCCCGGAGAGCGCGTTGCCACCGCGGCTGCCCTGCGACGGGTCTGGACGGGGTGCTCCGCGGCCCGCACGCGGGTTGTCGGCGGCCTTGAAGTCCTTGAGGAGCTCCTCGGCGTCCTTCGCCAGCTCCTCGCGGGTGGACCCGACCAGGCGCCGGGCCTGCGCCGCGGTGAGGCCCTTCTCGTGGGCCACCTCGGCCCGAAACCGTGCCAGGCGCTCCGACTTCAGGTCGTTCTCGTGCTGCGCCAGCCGCTGCGCGAGGGCGTCGACGTCGGGCTTGCCGTCGCCGTCGTCAGCCGGGCTGCCGAGCGCGTCGGCGAGCTTCTGCAGTGGGGCCAGCTTCTCCAACTGCGACCGGACGTCGCGCAGCTCCTTGCGAGCTGCGTTCCGCTCGGCCTTCATCCGGTCGATCGCCTGCTTGCCGGCATCGCCGGTATCCGGCGGTGTCGGCGGATCACCGTCGCCCGGTTCATCTGCCGGATCGGCCGGTGGGTCGTCGTCCGGAGCGCCGCCGCGAACGGGCCAGATCGGGTCGCCGTTGCGGCGCAGTCCGATCGCGGTCAGCCCGGTGAAGCCGTGGACGGGCAGGTCCGGCCCGAAGGCCGGGAGGTGGATCTTCACTGGTGACTCCCGTTGCGGGGTCGGCCCCAAGCCTTGCGCCAGGGGTGGTCAGAGGATGAAACCGTGCACCTTGAGCAGACGAATCGCCTGGTCACGGTCGCCGCCGGACGCCGCGAGGATGGCCTCAGGCATCAGTCGCGGTCGCCGGCCGGCCGCCTCCGTCGTGACGAGGACGTTCCGGCCGCCGATCGACGCGGTCTGCATGCCGCGGCGGGCGTTGACCACCTTGGCAACGTCGGAGCCGTTGCGGATCGCCTCCGCGCCGGCCTTGGTGAACGCCTTGTCCTGCTCGTCCCGGCTCAGCGAATTGAAGTACGACCTCGGATCTGTGCGCTCGTCGCCGGCCGTGTTTTCCCTGCCCGGCACGCCCACGCAATCGCACTTCGGATGGCGGTTGAAGCCCGCGTCGTACCGATACCACCGGCCGGCCAGGACGACGCAGCGCGAGCAGGACTTGCCGACCAGCATTCGGACGTACCCGGTCGCCTGCCGCCGGGCAGTCGTCGCCACCAGGTCGGCGGCGCGGCCGGCGTCCGCGACCTGGGTCCGGACGATCATGTCGAGCAGGTAGCTGCCGGCGGCCAGCGACTCCCGGACCCCCGTACCGCCGCCGATCAGGTCAAGCGTCGTCACGGCCGGCCGATACAGCAGACCGTCCAGGGTGCGTCCGTCTGAGGCGACCCCCGACACCGCCCTCGGTGCGGTTCGCGCCGCGGCCGCCGGGTCCAGGCCCTGCGCGTCCAGCGCGTTGTCCAGGTATCGGTCCGCCTCGCCGGCGACCACCCGTTGCGCACCGGTCAGCGTCACCAGCAACGGAAGCATCCGGGCGGCCCACGACTCGGCGATCCGAGACGGGTTCACCAGTCGCCACGCTCGGCTTGCCTCGTCGGCGAGCGTCTCCACCATGCCCAGCCGGTCGCGGGCGTGCGCGGTCGCAACCTCAGCGAGCGCCGGCACCAGTCAGCTCAGTCTCGTTATCAACCGCCAGGTCGTTCACCTGCGGCGGAGGCTCCAACCGCGCGGCGATCCGGGCGACCGGGCTGCGGGCCTCCTGGGCTGCGAACTGCTCAGCAAGCTTCTTGCGGCGGGCCGCCGAATATCCGAGGGACACCCAGGCCGCTTCGCGCGGGATGATGTCGGCCTGCACCAGCTTGACCGCGGCGTCGGCCGCCTGCGCCTGGGTCGGGGTGGCGGGGTTTCGCCACTGCGACTCGAGTTGCCGCAGCCGCGGGTCCCAACGACCTATACGGATGCGATCGGCGATCTGCTGCGACCGCTCCCAGGCCGCCTCCGCGCCCGTCTCGAAGTCCTCGACCTGCTTGATGACCCGGGACTCGTCGGCCAGAATGCCCTCTGCACTGGGCGGGTTCGTGGTGGCCTGGCCCAGGTAGCGCATCGGCAAGCCGGAGACGCCGGAGAACAGGGCCGCGTAGTGGTTGACGATGCCGGAGAAGTTGTTCAGGTCTGCCGCGGTCAGCGATCCGACCTTCGCATCGGCGTTCTGCAGGGCCCAGACAGCGCCGAAGTAGACCTCCCAGGCCGGCAGGATGTTGCCGTCCTTGTCCTTAAAGTCGCTGGGCTGCGCCCCGACCACATACCGCTGCGGCACGGCCAGGGCCTCGGTGGCGACCTGGGCGTTGGTCAGCGCCCGGGCGGCCGCGTCAGTCAGGCCCAGAACCCGGTCCATCACTGACTCGCCGTCGCGGCGCGACAGCTCCATCCGGTTCACCAGCGGCACCACCGGCACCACGCCGAGCTCATGATCGTCCCGGTCGACCTCGTCCCACGTCGCGTTGCGCCGCTCCAGCCAGACCGTCACGTCCGGGAGGTAGAGCGTCGCGTGCTGGACGTTGTCCTCGACGTAGAACTTCGCTGCCGCGATCGGCTGACGCGTGCGCGGCGACAGCTCCACGGCCATCTCGTTCGACGACTCGACCGTGATCAGCGGCGTCGCCTCGTCTCGTGGGCGATCGTCGTCGCCGCCCTCCGGGGAGGGTGTGTCCGGGTTGTCCGCGTCGCCGGCGCCGATCACGATGAACGCCTGGCCGAACTTCAGCGCCTCGAGGTGCGCAAGCTTCGACTCGCGGTCGAGGTTGTTCTCCTGCCAGATCCGCCACAGGTCGTCGTCGGCCTCGGTGGCGTCCGGAAGCTCGAAGCCCTCCAGGGTGATCCGCTCGGAAAGGGCGTCCACGTAGGTTCCAGGCCAGGCCACGATCGTCAGGAAGCGACGCAGCTCGGGCGGGATCGCCAGGCCCAGCTGCTCAAGACGCTGCCTGCCGCGGTAGTAGGCGTCGAGCACCCGGTTGCGGCGCTGTGCCTTCATCACCTTGATCTGCAGCCGGTTCAGGAGGGTCTTCTCATCCTCGGAGAGAGCCACGGGACCTCCCTCAGCTGCCGATACGATGGTCGTGCGGGCTCGGAAGTGCTGCTGCAGTGTCCGGACAGCGCCGGCAAGCACACCCGGCCCGGGCCCGCACTCAACTACCGGAGCACCAGCACGGTGCGGTCTTCGGGTTCGTCGTTCCAGCCGGCCGCCAGCGCATCCGCGCGGGCCTCGTAGGCCAGGGCGGCACCGACAACACTGTCGATCTTCCGGCTGGACTGGTCGTGCTCCTTGCGGACCAGGCGGTGGCCGCCCTTACGTCGCACGTAGGCGTTGCCGAAGTGCTCGACCAGTACCGGGTCACCCGAATGCCAGGCCACCCCGGTCATCAGGTCGGTACGGAGCCGGTCCAGCGCGGCCGCCATCTGCACGTCACGACGGGTCTCCCAGGAGATGACCCGCTCCTCACCGAGGGTCTCGGCGAGGGCGTCGATGTCGGAGCGCCACTCGTGGGGGTCGGCGTAGAGCCGGGCCACCTTGTAGCGGGCGAACGCCTCCCGGACCGCGGCCAGCACGTCCGATCGGGGCACCTCCCACCAGTTGCCCTCCGGCCCGGACGGCTTGGCCCAGATCCCCACCGGGAACAGGAAGCCGTCCGACATCCGGCACCCGATCAGCACGGTCGCGTCATCCCGCAGCGACCCGTCGAAGCCCAGCGCGATCTCGGTTCCCGGCGAGACCGCCTCGGCGCGCGCCTGCCGCTCAACCACGTCGAGGGCGATCCAGGCGTCCTTGGTGCTCAGCGGCCGGTTCAGGTAGTAGCGGGCGGCCTCGGCGTCGTCGGCGCAGATCCGCGGGTCGCGCATGTTGCGGTAGATCCGGTCCAGATCCAGCCAGCCGGCCGCCTCGCCGTACACCTGCCGCAACTGAGCCTTGGTGTGCGCCTCGTCCTCGAGGTCGATGCGGCCCTTGGCCTCGCGGTGGTCCATCAGCACCGACGAGCTCAACTCGCCCTTGCGCCAGGCCGTCAGCGTGTCCTCGAAGACCGACTGCTCACCAGGTCGGTAGGCGGTGCTGGTCTGCATCAGCCACGGCTGGTCACGCTTGCCGAGGTTCCGGCTGACCGTGCCGTACATGCTCTTCAGCTCACGCAGCACGTACAGGTGGGTCTCGTCGGCGCAGACCCAGGTCTCCTTGCCGCCGTCCTTGCTCGCCGAGCCGGACGTGCAGGCGCGGATCTCCCCGCCGTGGGGCAGATACAGGGCGGTGGCCGACTGGTAGTTCCGGGCGCCGGTGATGTGGCCGTAGACGTCGGGGTGGTTGTCCTTGCCCCACTCGCCGCAGATGAACGCGATGTTCTCGAACGTGTTGCCGGCCTGCGACTCCTCGGTGGCCAGGCACTTCAGCAGCGGCGTCTTCACCGGCCGGCCCACCGGCTGACCGTCGGCGTTCCAGCCGTCGAACCGCACCGGGCCCAGTGCCTCGGCGACCCCGATGAAGCCGGCGAGCTCCGACTTGGCCCTTCCCTTAGGCCGGCTCAGCACCGCCTCGTCGTACACCCGCCGGCCCGTCACCGGGTCGATCCGGTAGGCCTCGACCAGGAACGCCAGCCACTCCCGATCCAAATCGATCGGGTCGCCGGCGATGTCACCCGGGCCGTGGCAGCAGAACGCGGTGATCCAGTCGGCGATCTCGTAGCCGAGCGACGGGATATGCCCGGTGAACAGGGACTCCCAGGCCATCTCAGCCGCCGGCGGCCTGGCGGAGCTTGTCCAGTGCCGTCACCGTGCCGACCTTCCCGCCCGGCACCGACGGTGCCTGCGCGCCGCGCGCGCCGCGGTACTGCGGGCGCTTGCCAGTCGCCGCGTCGGGTAGCCGCAACGCGGCCAGGAGCTGCTTCATCAGGTTGGCCGTCGCGTTGGCCTGGGACAGAGCCGCGTCGACCTTCAGCTCGTAGTCCTCAGTGCGCAGGCTGTGGGTCAGCTTCAGCCAGACGTCGGCGTCGCCGCGGAGCACCGAATCGAGCTTGTCCAGCCGGTCCTTGGCCCGGCACGCCTCGACGAGCTGGGCCTGCTGGGCCGCGTCCAGGTGGTTCTCGGTGGTGATCGCCGTCCAGAGGGCCGACCCGCCAGCGCCCAGGCCTTCAGGGATTTCGGTCACGGTCAGTCACCTCGATTTAGTTGCGTAAGCAAAGTCAGGGGTCTGGACCGCGAGCCACCTCCCCGGCGGTCCTCTGAGCTGGGGCTACGTGGGGGTCCCTCCCCACCTATGTCACGCTGTGTGAGCAGCCTTGCCGCCCTCGGACCGGTTGCACTTCTCGTGCTCGGGCCCACGGTGCAGGCCGGTCGCTCGGTCGTGACCCAGATCCCAGGCCTGCCCTTGCAGGATCAGGCGAGCGGGCATCAGGCACTCAACGGCCATGCAGTGCACACCGCCGCGCTCCACCTTGGGCCGCCACCGCTCGCGCAGTGCGTCGTGCTCGGCACCGTAGCCGCGCTGCTGCCTGCTGCCCCGTGCCTGCTCAACAGCAGGCCTGCACCGCGAGCATCTGCCCTTGGTCACCAGCTCAGGGCAGCTACCGGGATGAGCAGGGCAGCTGACGCAGGCGCACACCTTGAGCGCACGCCGGGCCATCAGTGGAAGCGGAGCCAGAAGTGCAAGGCCGTCGCACCCAGGCCGAGGACCACGCCGATGCTCAGGCCGATGGCCGCGTCGACCAGGTGCTCGATCAGGGTGACGTGGATGCGGGTGCGGTAGGTCGCCACGTCCCACCTCCGGACAGCAGAACGCCCACCTCAGCGCTGGCTGGGTGGGCGGATGCAAAGAGACTTTGGACTACCTGCTGCGATCGTAGGTGATTGCCTACGAATGTCAAGTCAGTGCAGGTCAGCACGCATGTCACGCCTTCATCGGCGACACGTCGGGCAGGCGGGGCGGTCGGTGCGCACGATGGCAAGCAGCTGCCCGTCCGGTGCCAGCAGCAGATGCGTACCAGGGTCCTTGACGTCCTTGGTCATCTGGTCGGGTGCGGGTAGTCCGTGTGCAGCGGTGATGGGGACGAGATGCTCGAACCAGAACCGGTCGGTGGCCAGCTCGGCCTCGGTGGTGTGGATGACGGGGATGCTGCTCTCCAGCTTGCCGTCGAGCGCTGCATGGAACCGGTCGCGAAGGGTTTCGAACTGCTTCTGCCAGGCCTGTGACGAGTCCGGCATGACGCCGTGTCCATCGTGCCGGCTGTTGCAGAGCATTGCCCACATCTCGTAGGCGATGTCCGACCACTCCTTGGCGGTGGTGGTGTTGGCGCTGCTGATCTCACTCACGCTGCTGACTCCTTCTCTCGGCCGGATGTCATGGTCCGGATGTACGCACCCAGGACCTGGATCGACCCGTCGTCCTCCGACCAGGTGGACGCGCAGGCCTGGCACATGGCGGTCTTCGCGGTCAGGTTGATCCGCAGGGTGTTGGTGCGGCCGCAGTCCACGACCGGGCAGGGAACGCCGGCGGGGCGGTAGAGGTTCTCCCAGCCGGTCAGGACGGCGCACCAGCGGCGCCACTGCCGCATCTCCGACAGCAGCACCCGGGCGTCCTCGTCGTCGAAGGACTGGGCGGTCGCGGCGAGCCGGCGGACGTTGGACTCGACACTGACCTGGGTGCGGAGTTTCAGGCTGGTGCACCAGCGCAGGACGGCCATGGCGATCTCGTCGTGCCGGGACAGGGCCTCGACGGCCAGGGGTGGCCTGCTGCCAGGCACGCCCCCGGCTGACGGCTCACCGCTGGACGAGGCGGGCAGGACGGACTGGTAGAGCTGGGCGATGAGCCCGGGCTGGACGGTGATGTGCCGCCGGAACTTGCGGTTGCGGTTGTTGTCCCAATAGGGCACCGGCTCGGCATGCATGTGCGGGTCACAGAGCTCGTCGGCGAGGTCCCGGATGGTCTCTTGCAGGGTCACAGCGGGGCTCCGTCCGTGGTCATGAAGTCGTGGGTATCGGGTCGGCTGGTGGACCACTGCACGCCGGCGCAGTTCCCGGCGACCTGGACCCGGATGTGCGACGGCCGCCAGTCGACGGTCACCCGGTGCAGCTCGGCGCGCAGCAGCGGATCGTCGAGCGGGGTGATGAACAGCCACAGCCCGGCGACCTGCCACCAGCAGGCGGGCGGGACGGTGCGGGTCTCGGCCACGTCGCTCACGCGCCCGGGTCCTGGTCGGGCTCAGGGCCGTGCCCGTACTTGTTGAGCAGGCGAGCAAGGGTTTCTCGCTCCCACTTCTCCTGCCGCACCATGTGCCGCCTCCGTCCCTCGGCGCGTGCCTCCAGTTCCTGATCAGTGGCCGGTCGGGCCCACACGACGGTGGCCCAGTTGACGTTGATGTCAGCGAGGTCGACACCCGGGGCAACCTCCTGCATGCGCGCGATCAAGTCGGCAATGGAGATCCGACCGTCCACGGCCATGTAGCCGTTTCGCAGGTCGTTGGTGTCCGACTGCCAGCTCCAGCGAATCTCTCTCGGTTCGCCCATGGTCACTCCCCCGGATCCGGGACGTTGTCGTAGCCGGCCACCACGTCCTCGAACCGTCGCGGCGTCGCGGTGGGCGGATCGCCGAGCGGCGGCAGGTGTGAGCGTGGGCCCGGGTTGGTCAGCAGCTCGTTCAGCTGGTCGGCGACCTGGTCTGCGGTCAGCGTCGTCCCCCGGATCTCGGCGACGAACTCCTGCAGTCGCTCGCAGAGGTCCACGCCGTTGGCCCACCAGAGCACCTTGATGCCGTCGGCGGGCGGTCCCTCGCGGCGCAGCGGCATCAGGCAACCTCCGCAACGGCCTCAGAGGCTCTCTGCGGTCCCGGGCTTCCCGTATCCCCCAGCGCGCCCCGCTCGGCGTCCAGGGACTCGCTGAGCGGGGTTCCGTACCCCGCCGCGCGCAGCAGCCGGACGAACGTCGCACCGGTCATCGTCACGTACCCGGCCTCCGGGTGGGCGCGGCCGACGCGGTGGTGCCAGACCGCGGAGAACTCGGCGCCGTCGTTGGCCTGCTCCAGGGTGGCCTCGTCGACCCAGCCGGCCAGGTCCATCCGCTTGCAGTTCTTCGCCTCGATGACCCAGCCGACGATCCCGGCGATGTCGCCGCGGTCGGACGTGCCGGCCAGGGCGCGGCGCTCGACGTGCGGGAATCCCTGCTCGGCGAGGAACCGGCAGATGCCGCTCTCCCAAGCCGTGCCCTTAGCGCGCTGGCGGCTCACGCGTCGGCCTCCAGTGCCAGGACCGCGGCGGTGAGCCGGTCGAAGGCCTCGGCCCGGTCGGTGGTGTCCGCGCTGGACGTGGCCAGGTCCCGGGCGGCTGCGGCGATAGTCTGCAGTTCGGCCAGGCGGGCGGGCCAGATCCGCAGGGCGAGGTCGCCGGCGGCCAGGTGCAGCTCGGTGGCCCGGTGCAGCCGGGCGACCTCGGCCAGGTTGTAGCCGTTGCTGTCGGCGTCGGCGAGCGCCCCGCACGCGGCCGCGTAGTGCTCGGCGGCGCCCGGCAGCATCGGTCTGGCGATCGGGTCGGGGTCGTGGGTGTCGAAGGGCGCGCCGACGGGTGACGGCTGGGCGGTGGCGGTCATGGTCATCTCCTTGAGGCGGATGAATCGATCGGAGGTCATTCGGCGGCCTTCAGATCGGCACGGAATGACTCGATGTATTGGGCTGCGGCTCGGAGCAATGCGGGGTCATCCCTGAAGAGGCCCATGGCGCGATTGCAGTTACTGCACAGCAGGCGGCGAACCTTGCCGGTCAAATGGTCGTGGTCCACGCAGAGGCGCGTTTTGTTGGAGGTCGTCTCAGCCTTTCCGCAGAGCGCGCACTTGTCGCCTTGGGCCTCAGCCATGCGGCCGTACTGATCGAGGGTGATCCCGTACTTCTTCAGGTACTGGTTGTTCTGCCACGCGGGCCAGGAGCCGTTCCTGTCCCGCGAGGTCCTGACCGCCTCCACCTGACACGGACGGCATCGGCGGAGCAGTGCGCCGGCCCTGCGCCGATCAGGGCTGAAGAGCTGGACCGACTTCCAGAGCATGCAAATCGAGCACCAGCGCTCGCCGCCACGGTCGACCGGATACCCACGCCACAGCTTGATCTTCTTCGCCAGGTCATTTTCCATAACAGGCGCCCCAGTTTTGTCCGCGCTTAGCAAGGCCAGCCTCAATGCGAACCTGTCGCTCATAGCCGGGCGGCGCCCATGAGAACTGCAGGGCGGATAGGACCTGGGATTCGATCTCGTCAACCCGCTCCTCGGGTACCGACATCACGACCTCGTCGTGCACCACCGCACGCAAGTAGGGGTACAGGCCCCGAGGCATGCGAAGCAGTCCCTCCATGAGGATGTCCCGAGCAGCGCTCTGGCCCAGCAGGGCTGGCCCTTGGGTCCACCCGAATCCCGGGGTGGTGCGCAGGCGGCGGCCAAAGCCGTTGTCGAGCATCTGCCCGGAATCGGCGCGTTCAGCCACCTCTCGCTTCCACTGGACCAGGCCCGGGAATCGCTCCTTCATGGAGCGGTCGAACTCGCGGGCGACGTCCTCGCTACCGACCTTGGCGGCCAGCTTGGCCAGGCCCATTCCGTAGTTGTAGCCGTGCCCCAGGACCTTGGCGTCGTCGCGGCGGCCGGCGTCGTTCCAGACGGCCATGGCGATCTCGGTGTGCGAGTCGCGGCCGGGCTCGAACAGCTCCAGGTACCCCGGGTCCTGGCACCAGGCAGCGACCGCGCGGGCGTCAACCTGGCTGAGGTCGGCAGAGATGATCACGTGTCCCGGCTCGGGGAGGAAGATCTCCCGCTCGACGTGTTTGCCGCCGCGCTTGCCCATGACGGTCAGACCGGGCTCGGTGATGGACCAGCGGCCGGAGGCCTGGAACATCGTGATGTCGGGGTGGACGCGGTCGCCGACCAGGCAGCGCTCGACGGTGCCGTAGACGGTGCGGATGCCGAGCAGGGAGCCGACGGTGTCGACCAGCTCCAGGACGTCAGGCCGGTCGGCGAAACGCTCGAGCAGTTCCTCGCGAGCCTCCTTGCCGAACGCCGGTCCGCCGCCCTTGGTCCGGCCGA
>WUUC01056771.1_pt1 | contig 16197 bp, 8 predicted proteins | sample 6278441 | NCBI WGS metagenome assembly WUUC01 (sample SAMN13675441, study PRJNA597444) | soil metagenome | isolation source: soil | place: USA: Washington | collected 2017-10
GCGCGGCTGCGCCCGCCACCTGCGGCGCGGACATCGAAGTGCCGCTCATAAACATCATCGCGCGGCTGTCATCCGTGCTCACGCCCGCTTCCATCTGCGGTTGCTGCGTGAGGAGGAAATTTTTCGCGCCGCAATCGTCGTGGCTCTCCGGACATTCGCCCTCGGACTGCGCGCCGACCAACTTATTGCCGGGGGCGACCAACTCCGGTTTGAGCAAATTATCGTAGTGGCGAACGCCCGACGCATCAACGTAGCTGCCGCGCGTGGGGCCGCGCGAACTGTAGGTGGCAATTTGATCGTCGCCGCGCCCATTCGTGCCGAAAGTGTTGGTCGCGCCGACCGTGATGGCGGAAGGCTCTATGCCCGGCGAGTGAATCTGCCCGTAAACTTTCTGCCCGTCGTCGGTCTTGCCGTTGTTCCCCGCCGCCGCGACGACGACGATACCGGCATCAACCAGACGCCGCACCGCGAGGCAGACCGGATCGTTGCGATAAGAATCAATCGCGGGCATGCCGAGGCTCATGTTCACGACGCGTATGTTGTAGGCCGCGCGATTAGCCAGCACCCATTCGAGCGCGAGCAGTACGGACGAGACCGTGCCGCGCCCCTCGTTGTCCAACACGCGCAGGTTGATGATGTTGGCGTTCGGCGCGATGCCTACGTAGTTGGCGTTCGAGATGCGCCCGTTGCCTCCGGCGAGCGAAGCGACGTGTGTGCCGTGGCCGTATTGATCGTCTGTGTTGCCGTAGTTGACGAAGTCCTTGTCGGCCACGATGCGCACGTCGCTGTCGTCTGTGCGCCCGTCGCGAAAAGATTTGTGGCTGCGTTCGATGCCCGAATCGAGGACGGCGATGCCGATGCCCGTGCCGTCTAGGCCGCCCGTGGCCTGCGTGCGCACGAGGTCCGCGCCGGTTGTAGCGGAGACGTGGCCGAGCGTGCGCACTTCGCGGTCGGGTGTGATGTAGGAAATTTCGCTGAACCGCGTCAACTCGAAAACTTCGCTCGCGGGCATCTCCGCGCTGACGAAGTTCGAATTTGCAAAACTGTAGTTGACGGTTACGCGCGGGCGTTCGTAGATGGCTTGCACGCCGCTTCCGGCTGGCTTGTTGAACTGGCAGATGACCCGAAAAAGTTTCTTGCGATGAACCGAACGAAGTAACTGTTGCGCCAGGTCGGGCGAAATTTTATCGAACAGCCCCGCGATTTTCGGCAGCGGCGCGCCCGGCCTCTTTGCCTTGGTAGCGGCGCTGCCGGCCGCCTGCGCGCCCGAGGCTTTAGCCCTCTTAGAGTTTTGTGAAAACTGCGCTTGCGCCGTCAAGCCGCTAAGACTTACGAGGCACAGGGACGCGACGACGGCGAGCGCGGTCAAACTGCTGCGAGTGGAGCGGTTACTTCTTTTCATTTTCAGTATGGCGGACGGCTCGAAACTCTTCGTGCACAACAAAATGTCGGAATAATAGACGACCGGAGTAAAGAATTGAACGGCGCATCATTGGAGGACTCCCGGCGTCGAAAAGTTGCTACAAGTTGCGCGCAAACGCCCGCTTTTAACGCCTCCCGGTTCAATCCTCGTCATTATCTAAGGAGCAACAATCGTGCCATTTGCCGTAAACAAAGGGCTTTCCCATCAGCCGACCCGCACACGGATTTGCGCCCCCGCCGAACATTGATAAAAACCCGGCCAAATTGAGCTTTTTCAAACAATTAACGCGGGACTCGGCTTGCCGGGCCAGCCCGGTTCGCGGCCTTGAAGCGCGGCAAAACGCTTTTCCTTCTGTATATCTCCTTCGCATCGCATACTTCGTTCGCAGTTTCGGCAAAAGCCCTGTGTTTATGCGGGTGAAAGGAGTTCTGAACGCGCGGTTGGAGTAGTAGTGCGAATTAAGTATCACATTTTACAGCCCGGATTGGTTGAGGAAACCGCTTTTATCGCTTCAGGCGGGCGTTTTTGACGGCTGGAGGCTTGATTATGCGGTGTTTTGTGATTTGGCATAGCGGTTGTAATGAGAGTGGCGTGGTAAAGCGAGTGTGGTTCGTCGCTAGCGGAGCGGCTCGCGTGTTTTGTCATGACAGGCGCATCAGGGGTGCGATTTTTTTGAGTTGAAGGGATAAATCAATGAGTTTTCTGAAAAGCAGGATGCCGGCAATAAATTTACAGGGGGGCGCGGGGGCAATCATACTTCTTCTCACCCTCTTCGTCTTAAATACTTCCACTGTCGGAGCGTGGCAGACGCCGACTCCGTCTCCGAGTCCGACCGCAACACCAAGTCCGAGTCCCACGGCCAGCCCGTCGCCGAGTCCGACAGCTTCGCCTAGTCCGACGGCGTCTCCGAGTCCTTCGCCCAGTCCTTCGCCCAGCCCGACCGCATCGCCGAGTCCTTCGCCGGGGCAAGGCGTGGAAGCGAGGATGGAGATCAGGCTCGTCGGCGCGAGTCTCAACGGCGCGACGCCGACAGGCGAAGCAGAGTTTCGGCGCGAGGCTGAGGGCAGCCGTCGTCTGAGAATCAAAATTGAGAACGTGAACTTGCCGAATGGCACGGTGCTGAACGTGCTCGTTGATAACGTCAAGGTCGGAGAGATACGGATCAACTCGCTGAAGGGCGAGCTCGAACTCAGGACCGATCACGGGCAGACAACGCCGCCCGTGGTCAACGGCACGAGCATCGTCATCTCGGATCGCACGGGGACGACCATCATCGCAGGCGCTTTCAGACAATCTCTGCCGAACCCGAACGCGACGCCCAGCCCCTCGCCTAATCCGACGCCCGGCCCCGACGGCGAAATTCGCGTGCGCATCCCGCTTAACGGCGCAGGCATCAACGGCATGATGCCGCAGGGCCACGCAGATTTTCGCCAGCGCACGGGCGGTCGTCGTTTGAACGTCGAAATTCAGGACGTGAACTTGCCCGCCGGAACGACGTTCCGCGTGCTGGTCAACAACGTGAGCGTCGGACAAATCGTGCTCAACTCTTTCTTCCGTGGCGAACTTGAGTTGAACACGAACGACGGAAACAGCGTGCCCGTCATCACGAACGGCACGACGGTCGCGGTCGTAAATGTCAGCACGGGCGCGACGGTCCTCGCAGGTATCTTCGGCGCGATTGCGCCCGCCGCCAACCCGCTCGAAGACGGCAGTTTCTTCGTGCGCCAGCAGTATCTGGACTTCCTCAACCGCGCGCCGGAACAGGGCGGACTCGATGCCTGGCTCGGCGTGTTCGGCAAATGCCCGAACAACGGCTACGGCTCTACGAATCCCGAATGCGACCGCGTGCAAATCTCTTCCGGCTTCTATCGCTCGCCGGAGTTCAGCGGGCGCGGCTACTTCATCTTTCGCTTATATGATGCAGTGCTCGGCAGGCGTCCGCTCTACGCCGAGTTCATGCCCGACATGGCGCGTCTGGGCACGCCGCAAACCGCCGCCGAATTGGAAGCCAGCCGCGTCGCTTTCATCGCAGAGTTCATGTCGCGGCCCGAGTTCAACGCACTCTACGGCGGGCTGACGAACGCTGCGAATGCAGAAGCCTTCGTGAGCAAGTTGGAGCGTACGGCGAACGTGCGCCTCGCCAATCACGCGCAACTCGTCTCCGAGATGAGCAGCGGCATGAGGACGGCGGCGCAAACGCTGCGCGCCTTCATAGAGAGCGCGGAAGTGCAGAACAAATTCTTCTATCGCGGTTTCGTCACCATGCAATACTTCGGCTACCTGCGGCGCGACCCCGAACAGTCTGGTTTCGAAGCGTGGGTCAACGTGTTGACGAACGGCAACGGCCACGTCCAACCGGGCGACTATCGCACCCTGATTTTCGGTTTCCTACACTCGAACGAGTATCGGAACCGTTTTGGTCAACCCTAACCCGCACGCGGCACAGGCGCGACCGCTTTGTGTAAACTTAAAAACATTAAGAGGCGTTGACTTGAAGTCAACGCCTCTTTTTTTACCTCTAACGAAAGGCGCGAATTTTTCTCTTCTCTCTATGCCCTCTGCAAAATCACCTGCCGCAGTTCAATCGAAACAACGGCGTATGAAGGCGAGTAGATCGGCTACGGTCGTGTGGACGTTATTGGCATGATCCCCGGCCAGCGTCACGATGCCGGCCTCTGTCGCCGCGCCCGCGACGCGCGCGGCGAACGCCTGCGAGTTCAAAGACCACTGCACAACCGTATCGCCCTCTCCCCCGTAAAACCTTAAACGCTTCCCGGTCCAATCGGACGGCGAGCGCAAATTCGGATCGTGCCCTTCCGTCAGGGCTGAATAATTTGAATCGTTCGACGCGATGCCGTAAGCGAGGCGAATGGCATCGGCCATCTTTTCCTTGTAGGCATATTGCGCGGCGAGATTCGTCACGGGGCAATATAACGCCGCGCCCTTCACAGGGATGCGCCCGTCCGGAAACGCGAGCAAGGTCGTCAAACCGCCCATCGAAGTGCCGACCATCGCCACTTTACTCGTGTCCACGGAATAATGTTCCGTGACGTACTTGTAGAGTTCGACGTTGGCATCGAGAGATCGCTGATTGCCCCAACTTGCATAGCCGTACGTGGGGTCGTCCGTGAGCGCGGAAGAAGCGATGATGTAACCTTCGTCGAGCAGTGCGACGAGCAGTTTGCGAAAGTCCGGAAGATCGTGATACATGCGCTCGGTGAACCCTGCGGCGTGGTTCATAATAACGAGCGGGCGCGCACCCTTGAAGCCTTCCTTGCGTACGACGAGCGCCGCAGACGATAAGCCGCTGACCACCGTATCGAGATACTCGTAACGATAGGCCAGGCGGTTGCGCTTACGTAACCAGAGCGTGTGCCGCGCGACTTCCGCATCCGACAAGACACGGTCGAACATGACGAGTTGACGCACGCGCCCCGGCCCCGGTCCTAAAGTGAAGTTCGTGAAAGCCGTAGGAGCCGATTCGGGCGTCAGCGTCTCCACGAGATTTCCGTCCACGAAGAAAGCGATGCTGTTGCCGTTCTGCCTGACGCACAAAACCGTCCACTCGCCGTAATAGCCCGCCGCAGTCGTGCCCTGCTCGTCCTTCTTCTTATACCAACCCCAGCGTCCCAGCGAGAGTGGTCCCGAATACATGTGATTGTTCGTGTCGAACTTCAGCAAGTAGCCGGACGCGAAGGGCACGGTCAGGCGTGCGACGACGAAGATGGTCTTGGTCGCCGTCGCCGGGAGCGGGACATTCATCAGCTTCGTGTTGTCTGTGCCCGCCACATAAGGCAAGCCGTCCTCCCACTCCGCCGTGTGATAGGTGAGCCGGAGCGACGCATCCGCTTGCGTGGCGTCGTTTCCGTGACCGCTCAAGTCCGGCCACGTTGACAAAGCTTGGCCGTCCGCGAGCCCGTTTAAACTCAACGCGTCGAGAAAGATTTTCGAGCCTGACACGTTCTCCGGGCTATACTCGATCAACCCCTTATCAAGCTGAGACGCAATATGAGTCTCACGCTTCGGCGCAATGTTTTTTCGTTGCGCCTGCTTAGCGAACCCGCGCGCGGCAACATCCTCCGATTTTCTATCCGACCGCTCGAAACGCCCGCCGCTTCCCTTGCCCAAGTCGAACAACGCCATCGCCGCCGCAGGACGATACTCGCGGACCACTCTATTCGATAAGATCGCAGTTATAGCGGAAATTGGAGCGGGCGCGCCTGTGATATTCGTATGCGCGGATGCCTGAGACGACGAAGCGAAGAGCGACGCAATATCTGAGTTGACGAAAACAGGATTAGACGCAGCGGACAGGCCGGGCAGCGCCACGCTTACCGCACAACCGCACATCAGGACCGCCAGCGTCACGATCAGGAGCATGCGCACGAACCACAATTTCATGTTGACGTTTAGAGTATAAAACGGCGTCGGAAAATCAGGCGGAGAGATCGTTGATCGAGGATGCAAATTAAGAGTCTCCTATGCTGTAAGTTCCCTTTGCGACCGCGTCCGGCCAGCGGCGCGCATTATACACCCGCCCCGGCACACTCACACGAAACCCGCGGCAACATGAAGCGTCTACTATAGAATCGCCATCGCTCAAATTGTTGTCGCGCCGAATAAGACGCTTACTGATTTAAAACACCCTCGCGCCCGCGCGGACTTACTGACTTAATAACTTTAATCCGCGTTTCGCCTTCGCCGCAATCAATCGCCGCAATCAATAATCAATCGCCGCAATCAATCGGCGCATAGCTAAGCCGCCGGGGTATTCGTGCGGTGTGCGCCGTATGTGTTTCGCTTCTCGCACATTCGAGGTTGGAAGGGTTGACCGTTCGAGTGGTGCGGGATTAGAATCCGCCCCGCTTAGCCTCAATAGATAAGGAGAAACTATGTCAATCATCGTCACGTTGGTCACGCTGTTGCTCGCCCTTTCCTCAGCTACTCCCAACACGCGGCACCCCCTCAACCCTGTCCAGCATAGCGAACGCACCGCGACGCGCAGCGGAGGCATCAATCCCGTCCAGCATAGCGAGTAATTCTCTCAACGGAAGTCTGGCTTGTAACGACACCTGTGGCGGCCTGCCGCTCCGCTCGCAACCGACCTCACGACAGCATTCCTCTCAAGCTTATCTTCCACGGCTTGCTTGAAGGCTGCGCGCTCCTGGCGGTTGAGGCGGAGCTTTATGCGTTTTCCTGATTTCAAACGCGCCTATACTAAAATTGCTTTCTGTGTCGAGACGGGAGATGTCTAGAGAGATGAGTAAGTGGGTGAATCCTGAAGAGTGGGCGCGGCTTCGCAACGCAGAGACATGCCCCGTCTGCCTGCGCGGCAGACCGCTCGACATCATCGCAGAGCTTGAAGCCTCTTTCCTCATAGCGGGCGAAGATGCCCCGATGAAAGGTTACTGTTTTCTTCTACTGAAAAGGCACGCCGTAGAATTATATGAACTCTCACACGAAGAGGCGGCTTCCTTCATGCGCGACGTGCAGACGACCTCGAAGGCGGTGCACCGGATTACCGGCGCAGTGAAACTGAACTACGAGATACACGGAAACACGATCCCGCACCTACACCTGCACCTGTTCCCCCGGTACGTCGGAGATGCTTTTGAAAATCAGCCGATCAATCCCCGAATCGTGAAGACTCCTGTATATCAGCCGGGCGAGTTCCCCGAGTTTGCAGAGAGGCTTCGAGCGGCGGTCAACTCTACGACGTGAGGCGAAGCCACTACCTTTCACGGGCGCGTAGATTAAATATGTTCGCCGCGTTTTGTTATAAACTCAGACGCGCTTAACAAATAATTCATCTAACCCGACAGCGCGCCGTCAAGGCGTTCATCGTCGCGCGCGCTATTCAATGATCAATTGGAGGCTGCGCGTCAATGATCAATTGAAGGTTGCACGCGTGGAACGGGTTGAGTCGAGCGCCGGTGTGTTCGCATCTTGAGAGGTATGTGAGGAATACAATGTCGCGTAGTTTATACATCGCTTTCTTAATTTTGGCGGCGGCTGTGTCGTCGCCCGCTCAAGATAGTCCCGCGCCTGCGCCGAAGGTTGGCTGCGGCGTTCTTGAGACGGATTTCATTAACGGTCATCCTCAGACGCAGCCCGTAATCTTCGGCAAAGCCTTCAACGTGCCGGGCGTGCGTATACAGGTCCTCGATGCGGCCACGCGCAAGCCGCTTAGCGGGAACGAAGTGATCGTGCGATATGTTTGGCGATGGTTCCGGTATCCTTACCCGGAGCATTCGTTCGGGGTCTGGTCGGATGCTTATGATCTGGTGCGCTGCGTTACAGACAAGGACGGAACGGTTGTTGTGCCGGAGCACGAAGTTGTGCCGAGCGGATGGTACAAAGGGAAATATCTATTTGGTCGCAAACCGGGCTTCCGGCATCTTGATATAAGCGTAGGGACGAAGAAAAGCATTACTCATTTTCAGGTCTCTCGTAATAAGTTGGAGAAGATGCGTCAAAGCAAAAAGTCGGATATCGTCTTCAACGTCTCTCAGTAGATTGCCTCTGGCTTGAACGTTTAAGCGTCCCGGTAATCGAAGGCTATGCACGGAGATCATTCAATCTCATTTGGCGACAGGGTCGGCGTCCGTTCAACTGCTTTGACGCGGGGACTGGGATTGGCGGGCCTAACCGGCGATGTTCGCGGCGAGACGACGCCTTCGACGACGGGTGTCGAGGTGATCGGTGAGATGAGAGAAGATTATGCCCTTCATGTGTTCTTCGAAGATCGCGTTGAAGAATTTTGGTTCGCGCCGGAACTCCTTGAGTTCGTTGACCACGCGGCGGGCACGGAGATCAGTTTGGATGGCGTCTCAAAGAAGTGGGTGAGATCAGAGACGGGCGAATGGATCGAGAGCGAAGCCGTAGGCGCAAAGCAAACGAAGAAGCCCTGGTGGAAGTTCTGGTAGCGCGCGGCGGCGTCGCACAAATTGAGCGGGCGAATAAAGTCCACCCGGGTTTGTCATGCCGCGCTCGGATGGCATAACCGCGTGGCATTCCTACGACCCGTCATCCGGTTCAGCGCCGGCTTCACGCTCGGCGCTGAACCGTCACACAGGATTGTGCGGAACAGCGGCGGGCTTAACTGTATTGACTACAGACTCCGGCTGTTGCTACAGGCGACCGAAGCGGAGTTTGTACTCGGCGGAGTTCATGAAGCCGTTCACCATTGTGCGTATGTCGCCGCGCCGCAGCACCGCGAGCCACGCCGCGTAGCCATCCGGCTCCGGCTTACGCCGCAAATACCCGTAGTACTGCGCCGCCACGAACGCGTTTTCGAACTCGCGCGCCCCGACTTCGTCCGAGTCCGCCACGGCGCGCAACACTTGCCCGCGCGTCAAGCCGTCTGCATTGAGCCTGCTGATTAATTCTCCCTGCGTCAAAATCACTTTCGTCACGCCGTCCGGCTGCTGCGGGTCGGGCGCGGTGATGCGTGTGAGTCCGTATCGCCGCAAAAGCGCCTCCACATATCCGGCGTTGGACAGGTTGCCGTATGTGTCCAAGAACTCCTGCCGCGCAACGAACGCGTTCGCCAGTTGCGCCTTGCGTGCGTAGACCTCCGCCTCCGTCGCACCCGCCACGAAGCTCATGTCCGAGACGATCTCTGTGTACTCCGGCAGGCGGTCGAAGGCCAGCTTGTAGAAGCGGAAGACGTAGAAGCCCTTCGTATTAAACTCCGGCGAGCCGAAGAAACTTTGCGAGACGATGAGACGATCACACCTGGCGGACGGGCTGGCCGGATCGAGATTGAACGCGTTCGCGCAATTGTTCAGGATGGGCGACCACGGTTCATTCGCTTCTGGTTCGCGCGAGAGGAAATCAAGGTAATGCTGGCGTACGAAGAAGGGCGTCGTGAAGATCGGGTTGGCCGTTCCGGCAGAATCGTCATCCTGAATGACGACGCTCGTGGCGGAGGGGGTGCCTAAGACGGCGACGCCCGACGCGTTCGACAGGTGGATTTGGAAAGTCTCCGATTCCTCGTCGTGCCCGTCGTTGATGATGGGAATGCTGATCAGCTTCTGCGTCTCGCCGACCCCGAAGTCGAGGCGACCGACAGAGGTGGCGAAGTCGCAACGGGCGAAAGCTCCGCCGTTGTTGTTCGCATTGTTCGCGCAGGAGACTGTGAACGCGTCCGTGTCCACCGTGCGGTAGTTCACCGACACGCCGCCCACGCTCCCGCCCGTGAGCGTCACCGCCACCGTCACACGCCCCGCATTCTCGTCCACGGCATAACTCGTCGCGCCGAACTGCAAGGTCGGAGGTTGCGGCAACACCTCGGGCTGCGTGATCGTCAATGTCTGTCCGCCTATGACGACTGTGCCCGTGCGCGGCACGCCCGAACCGTTGGACAAGACATTGAGCGCCACCACGCCGTTCCCCGCTCCGCTCGCGCCGGAAGTAACGCTGATGAAGTTGCTGTTAGTAAATGCCGACCAATTGCAACCGCCCTGCGCCGTCACGTTCACAGTTAGCGTCTCACCCGCCGGCGGCGAAGTCCGGCTCGAAGGGCTAAGCGAATCTACACAGTTGGAATCGTCATCCTGTATGGTCATCAACGCCGTCGCGGGGCTGCCTAAGACCGCGCCGTTCGACGGATTTCTCAGGATGAGATTGACCGTCTCCGCTCCTTCAACGAGCGCGTCGTCTTTGATCGGTAAACTAAGTCCGCTCTTGGTTGTCTCGCCGTGCAGGAAGGTGACGACGTAGCCCGTTTCCTGATAGTCGCTGCCCGGGGTGGCCGTGCCGCTGCCGGTGATGAAGGAGACGGACACGGTCCCGCTGCTTCCCCCCACGCGGTTAATGTTGAAAGTGCCGAACGGTGCGCTTTCATTGACACTGTAGGACGGCGCGCTGAACTGCAACGTGCCCGCGTTGTCATCATTGATAATGGTGCAGGTGCCAAGCCCGTCGGCAATCGTCGCGCCCACAGGGTTGTAGAGACTAATGACTAAAGCCTCATCCGGTTCGACCTCAATGTCGCCGTTAACTCGCACAAAAAACTGCGTCGAAAGCTGGCCGTGGAGAATGGTCGCGCGGACCTCAAGCGGAATCCTGCGGTAGTCGTCGCTGTTCGCCGTCGAATGGAAAGGTGAGAAATCATAACGCACGGTAACGTCTTGCACTGTGGGCGCTGAGAGCGAGACGGTGAAGAACACTTCCTTCCACCCACCATCTCCTTCGACTACGCTGACATCATTGATCGAGACGGTCGGGCCGTCGTCGTCGAAGATGGTGAAGACCGCAGACGACGTGCCAATCGTGGCGTTCGTCGCGCCGCTCAACGTGAGTTTGAAGTTTTCGTCAACCTCGTCAATCGTGTCGCCGTTGATGGACACGTCGAGAATTTTGCTCAACTCGCCGGGGCTGAAGGTTAGCGAGCCGGAGGCGGCGACATAATCGCTGCCCGCGTTGGCCGTGCCGTCCAGCGTCGAATAGTTGACGGTGATCGTCTGAGTTGAAGCCTCGGACAACACCACTCGCGCGCGGACATTCGTTATCCCTGAATTCCCTTCATTCATGAAGGCGGGAGGGATGAAGGAGATCGCGAGTTGCGGCTCGTTGTTGACCTGCGGATCGTCGTCAATGATAGTGACCTGTGCCTGCGTGTCAATAACGTTCGCGTTGGGCGAGCCGCCGAGGTTGACGAAGAAAGTTTCGTCCGTTTCATCAATCGCATCGTCTATGATCGTTAGGTTGATGTCGTGCCCGACTCTGCCCGGAATGAAATTGACCGAGCCTGTGGCGTGTTGGTAATCGCTCGAAGCTGTGGCCGTGCCCGGAGCGGTCTGATATGGAAAGACGATGCTCTTCGCGCTCGGCGCGGACAGAGAGAGGTGAAGATTCACCCTCTGCGGATTGGCGGCCGCGTCGCCTTCGATGACGGAGAAATCTTCGATCCTGACGGTGGGCGGCGCGTCGTTATCGAGGATCGTGCCGATGCCGTGCGGGTCGCGTATGGCGGCGTTTATGGGCGACGCGAGGAGGACGGAAAACGCTTCATCGTATTCGTCGCTGCGGTCGCCGTAGACGGGCACGTTGATCGTTTGCGTCGTCGTGCCCGGCGCGAAGACGACCGTGCCCGAGGGTGGGAAGTAATCCGCGCCCGCCTCCGGCACGTATGATTTCATCTCTTCCGCAACGAAGACCGGGCGCGGCTCTACGCGGAAACTCACGCTCACCGCCTGCGCGGAGGCTTCGGACAGGGTGATGTTGAAGGTCGCGTTGCTCTGGCCTTCGTCGTCCTCCGTGATCGCCACGTCGTCTATCGAGAGGCATGGAAGGAGCGCGACCGAATCGTTCAGCAAGATCGCGACGCTGCGCGACACGGCAAGATCAGTTTTGCCGTCGCGGTTAAAATCACCGGACACGGACGCGCCCGGATGGCCCCAGACCCTCAATGGTAAAGACAGGTTGAACGCGCCCGCGCCATCGCCGAGCAGGAGAGACACGTTGCCACTGGAGTTGTTGCTGGTGACGGCGAGATCGATCAAGGTGTCGCCGTTGAAATCCGCTGCGATCAGGCTCAGCGCATTCGATCCGACCGCGTAGTCGGTCGCGTCGCCGAAGTTGCCCGCCCCGTCGCCGAGCCGTATGGAGACGTAATCAGCGGAGATGGAACTTGAATTGGAGATGAAGGCTACGTCAGTCTTGCCGTCGCGGTTGAAGTCTTGAGCAATAACCGCGCGCTGGTTGTTCGGCAGAGGGTGAACGAGCTGCGTGTTGAACTGTCCGGCGCCGTTGCCTAACAGAATGGTCAGAGATTGTCCGTAATAGCTGACGAAAACGAGATCGGGATTAGCATCCTGATTGAAGTCTGCGATGGAAAATTCTTCGAAGAAGCTGGCCGCCGGGCCATTGGAGACGGGGGAGATAGTGAAGTTGCCCGTGCCCGCGCCCAATAGCGTCACGAAACGGCCCGGAGCGTTGAGCCTGACGACAATATCCACCAGACCGTCACGGTTAATGTCCGCCGTGTCGAGGTCGGAGATAGTTCTCCCGTAAGCATTGAGCACGTTGTTGGACGGCGACGCGAATGTGCCGTCGCCGTTGCCCATCATCACGCTGACGCCGTCGGTAGTCTCACTACCATTGGCGACCGCCAGGTCGGCCTTACCGTCGTTGTTGAAATCAGCCGTGATGATTGTGCCGAGGAAGATGTCGCCCTGAAATTGAACTGCCGGGGCGTTCGACAAATGCCCCGCGCCGTCGCCCAGAAATATTAAGACCCGCGCAGCGACTAACTGGTCCGACACGAGTTCGCGCGAGTTAACCACAGCGAGATCGTCGTTCCCGTCGCGATTGAAATCGGCGCGAACGAGGTCGCCGGGCCTGTAGCCCGCTTTGAAATTGAGCGTGCCCGCAAATTCTCCTCCCGCCGTTCCGTAGAGCATCGTGACGCCGTCTATGCTGGTAACAGCGAGATCGGGTTTACCGTCGGCGTTGAAATCTGCGGAGACGATACTGTTCGGCACATAGCCGACGCTGTACAGTGTGGCCGTGCCGAGTTGACCCGCGCCGTCGCCGTGCAATATCGAGACATTCGCGCCGTCGCCATCCAGCGCCGCGATATCGCTCTTCCCGTCGCCGTTGAAATCGCCGACGGTGATCCCGCCGCTGCCATCGTCAGGGAATATTGACGGTGCAGAAAAATTGCCCGCGCCGTCGCCGTGCATGATCGAGATGCCTTCGTCGAAGTTTTTTGCGCCGACGAGATCAGCTTTCCCGTCGCCATTGAAATCGCCGGTCGCCTGCGCGCCGAAACCCGCGGGCAAGGGGTTGGCTGCATTGAACCCGCCTGACCCGTTTCCGGTGAACACGGCAGTTTGGTTATTCAGGTCCAGAGCCAGATCGAGTATGTTGTCGCCGTTAAACTTTCCGACGACGATCGTATAAGTTGGGCCAAGCGTGACGATGGGCGCGGCGTCGTTGAAACCGCCCGCACCGTTGCTCAACCAGATCATGACGCGGTTGCCGGCGTCCGCGCTTCCCAACGCGATGTCCGATAGTCCGTCGCCATTGAAGTCGCCGGCTGCCAGGACGTTTACGCGTTGACCAATGGCGTGATTGCTCGCAGCGCCAAACGTGCCCGCACCCGTGCCGAGCAGGACCGAGACGTTATCCGAGTTAAAACTCGCGGTGACGTTCGCTGTGACGAGGTCAACCTTGCCGTCGCCGTTAAAGTCTCCGGCGGCAAGTGTGTATGGTCCTCCACCGACCGGGTAATTCGTCGCGGCTGCGAACTTGTCCGTGCCGTCGCCGAGCAGGACCGAGACATTACTCGACAGGTTGTTGGCAACGGCCAGATCGCGTCGGCCGTCTCCGTTGAAGTCATCTGTGACGAGCGCGGAGGGATGAAGCCCGGTGTTCACGTGCCCGGCCCCCTTGAAACTCATGGTAGAACATTGCGCCGCCGCGTAGGTCGCGCCGGAGAGCGCTTCGAGCAGGCAGATGAAAACCAGTACGCGCGGCCACAAACATGCAATCAAAGGTTTCTTAGTTGAGCGTGGGGAGGGAGGATTTACGACGACCCCTGTGTTGCACAGGTGAGGAAAAGAAAGCATTGGAAGACCTCCAAACAACTGGCAGCCGCAAGTGAGGCGAGCGGTGTTGACAAGGTGCGTGCCATGCGGATACTGCGGAGAGCAGTAACCAAATAAAACCGTAGACCTACGGCGTAGGGTCGCATGGTTGGTTAATACTGTCAAACTATATTAACGAACCGCACGCCCGTAAATTCGTTTTTGAAATGCGACAGAACTTCGCCCCGTCAGGCCATCGCTGCCCCGTGCGAGCGTGCGCACAAAAGGCTAGACGGACGCTGAGGATTTTTATCCACGCTCTTTGCTCAGAATTTTCTCGCAGAGCCTCGCAATTAGTTGTATATTCGCGCCGGGCACACGTGTATTGTGCTGCCAGTGCTCCTCACGGCAGCATAAAACCAGCTGAAAATGTTTCACCCACTTAGAACAGCGGTATCAGAGTTTGCAGCAGGCTGAGCGTGATCTCGGTCAGGGTATCTTCTTCCGAGGCGCGAGCGTCTATATCCGTTTGAAGCACGCTCTCTGCTGACGGCGCCGGCGGAGTTAGCCCCGTCCAAATTATGCCGTCATCGGCCAGGGCGGACGTGGAGAAGACAAACGTCAAGACGAGTGTGGCGAGAGCATTTCGGTAGCTTTTCATCTCTTTTTTCCTTTTGAGGTAGTTAGTGAAACCAGTCGCTGTTGGTTTTGATTTGCGACCTATCTTGTTGGTAGGACGCGGCATCGGGCTGTCTGAAAAAAATTTAGCAAGCACAAAGAAAGCGAGTCCTCACATGACTTTAGCCCAAACATTGCTGGAACAGTTGGAAAACTATGCGTTGAGCCGCGACGAGCGTGCGCAGCTTCAATGCCAGATAGCGGCGGACTTCGAACACAGAGGCCAATACGATGCCGCGCGCGATGCGCTTGGCGAATTATGGCGCGGCACAGGCGAACGCCCTGCAATCGAAGGACTATCGGGTTTGACCGCCGCAGAAGTGCTTTTGCGCAGCGGGACATTATCAGGCTGGCTCGCCAGCGCCGCACAAGACCAGGCGGCGCAGGCGGCAGCCAAAGACCTTATCAGCGAAAGTATTACCCGATTCGAGGCTCTAAACGAATTGAGCAGAGCCGCCGCCGCGCAGAGTGATCTGGGCTATTGCTACTGGCGGGAAGGCGCGCATGACGAAGGGCGCGTGTACTACGCCGAGGCGCTAAAGAAACTCACGGAGAAGGACGACCCTGAGTTACGGGCGAAAATTCTAATCCGTAGTGTGTTAGTCGAGTCATGTAGTGGTCGCTACAATGACGCGCTTCGCCTCCTGACGAACTCTGCCAAGTTATTCGAGGAAAGCAACAATGATGCGCTGAAAGGCAAATTCCATAATGACCTCGGCGGCGTATTTACCTGCTTGAGTGTGGCAGAGCGCCGCTCTGATTACATAGACCGCGCCATCATCGAATATACCGCCGCCTCACACCATTTTGAGCGAGCCGGGCACATCAGCTATCGCGCGAGCGCCGAGAACAACTTAGGTTATCTACTCTACACCATCGGGCGTTACGAAGGGGCGCATGAACACTTAAACGCCGCACGCCGTCTATTCGCAGACGTGCAGAACAAAGGTCGCATCGCGCAGGTAGATGAAACGCGCGCCCGTGTCCTATTGGAGCAAGGCAACCTGCGCGAAGCCGAGAGCACGATCCGGGAGGCCGTGCTTGTGCTCTCGAAAGGCGGCGAGCAGGGCTTGTTGGCCGAAGCTCTCACCACGCAAGGCCGCATTCTATCCAAATTCGGCAACTTCAACGAATCGCTCAACACTTTGAGACGTGCCGCCGACCTCGCAGAAGAGGCCGGGGCTGTAGAAGAAGCCGGACGCGCCCTGCTCTCTTTGATTGAGGAACACGCCGAACGCATCACCGAAGACGAACTGCTGGAAGCATACGAGCGCGCTCACAACTTGCTCAAGGAGACGCAGGACGCCGAGACGACCAAACGCCTGCGCGCTTGTTCCAACAGCATCGTACTAGCCCGTCGTGCAGCTTTGTCGCAGCGACGAGTCCGCAGCGTCGCAGATTTTTGGGAGAATTTCAATCTCAACGAGCGCGTACGCACATACGAAGCCAGATACGTGCGGCAGGCTTTGATAGATGCGCAAGGCAGCGTCACGCGCGCCGCGCGTCTGCTCGGGTTGCATCATCACGCCACGCTCGCCGCCATGCTGGACGAAGGAGGCA
>WUUC01007161.1_pt1 | contig 16195 bp, 14 predicted proteins | sample 6278441 | NCBI WGS metagenome assembly WUUC01 (sample SAMN13675441, study PRJNA597444) | soil metagenome | isolation source: soil | place: USA: Washington | collected 2017-10
CAACCCAGGAACCATCGTGAAAGAAGAAGTCGCCTACATGGAAAAAGTCGTCGTGCGCGGAGTCGCCGTCGATAAGGACCAAGCCAAGGTCATCGTCAGCAATATCCTGGATAAACCCGGTTCAGCGGCGAAAGTTTTCCGCGCACTCGCCGATGCGAACATCATCGTCGACATGATCGTCCAGAATGTCGGCCGCAACGGCATCGCGAACCTCACCTTCACCGTTCCGCAGACCGACACGCATAAAGCCCAGAAAGCGCTCGAACCCGTCCTCGACGACGTTGGTGGCGGTCAGGTCGCGATCCACGAAGGCATCGCCAAACTCTCGGTGGTCGGCGTCGGCATGAAGACGCACTCCGGCGTCGCCGCGACGCTCTTCCAGGCGCTGGCCGATGCGAACGTGAACATTGAGCTCATCACGACTTCGGAAATCAAAATCTCCGTCGTGATCGACCAATCCCGCGCCGAAGAGGCCGCCCGCGTGGCCCACGCGGCGTTTCAGCTCGATCAGCTCTGAGCTCGTCCACAGCGCACTTAGCGGGGAGTAAATGCCGGACGGAGCGAACGCCCCGATCCGGCATTTTGCTGATGCCTTCCGACTGAGACCTCATAACGTCTTTCTTTCTCATGCGCTTCATTTCCACTCGCGGACAAACGCCAGCCCTCGGTTTCAGCGACGCCGTCGCCACCGGTCTTGCGCCAGACGGCGGGCTCTTCCTGCCTGAGACGCTCCCAAATTTCTCCGGCGACCTGAAGCGCTTCGAAAAACTGAGCTACCCCGAACTCTGCTTCGAATTCCTCAAAGTCTTTGCGACCGACATCCCACGGGACACATTGCGTTCGATCATCGCGAAATCGTACACGACTTTTTCGCACCCGGACATCGCTCCGCTGAAGCAGCTCAGCGAAAAGCTCCACGTCCTCGAACTCTTCCACGGCCCCACGCTCGCGTTCAAAGACTTCGCGCTCCAGCTCCTTGGCAATCTCTACGAATACCAATGCCGCACTCGCGGCGAGACGATCAACGTCCTCGGTGCCACATCCGGCGACACTGGCTCGGCTGCGATTCACGGACTCCTCGGCAAACCCGGGACCGCGATTTTTATCCTTTATCCCGACGGTCGCACCTCGCCGCTTCAGGAACGTCAGATGGCCTGCACCGGCGCGGCCAATGTCTTCGCCCTCGCGATCGACGGCACCTTCGACGACGCGCAGTCCGCGCTGAAAGACGTCTTCGGCGATCAAGAATTCCGCAAGCAGCACAGGCTCTCCGCGGTGAATTCCATCAACCTCGCCCGCGTGCTTGCGCAATGCGTGTACTACTTGAGCGCCTGGCTGCGGTTGCCCGCTTCGCAGCGCAATGAGGCAGAGTTTGTCGTTCCCACAGGCAATTTCGGAAACGTACTTGCGGGCTGGATGCTCCAAAAGATGGGCGTGCCGATTCGCGCCTTCCGCGTGGCCACGAATCAGAACGACATTCTCCACCGTCTCTTCACGACCGGCGAGTACGCCGTCACCGATGTTCGTGCGAGTCTCGCGCCTTCGATGGACATCCAAGTCGCATCGAACTTCGAGCGCTTCCTGTACTTCAGCGTCGGCCGCGACGGCGCGAAAGTCCGCGAGGTCATGCAGACCTTCAAGACCACCGGCCGCTATCCCTTCGCCAATTTCAACCGCGATATCTTCACCGCCTCCCGCTGCACCGACGCCGAGATCCCTGGCATCATCCGCGACGTTTATCGGAAGTACGGCTACATCGCCGATCCACACACCGCGTGCGGCTTCAAAGACGTCGGCACGGATCGCCCAAGCGTAATTCTCTCCACGGCGAGCCCGGCAAAATTTCCCGAGACGATCATTCAGGCCATCGGTGTGGAGCCGAAAGCTCCAAGCCTTGAGGCACTAAAAGCGAAGCCGCTGGTGAAGCACAAGATCGTTGCCGATCCAGCCGCGATCAAAGCCTTCATCCAGACGCACGCTGTGCATTAAGAGCGTTCCCGCGTTTGTGCTCTGAAAGGGTGCGAGCCCGCTTGACGAATCGCGGCGGTGGAGTTGTTTGCACGCGTCGTTATGATTACCCGCGAAAAATACCCGAGATACCATGTCTTGCGCATGGACCGCGTGGTCACACCGGATTTGCCCGGTGTCGCGAGCTGACGAGTTACTAGCGCGCCTTTACGCCGCAGCTGCTCGCCAGATAAACGGGCACCGGGAGATAACGTCACCTTCGAGACAACGCAGCGAGCGATTTGCCGCGCCTTGTCCTTAACCGCGTCGCACGCAGCCGCTCAACCGCTTCGTCGAGGCGATCGGCTCACGACCGCGATAAGGGCTCTGCCGTGTCCGGCGTTTGGTTACGCACCCACCCAAAGTCTCAACCCATTCACTCCATGACTGAAAAAATTCTCCACATTTCCGAAACCGACCGCTTCCGGATTCAACTGCTGCTCACTGGCCTGGCCGCCGATCCGCGCACGAATAAACTCACCGCGCGCCTACGCGACGAACTCGCCCGTTCTCAAACTGTCCCGCAGCGCTCAGCCGATGTCGCCGGTCTCGAAAGCATCGTCGACGTGTGCGACCTCGATTCTGGCGAGGTGGATCGCTTCACGCTCACGTTGCCCGAACAGGCGAACGCCGCGGAAGGGCGGCTCTCCATCCTCGCGCCGCTTGGCACCGCACTGCTCGGTTATTCCGAAGGCGACGAATTTTCGTGGGAGATGCCCGGCGGCATTCGCCGTCTGCGCATCGAACGCGTCAATCAACCGGCAGAAGCGACCGCTTCCGCTGTGTCCTAAAAACGAAACCCAAATCCAAACGCATTAAAAATATGATCATGAATACTGCCTCCAATCCTCCTAACGACACCACCTGGCGCATGTCCAAGAGCGTCCTCAACGCAGGTGAGCTCAACGGCTCGCTAACCTTGATCGGCCCTGACTGCGAACTTCCCGCCAGCGAATCGCCTCTGGAGCGTGTTATCTACGTCGCTCGAGGCACCGTCACGGCATCGTTCTCGGCGGCTAACTACATCCTCAACGTGGACGAAACGCTCGTCGTCCCGCCTTCACGCGCATTGGGCATCCGGAATAGCGGAGAAACTCCCGCTAAGGTTCTCATCATCTCGCTTCCGGCTCCCCGCCGCCTCGTGCCGGCTTTGGTTACTCTGAACTAACAGAACGCAAAAAATTAACTCGGATGGCTGGCGCGGTGTTTCACCGCGCCAGCCATCGCGTAGGGCTCACCTCGCCTGCGGCCTTCCGCGATTTGAAGCGGTTAATGGTCTCCAGCGAGCTGGGGCCCTACCTGGCGTTCAAAAGAACAGTTCGAAAACAATGACCGACACTAGCGGGGTGTGCGCATCGCGTTTTCAAGAGAGGCTTTGTCAGCGAGACGGTTCATCTTTTCTGTGCTGCACGTAGAGCGCAGTCGCTTGCGATCGGCGGTTCACGTCGAGCTTGTCGAAAATGTTCGCGAGATAGTTCTTCACCGTCTTCTCGCTGAGGTTCATGTCGGTGCCGACCTCCTTGTTGGTTTTTCCATCGGCGATCAGCGCGAGCACGCGCTTCTCTTGCGGTGAAAGCGAGGCGAGCACGTCGTTGGCGGGACCGCCGCTTTTCACGAGCTTCATCACTCGCGCGGTTACCGCGGGATCGAGGATCGACTTGCCTGCGGCGACATCGACCACGGCCTGCACGAGTCCTCGGCTGTTGATTTCTTTGAGCAGATAACCATGTCCGCCCGAGCGGATCGCTTCATCGACGAGATGATCGTCCACGACCGAGGTGAGAAAAAGCACCTTAGTGTCGGGCAGCTTCTGGAGAATTTTGCGGCACGCATCGAAACCCATGCCATCCGGCAGACGGATATCCATGAGCACCACGTCGGGATGAAACTTCACGGCGGCATCCACGCCCGACGCGACGGAGCCCGCTTCGCCGACAATTTGGATACTGCGCTCGGCGCTGAGCAACGCACGCAAGCCCATGCGGACCAGTTCGCTGTCGTCGACGAGCAGCAGTTTGAGCGAAGTGGCGCGGGAGGCACTCATGCGGAAGGGGTAGGGTGGGGAGTCATCGTCACGATGAGTCGGGTGCCAGCACTCGGCGAACTGGAAAACTGCAATTTCGCGCCCACCCGTTCGGCGCGCGCGCGCATGTTGATCATACCGTGTCCGCTGCCGCTGGCGGTTTCGGGAGAGAAGCCACGGCCATTGTCTTGAATAAGCAGGCACAGTTCTCCGCTACTTTGATGCAGCCGCACAGTGATCTGTGTCGCGCCGCCATGGCGCAAGCCGTTGCTCACGGCTTCGCGCGCGATCTGGAGCAGATGCATCGACTGCTCGTCGTTGAGCAAACTCGCCGCAGCTTCATCCACGCGCAGATCGTAGGTCGCCGCGCGGCCCGCATCGAGACTTTGCGTGAGCGAGCGTAGCGACTCGGCGAAGCTCTGGTGACGCATACTATCCGGTGAGAGGCCGGCGATGTAACTGCGCACTTCGCGGATGGTGGTGTTGATCGTGTTCACGCCTGCTTCGAGCTGGCGGCAGGACTCGGTGGGGTCGCGGTCGATGAGATTCTTCGCGGCCTCGACCGTGAGTCCCACCGCGTAGAGCGATTGAATGATGCCATCGTGCAAGTCGTGCCCGAGACGGATTTTTTCTTCGAGCGCGCGATTGAGCAGTGTTTGCTGAAAGTGCGCGTCTTCCTCGGCGCGTTGTCGCTCGATGCGTTCGCGCTCCAGTTCGGAGCTTTGACGGGCGGAAACCTTGGCGAGCTGAGTGAGGCTATTAATCTCCTGTGATGACGACGCGAAGGTGGAAGCTTGGTCGATCTGCGCGAGCGAACGGGAGCGCAGTGAAAAGATCACCGCGACGATGAGCACGAGCAGCAGTCCGAGCGCGAGGAAGAGCAGCAACACGGCGGTTTCGCGATAGAGCGCGACCAAGTGCACCACGGCGGGTGGCGTGAATTTCACGTGCACGGTTTGCGCGCCGCGCTCCCTCTCCGCTGGAAAAGCGCGGCTGAATTCCCAGCGACCGGCCTTTTTGCTATCGAAGCCGCGGGTACTCGCAGTTGCCGCGCTGGCGTTTGAGGATGGGCTCTTGTCACCGGTTTCCGGTGACACAGCGATGGTCGCGCCGAGGATTGCGCCGAGGGATTTTTGTGTCTGCTCGGTCCAGGGCGGTGCGCCGATTTTCCCGAGCGCTAGCAATTGGCCGAATTGCGCTTCTTTCGCCGCGACCATCTCGCGTTGAATGCGCTCCGTGTGGCCCCGGAGCCAGTGCTGAGTGACGGCCAGCGCCGCGAGAAACGACAACAGCAGGACGAGGGCGAGGCCGGCCAAACGAGCGATGCGGTTCATGTGTGAGAGGCGCGCGGAAGGGCAAACGCAACCGGTAGCGTGCGCGGATTTACGCCGTGAGGGGCGGCCGCCGCAAGCATCGCGCTCGCGCGGACAGCGGTTTTGATAACATTTCGACTTTTGCCACCGCGCCACTTTGTTAAGCCGTTCCGTCCATGAAAAACTTCTACATCACGACCGCGATCGACTACGTGAACGGTTCGCCACATCTCGGGCATGCCTACGAAAAAGTGCTGACGGACGTCATTGCCCGTTTCCGGCGGATGATGGGCGACAACGTCTTTTTTCTCACCGGTGTCGATGAGCATGGCCAGAAGGTGCAGCAAAGCGCCAAGGCCAAAGGCGTGCCGCCGCAGCAATTCTGTGACGAGGTTTCGCAGGAGTTCCGGGCGATGTGCGCGACGCTCGATATTTCGAATACAGACTTCATCCGTACCACCGAGGAGCGTCATAAGAGGGTTGTCCGGCAGCTGCTCCAGCAACTCTTCGACAAGGGCGAAATCTACAAAGCCGAGTACAAGGGGTTTTATTCCACGCGCCAGGAGCAATTCCTCCAGGACAAGGATCGCCATCCCGACGGCTCATGGCCGGAGATCTTTGGCGAAGTCACCGAGATCACCGAGAGCAACTACTTCTTCAAACTGCGCCAATACCAAAGCTGGCTCATCGAGCATCTGAAGAAAAACGAGAACTTCGTTTTCCCGCGTTATCGTCAAAAGCAGGTCTTGGAGTTTCTTTCCGAGCCGCTGAACGACCTCTGTATCTCCCGTCCACGCGATCGTCTGGAATGGGGGATCACGCTGCCGTTCGACGAGGACTTCGTGACCTATGTATGGTTCGACGCGCTTGTGAATTATTATACGGCGGTGATCGACAAGCCCGAGTTCTGGCCCGCGGATTTTCACGTGATCGGAAAAGACATCCTCGTGCCGCCGCACGCCGTGTACTGGCCGATCATGCTCAAGGCCTGCGGCATCGAGCCGCCGAAATCGTTGCTCGCGCACGGCTGGTGGTCGATCAACGGCGCCAAGATGTCGAAGAGCACGGGCAACTTCGTCGAGCCAATGGCCTTCGCCGATCAGTACGGAGTCGATGCGCTGCGCTACTTCATGATCCGCGAAATGAGTGTCGGTCAGGACAGCGATTTTTCGCAGCAGCAGTTTCTTGCGCGCTACAATTCCGAACTCGCCAACAACCTCGGTAACCTCGTGAACCGCACGCTAAATATGACCAACCGCTTCGGCGGGGGCGTGATTCCCGCGGGCGAAACGGCCGACGAGGTCGAGCTCGAGCTGCAACGTCTTTGGGACAAAACCCGCGACGAAGTTCTCGGGCTCTACGAAGGATTCCAATTCCACATCGCGCTCGAGCGGACGTTCGCGTTCGTTACCGCGACGAACGCGTACATCGAAAAACGCGCACCGTGGAAACTCGGCAAATCGGCCGAGGCGAAAGATCAGGCGTTGCTGCGCACCACGCTGGCGACGATCGCCGAAGCGCTTCGCCTCGCGAACGCGCTGTTACCCGCCGTGATGCCTTCGACCGCGAAGAAGATCAACGGCGTGCTCGGCTACGAACCCGGCGCGATCTGGCGCGACGAGCTCAATTGGAGCGCGCGCCTCACCGGCAAGAAGGTCGCCGAGACGGCGATCTTGTTTCCGCGTCCGGAGAAGCCTGCGGCGGAGAAGAAGTGATCTTCAATCCGTTTTACAGAAGGTAACGAAGAGGTTCTGGTTTTATCACGGTTCATACGTGCTTTCGCAATGGAAGTTCGGCGTCAGAATCTCCAAGCGACTCTTCGTGACCTTCGTTCTCTTCTGTAAAATGGATCGTTCCGATTCATTAGTACGCGACCAATGACCATCCTGCCGCTCAATCCTGCTGAGAACTCCTCCCCCGAGGCGTTGTTCGCGTTTCTCGCGCAATGTCAGCTGGCAGCGAAACGTGTAGGACGTGGCCAGCTCGTGAGCATTTCGCTGGAGATCGACGCACTCGATCCGCTGGCGGTGCTGGAATCGATTTTCGAGCCCGGCGAGCGACACTTTTATGTCGAGCGTCCGGCAGAGGGTTTCGCGGTTGCCGGCGCTGAAGCGGTGCTGGCGTTCTCGGCGAGCGGTCCGGAGCGCTTTGCGGAGTGCCAGCGATTCATTGACGAGACGCTCGCGAACACCCTCGCGGTCGGCACGCAGAGCGCGGCGTTTTCAGGACCGCATTTTTTCACGACGTTTTCTTTCTTCGATGACGTGGAGCTGGGCGAAACATTCGAGGCCGCCAGTGTCTTCGTACCGCGCTGGCAGGTGGCGCTCGCGAATGGCCGCACGACCGCGGTTGCCAATCTGCTCGTCGAAGCGGATTCGCCGCTCGAAGCGCTCGCCGAACGTGTGTGGCGGGCGCGCAAAAAATTCGGCGCCTTCGATTACTCGGCTCCCGATTTCCAAGAAGTGCCTCAGGCGACTCCAACGACGATTTGCGAAGTCGGCGGCGAGGGCGCCTATGCGGAATCGGTTCGGCGCGCCGTTGAACGAATCGAAGCAAACGAGTTCGAGAAAATTGTACTCGCCCGCGCGAAAGACATCACCGCGAGTCAGCCGCTGCATCCGTTGCGTGTGTTGAACGGACTGCGCCAGCGTTTCACCGATTGTTACGCGTTCTCCGTCGCGAACGGATGCGGCCAGAGTTTCATAGGCGCGAGTCCGGAACGTTTGCTTCGCGTGAGCGGCGGGCAACTGCTCACCGAAGCGCTTGCAGGCTCGATTCGGCGCGGTGCAACCGCGAGCGAAGACGCCGCGCTTGGAACCACGCTTCTTCGTAGCGAGAAGGACCGTCGTGAACATGAGTTCGTGCTGCAATCGATCACGCGCAGGTTGGAGCCGCTCGGGATCGAATTGGAATTCTCCGCTTCGCCTTCGCTGCGTCGTCTGGCCAACGTGCAACACCTGCACACCGTGGTCCGCGCCGCGTTACCTGAGAATGTGCGCCTGCTCGACGCATTGGCGCGACTGCATCCGACTCCGGCGGTTGGAGGAAAGCCGCGTGCCGCCGCCGTCCCGCGTATTCGAGAGTTGGAGGCATTTCCGCGCGGTCTTTACGCAGGTGCGCTTGGCTGGATCGATGCGGGTGGCAACGGCGAGTTTTTTGTCGGCCTGCGCTCCGCGTTGATCGATGGTGCGCGGGCACGGCTCTATGCGGGCGCCGGAATTGTTGCCGGGTCGTGGCCGGAAAAAGAATTCACAGAAACCGAACTTAAGTTCCGCGCCATGCAGGACGCGCTGCTGGGTTGAGGTTTACTGTCCCAGGCGAGGCAGGCGCTCCGCGCATGCTGGGCGATGTCACACAACGAGAGGCATTTTAACGTGGTCGATTGAACGACGCGTGCGGGCCACACGCTCGACACCGCAGCCCGGGAAGTTGACAGCGCATCCGGTCTGCGGGTGAGTACTTCCGCCGCCTCACTCCCATGAAATCACACCTTGCCTCATTTGTTTTCGCCGCCGCGTTTTGCGTCGCGAGCTCGCTCACCGTCGACGCCGCCGACCTGACCATCGCGCAAATTAAAACCAACTCGGAAAATTGGCCGACGCAGATCAAAGTCGGTGAGCCGCTCGACTTTGGCGCCGTGAAAATCCCAGCCGGAACGCTCGTGGAATTTCAAGGTTTCGAAAACAATAACGCGCGCTTTCAGCACAAAGGAAAATACTACCTCATCGAGCCGGAGGCCACGGATGTCCTCGCACGCACCAACCGTATCGCCAGCGGGCAGGCCGCGAAGGAAGGCTGGCGCGGACGATTCGCCGATTATCTCGCACGCCGCGGACAAATCGTGACAGCGACCGGATTTGCAGCTGTGTCGGCAGATACGTTTAAGGATGATTCTCTTATCGTGGTTTACTACGGATCGGCCGCGTGCGGTTACTGCGGCAGTGCGCTTCCATTCATGAAGCTGAATTTGGAGCAGTTGGAACGCCGCTATGCCGGGCGCATCTTGCGTGTGTACAGTACGGGTGAAGGCGACAGTCCCGCCGCGAAGGCCTACGCGCGCAATCTTGGGCCAGGTTGGATCATCGCGCCGCTCGGCGACCAGTATCTGTGGGCGGGGCTTTCGGAAAAAATTCCCGCCGCGCGCAACTCCGTGAGTTATCCCGCCCTCGCGCTTGTGACGCCGAAGGGAAATTTCATCGCTGCGGGTATGCGCGAGCAGAACAGTTTGGAGTCGGCGGCCAATGTCCTGCGCAAACTGGACGACCTCCTCGCTGCGCCCACGAAGACAGCCGCGCTCAACGCGCACTGAGGTCGGAATCCGCCCGGCAGTGTGACGATGCGCGTGAACAGGTCCGTCTCGGATCGGGGTGCCACTGCCGCCACGTGAAAATCGACGAAGCTGTGCCATCCTTAGCGATGGTTCCCCTCTCGGTTCTCGACCTTTCGCCCATTCCGCGTGGCGGCAGCGCGGGGCAAGCGCTACGCAACTCGCTCGACCTCGCGCGGCACGCGGAGCGGCTTGGCTACAAACGTTACTGGCTGGCCGAGCATCACAGCATGCCGGGTATTGCGAGCGCGGCGACAGCGGTGACGATCGGGTACGTCGCGGGAGGAACGTCAACGATTCGCGTCGGCTCTGGCGGCATCATGCTGCCCAACCACGCGCCGCTCGTGATCGCCGAACAGTTCGGGACCCTCGATGCGTTGTTTCCAGGGCGAATCGATCTCGGCCTGGGTCGCGCGCCGGGCACCGACCAGCGGACCGCGCGCGCTCTCCGACGTGAACGAGCGAATACGGCGGCCGACACTTTCCCGCAAGACGTGCTGGAGCTTCAGGGATATTTTCAACCCGCGATGTCCGATCAGGCTGTGCGCGCCATACCGGGAGAGGGGCGAAAAGTTCCGATCTGGTTGCTCGGATCGAGTCTGTTTAGCGCGCAACTCGCGGCGGAGCTCGGCTTGCCCTATGCGTTCGCCGGACACTTTGCCCCCGATTTGATGTTGGAGGCGCTCGCGATTTATCGGCGCGCGTTCAAACCTTCGGAACAGCTCTCGCAATCCTACGCGATGGCGGGCGTTGGCGTCGTCGCTGCGGAGTCGGACGGCGTTGCGGTGAAATTGTTCTCTTCGATCCAGCAACAATTCATCGCGTTGCACCGGGGCGTACCTGGGCAGCTGCCTCCGCCCGTGGAGGATCTGGCGGCGATTGCTTCGTCGCAGGAAATTGCGGCGGTGGAGCGCACCTTGCGAGAGGCCATCGTCGGGTCGCGCCAGACGGTGAAACGCCGGTTGGCGAGTTTCATCGAACGCACCGGGGTGGACGAAGTCATGGCGACGGCGCACATTTTCGACCACGAGGCACGCGTGCATACGTACGAAATTCTTGCGGAGGTCAGAGACGAACTGATCGCGAAAAACGCGAAACGACCGGTGCTGCGCTCACCCGCAGCATCTGAGCACAACACGACGGCGGGAGACTCGCCCCGCCTGAGTCCCGGAGACAACGGAGACTGACGTTGAACGCCTAGTTACGACTCTTCCACGCGGCTGGCCCGACCCTCGACGGTTTCACCCTTGTCGACGACAACACCGGCACGATCGAGGGCGGCGCGAAGAGGCGCGGCGTATTTAAGGGCGAGCTCGTCGAGTTTTATTTCGATCTCGATAAAGGGGCTCTCGAGGGCGAACTCGATGGCGTCCGCGAGCTGAAGCACATCCTCATCGCAGAAGTGCTCTTCCACCACGGATTGATTTCCGTCGAGCGCAGTTAATGAGGCGGGGCGGATTTCGTCCGTCACGCGGGTGGGCCGCAGCAACACTCGGACGGCGAGTCGCGCATGGCCCGCACGTTCGGCGAGGCGCCGGATCGTGAAATAACTAAAGGCCATATTGGCGAGATAGGCTTGGCGAAGGAGGGCTTTGCGAGAGGAGAGAAGCTCCGAAAAGTTCATAAGCATGAAGTTCCTGACTTCGGTGCCCGTGCACCTGGGTTGATGTGCTGAGTTATCCCAATCGTGCGCCGCAATGTCCTGCGCACAGTTCTGCGCGAACTACGGACGGCGGCGCTATGCTGATTCTCGATCAACTGTCTGCGAGGGCTGTCTCGGACACTGTCATCACCAATAACGGTCCAATCGATGCGATCTTAAGTCCGGCCGAGAATCTTACGCGCTGACCAACGAACAAGCTGTCGTTATCTCAAACGTCTGAAGAACCGATCACCGGGAAGTCCCCGGACCACTAAGCCAGACCGGACGGCGCTTACTTGGTAACGGAAAAGCTGAGACGCAAGTCTCGATCGTGAAAATTTTCGCGCGCGCGGAAACGCTTGGAGATCTGCGTGGCGCGACATTCGAGTTTGCACCACACCGGCGAATGCTGCGAACAAAGTGAGGACGATGAAACGCACCGCCTTTTTTTATTTCCTCATTCTGCTACTGGCGGGCTTGGGCGTCATCCTCTTGTTGCGTGCTGGCGCGGCTTTGCCGGCTCCGACGGCACTCACGGGTCCGGGTGTTCATCTGGCCTGCGTAAGCCACTTGGCGTCCGTGCCAGATGATTCTGCAATAGGCTCAATGCTGGCATCGCTTCGGATGAATTTCGACGCGCCCCTCAGTCATCTTTTTTTGCAGTTGTTGGTGATCATCGCCGCTTCCCGGGCGGTCGGCAGCTTGTTCGTCAAAATGGGACAGCCGTCTGTTGTCGGAGAGATGGCGGCGGGCATCCTTCTCGGGCCGTCGTTATTTGGGATGCTTGCACCGGACACTTTTGAATTCGTGTTCCCGGCGACATCGCTCGGGACGATCAAATTATTAAGCCAGATTGGAGTGTGTTTGTTCATGTTCACGGTCGGCATGGAGCTGAATATCGCCCACGTGCAAAACAGGGCGCATGCCGCAGTGGTGGTCAGCCACGCGAGCATCGTGGCGCCTTATTTTTTAGGCGTAGTACTCGCTTACTTTCTCTTCACTTCGCTCGCGGCGAGCGGCACGACCTTCACCGCTTTTGCGTTATTCATGGGGATTTCCATGAGCATCACGGCGTTTCCGGTCCTAGCGCGGATCTTGCAGGAACGCGGACTTTCACAGACGTCTTTGGGCAGTGCCGCGATCACCTGTGCAGCGGTAGATGATGTCACCGCGTGGAGCCTGCTCGCTTTCGTGGTGGCGATTGCGCGGGCGACCAGCGTCGAAGCGTCCGCGCTCAATCTCATGCTCGTGATCATTTTTATTGGTGTGATGATCTGGGCGATCCGTCCGGCGCTGCCGCACTTTATCGGGCGGGCGCGATTGGAGAAAGAAGCGCCTTCCAGAGGCGTGCTCGCTGGGGTCATTTGTATCGTGGTCGCCGCGTCGTTTTGCACCGAGGTCATAGGCATTCATGCGCTTTTCGGCGCGTTCCTTGCGGGAGCGATCATGCCCGAGGCCGGTGGGTTTCGTCATAAACTGGCTGTTCGCGTGGAGAACTTCAGCTCGGTTTTGCTGCTGCCTTTATTCTTCGTTTTCACCGGTCTGCGCACGCAAATCGCGCTTCTGAACGATGTGCACGGCTGGCTGCTGTGCTTGCTGATCATCGCAGTGGCGACGCTCGGAAAGTTGGGCGGGACTGCGGTCTCCGCGCGTTTCACGGGAATGAGCTGGCGCGAATCGCTGCAACTCGGCGCGCTCATGAATACGCGTGGCCTCATGGAGCTCATCGCGCTCAATATCGGCTACGATCTGGGGATTCTTTCACCGCGCATTTTCGCGATGCTCGTGGTCATGGCGCTCGCGACAACGATGTTGACCGGTCCGCTACTCACGCTGTTCGGCGAGAGGAAAAAGCCCAAAGGCGGGGCAGTCATTCTAGCCGATGCCTGAGTGGCGATGTCTCCCTTAGCGCGCGGGATCCGCCACGGAATGCACATGACGAGCTAGCGGTGTCGACCGTTGCGGATGTCGTGCGGGATCCCCCCCACTTCGATGACTAAGTTTTGCCGTCTGGCGGCGACGTTCGCAGACGGGGTTTGACGTGACCGGAACGGACTCCAAAAATTCCGGCCATCTTGGCAATTTTATCGTCTGCGACGAATCAGGTTCGTCGTACCTCTCACGCCGTTTTCTTTTGCGACCGCGTATGGTTAGAGTCCGGTGCTAACTGGCGATGAATCTCCCGCTTCCTTTTTTCTATCGTGCGTTTTCATGAGTGACCCTGTTCGCCAACTTCTCTCCGGTCGTTGCATCGTGGTGACCGGTTCCACCCGCGGGATCGGTCGCGGTATTGCCGAGCGCTTGGTGGCCTCAGGTGCGCGCGTTGGCGTCCATGGTCGAAATGCCGAAGCGGTCGCGCAAGTGGTGAGCGAGCTCGGCGCGGAGCATGCGATCGGGTTGCCCGCGGATTTCACCGATCCAGCGGCCGCGAAGACCTTGGTGGAAACCTTCGTCGCGCAGACAGGCCGGATCGACGGGCTCGTCAATAACGCTGGCGGCGGCAAGGCCGTGGCGTTTCGAGGGCTCACGCTCGAGAACTGGCGCGAAACGTTTCGCGTCAATATCGAGTCCGCGATGCTCGCCGCGCAATCGGCGTATGTCGCGATGCGAAAGCAGAAATCCGGCGCGATCGTGAACATCACCTCGATCTCCGCACACGGTCCTGGCGGCTGGATGGGCGCTGACTACGCGGCTTCGAAAGCCGCGCTCGTGAGCATGACCAAGAGCCTGGCGCTCGAAGCGGCGCGCTTCGGTATTCGTTGCAATGCGGTGTCTCCCGGTTTCGTCGAGACGGATATGACGGCCGCGATCACCGACGAAACGCGTCAAGGACTGCGCATTCCGCTGGGCCGGCTCGCGCGTGCGGATGAGGTCGCCTCGGTGGTTGCGTTTCTTCTTTCAGACGAAGCGTCGTACCTCACGGGCCAGGTTCTCCATGTGGACGGCGGGCTTTGGATGAACGACTGAGCGAGCGACGACAATTTCATGAGCAACCGACGACGTGTGGTGGTGACCGGTTTCGGTCTGGTGACGGCAATCGGCAACGATGAGAAAACCGTCTGGGAAAACATGCTCGCGGGCCGCACCGGTGTACGAAAGGTGCAGCATCACGATCTGTCGGCGAATCACGTGCACAATGGCGGCGAGGTGGATGCGCTCGCGCTTGAAGCGAGCTTGCCGCCGGGCATGCGCCGAGCGGATCGCTGTTTGAAATTTGCCTTCGAAGCATCACGTCAGGCATTGAGCGCGGCAGGTCGTCTGGCCTGGCCGCCCCAGGAGACGCAGGACATCGGCTCGATCTGGGGCTGCGGCGCGGGTCAGACGCAGGTGCTTCAAGACGCGCACAAATGTTTCTTCGAAAAAGGTCCCAAGGGGATGCGGCCAAGCACGATTCCTAACGGTATGGCCAACTCGCTCGCGGCAAATATCTCGATCAGTTTTCAGCTAGGGGGGACGAATTACGTCATCGCCTCCGCCTGCACATCGGCGTCGAACGCGATCGGCGTCGCGTTTCGGATGATCGGCGAAGGCCACGCGGATGCCGTGCTCTGCGGCGGTGCTGACACGCCGTTCAACGGCTTTCATTACGCATGCTGGAATAACCTCGGCGTGCTCTCGAAAATCCCCGAGCCGGAACGGGCTCTCCGGCCGTTCGCTGCGGATCGCGATGGCACGCTGCTCGGAGAAGGTGCCGGTGCGCTACTGCTGGAATCGCTGGAGGGCGCGCGGAAACGCGGTGCGCGCATTCGCGGGGAAGTCGTCGGTTACGGCGAGTCCTCTGACGCCACGCACATCACGGGCCCGTCGGTGGCAGGACAGGCAAAAGCGATCCGTGCCGCGCTCGCGAGCGCCAGACTGGAGCCATCCGCTATCGGGTATATCAATACACATGGGACCGGCACCGACGCCAACGACGCGACCGAGAGCCAGGCGATCCGCGAAGCGATGGGGACTGCGGCGGATGCGATTCCGGTTGGCGCGACGAAATCTTTTTTTGGCCACACGCTTGGAGCATCGGGTGCGATTGAAGGCATCGGGGCCCTCCTTGCGCTTGAGCGCCAACTCGTGCCGCCCAATTTGAATCTAGAAAATCCCGATCCCACCTGCCGACTGAATCTCGTGGGAGCGCAGCCGGTGTCGCTAAGCTCGGAGTACGCGATGAAAAATAGCTTCGGTTTCGGTGGAGGAAATGCTGTGCTCATCCTGCGTCGCTTCTTTGAATAATCACCGTCGCCGTTCCCAAAATCATGAGTGCTGAAACAACCCAAGACCGCCTCGTCCGCGTATTGAACGACTCGATGCCGCACGAACTCGATGCGAGCACGGTCACGCCAACAACCGCCCTCAACTCCTTCGGCGTCGATTCACTGGTGTTGATCGATCTGATTTTCGACTTGGAGCAGGAATTTGGCGTCAAACTCGCCGCCGAGGATCTCATGAACATGAGGACGGTCGGCGATCTCACGGCGTTTATCGATCAGCGCGCCAAATGAGCGAACCGGTCCCAGTGACTGGTTCCGCCGCTGCGCCGAGCTCTCCAGTGACAGAAGGCGGGAGCCTCGGCGCTTCAGACGCGAAACGCGTGCGCAAACCCCCCGGGTTGCTGAAACGCGTGTTGATCCGCCAAGTGGCGCCGGTATTGGCGTTCACGTTAATCACGTTGTTGCGAGCGAGCTGGCGGGTGCGTGAGACGGGGCGGGAAAATTTTGACCAGGCGGTCGCTTCGGGGCGCGGGACGGTGGTGGCGTTTCTGCACGGACGGGCGTTCATGTTGCTCAACACGATTCGCGGACGCAAGCGGGGGCGCTGGCTCTCGATGTGTTCGAAGAGCCTCGATGGCGACGGCATGACGAAGCTGGAGCAGTGGCTCGGTTTTCGGGTGA
>WUUC01171066.1_pt1 | contig 16185 bp, 17 predicted proteins | sample 6278441 | NCBI WGS metagenome assembly WUUC01 (sample SAMN13675441, study PRJNA597444) | soil metagenome | isolation source: soil | place: USA: Washington | collected 2017-10
AGAGGCGCTGAAGACTTCATACTGAATAGAGCGCGCTCTATTCAGTATGAAGTCTTCAGCGCCTCTCTGGGGCTTCGGAACTTTTTCAAAGCGCTCTTAGCCGCACTCTGGATGATGACAGGTGCAGCCTATCTCCATCATGTGAACCTTGTGCGCGTCTTCGCACTCCTCGCTGCAATACTTGCTGTCCTTCGCCACAGGACATCCGCAGGTGTCACGAGCGCACTTGTTTGCATCCTTATTATCAGCCATCTGTCGTACACCTCCTCATGTCTTCAACTTGTCTCCGGTCGGGCCACATCAAGTTTCGACCCGACGCGCCGCTCAGGTCAAGGGGAGAAGAGCAAGGATGAGGGATGAAGAAAGAACTACTGTCTTTACTTCATCCCTCATCCTTCATCCTTCATCCTTGCTCTTCACGGTGCTGGCTGGACGACGATACGGACGCGCTCTTTGCCGACCTGAATTTCGAGCGGGTTGCCGAGTTGAATTGGGATGGTCTTGCCGTTGACGTTGATTTCGAGCGGCGGCGTGGATGACGGGGCCGCTGCCGTCACGCTGGCATCGGAGGCTTGGGCGGGCGTCGCGCCTGTACTTGTCGTCAAGCTCGTCTCGGCAGGGGCCGTCGCTCCTGCGGGCGGCTTCGCCACGTCGCCCGTGCGCGTGAGCAGCGTCGTCGCCACGATGCGCCACGTCGAGGGCGCGCAGGTCAGGCGCAGCCCCGGCGTGTCCACTTCCACCTGCTCGTTCGGCGCGAAGGCTTCGAGCTTCCAGAGCCCCTCGCCACAGCGCACGCCCTCCGAATCATAGAAGGTCGCCCAGCCGGTGACATAGGTCAGGAATGACTGGCTGCGGTTCTCCAAGACGACCCGCGTGTTGCGCACAGGCGCTTCGGGCGTGCCGGAGATTGCCTGCGTGCGCAGACGCCCGTACAGAGCCTCCTTGCCGGTAACGTCCAGCGCGACGGCTACCTGCGCGAGCGGAACGCGCGTCTCGCTCTGGCGCACGTCTCCCGCCGTCGTTGTCGTCGTCGCCGCATCTTGCGCGCTCGCCTGCGTCACGCCGAGCGCGACGAAGACCGACAGGCACGTCATCATGATTGCTGCTTTCACTTTGCCTCTCCTTCTCGATTTAAGACCGGCATGAAGGCCGCGCCGCGCGGCATGACGTAACCGCCCTCGCCCTCGCCCGCTTGCGCGAGGGCTTCTTCGACGGTGCGCGAAGGTTGCAGGCGCATCCGTCGCACCTGCTCCGGAGGGAGTTCGGAGACGAGGTGGACACGGAAGCGCTCGGCCTTCGTGAGCAGAGACCAAGCGGTCTGCCCATTCACTTCGTAAGCCTCGCGCAGACGCCCTTCGAGCGTGCGGGAATCCCCGGCGTCGAACCATTTGAGGAAGTCGGCCCTGCCTAAACCGTCCGCGCACTCCGCGACGAGGATAATCGTCCCTCCCTCCGCGCAGGCGTAGGAAGCCATGTCGAGCGCCTTGTGCGCCTGTATGAGATTGAGGTCGTGCGGAGCGCCGCCCGCAGAGACGACGACCAGCGGGCGCTTCTCCGCGATGTGGACGGCGTGGGCGTCTGCGTACTCGGCACAGGCGAGGCGGTGAGCCGTGCGCCAGTCGCCCGCGTAGACGCGCACGGCCTGACCCTTCTCATCGACCACAGTGTTGATGAGAAAGGACGGCGCGACCTCCGCAGCGATGCGCTCGCACTCTTCGTGCACGGCGTTGCCGTCGAGGCGGCCCGTGCCGACGCCCGCGCGTCGCCCGCCACGCTCGAAGTCGAGCGCATGAAGGTGCGTCGCTTCAATCGTCCGCGCCGAGGCCAGTCCGGGGCAAATGCTCTTGCGCCCGCCCGTGAACCCCGCGAAGTAATGGAAGCCCACCGCGCCCGTCAGGATGACGTGCGAATGGTCTAGGAGCGCGCGGTTCAGCTCGATGGGCGTGCCGCGCTCTGTCTCTCCGAGGCTCGCGTGCTTCGTCGCGTCGAACGCATCGTGGTCGAGCGTCTTCACGCGCTGCGTGATGAAGGGCGTGAGCAGCTCGCTCTTCTCTTCGCGCGTCACGGCTCGGTGGATGCCGGTGGCGAAGATGACGCGCAGGTCGTAGGGCGCGACGCCGAGCTGAATGAGGCGGCGGACGAGGAGGTTCGTGACCTGCGCGCTCGCCGTCGCGCGCGTCGCGTCCGAGACGACGACGAGCACGCTCTCGCCCGGACTGATGATGTCTTCGAGCGGCTGCGAGTCTAAGGGGTTGTCAATCGCCGCGCCCAACTCCGCGTCCGACAGTGGCCGCTCGTCACCCGCCGTCGCTTCCAGCACCTCAAAACGTCCCTCTTCAAACTCGAAGGAGACGGCCCCGCGCCCGTAGCCTAATTCGATTTGCGACATAAATTCAGAGGAGTCGAGAGTCTGGACTCAGCAGCCGGAAGTTTTGAAGCTATCGAAGGCTTCATATTCCGGCTGCTGAACTGCGGCTCACGGCTTCCGGATGTTTTCAGACTCCGAAGCGAATCAATTGGCGCTCGATGACGTTGAGAGAGGCGAAGTCGGTCTTGCCTGCGGCGCGCGTGTCCGCGAGCCAGCGACGCAGAGCGCGCGCCTCGTCCAACGTCTGGACGCGGCACGCGCCCGTCAACGCCAGCGTCACCAGAGCGTCAGGCGCACCGTGCGTCACCAGCGCCGCCTGAAGTGCCGCCTGCTCGCGTATGTCTAGAACCAGTAGAAGACTTATTTCCATAAAATCGCTGACGGCTTAGGGCTTTCCTTATTCTCTGGCCGAGCGGAAGCATGCCGTGCCCGAGGTGCAGAAGTGGAACGACTCGTCCTCGAAGTCCATGGTCTCCATCTGTATCGTCAGATGGTCAACGCCGAACTGTTCGAGGAGCCGCGCGCGCAAGTCCTTCAAAAGCTCGGGCTGCGAAACCTCCACGGCGTGGATGACGTGCGCGCTTAGCGCCTCGCGCCCAGACGTGATGGCCCAGACGTGCAGGTCGTGCACGTCCTCGACGCCCGTGGTCGCGAGGATGGCGTCCTCGACCGCTGCGAGATTGATGTGCGCGGGCGTGCCTTCCAAGAGGACGTTGGTCGCCTCGCGAATCAGGTTCCAAGAACTCCAAATGATGAGCAGGCAGATGAGCGCGCTCATGAGCGGGTCTGCCGCTTGCCAGCCGTAGACGCCGACCAGCACGCCCGCCACAATCGCCCCGACCGACCCGGCGGCGTCGCCCATCACGTGCAGCCACGCGCCGCGCACGTTCAAATCCTTCTCGCGGTCGCCGTGCAAAAGCCACGCGCACGCGAGGTTGACCAAGAGGCCGCCCGCTGCCACGACGATCATCAGGCCGCCGCGCTCGATGACGGGGGGCGCGAGCCAGCGCTGGTATGACTCGTAGAGGATGAAGAGCGAGACGACGACGAGCGCCACGCCGTTGCCGAAGGCCGCGAGAATTTCCAGACGGTAATAGCCATAAGTCTTGCTCGGCGTAGCGGGCCGCGACCCGAACCACGCGGCCATCAGCGCCAGCGCCAGCGCCGCCACGTCGGTCAACATGTGACCCGCATCGGCAAGGAGCGCGAGGCTTCCGGTCAGCCAGCCACCCGCCGCCTCGGCCAGCATGTACGCGGCGGTCAGCAGCAGCACAAGCAGCAGGCGTCGCTGCCCGCGCGCCGAGAGTCCGCCGCCTTCATGCTGATGATGGTGGTGGTGATGGGAGTGCGCCCCCGCGCCGTCTTGGTGTTTTCGATGTCCGTCCGTTGCAGCCATCACGTTCGGTAAGTAAGGCCAGAGCCCCGCAATATTCGAGAAAATTTTATCGCCCGACAGCCAAAAAGCAATGGCCGAGAGAGACCTTGCGCGGAGCGTGTAAGATTATCAGATTGCCGCCGGGCGTGACAGTCCGATGAGGGCAAAAGGCGAAAGGCAAAAGGAAGAGCACGTCTTCGCTTTTGCCTTTCGCCTTCTGCCTTTTGCCCTCAATCAAAGCTCGGGCACGTTGAGCGCCTTGTTGAAGTTGCGGTAGAGGTCGTTGAGGTCGCGGAGGTTCTTTTCGAGCGCGCGGGGCAGCTCTTTGACTTCGGAGGAGTTGATGACGAGATTGGCGTTGAGGAGGAAGGCGGCGTGCGGGTCGCTTGTGCGGGCCGTGTTTGAAATCTGGACGAAGACGAGGCGGCGGCGCTCGGCCATCCGCAGCGAGTTGATTTCGCGGCTCATGGCGAGCGCGCCCTGCTCCCTCGTGTCGAACTCTGCGTCTAGCACTAGCACGTCCGGCACGTCCTCGCGCATGCGCTCGACGGCCTGCGACGCGTCTGTGGCGAGGTAGACTTCAAAATTATTCTCGGCCAGAGAGCGCGCCGCGTCGTCGCCCTGCGCGGAGCCGACGCAGAGGAGAGCGCGCCTGCGTTCCCAAGGCGTGCGTCGCGCGACGTGCGGGTCAATCGCTTCGCCCGCGCCGCGCTGGAGGAGCGCCGACAGCAGCCGCACCAGCTCGCTCTCGGAAGAAGGGGCCGCGCTCGGCGGCGCTGACGCCGCTTCACCCGTCGGCCCGACGTTGAAGGCGGGCGCGGGCGAGACGCTCATCTCCTGCTGCATGCGCGTGGAGGCGGGCAGGTCAACCACGGCCCCGAGCGCGTCCTTCTTGTGCTGCGGCGAAGGCGGCTGCGCTTCGATAATCTGCTCGCACTTCGGGCAGCGCACGCTGAAGGCTCGCGCCGGAATTTTGGCGTTATCCAACTGTAAACGCGTCGTACAGTTCGGGCAGGTGACTATCATAAAGGTATCCGAGTGTCGGGTGTCAGGCGTCGCGGGTGTCAGACATGCGGCGGCAGGTGCGGGGGTCGATGGGACTCTGTTGAAGATGCGTTTGATTCCGGCTTCTTCCCGTCACCTGACACCTGTTTTTACTCAATCAGGTCGAGCATGGAAGCGCCCGGGCCGGTGCGTTGGGGGACGCCGGGCAGGGGCCGTCTGGGGATGTTGGGCCGGGCGACGCTGAGAGGCTTGTCGGGCGCGAGAAAGTCGTCCGCCGCCGACATGCCCTTGAGCGCGAGTGAGAGGTTGTTCGGGTTGGTGGCGAAGGAGAGGCCGTCTTCGAGCTTCACTTCCTCCCTCTCAATCATCCCCTTGATGACGGAGTCGAAGTCCTGCATCCCGTCATGCTTGCCGTCGCGCATCGCGTCGAGCAGGGTCTTGCCTTCGCTCTCGCCCTCGTTGATGTACTCGCGCGTGCGCGGCGTGGACTTCAGGATTTCGACCGCAGCGAGCCGCCCCCGACCGTCCGCGCGCGGGATGAGCCGCTGCGAGACGATGTAACGGAAGGTCTGCGCGAGCCGAGTGCGGATGACCTGCTCCTCGTTCTTGGGATAGAGGCCGATGATGCGGTCAATCGTCTTCGAGGCGTCGATGGTGTGCAAGGTCGAGAGCACGAGGTGGCCCGTCTCCGCCGCTTCGAGCGCTATCTCCGTCGTCTCGTAGTCGCGCATCTCGCCAATCAGAATCACCTTCGGAGCTTGCCTGAGCGCCGCGCGCAGGGCCGACGGGAAGTCTTTCGCGTCCGACCCTATCTCGCGCTGGTTGATGGTGGAATTCTTGTGCGTATGCAGAAATTCGATGGGGTCTTCGATGGTGACGATGTGATGATGGAGCGTCTGGTTGATGCAGTCGATGATGGCGGCCAGCGTCGAGCTTTTGCCCGCGCCGGTCGGCCCCGTCACGAGCACGATGCCGTTGCGCAGCTCCGTGATGTCGGCGAGCTGCGGCGGCAGCCGGAGCGTTTCGAGCGTCGGGATTTCCGTCGGAATCACGCGCATCACAATCGAGTAGGTTCCGCGCTGCTGAAAGATGTTGACGCGGAAGCGCGTGCGCGACGGCAGAGAGTAGCTGAGGTCGGTCGAGCCGGTGTGCGCGAGTCGCTGCGCGGCGTCCGGGTTTCCGCTCATCAGCGTCATCGCGATGATTTCGGTCTGGTACGGCGAGAGCTTCTGGATGCCGACCTCCTGTATGGGCGTGAGCTTGCCGTTAATCTCGACGAGCGGGGCTTGGCCGACGGAGAAATTGAGGTCGCTGATCTTGTCCGAGACGGTCAGCATGCGCTCGATGATGGGCGGGAGGTCGAAATATCTCATGCGAAGTCAAAGGCTCCGGAGTTTTGAAGATTAAAGACTGGCGGGGCTCATAGTGAGGCTGCTCGCCTTCTGACGGATGGCCGGGAATCGGCCTCTCCCGACGACCTCAAAGCATTCTCTCGCATCGGCCCGAGGAATGCAAGTTTAAACTTTTAACACCTTTACTTTTTATAATTTAGCCTACTTCAAGGGGCGGCCCGAAATTTTTCTTTTACATGCGGCGCACATTCATGCACAATCAGCCCGTCAGCAAGGCATTACTTTAGGGCACACCATAGACTCCGGCTTCAAGGGAATCGTTCAAGGGTTCGACCGGCTGCGGACACGCACTCGGTGTGCCCGTTCAGGCGCTTCGCTTTCTACAAGGGGATGGCAATTGAGAGAGATTTGAACGATCAAGGGAAGGGGTAGCTGTGAAGCAAGTAAAATTCGATAAGGAGAAAAAAGTGAAACTCAGCTTACTTCTGAAGACGAGGACTTTGAACGTTCTCATCGGGTGTCTGATGGTGGGCGCGCTGCTCGGCGCGTGCGGCGGGGCCGCCGATAACACTAACACGGCTGGCAACACCAACACCCCGGCGCGCAATACCAACGCCGCCACGACGAACGCCAACACCAACACCGCCACGAGCAACGCCAACACGGCTGCGGTTCCCACCGCCGACAAGATTGGCGTCCCCGAGTGCGACGACTACATCGCCAAGTACGAGGCGTGCATCGACAGCAAGGTTCCCGCAGCCATGCGCGCCAACTACCAGACCGCGTTCGACGCCGCGCGCAAGGCTTGGCGCGACGCGGCGGCGACGCCGCAGGGCAAGGCCGGGCTGGCGCAAGCCTGCAAGGCTGCTCAAGACAATGCCAAACAGTCGCTCGCTTCCTTCGGCTGTAGCTGGTAAGGCGACTCGCGCGCGCGGCGGACGCCCCTCTCCTTCGAGACGCGTCCGCTATCATTCAAGAAAAGGCCCGGCGGTGTTTTCCGAACCGCCGGGCCTTTCCGTCAATTAAGGGGAGTTCGCTAATGCGGAAGCATAGCTCTTCAGTGCGCGGACTCTACCAGCGAAAGGAACTCGCGCGTGCGGCGTGTGATGTCGGAAGGGTCGCTCGCGGAGAGCAGCGCGCCGATGACCGCGAGCGAGTCAGCCCCCGCTTCCAGCACGGAGAGGGCGTTCCCGCGCGTGATGCCGCCGATGGCGACGAGAGGGATTTCAGCGCCGACCGCCTCGCGCACGCGCCGCAAGCCTTCGAGGCCGACGACGGGCTCGGGCCGCTCCTTTGAGGAAGTGTCGAAGACGGGGCCGAAGGCGATGTAGTCGAGCGGCATGCGCGCGGCCTCGGCGGCCTGCGCGAGGTCGTGCGTCGAGAAGCCAATGATGGCCGCGTCGCCGAGCAGAGCGCGGGCCGCGAGAGGCTGAAGGTCGTCTTGCCCGAGGTGCACGCCGTCTGCGCCGACGGCCAGAGCGATGTCCGCGCGGTCGTTGATGACGAGCCGAGCCCCATGCTCACGTGCAACGCGCAGAGCGTCCTCGGCCTCGCGGTAGAACTCGCGAGGCGAAAGATGCTTCTCGCGCAGTTGAATGAGCGTCGCGCCGCCTTCGCACAGCCGCGCGACCTGCTCGGCGTGTGACAATCCAGAGATGCGAGCGTCCGTGATGGCGTAGAGTTTTGGCGGTCTCATTTGCCGTTTACTGAAGCGGCGCACGGCTGCGCTGCGCATCTTCCCTCACCTCGCGTCGGGCGGCACGGCGCGAGAGTTGCCGTTGAGGTAACGCTCGAACCAGTAGGTCTGCCAGTTGAGACTCTCGACCAAGTGTTTCGGCTCGCCCGTGCGCGTGAGGTTGTGATTCTCGCGCGGGAAGATGACGAACTCGGCTGTCGCGCCGAAGTGCTTGAGGGCGCGGAACCACTGCTCTGCCTGCTCCAAGGGGACGCGCAGGTCGTTGTCCGAGTGGAGTATGAGGATGGGCGTGCGGACGTTCTTCGCGTACTTGAGCGGCGAGCGCTCCCAGTAGAGGTCGAACTTCTCGAAGAGGTCGCCGCCGAAGTCCGGCGTGTGCCCGTAAGCGCCGTCGCGCGTGCCTTCGTCGCTGACGAAATTGACGACGCTGCGCAGCGTCACCGCGGCCTTAAAGATGTGTGTGTGGCCGACAATCCAGTTGGTCAGGTAGCCTCCGTAGCTGCCGCCCGTAACGCCCATGCGCTCGCGGTCAATCCACGGATATTTTTGCAAGACCGCCTCGACGCCGCTCATCACGTCCGTGTAATCCTTGCCGCCCCACTCGCCTTCGATGCCGCGCTCGAACTTCTGCCCGTACCCCGTAGAGCCGCGCGGGTTGGTGTAGAAGACGGCCCAACCCTTCGCCGCGTAGACCTGAAACTCATGAAACCAATCGACGCCGTACATAGCCGCCGGGCCGCCGTGGATGTTCAGGATGAGAGGATACTTCCGGCCCTCCTGCCAGCCCACAGGCTTGACGAGAAAGCCGTCCACGTCCCAGCCGTCGGCGCTTTTGTAGGTCATGCGCTCAACGTCCTGAAGGCGTAGCTGCCCCCAGAGCCTCACGTTGAGTCGCGTCAACTGCCGCTCCCGCTTCCCGTCGAGGGCGGCGACGTAGATGTCGTCCAAGCGCTTGAAGTCGTTCGCGACGTAGACCATCCGCTTCGTCTCGTCGTCGAGGTCAACGCTGCGGACGGCGCGCGCGCCCTCCGTGACCTGCTTCAACTTTCGGGACGGCACGTCCACGCGGAAGAGATGCGTCTCGCCCCGCACGCCCGCCTCAAAGTAGAGCGCGCGACCGCCCTCGGCCCATTCGAGGTTCGAGGGGATGAGGTCGAGGGCTTCCGCCGCGAGTCTCGAAGCAGTGCCGCCCGAAGCGGGCGCGAGCCAGATTTTCGGATGGTCGCGCTGGTTGACGACGCCGACGAAGGCGATAGTCTTGCCGTCGGGCGACCAGCGCGGGCTGCCGTCTGACTCTTCGTGGTCGGAGATTTTGGTGAGCGCGCCCGTGCCGTCTGCATTCACGACCCACACGTCCGTGTTGCGGCTCTCGTCGAAAGCCTTGCCCGTGCGGTCGGAGACGAAAGCGATGCGCGTGCCGTCGGGCGACCAGCGCGGGTCGGAGTCGTTCCAGTCCTGTCCCGAAGTGAGCTGGCGGGCCGCGCCCGTCCCCGCGTCCACGACCCAGACGTGTGCGCGCTTGTCGTCGAACCAGCCCGTGTCGTTGAACTTGTAAGAGGTGTTCTTGTAGTGGCGCACGTCGCTCGAAGGCGGCTTCAAGTCGCTCGGGCCAGTCCGACTCGTGACGACGAGGCGCGTACCGTCCGGCGACCACTGGAAGCTGTTGACGCCGTTCTTCAAGTTCGTCAAGCGCAGAGCCTCGCCCCCGTCCAGAGAGAGCATGTAGACCTGCGTGCGCGGAGTATCCGTCGAGGTCGCACCTGTCAGAGCGCTCGGCACGCCCGGAGTCGTCGCCGTCCCGACAGGGCCCGGCGTGCTCGCTGTGGCCGGAGACTGCGGGCTCGAAGACGCGGGCGTCGGCGCGGGCGGCGTGGGCTGTGTCGGTGACGGCGTGGGCGGCTGCGGCGTGGCGCTCATGCCGCCCGTGTCCGCCGGGCGCGAAGAGAGGAACGCGAGAGCGCGCCCGTCGGGCCGCCAGCGCGGCGAAGACGAGGACTGCGCGCTCGTCGTGAACTGTCTCGGCGGTCGCGCGCCGTCCACGTCGGCCACCCAGATGTTCGACTGTCGCCGGTTCTGCCTCTGGTCAATCGTCGTCAGCACGTACGCGACGAGCCGACCGTCCGGCGATACGCGCGGGTCGCCAGCGAACTCGAACGCGAAATAGTCCTCCGCCGTGATGCCGCGCCTGCCTGCGGCATCCTGCGCGCTGTGCGTCTGCGCGAGCGGGGAGAGAATGAGTACGATTGCCCATGCGATGAGGGCGGCTTTGTTGTTTCTCTTCATGATTGTTGTTCGGATTATTTCGACTGCGGAGCTGCTTCGTCGGGAAGCTCAACGCTGTAGGCCAGCACCATCATCCAGCGCCCGTCGCGCCGCACGAACACGTCCGTGAAAGCGCCTCTGCCCACCACGTCTTTGCCGTTGTCCGCCTGCACCGTGGCCTTCTGCACGCCCGTCAGCACAGCCGTCCCGCCGAAGACGCTGACCTTGAGGCTCTCGCCACGGACGGACAGAATTTTGAAGGGCATCGAGGCGATGTTCTTCAGGAACGCATCCTTCGACAGCTCTTCGCCGGAGGGCGTCCGGTGTACGAAGTCATCGGCGAGGAAGCGGCCCAAAGCCTCCGCATCCTTCCGCTCAATCGCCGCCATCACCTCTCGCTCGATGCCGAGTATCGCGCGCTCAACTTGCTCATGTGATTCTGTGCCGCTCACTTTACCCTTCTCCTGTGCAGGCGCGAGCTTGAACGAACCCGAAGCCGCGACGACCAAGACAAGCGCCACCGCCGGAAGCATTCGCAACGAGAGATTTTTCATCCGGCTCCTCCCGTCCTTAATTCAGCAAATGCCAGCGAGTCCTGACATCTTCGGCGGATTTTTCCACTTTTCTTTCGTGCTTGCTTTGACGAGACAGCTCATCATCAACTCCGGGTTTCGTCGGGCCATACGTCTTCCGGCCATTCCGTTTTCGTCTTAGCATATTCAATCCAATCACCTGACGTAATCAATATGCGGAGTGAATAAAGCTTGGAATCAGGCTCGTAGACCCAACACGTCATCGCTTGATTACCCAGAGAGACTTCAACCTGTTTCCGCTGATAATAACTTGAGGCTTCTATGTCATCCAGCTTATTCAAAATTCCGTCGTCAACCTCATACACCTCTCCAACAACTAACGGCTTCGATTCATCGAGCACCAAGCCGGGATACGCGCCCATATCATAGAGGCTGCCGCTCACCTTTGCAGTGCCAACGAACTTTGAATCAGGAAAGATTTCAGGCATCGCGCGCACGCCGCCCTGCCTGAGTGTGCCATAAACAAACACGAGATGCTTATTCATTTAGCCTTACCTCGTAAAATTTCCGGCGGACTTTTCCGCGTGCCACTCCGTTTACCGCGCAGCTATTTCAGCAAGGCCAGAGCGGCGCTGATGGCGAAGGCGAGCAGGAAGAGGAAGACTATCAGAGGGATTTTCCAACGCATATCGCTTTTGAAGACCGCGCCGCAATTCCAGCAGGAGCGCTCCTTGCTAGGCATCATTCGAGCGCATCTCCTGCAAGGACGGCGCGGCCCGGTCGTGTCGCGCCCGCACGCGCCGCAGAACTGCGCGACGGCGGGCGCGCCGCAGAATGGGCACGCCCGACCGGAGATGTGCGCGGCGGGTTGGACGCCCGCCTGAGTCTTTCTCTCCTCGAAACTCATCTCGGCCTCCACTTATGCCGCCTTGCCTGTGAGCGCCGCCTCCATCGCCATCCCGTGCTCGCGATTGCCGGGCATCCCCATGCGGTGGAATTTGGCGACGAACGGCTTGGCCGGGTCGAGGATGTTGATGTGCGTGAAGAGTCCGCCGGTCGAAGCCTTCACCGGAGGCAGACTGCTCAAATGGTAATCCATGACCTCTTGGACTTCCAGTTTCTTTCCTTTGAAACGGAGCACGATGAACCGCCTGTCCGTGAGTCCGACGACGTACTCCTTCGTCAGCAGCGCGACGGCGATGGCACCGGGCAGAATCGCAAGCGCGAAGAGGGGAATCATCAGAAGCAAATTCGGCTGCTTGACGCCGTATGCCCAGTGCCTGAGTTGTTCGCCCGGTTCGAGGTAGGGAGTAAAAGCTGCGGCGGGAACGTTCGGGTCTTTGAATCTTGCCATCTCTCTCCTTAGTTAGCCTTATAGAGGAAAGGCCGTCTGTCTTGCACCGCGTTTAAGCGCGCCCCACGCGTCGGGACGCCTCGTGAATTGTATTAACCCGGACAGCTATACCTATAAAGACCAATCATCTCACCGAAGGCTGCGTCGCTCGTAGATTTTCTTCAAACAGTTTGAGGATGCGCTTGTATTCGTCGGCCCAACTGGACGCGCGCTCGAAGCTGTGGTCTTCGACGGGGTAGACGGCGAGTTCCCAGTTCTCTTTGCGCAGCTCTATGAGGCGCTGGACGAGGCGGACGGTATCCTGAAAGTGAACGTTGGTGTCAACCATGCCGTGGCAGATGAGGAGCGCGCCTTTGAGCCCTTCGGCGAAGTAGATGGGCGAGCTGCGCTTGTAGGCTTCGAGGTCTGACTGCGGCGTGTTGAGGATGTTGGCTGTGTATGGATGATTGTAGTGCGCCCAGTCTGCGACGGGGCGCAGCGCAGCGCCCGCTGCGAACACGTCGGGCTCGGTGAACATCGCCATGAAGGTGATGAAGCCGCCGTAGGAGCCGCCGTAGATGCCTATGCGCTTCGGGTCTACGCCGTGCTCGCCTGTGAGGTAGCGCGCGCCGTCCACGTGGTCGGTCAAGTCCTTGCCGCCCATGTGCCTGTAAATCCCTGTGCGCCAGTCGCGCCCGTACCCTGCCGAGCCGCGATAGTCGATGTCGAGCACCGTGAATCCTCGCTCCATCAAGAGATGATGGAACATGTATTCGCGATAGTAGCTCGACCACCACTTGTGCACGTTCTGAAGATAGCCCGCGCCGTGAACGAAGACGACCGCCGGGCCTCCGCGACGGAAGTTCGCGGGCTTGTAGAGGCGTGCGTGAACGTCCGCGCCGTCACGCGCCTTGAAGGTGACGATGGGCGGGTCAATCCAGTTGTAAGTCGAAAACTCAGGGATGGGCGAAGTCGTCACGCGCGAGGGGACGCGCGCCCTCGCGCCCGTAGGAGGCGGCGGGCTGTTCGGCTCAAGGAAAAGCTCTGGCGGGCGGTTGCTGTAAGAGTTGATGACGGCGAGCGTGGTTTCGTCGGGCGAGATGTCCGTCTGGTTGTTGCCGGGGAGCGAGGTCAGGCGCGTGCGCGCTCCGCCCTCGACCGGCATCGTGTAGAGATGACGCTCGAAGAAGTTGCTGCCCTCGCTCGAAGTGAAATAGAACTTCGTCTTGTCGCGCGAGAGCCGCACGTCCGAGACCTCGAAGCGCCCGGAGGTCAGTTGCGAGGGCTCGCCGCCGTCAGCCGGGACGGTGTAGAGATGCGCGAAGCCGTCGCGCTCGGCCATGAAGTAGACGCGGCGGCTGTCGGGCAGCCAGCCGAGCGTGAAAGAGCCGGGGCCGCCGACCCAAGCGTCGTCGTGGATGCGCGCGAGCACGCGCGTCTTGCCCGTCGAAGGGTCGAGCGACAGCACCCAGCGATCCTTGTTGTCCGACGCGCGCGCCAGCAGCGCGGCCCGCTTGCCGTCCTCAGACCATTGCAGTTGAAAGAGCTGCACGTCGCGGTCGCGCGCCTGCGCCGTCGCCTCGGTCTGTCCCTGCTGCTGCTGCGTCGTCGCTTGCTGAGTTTGAGACTGCTGCTGTGCCTGCGTCTGCGACTGCTGCGCGGCCTGTTGCTGCGACTGCTGCGGCGGCGTCGGCTGCACGCCCTGCGCGGTTTCGCCTCGCTCGCGCTGCGCCTGTTCGGTCGAGTTGGCCTCGGTGCGGGTGCGGACGCTCGGCGCGACCTCGACCTTCTGCCCGTGCTCTATCCACTTGAACTCGCCCGTCTCGACCGAGACGACGGCCATCCGTGTGCGCCCCTGAAGGTCTCCGACTTTCGTGCGGCTGTTGATGTCTTCCGTGTAGGCCGTCTCGGTGACGTAGCTCGGAACAATCGTGGCCTTCGCTCCCGGAGCCTGCTCGCCCACGCTCGCGATGACGTAAGCGCCGTCGGGCGAGAGCGTGAGGTTCGACACGGTCTGCCCGCCGGGGATTGGGAAAGGACGACGGCGCTCTCTCTTCCTGCGTCTGGCCTCCTGCTCCTCTCTTTGCTCCGCCCGCTCGCGCACGGCTTCGAGCAAGCTGCGCTCTTCCCTACGCACGACCTCCTGACTCTCGCTCCCCGCGCGCGGCGGCGTCGCTCCGGCCTGCGGCCCGCCGCCACCGCCTCCCGTGCGGATGTCAGTCAACTGTTCGAGCAACCCGCCGTCCAGAGAAATTACGTAGAGGTTGTTCTGGCGCGTGAAGTAGACGCGCTTCTGGTCGCCCGTGAAGCGCGCGTTCGTCTCTACGTCCACCGTGCGCGTCAGCGCTCTTCGCTCGCCCTTCGCGTGGTCGTAGAGATAGACATCGCCGTCCTCAGTGAAGACCGTCAGCGTCCTGTCCTTCGACAACTCGCCGCTGGCGGGCGGAGCCTGTTGCCGCGCCTCATCCTCCGACAGCTTGCGCAGTCCTGTGCCGTCGCGCCCGACGACGTACGTGTCCGGCTCCTTCAGACGCGGCTCGCCCGCGCGCTTCCAACGGAAGAAGACGCGGCTGCTGTCCTGCGACCAGACGACGCGCGTGGGCTCGTAACCGACCAGCTCGGGCCCGCGCATGATGCTGTCCACGGTCAGCTCGAACCGCTTCGCGGCGGCTGCTGTTTGCGGTTGCGCTGATAAAGATGACGGCTGTCTCTGCGCGAGCGCCGCTGGCTCGCAGAGCAGGAGCGCCGCGACGAAGACGGAGAGGATGGACACACGGTTTTTAATCGGCATAATGTTTTAGAGCTGTGTGGGAAGTTCGCGCCGCGCGCGAGACCGAAGCGACATCCGGCTCGTAGAAGCAGCGCGGCGTCGGACGCTTTGAAGACGATTCATAAACGTGTTCGGGTTGGATACTGAAATGAGAGAGCGACCCGCCGATGATACAACAAAAGCGCCCGAAGGCGCGCACCCTGAAGGCGGGCGCGAGCCGGGCCGCTATTACTACGACGACGGCACGGGCTATGAAGTCTATGACCCTTCGGAAGAAGATGAAGAAGGGGAGCCTGACGAACCGTCCGGCGCGGAGAAGTATTGAAGGAAGCCGCCGTGCGCGGCTCTTTTGAACGCGGAGCCGAAGCGACGCCGCTTGAGGATTCGTCAGCGCCTGTCGCGCCTCTGATTCAGCCTGCGCCTGTCCGAGTATGTGTAGGTGTCACGCTTCCTCTGCTCGCCCTTATAGTCGCCGTCCTCATACTCTCGGCAGTCGCAGTGCTCGCCATCGTGTGCGAAGGAACAACCGCCCGCAATCGTGTGCAGCTCGTGCGAGTGTCCGCAATTCCAGCAAGTCCTGTCGTTCATGCTCCTACGCCTTCCGAAAGCTCCGCGAGCGGTTTTAAGCTCTGACACCAACGGAGAAGTTTTCACCCTGTCTCACATCTTTAACGCACACTCTAGCAAAGACGTTGGCTTTGTAAAAGAACCGCGCCGCGCACTGAAAAGACAGCGGCGGCGCGTACAGACAAGAGCTTCGACGGAGAATCGGTCACTCCTTCTTCTTCGGGCGCTCATTAGGTTTGAGCACGCGCTTGCGCAACCGTATGGATTGCGGGGTGACTTCGACCAATTCATCGTCTGCGATGAATTCGAGCGCCTGTTCGAGCGAGAGGTCTTTGACCGGGATGAGCCGCATCGCATCGTCTGCGGAGGAGGCGCGCATGTTCGTGAGCTTCTTCTCCTTGATGATGTTCACGTCCAAATCTACCGAGCGCGCGTTCTCGCCGACGACCATCCCTTCATAAACCTTCGTGTTCGGCTTGAGGAACATCGTGCCGCGCTCCTGTAGATTGAAGAGCGCGTAGGTCGTCGCCTCGCCCATGCGGTCTGCGACCAGAGAGCCCGTCGTCCGCCCGCGCATCGCGCCCTGCCAAGGCCCCCAGCGCAAAAACATCGTGTTAAGAAGCCCGGTTCCCTTCGTCTCCGTCAGGAACTCACCACGGAAGCCTATGAGGCCGCGCGAGGGCGTTTCGAATTCGAGACGCACGCGCCCCGTGCCGTGGTTGACCATCTTCGTCATCTGTCCTTTGCGACGCCCCATCGCTTCGGTCACCACGCCGATGAACTCTTCGGGACAATCAATCACGACCTGCTCGATGGGCTCCATCAATTGACCGTCGTCGTGGCGCGTGATGACTTCCGGCTTCGAGACCTGTAGCTCGTAGCCCTCGCGCCGCATCATCTCGATGAGGATGGCGAGTTGCAGCT
>WUUC01231943.1_pt1 | contig 16178 bp, 13 predicted proteins | sample 6278441 | NCBI WGS metagenome assembly WUUC01 (sample SAMN13675441, study PRJNA597444) | soil metagenome | isolation source: soil | place: USA: Washington | collected 2017-10
ATCCTACTCACTCGAAGTTTCGTTGGTCATTTATTGTTTAGCCTAGCCTCTTTGACAAAGTTAGTAAGAAACCTCGATCTTCAGTACACTTCACACCCACACAATCTCTATTTGAAACTAACACTCCATTTCCAGATAGCGAGCGATCGCTCAGCAATGATACCGCGCCGGACGAAGTACCTATCCCCGGGGACCACGCTTTTTTCCTTTTTTTTTTCTTTCTATACGAAATTAAGACGATTTCGTTTGTGTTCATGTTGGCGATTTCAGATGTGAATGAGGCCGGTCGTCTCCCCTTCCTACGGGTTCCCCAGTGACACATCAACCACGCCCCTTCCTTTTCTCCGATCATAAATAACCTGATCTCTTTCTTTGTCTTTCATCCCCTTCTTTCTAATTCAAAAAAGAAAGGGGGGGCGGTAAGGCGCCTATGGTTTGACAGGCTTGCAACTTACAAAGGGCACTCGCTGCTCGCTCAAAAAGCTCTTTCTATTATGATTTCTATGTCTATGAAAGCTCCTTTGACTCCAGCCCCATAAGCTATTCTTTCACCAGCACCTGCACCTACGAGACGACTATTGCTATTACTTTTTCATTGCCATTCTTCTGTAGGAGAAGAGGGGACGTCACTCAATGAAATAGTGCCACTAGTAACTGATGTTATTAGAAATAGTGCAATATCTAGTTCAGCATTGGCTAGTAAAACTCCTGAGCGTCCACCACTAGTCAACTATTTACACTACAATCGAGTGTTTTTTCCAAGAAGGCTAGTTACTTACTCAAATATCCATAAACTACAGGCCCAGCTACTATAGCTTGAACCTTACTAGACAGGAGTGGATGGAGGACTTTCACGCTGTCAATTCAATAAATAGAGTCTAGTTGTCTGCTTATGCTCCATTCTATTTTAATGTTATCATATCCTACTAGCCGTCGTTGAAGGAATTAACGAGAAAAGGAAAAGAAGGCCTTTCCATTGTCATATCTATAGCCGATAAGAGAAGAATGATAGGAATTAGTGAAACCAGACGTGGCATCTTCTTTAATAAAAGGATAGGGACTGGCTTCATTGCAATGAGGATACTCAGGAGAGGATTACGATCCATACAGCGCCAATTAGACATACATATATGATAGATTTGGACAAGTTGAAAAGCATTTCTTTTCTATGTTAAGGGAATTTGGAAAAGGAAAAGATAGGATAAATGAAAACCCTTAACGACACATTTGTCCTGAATCCAATCCAACGTTGAAATCGGAATTCCTATCTCATCGTTTTGTTTCGTTTTCTTCTTCTCATAAGCGCCAGATTTACGCCGCTGCCTTTACCCACATTGACCATTTTGGGGACGGTTACTAAACTACTTAAGAATCTTCATCATCACCGACTCCCTTAAACTTTATTAGTGGTTTTGTTAGACGGATACGGGATTGTGAGAGCTGATGTTCCCTTTCCTTTATAAGGGATAGAAATCCAGTGTCGAACAAGTAAGTGTAACTGTGGAGTTATCAGGTGGTGAACTCGATAGAAAAGGGTTCTTTCTTATTCGTTAGAGGAGGGTTGTTCTTATGAACGAACAATTTCCAATGCTTGGCCCAAGCCAAGACAAGATGGTTGTGCAATCTTGTTATTTTTTTACTATAACTGCTACAACTACAAGACGAGAAAAAGATGAGAAAATCCAGTCTATCGCTGGAAGAAGATTGGAATGCGCCCCAAGAGGTGATCGAAATAAATAGGATAGAAGTCTTTAAAAATCGCCCCCGCGTAAAGGAAAAAGCCCTTTCTTATTCTTGGTCGTCTTGCCGAACTCCTTCCCCTGCTAAAAGATTTCCGTTTCAAACCATTCTTTCGCTTCTACGCTCGTCATTACCTTTTCGTGCTTTCTCGTACCAGTGCGTATATCAATGAAATGAGGTTTACTTTTAGAATAGAACCGCCCACTATGTCTGTGATCCAATCTCAGAACTATTCTTTCTTTCCTATAGAATTCGTTCATCCAATAGCTCTCCAAATGGAACCTCTGCTTTCATAAACAGGAGCCGAAAGAAGGCGGATTGATGCTAGTGTAATCATTCAACGGATAAAGAAAAGAGTGCATGCATCAGTCTCAGTCTCAAAGCCCTTTGAGGCAGTCGGAATTCTCGTATCAATAAGATCATATCGGGATCCATCTATGAAAGATCTCTATTGCATCAAACCTCCCCCTAGCCCGTCCCTTTTTGGTATAGAAAGTTCCAGCCAATTCCAATAGCTTGATAGAGTAAAGGGCGCGATTACCCTGGAATTTAAGCTCACACTTTCGGAAAGCTCTATAGTATCGTATTCCGCTCGTATGCTCTCGTTATGTAATAGAATACCTTTTACCGTTCATCAAGTGAACGTAGCCCTTTCGTAGTCTATGCCCCTTTATTCTTAAGTGGGGGAATCCTCTGAAAGCCGGTGATCGAGTGAGTAAGTCCGCCAGGAAGCTAGTTCTTTAGGGCTTAAATGCGCCGCTTGTCGGCTGTGAAAAGTATACCTTTCCTTTCCCACCTGTTTTTCGGTGCCTTCTTTATGCTCGAGACTAAGGAAGCAAGAGGAAGAGTGAGGGTCGACAGGCAAAGAATGGCTTGAGTGAAAGCTGGAGTGGCACAAGACAGATTGAAAGCAAAGGGAATAGCTCATATGGAAAGAAACATATATAGTCAATGAAATTCAAAAGATACCCGTAATAAGCGATATTCTAAAAGATTCAGAATGAATGAAGACTTTCTAATAACATCGGGTTCCCGTGCAGCCAATGGGATTGGGGGAGTAGTTCATAGTTCCCCTCTAGCCAATCCTAAAAGTTCTTCTGCCTTCGATCCAGTGGTAAGCCTTTCAAGTTTCCAGCCAGTAGACAAGAAATTCAGTAAGTAATAGACAGACTAGGGATAGCCATCAGAAAAGGGAAAGCCTGTCTCAATCAGTACTTCTTTTTTTGGAAAGCCAGGTTTTTTTATATGAAACTCAGGCAAGAAGACGAAAAGACGTTCACGTTACCAATTCCGTCTCGTCTGATCTTTTATTGGTTTTGTTTTTTCTCTCGTGCCCTTCTGGGCGGTACAAAGAACTGATGTAGGGGTTGCCGCTCCTTAGTTCATCTCTCGGTAGAACAAGGCACCTATGCGGTGGGTTCGACTCCCACAGGAGCGTACATTTCCAATCGATTTGGTACTTTTCTTGATTCAGAGTTCTTGCTGTCCATTACAGATTCTTTAGCGATGTAAAGCCATCAAGCAGTAGACCGGCAAGGGAACGGCTGTCTCGGTATTCGTTCTTGAATCAGTGACTGAGAGTTCTTCCAATTTCTTCTAAGGAATCCTGATCAAATAAAATAAAGGCCTTCTAAGCGAAGGCACCTTTCTCTGTATGGAAAAAGGAAGAAGATGCTGCTTCGGCTTCCGTTTCTAGCTCTGCTTGAGCTGCTTCGTCTGTTTCTCTTGATGTGGATGTCGGTGAGTCAGATCTCTTCTCTCACTTTCGGAGCACAGTTGGTCCTCAATTTTAAAACCGACAAAGGTGACTTCTTCCTTATTCACGCCTTGATGCACCTTTTTCGTGTTCAATCTCGCCTGAGAGCAGTGCATCGATACCATTCGTCTTGAAGAGCCTATATAAGCCCTGACCGAAGAGAATCCTTTGATATCCGTCTTGCCTTCTCGGTCCTCCTTAGAATATCATCCCATAGGTCTCAGGGTCCCCTCCACCGACCCTTGTACTATCGGTTTCCGGGCGTGAGCCAAACCTAGGGCTTGGATCGAAATATAGCTTTGCTTCCTTTTTTTCTTTAGTCAGAAAGAGTTCCCAGCTTATAGTCAAGGCTATAATAGTTCTAGTTTTCTTTCTCATTAGGGAAGGCGGGCTCGCAAGCCTAGCCTTATTTTTAGCGGCCGGGGGGTCTTTTCGCTAATGTGAGAGGCATCGGCAGCCTCAACCACGGTTCAAGCACCGGCTCACGACAGGGCTTGATCATACCTGGACCTACTTCATTTTCGACTCCTGTAGGTTAGGTTACCGATTTTCCTCCGACGAATCCGACGATGACTCTAGGTGAGGGACTTAGGCCTATCAACGGCATTCTGGACCTGCCTTTCTTCTCACTTGATAACAGATCATCTAGCTCTCTTTTATAGTCAAAGTCTATCTGGGCACGGAAGCTAAGCGGGCTAAGAAAAAGGCTTAATAAGATGAGTGGGGAAGAAAAAGTATAGCATTCATTCCGAACTGATTCTCAGAATCGCTATTAGATGCTTCTGCAGATTCGTATGTTGCTCTAATTGAAGCAAGGGCTAAGGGTTCGGTGGGTGTAGGCCGGTCAGCCATCAGTCTCAGATCCATTCCCGCATTCTCTTATTATGTAGTCTTGCTCACTTGACGATTCGGAAGATGAGGATAAGAAGAAAGGATAAAAAGCAGGATCGTGATGATGCCCCCTAGAGGAGGCTCTAGACCTCCTGTTTAGAAGAATGAATTTCCGAGAAGCCAATATGCATGCCGACAAAGGCGCCTGGAAAACCAACCAAAGAATGGAAGGAATGCGCAGATGTGATGGTCCTCTTCTGACGTGAACCAATTTTGCACAGAACCATTGCTACGTGTGTTGTAATGCCAACGAAAGTACTGACGTAGTAGCTGGCGCCTGCCTTGGGGTAGCCTCCTTATGGGTAGCATGGTTACCAGAGAGGGTTTAGAACCATGTGGTGGGAGGTGTGTGAATGACCGACTTTTGTAGACATTTAAGGGGTGGTTTTCTGTTCACTTTGAATCAGCCTACGTCGTCTCTCTTCCAGAACCTCACAATCATCAGTGTCTGAAGTTTCATGATGAATATTGGTTTCACATTTTATTGCTTACGTGAGGAAATATCAATTTGGAACTCGAATTTTTATTTTAGTTATGATGAGGAGTGAGGTAGATTCGCATTGTTGAAGAAAGCGAAGAAAAAGGATGCTGCTATGGCTTGCTTGTGGCTCTTTCTTCTATTGGCTAGTCTCAGGCATGATAGTTTCAATTTCTTTTGAAAAGCAAGTGCGGCTCAGTCATAAGTGTTAGTAATAGCATGAAGTAAGTTGTCGGTTCCAAGAGAGCATAAAAAGATCCGGTCACAAGGAAAGTTTCGTAATCAAAACTTTGTATCAAGTACAAAAAAAGTTACGGTAATAATAAAAGAGCAAAATAAGCGAGCTAACCTTTTGACTTATACCCGCTAACTTTATGATGGAAATAGAAAAACTTGATGATAGGAATACTCGAGAGCCAGTTGTTAATGTCTTATAGCCCACGAAGAAATATTCCTTGGGAATGGAGAGACCTAGAGGAAGAACAACCTGCCGAGACTAGTGAAGTGGTTCCGGAGTTACCGGATCCAATTGGTTGGCACTTAAAGACTCCAGTTGTAGCCATAAATCCCCTGCAGTTCCGAAGGCTTCGCGCAATAGTTCTCCCTATCGTCTTGATCCACCTTTGGGTGTTTCTCCACAGAGCCGTGGTTATGTGCCCGAGACTCCTGGTTCATTGGTTGAAATACCGTCTTCTAAACCGAAGAGAGTTATGTATCGGATTTCAAATGGTGCGTTTGCTGGCTGTGCGGCAGTAATATTGTTGCCAAACCGTTGCCAAATCTGGCAGATAAGCTATGGTTTTCAGGACGAAGTTCTGATGCGATATGCTTTTAGTTGACACCTGATGGTCTATTTGAGGTGAGGATACTGGAGTCGATTTTACGGATCTCGATGGGAACAAGATATTGTGAAGAGGCTGAGTGGCGAGTATAGTGCCATCATTGATTGATCTGCGATTGAGAAGATTGATGATTAGGTTTAAACTACGCACATAGAGGAGACTTTTCGGTCCATCAAAGACTCATTTGTAGATGAGTTGGATTCGATATTTGCAGGTCAGCATCATTATTATTGTTATTTTATTAATCACCGGTTGCAACGAATATTTTATTTTCTGCAATATGCATTTCATACGCAGAAATAGATGAGGCAGTGAAGTTGGATAACCCCGTTGCTAGTCAGCCAACAACATTCGATCTTGGTTTCGACAGTGAGCTTCATGGTATCAATACTGTTAGAGTATCAACGAACATATAGATGAATTGTTGATTAGTGTAGATGAATTCTTGATTGATGTTTGCAGGTGATGTTCGTGATATTTGACCTGACGGAGAAAAATAAGCGATGCCTTTTTATGTTATGGATCTAGTCCTTTTGACCAAGTTCAGCTCGTTGTGCCAGGGCATCACTTTGAGCTTGCTTTTGAAGATTCTGATTAATGCGACGATGGTTATTCTGAATTCACGTTGCTTTGCCATGATAATGTTCCGTTTTTCATGAAACAACTGTTTGGCAGTTGGTTGTTAGGCAAGATAAAGCCTACTAAATGCGAGGATCTCTGCGTGCACAACTCTGAGATATTTCGAACAGTGATATATGTGATATCCTGAGGGGATATGCCATAACAGCCGAGGTAAACTGCTTGAATTGTCACTTTGAGATTAGCACATTTTGCCTTATTTAGTACTGGTTTGTGAACTACCTCTTCTCCCAAGGAAACAACTTTCTGGGTATCGATCGTAATAGGCAGAGGGCGCGGTATAGGAAAGGAGTGGATCCAAAGTATCTGTATCTGCGCAGAAGGAAGAGGAACAAAGGAAGGCGACAAGAAGGCCAAGCATGCCCGACGAGTCAACTCTTGAAAAAATAGAAAATAGATGCCAACCGCACATGAATTGCAAGAATGCGGTTAGTGATTGATTGTGAAAGCAACAATTGAATAGAAAAATAAGTCGAAGGATGAGAAAATGTTGGAATAAATGGTCTTGGCATGTAGTCTGGTCCAACCACAACGATAGGGATTGGAATGAAAAGTGTTTGTGCCCACCTCACCAACCATCTTGTCCCGATACATACCTTCCCCTAGCAAGAGATCATGGTCAGTTCTTTGTACAGCCCATGGTATGATATTTGTCGAGAAGAAAAGAATGGCAGCCGTGTTATCACAGTAGATCACGGTTGTCTCATATGCATGCTTAGTCACATCAAGACAGAGAAGATAATTTATCAGCCATATTGCTTCTTGAACTGCAGCCGTGCATGCTATATATTCAGATTTCATGGTAGACAAAGAGAAACAATCTTCTTTCTTACTGCACCAAGATATTGAGCCTCCTTCAAGGATAAACATATACCCTTGCCTTTTCCATCTTTATCAGCAGATCCCTCGGCATCGCTGTATCCAACTAAATGAAAACTACCACCTTGGTTTGGTAGCATAAGGCGAGATTCATCGTACCACGTAGGTAACGAAGGAGACTCTTTACTGCCATCCAATGAGAAATTCCGGGATTGCTTTAGTATCGACTCACCATACACATCTTCTACCTCATCACTGTCATCATTTGCCGGTGCAGATAATGACACATGCTCCTCAAGGATATCAACAGAACCAACCTTTTGTAGGTAGCAAAACATCTCACTCAGTAACTAAATTAGAGTTCGATCTTTTACGTTTGTGTTGTCTTTTTGCATTTTTGTTTCGATCCGACATCAGATCTGAGTTATTGTTCACTGACTATATCTTAGACCATTGCGATCTCTTTCTTTCACTTGGTTTTTCTTCCTTCCCTTCGGTACTCCTTAACTCGGAGATACTCCTTCGGTACTACTTGGCTACTACTTGAACAGATGGGTTTAGTCCCTTCCTTCGGGCAACGTTTTCTCCGGGTACCACCGGCTTACCACCGGGTTGAAAGAAATCCCTTACTATTAGGACATAGTGTTCGGTACGACTTAAGGCTACTGGATTGACTTTCTTTAATGTTGCATCTGCTTTCAACTATTTCATAGCCTCCCGTCCCGAGCAAACGTCGAGAGCAGGGTGTTGAGCCAAAAAGTAAAATCCATAGAGTTGGGGACTAAAGAGACTCTTTTTTTACAGCCAACCATGAAGAGAAGAGAGTCTCAGAGTAGATTCGGTAATGTTGAGTCGATCTAGTATGGAAAATTCCTCGCTGTGCGCTCGCCTTTTGCCTGCTTCTGCTTCATCTGCAGATCGGATTCCTTCCCCAGAGTTCTTACTTATAGGCTTTATAGCCAAGCAGTCCAATAGAATAGCTGCTTCTTCTAAAGCGGATTAGAGTGCGACGACCAAAGCTACGGAGCGGCCTCTACCGCTTTCCCTACTGTTCTGGTTGAACTAGGGCTTTGGCTGAGCGACCACCTTCTTCCAGTATTCTTAGCTTACTGTCTGCTTCCTGCCTGATCGGTGCTGACTGACTGTTCTTGCTTGTCTTGGGCCTGCTCTAGTTTTGGTGCTGCTAACTAAGGGTCGAATTTCGTGACTTGATGAAGAGGAAGCCGAGTATCTTTGGTCTTGAAGAGTCAGGCCAATCCAACCGCTTGCTCCTGCCCAACTCAGTCTCAGTCGTACCATAATGCGCCTGGACTCAACACTTTTATTGCTCCAAGACCACCCTCTAGCCCTCATGTAAAATAGATGACAGAATTGTAAACAATCATAGAATGATTTAAGCTGAGGAACATAGAGGTCTCTCCCACAATTTTGGTCATATACCTCTGGAATAGTGTTGAAATCACACGCCACTAAGCAGGGGCCTAAACCAAGTGGTTTATCTTAGTGTGCTAGCCGCTGCTTCATTTCGTATAGCGATAACGCTTTCTCTTTCTTAGCGCTCCACCCCGCGGAGAACTCTGGTTGCGCTTTGGTTGGCTTTCTCTTTTTTTCGATTTTCTCTGACTTGACTCAGCTTGACCTACTTGACTCAGCGGTTAGAGTATCGCTTTCATACGGCGAGAGTCATTGGTTCAAATCCAATAGTAGGTAAAACCGGCCGAAACCCCCGCTTTTGCCAGCATGACAGCAAGCACAGACTGGCATCAAGGAGTAGAATGACCAAAGCATCGGTTGCTTCCACTTGTTTGTTGCCTTCTTCGACCGACAGACAAGGTACCCCCCTCTTTTTCTCTTGCGAACCTACGTTGAGCTTGGGACAACCCGCGACTGGCATAGGATATTTCAAAAGCGCCAGGATCCATCCTTCTTACGAACCAAGAGCACTGGAGAAGCGAAGGGGCTCGTGCTGCGACGAATAATGCCATTGTTCATCATCTCACAGATTTGCTTCTCGATCTCTGTTTTCTGGTGGGGTGCATATCTATATGGCCGGACATTGACTGGCACCAACGGAATTTGGTGGTCACAGGCACGACGAGGGGGTAATTCCTTTGGCTCCCCGGAACAAAGCATCAAACTCCTGTAGCAGTTCTTGAACAGCTGGAGGTGTCTGCTCTGCAGGATCAGCATCCAGAGTAATTGCTTGCAGATCATGCTCCTGGTGAATCTGACGCACTTGCACACACTGGCTAACAGCACCCCGTTTCAGCAATCCTTGCAGCTTACGGACAGAGATTGGACGGCAAGAAGGATTATCTTGAATGCCATTGAGAGTGATGCGGCGCCCTTTGTGCGTGAATTTCATACGACGATGACGCCAATGTACCCACATCGGGCTATGGTCTTCGAACCGCTCTTGCCCTCCCCTTTCACTTCCATAGTGGTCTTCTTTGGCCGGCCCACTCATTTCACTCTCAAGCTCTCTGAGAAGAGAGAATCCGATTCAAGATGTTTCGAATTCAGCCTTTCCTTCATGTTCGTGCTTTAAGTCAGTTCGTACTTTTCAGTATATAAGAGAATGACTGAACTCGCGTTGAAAGCTACTAAACAACGGAGAGACTCATAAGAGGGAGAGCGGTAGCAAAAATGAGATCTTTCGTCTAGACAGAAGAGAGATCCTTTCCTTCCTTTCTATAGGAAATGACTGATGTTGCTAAGTCACCTTCTGCTGCTCTTGCGTCATCCCTTTTCCAATTCTTTTTGTATGGCTCGGTTGCATCCGATTGATCGATCCCTAGTCACTGATTACATGCATGAGTTCTTTGATTCACTACTGACTTCTTCTGTGGAGCCGAGTTCGCCGACTGAGACTACTTGAAAAGAAAGAGCCCTCGACCAACCGATCTCACGACGATGAGTCACCCACATACTTAACAAAAAATGCAAATAGAAGAGCAAGTAAATCAAGCTCAATTACAACTCACTCTGATCAAATAGCACTCAGGTATAGGATTTCCAGCGGAAAGGTGGCCTTGCTCGCTTCTTTACCCTTGTACGCACAAATCTAGCTCATAGCAGCACTTTCGAGTTCGGTTACTTAAGTACAGAGATTGGAACAACTTAGCGCGGGAAGTCCCATATCTTGTCTTAGCCTCGCCTCACCTATTTCCTCATAACGAGATCAGAATGAAATAGAATGGAATCTAAAGTCTTAGCTAGATCAGGGCTACCACGTTCCCTCAGACGAAAAATCAAAGAATACTAGACCTGTTGGACTCGCAAAGTAGGATCAGGCTTAGTCTACTAGAAACAGAGGAGAGCGAAAACTAAGTCAAAGGGGGAAGAGCTGTTTATGAGCATTTTAAGGCCGGTTGACAACATCCAATGTCTCCCACGAGGGTGCCTGAAACTCCAGTTTTTCTAGGCAGAGGTAGGTATAGCCTTTATTTAACACATTTGAGTTTGTAGGAAGATTCCCCGCTCTGAAATAAAGTCTATTTGGAGCTTAGCTTCTTCCAAAGAGGTTGGGATTCTAGTTTCAATTGGATGTGTCCCGGTAAGATCGTTAACGACTGATATACTGCCTGAGACAGGGCATGCTCTCCCCTCTGCGTATCGAGAGAAATAAACAACTTCCTGATTCCAGTTTCTTTCATTTATACCTACGATATCCACGCTAAAGATGAGGGCCTTCTTTTGCAGTTCATATCAGCCTGAATGAGGAAGTAGAGTAAGTTTCGTTCATAAACTGGGCCGAAGATCTGACAGAGGTTGACTTGCTGGCTTGTGAGTTGCCAGCTCCGTAGTTGATTGCTAACCAGAGGATAGTGACAGCCAATATTCCTATTCCTGCTTGTGTGCTTGTTTGCTATTCTTCCTGTTCCTGTTACGAGACGACCTCGGCTCAAGCTGACCCCACACCGAAAGTCGTCAAGCAGTCTTGGGCTCCATCAATCAGTGAGGAGGAAACCAAAACCTGTTGGAGTTCCCCGCCATCACCTCGCCTAGATCCGGGGGTTCATACCCTCCTGTAGCAGAGATGTAAGTCGCAAAGGCTACTTGCCTGCCGAGGGGGGAGAACTACCTAGTATCAAATTCACAAAGCAGCACATTTAGTAGTTGACATCTTTCTTTCTCGTTTTCATCGGAAAGGAGAGTTTTCACGTTAAGCAAGAAGAGCTACGAGTTGGGGGGCTATTTCACCGACCGTCACTTCTCCTTTGTATCTGCCGAAGACGCAAGTAGCCCAACGACAGGCTTGTGTGGAGTTGAATGACAACACGCAGAGGTCTTTTGGCGAAACTGGGGGCTCTTTGTCTAAAGGAAGGGCAAAGTCAACAGGCCAATCCCAGTTTCAGAATTGGAAGAAGCAGTAGGAGGTTCACCATCAGAAAGGCATGGGACAACAAACTCTCTTAAAGCTTTCTTCCACTGAATAAGTCTTTCGCTTGACTTGGCTCAACGGCTTTAGTTCAGTAAATGCTTTCGTATGAAGCTTGAGTCAAGTCTAGTCTCATGCAGTGAAGATCGTCAAGCAATCATTGCTCGTCTCTCCGAAACCTATTGATAAGGAACGCGTTCAAGTGTATGGAATAATCAAACCTTTCACGTATTTGTTAACATTGGACGATTGATTCCTCTCTTTCTCCATGGCCTGCTTCCCATAACTGGCCTTACTAAAACTTACGAAATGCTAATTTGACCTAAATTTCCGGTTAACTGCTGACTTTCTTTGCTAGCTCACCCGAAACTCTGTCTTCAGGAGGAAAGCTTGCTTGAGTACCTTACTTGAAAACAAACCGCTTGAGCTGTAACCGAAACAGAAAGGTTTGATGAGCCGCTGCTTGCTCTCTAACTGCTCTTACCGCTTCTTCTTCTTGACCTCTGCTCACTGCTGCCAATGCTGTGACTGCCGCCCCTATCTCTAAAGCTGCGGATTACAGCTCCTGATTCAAGCAGTTCAAAGTCTGAAGTATGAGTCTTGTTTGTGACATTCAATTCCAGAATGAACATTCAAAGGAAAAGTAGTATGGGACAGCCTGCTGCTTGCTATTACTGACTGCGGCTGCCGACCGAAGAACTGAAGATCTTCAATCTATGTTTGAGTGCTCTTGCGAAAGAAAATAATTTCGAATGCTAAAATTACTTAAAAAATAGGATAGGATCGCGGATTCCATATATTTTTATTGAAGCAAGGGCTAAGGGTTCGGTGGGTGTAGGCTTCGGTGGAGTTCCAGACCTGGCCCATTGCTCTCTTACTTCGGATTCCCCTTTCCTTTCTAACTATTGCGAGTAATATAATATGGCTTAAGGCTTTCGGTTCCATCGATTAGTGAAGGGGATTCAATTCATGCTTGGACTAACTATTCATGCGATAGGTCATACATTTCAAGAGAAATTGAAATACATTAAAAATCTATTCGTTTCAGTTCCACTTATTTTATTTCTTACTGGCTATTCTTCCTACATATTGATGTTTGGCCTTCAATCACATTTTAGCTTGACGTTCTTCTCCTTCTTGGGGGTCGACTTGTAGTAGCAGGCATACAGGACGAGGCCGAACAGCGCACCGAGGCCATTGGGGATCTGAACGAAGACAAGAGCCGGCACGGTTAGAGAGACACTCTCAAGTTATATAAGATTTGGTTGGAACCTGAAGATGGAGATATTACTGACCGTGACGTAGAGGTCGAATTTGATGAGAGCATAGGACGTCCAGCAGACGCCGTTGAGGTGCTCTTTTGATAGATTTCTATACCTTCCCCTCCCTTTCCTCTGTATCCGGGCCTACGCGAACAGCTGCTTGCTTATCGAAGAAGTCTGCTCACATGATTGGAATATGGCTCCCGTATGCATGCTATTCTGGGACTGAGGAATGCCTTTCTATGGTGGACCCTGAGGTCGGACTCTTGCTGCTTGATTCAAAACCGGATTCAATAGCAGCAACATATTGATGATGGTGCCTGAACTACCTATTCTATTACCTTATGGGGAGCCCCAAAGCCACATCAAGCCCTATGCTATGGGTCAAGGTACTCTCGAGACCGTCTGGATTGAAGACTATCAAGCACCGTAGGTGGTACCAGCATTCCCTGTCGATAGGGCAGCACATTCCAATCTCTGGGTAGCTGCCCGCCCTACTTCATTCCTATCTCCTTTGACGTCATCCCCACCTTCCTCCAGTATCTCAGTCCCCTCTGAGGTCAGCTGAATCTGATCAGTGGCTGTCTCTGCCTAATCCACCAAGTGTGTACAAGACAAGATCTTTGTCTGTCACAGGTTCTCCTGCTGCTGCAAGTTGATCAGACTGGAATTTGATCCTGCGCAGATAATCTTGAGCAGTCTGGGATCCTTTCTTGATCGTTTGGATCTGAATACGCAGCTCAATTATTTGAGCATTTGTCATACAGCCAAGACTTCCGGTTTTTAAAAAGGTTTTATCCCTTTTCTACGAAGGTTTGCTGCTCCGCCTGCACCAGTGAATTATTCTATTCTTCTCCTTTGGTTCAGTCTGTGGGGAAATCAGAATTCACCATTGAATCCTGTGGATCAGCTCCCTTACATAATAATATTTCACTGTATCAGCTACGAGGGGAAAAAGCAAAGGAGAAAGAGGATCTCCTTGCCTCAAACCTCTGAAAGTAGAGAAATATTCTCGCCAATCTCCATTCATATTCACACACACTTTGCCTCCTTCCACTGCTTGTCTAATCCAATCTATCCACCTGTCAGGGAAGTTTTTCCTATGCATTACCTCTGCCAAGAAAGGCCACTGAACTCTATCATAAGCTTTTTCAAAGCAAAGTCCAACTGAAGCAAAATTCCTTCAGAGTGAGAGGTTTTCAACTCATGCAAAACTTCATGAAGAATTACACATCCATCCAAAATGTACCTCCCAGGAATAAATCCAGTCTGAAGAGAGCTGATTACTTGTCGAGCCAGAGGAGTAAATCTAAGTGTCAGAGCTTTGGTAATAGCTTTAAACATAACATTTAGAACACATATGGGTCTATACTGTAGGATACTATTAGCATCCTTAATCTTTGGCAGTAGAGAAATGACACCATAGTTTAGTCTGGACAAGTTCAACCTGCCATGATACAGCTCCTGAAGCATTTCTTTTAGTATATCTCTCAACAAAAAGCTCTAAAAAGCTAACAGAGAAGCCATCTGGACCTGGAGCAGTATTTGGTTTCATGCTTTTCACCACCTTGTCTATCTCTTCACTCATGAAGTTAATACAAGTGAGGACTTCTTTCTGTCATTCATATAATTCAGAAGAGGAAGGCCGGTTGAGTGCTTTCCGCGTAAGACTATTGAGTTTCCAGCTGATTGCCCATATTTTCCAGGATAGGATTTGTCCACTTGATTGAATTCATGTCATTGAAGCAATGAACTTGCTAGCCAGCGTGCCAAAAAGGTTGCTGACTTTGGGTACACAGAGTAGTGGCGAGAAAAGGGCTTGCGCCTCAGCCGTTTCGCTTGATTCGGACCTTGTGGTTGTAGTCACAGGGTACAAAGATAACCCCACAACCATTTGTTGTATTCTTTAAGTCAATCGCTCGTAGTATGTGCTAGAATGAGATGAGATCCAGCTCAAAGGTGAAGACCTCATTCTTTGAACCCTCCCGGGCAGTTCCTGTTCTAGCTTCTCTATCTCTAGCAAGTGATACGAACAACACAACATCTTCTCCGGTCGTAGGTCGGTAGGGCTTGCCCTGGCTAAGAAATGGAATAAAAAATTCCCGGTTTCTTGACTGTTTCTGAGAAGGCCTACCTTTATTTACATGAAGATGCACGGTCTCTTACACTTTTCCTAGCTTAAGTTGGCGGATTGGTAAACAAACGGCTCTGCAGCTCCGTTCGCTTCGGCACCACTCCCTTGCTTCTTATCGAGGTCGGTGCCAACAAACAAGTCCCATTCGAGCAATGGAATCTACATAAGAATGTAATCACTGTTAAGTATTCCACTCACTGATGCCCAGGAAAATGGGCCTCTGAAGAAAGCAAAGACGTGGCCCAGACCGAAGCTGAAAGGAACTTGATCACCCGGAGAAGATTTCTTTTCTTTGCTGATTCCTCTCAATGAAATTTGCCATGTTGCACTAAGTTACTTACGGATGTATGCATGCAGTCCGGGAACACTTTGGGGTGAACACCCATCCGAACAAGTAGGGTCAATAGTTCAGCATTTAGGCCGTAACATTTAGCAAAAAACGAATCTTAAACCCAACAAGTGCTCTCCGAACCAAGCTAGATAGTCTCCTATCACTAGGCTCACCAACCAACCTGGACTTTGATTCTTTCTTATTATTCTAACCGGATATAAAAACCATAAGGATTGTTTCCAGCCGAGAGTTCCCATATGACATAAGCGCTCTTGGGTGGGGTGGGCCCTCATTCGCCAGGTCTTTGAGTGCCCGTCGTACCACGTGGTTGGTACACTAGGCTGATAGATACTTTACTTTAAGGATCTGGCACCTTCGCTAGACGGAGAGTAAGCGACTTCTATTAGCACCGGACCGTCGAGTCGCATTTTTCGTGTCATGTGCAACGTCCATCAATGGTGGTTCATTAATGTCCATAGATTTAGACTCCTTCCCCCTTCCCTTATACGCAAAAGATCGAGAGGGGCCCGAACCCAAACCGAGAACGTAAACAGAATTCGACTCACTCTCGTATGGCTCGCCCTCGAGCCCTGGGCGAGTCGGCCGGGTCTTTCCCTCTTGTTCTGTTTCCGCCACGATAAAGACGCACGGAAGAACTATGGTATGCCCAGCGCGTGGAGGATCCGTTGAGAGTGTCCCTTGTCTCGGTAGGGAACAGTACCTATTGTCTTGAAAAAAAAAGGTCAGTGCTACGGTCCCCTATTGTTTGATCCAATATTGACCGGTGCGGATCACGTTCTACTACCTCCGGTCCGTGGTTCGACCTCCCGTAGTGGTCCTTGCTTTTCTTTTTGAAAGCTCCGCGGGGCCAATTTTGCGTACTTGCTCAGCGTGCCCCCCTTTCG
>WUUC01064554.1_pt1 | contig 16177 bp, 14 predicted proteins | sample 6278441 | NCBI WGS metagenome assembly WUUC01 (sample SAMN13675441, study PRJNA597444) | soil metagenome | isolation source: soil | place: USA: Washington | collected 2017-10
ACTGGGACGTCACCGACCCGCACTTCGTCTGGCACCAGATGATCGAACGCTACATCGAGGGAAGCGGCCTCCAGTGGACGCACCTGCACCCCAACGTGTTCATGGAGGGGTTGTCGTCAATGACTCCGGTTGACGACGGTGCCTTCTCCGTCTTCTGGGGCGATCGCCGCGTCGGATGGATCGCTGCGCGAGACATCGCCGCAGTTGCCGCAACGGTGCTGCGGCAGGGGCCATCTCGGCACGGCGGTAAAGAATATTGGCTGTCCACCGAAGTGGCGTCGGGACCCGAGGTGGCGGCCATCTTCTCCGATGTCCTGAATCGAAGGATCCGTTGCGACGTGCGCGGTCCAGAAGAGTTCAAAGCTTCGATCGCCGACCGCAGCATCACGGTGGAGTCCTGGTACGCCGACGCGGGCGTGGAATTCACCCGGCAGGTCCTCGACGGACGGATGGGTTACATCGGAACAGTCCGCGACGACGTGGAGTTCGTCACCGGCCGCCCCTCAATCTCGTTACGACAGTGGGCAATCGAGAACCGTGACCGACTGACTCCAAGCTCCCCCACATAGCGTTCGAGTCGGAACGCGCGGCGAAACTGCGGCAAGTCCCGGTTAATGGAACCGGCTGCCGGTACAAAGGATCGTCGAGGTCCATGGCGGCAGCACTGCAGCCGACCGTCTCACCGTCGCCGTCGAGCACGCCGTACGGGCCGTCACGCGCAACCGAGCCTGACGCTCGATGTGTACATGGGCCGGCTCGTCATGGCCGGCGCCGCTGCAGCGCTCGCCCTCCCGGTAATAAGTGATGAGTAAGTGATGAGTTGGTGCCGGAGGTTGCGGTTCACGGACCGCCGATATGGCCTCTGACCTGCGGGTTTGTGGGGCGGGTGGGCTCGAACCCACGACCCAGGATTATGAGGTCTAACAGCCTCACCCTTATGCGCACCCGCCACATCGCAGGGAATCCGGACGGAGCCGCGATCCTTTACACGCCGAATCCTCGTCTGCAACTCGATGACCCGGGACGCCGCCACCTTCCCCATATCCTCCCCGCTGCACTTTCAGCTTCCCTACCCGCTCAACACGGAGGCATCCACACGACATAACGTTCGCTTCGTGATCGAGCGGTGCGCCAGCCCCACCGGCGGGGATCAACCTGGCTCCCCGTCACGCTGGGCCGCAGGCCGCCCGATCGTGCTCGCATTGTGATCCTCCAGGTGCACGACCGATGACTGCAGCCGCTGCCCGTCACTTAGGTTCTGTATACCTGCGACCGGTGCCCAATCTTAAGGATGTACATCGACTTGGTGTTCTCATCGAGGCGGTAGACGATTCGGTAGTCTCCGCGCCGGGCAGCCCAGCGGCCCGCTAGCTCGCGCTGTAGCGGCTTGCCACGACGCCGTGGTTCACTCGCGAGGCCGCCGAAGATGAACTCCACCAGCGGCTCGGCGATGCGAGGTGGCACTGCCTGCAAGCTACGCAGGGCGGATGCAGTCAAGACCGGCTCATACCCGCTCACGCCCGCGGTGGCAGCCCGAGTGAGCGTCGAACTTGGGACTCGTCGAAGGTCCGGCCGGCCGCGATGTCGGCCTCGGCCTCGGCCAGGTCCTGCTGGATGCCCGGCTGGGACAGCCAGAATAAAGTCTCCTGCAGCGACTCCCACTCTTCGGCGGAGACCATCACGACGGCGGGGCGGCCGTTGCGGGTGATCGTGAACTGTTCGTGCTCGCGCTCGGCGCGGTCGGCGTACTCGGACAGATGTGACTTCAGGTCTGACAGCGACGTGGTCTCCATCGCACCTATGGTAGACCTAAATTCTGGTCATCGCCAGACTACTTCAGTGTGGGGGCGAGCTGCACCGGTGATAGATAGCCGCGCCGCCGCCTCAGTCCACCCAGGCGTGCGGGCCGGGATCACCATGTACGTCATCCGACCCGGGTCGCGACTGAAACATGGTCGGGATTTTCCGGCATCATCGGGACTGAAGCTTCAGCTCGGTGGACCACGCGGGTTCAGCCTCCCGGCCTTAGCGTGGCCTGTTAGGTCGCTCGGGGTGGGGCGTGCTCGATGGAGGCTTGGGCTGGTGGGCACCGGCGGTCAGTTCGACCCTCGAGCCGGCCTGGCTGGCACTGCCACTGACGTCATTGTGACGGGTGGGCTACTGCACGGCGCTGCCGGCCGACCCCTCACACGCGTCGTGCCGATTGCGGATCGCGGGGTGCGCCGCTGCCAACCAAGGACGCCAAAGCATCCTGTCCTGTCAGGACCTTGACAGGGACTGCGGTATCTGTCCCAATCGATCCCTGTTGTGACTTTCCGGTCAAGGCGACGAGGCGGAGGGGTAACGGCATGCGTCTCGCATCGTTCAACGTGGAGAACCTGTTCGCCCGCGCTAAAGGCGTTGAACACCGGCTCGTGGTCCGTGGGAAAACAGGTCCTGGCTAGTTAACGCCGGTTGCTGTCTCTCCCTCGCCGTCGGCGACGACGCGGGGAGGGGCGGCTGGGGCGGTGTTGTGGTTGGGCTCATTGTTGTTCGAGGCCGTTGTGCCCTTCTCTCCAGGACTCGTTGCCGAGCTTCGGTCAGGCCTGTTGCGGCTGCGCCAGCCAGCGCGGTCGCGGCTGGCAACCGCCGCCTTGGTGGTCGTGCTGGTACCGGCACTCCACGTCTGCTTGACGTCGAGGTTATAGAACCGGGGCGGCTCCTCGCACAAGGTAGCCATCCTGGTCGCGAGGGCACTGACCTCCGGTCGATTTTCTTCGGCTGGGCGTTGGTTGCCGCTATGCACGATCAGGGCGTCACCGTATTCCGTATTCCGGTCCTCAGCCTGGTGGCAGTGGTGGTCATCGCCTCCGTGGCCGGCATGGTCGCGGCCGTGCCGCCCAGTAGGCGGGCGGGGAAGCTCGACGTCCTGCGCGCAGTCGCCTCCGACTAGGGCTCAGCCGCAGAAGCGCGCGCAAGAGAAGTATCCGGGCAATCACTGGGGCTGGCCTGCTCGCAGGCAGGCCCTGGGGCCATGCCGAGGATGACGCGCTCCCCCGCCGGACATGGGCCAGGCTGCCCTTCGTCAACCGGCGCCGGTGGGCCTGTAATTTGTCGAACGCCAGCACACCGTACCCCCGTCAGGGACCACGGTGTGCTGGCGTTTCCAGCTCTGCGACCGGGTGCGGCAAGGGGTGGCACCGCTTGGGAGTTGAGGACTTTGGTCCCGGCAGACCGGGTCTTTCTCCGGCAGCGCCGGCCAGCCCGCACGGCGAGAATTGATTTCATCGCACCTGCGGGTTCGGCTCGATGCTGATGGTGAGCGGTGACTGGTTAATGATCACTCGCTCTCAGCACGACTCAAGAAACAGGATTCAATAAGATGCCTCCTGAGGATTACACTGCACCTACCCCTTTTACTCACCTGTCGTTTTCGGAGCAGGCTCGCATACAACGAGAAGCAATGGAAGCTGTAACGCGCTCGCATGACATTAAGAAAGAGCCTATCTCAATCGCCTGCACTCGATGCGATCTTAACGATAGGCAACTGGCTGACACACCGTGCGAGCCTCCTGAGTGGTGGTGGACAATCAGTGGCTCCCAACGTACCTGAGTTCCGGTAAGGGGTTTCAGCTTGTAATGCGGGGCATTGCCCGGGCAAGGTGCGACCAAGAAGGCACCCGACGTCGACCGCTGCCGCAAATGACTGACTGCAGTCGGCAAGATCGCCCACGACTACCCCGGGGTTGAAATCTTGACAAGACGCAGTACGCGGTAGCGTCCGACTAGGGGCTCAGCCGCAGAAGCGCGCAAGAGGAATATCAGGCAATCACCGGGCTGGTCACTCGCAGGCCAGCCCCTGGACCATGCCAAGGAGGACGCGCTCCCCAGCCAGACAGTTGAACCACAACCGAGGATCGGCATAGCCGGCGGTCAGGAACTTCAGCGCCGTCCGGCTGCCGAGCTCTGCGCCGATCGCGGCGCGCCAGGCCGGGCCGGGCCGGGCCGGGAATCTCAAGCAGGGCGTCCAGCCGCGCCGGACACTGGCTGCGGCGGTGAGTCAGCGTGAAGTGCAGCTTCGCGGCTCGCTTCAACGCATCACCTGGGCCGAGGCTCTCCTCCTGCACGTGCAGCCCATCCGTGCGGCGACGCAGCTCGACCAGCTCACGCCGCTCATCGCTGCTCAGGCCCTCCTTAGCGCCCTCGTCGATGTAGGCCTGGCCCATCCACCGGCGCAGGCACGACTCGCTGATCCCCAGATCGATCCTTGGCGATCTGCGCGACCGGCTGCTCCCGACGGCGAGCAGATCCACAGCACGGCGCCGGAACCTCAACGGCTTGGCAGCAGGCATCCAGAACTCCCTTCCAAGACGATCATCACCTCAGATCAGACGTCTGGGAAAGCGGGTCAGGCCCCCCCCTGGGTGGGGTCATGCCTTTTCGAGTGACGTAGAGGACATCGGAGCCGCCCGCAAGGTCCCTCCCAGCGTCTGCGCCAGGCCTCGCATCGAAGTGCGACCTGAAGCGCTGCGAGTAGGAGACACAAGTACAGGTAGATCCCGCATAGTGGGACATCGAATACTCCGCTGTTGGACCGCCCCGCCCCGCGCCGCACCCGATCACCCGATCTACCCGGCATAACCCAACGGAGCACCGTCGCACCGCCGTTGCACGATCGAAATTATGCTTTTCACATCGACCAGAAGTAGGGCGGGTGGGGCTCGAACCCACGACCCAGGGATTATGAGGTCTAACAGCCCCACCCCTGTGCGCACCCGCCAGACAGCAGCGATCCCCGGAGAACCGTTCGTCCTTTACTCGCCGAATCCTCGTCTGTAACGCGACGGCCCCGGAGGGCGACTCCCTCTGTCTGTATCGTCTCACCTGCAGTCAGCCCGGCTTCCTTGCAGGGTGCAGACACCCTGGTCGAGGTGATCGTGGGTGGCGTCAGCCTTGCAGAGCCCGGACGTCACGCAGGAACAAGGGCGCCGCGACGCAGATGAGCGTCAACACCCCAGCCACGATGAGTGCTGGACGGATGCCCACCGCGGCGGCAATGGGACCGATGCAGGCCATCCCGATCGGCCGCAGCGCCATCGAACCGAACCGGTTCACCGAGTCCACCCGAGACAGCATGCCGCTCGGTACCTGAGCCGCGATGGTCGCCAACTCCAACGCTTCGAAGTAGCCTATGACGATACCCGCGACGAATTCGGAAGCCACCAGGATCATGAGGGATGCTGGCACTGCAAGCAGCAGCAAGGTTGGCCCGGAACCAAGCAGCAACAACGAATACCCAATCAGCAGCGGCCGCTTCGGACGCACCCGCATCGCGACGGCGCCACCGACGAGACCCCCGGCACCCAGCGCAGCCGCGATTGCCGCCCACGAAGACGGACCACCGAGATTGTTGCGGGCGACCATCGGGCCAAGGACGCTAAGGGTGGCCAGTAGGAACAGCTGGAACGCGCACGCGCTTGCGATCAGAGCACTCAACCAGCGAGTCTGGCGTACATACCGGAGTCCGGATATGATCTCGGAGCCGAGCGAGCTGCCCGCCGCGCCCACCGCCTGCGTACCTAACGCTCCGGACCGTCCAATCAGTAGTGCAGTGACCAGAAAACTCGCCCCAGCGCACACCAGCGTCCAACCGGGGTTGAACACGAGCAGCAGCACTCCCGCCAGACCTGGGCCGGCGACATCGGCGGCGTTGCCCGTAAGATTGAACAGGGCGTAGGTGGCTTGCCGATCGTTGTCCGGGGCGACGTGGGCGATGGCGGCCGTCGAGGACGGGTTGAAGAATGCGCTGGTTGCGCCCGACACCGCCGCGAGCGCCGCGATACTCCAGATCGTGGCCACGCCGCTGACGAAAAGCAGCCCGGAGATTAGTTGCGCGGCACACGCGACGCCGCTACTGAAGAGGAGGACGGTACGTCTCGGGTACCGGTCGCCGACGACGCCACCGAGCAACAGCAGCAACACTTCGGGTGCGACCCGAGCCGCGAGAACGATGCCGAGACCGGTTGCTCCCGCACCGAAATCGAGAATGGCGAAGGTGAGCGCGAAAGGCACCACCATGTCGCCGAACACCAAGAAGGTTCGGGCCACGAAGAGCCGCCGCAACGCCGGAATACGGAGCAGCCCTGACGCCGCGACATGGGGCTGCGCCGCCTCAACTACTGGTCCATCGATCGTCATGGCATCTGTGCCTTCTCCAGCAAGGACGGATCCTCAGTACGCACGGCATCGCACCGGGCTTGGTTCCAGGAGGCGAATGTGTCGTCGGATAAAGGTGAACCTGCCGTCTGTGATAGCGATACCCCGAACAGCGGTTCCAGTCGTGCCCCGCGAGCCAACTTCGCGTGGTATGTCGCCATCCCTAACTCGATCCGCCGGTAGCCGTGCTCGATGGCAAACCGGATCGTCTCGTAAATGACGAGGTTGAAGTACTCGAACGCTTGTCTCGTCGCCGGGTAGTTGAAGCCTGAGCTACGCACGTACACAATGCCTTCCCACACGAAAAGCAGCACGATTCCGATCACCTCGTCGCCATCCCGGATGGCGAGGATGTGGCTGTGCTCGTCACCGCAGGCGGCCAGCGCGCGCAGCTCTGCCGCTTCAGCCGCAGCCGTGGCATCATGGCCGTAACGGCGTTCGAGCTGAGCAAAGAGGTTCGCGGCGACATCGATCCAGTCACTGAGCCGGCCTCCGACGAGCGTGTAGCCCTGGGCGGCGAATATCCGCATCTCCCGGCGGATATTTCGGCTCTGGTCTTTGCTGAACCCCTGCCGGTAGTCATCCATGGATGACCAGCGCACGTCAAGGACGGAGTTGGCGCCGGCCATGTAGAAAGCCCGATCGTCGGCGAGCACCTCACGTAGCTGTGCCGCGCCGCGCGGATTGAGGTACAGCGCTGACAGCGAGGCCGCGCCGACCTCGTGAGCGTGCGCAGCGGCGGCATCGAGCAATAGTGCGAGAACGTCGCGCTGCTCGTTCGGCGCCGCGGTCGGATCGATGAGAAATTCGCAGTTGTACGCTGCTCGCGAGCCTATGACGCAGGTAGGCGACCAGTTCTCGCGGTTGAACTCCGCCCCGGATCGCTGCAAGAAACGCCCGTACGGGTCGTAATAGCCCCCCGAGCTGGATTCGCCCCAATAGACGGGGCAGACACCTCGCAAGACCCCGTCGTTGTCACGGTAACTGAGGTAGGCGGTATGACCTGCGCGCTGCAGCTCCACGGCTTTCAGCCAGGGCCGGCTGACATAGAAGCTACGTCCCGCGGTCAACGCGTCCAGCTCGCCCACGCCCAGCAGGTCCAACGTCGAGAGGGTGCGCACGCGGTGATCGAGCCCCGGCGTGGTCACGATGCCTCATCGAGGACGGCCGGTAGGGCGGTGAGAAACGATGCCAGCTCAGGTTCGGTGACGATCAACGGCGGGGCGAGCCGGAGCACATCGGGCTGTACCGGGTTGGTCAGGAATCCGGCGCGTTGTGCAGCCGCGGCGACCGCGCCTGACAGCGGCCGGGTAAGCCTGATGCCCAGCAGCAGGCCGGTTCCGCGGACCTCCGCGACGAGCGGATGCCGTAGCGTCCGGATGCCCTCTGCAAGGTATTCACCGACCCGGCGGACGTGACCGAGGAGGTCATGATCGGCGATGGTGGCGAGAACGGCCAGCGCGGCCGCGCAGCAGATTGGATTGCCTCCGAACGTGGTGCCGTGTTGACCCGGAGCCAGCAGGGTGGCTGCCCGGCCGACAGCGACGCAGGCGCCGATCGGCAGCCCGCCCCCGAGTCCCTTCGCAAGCGTTATGACGTCAGGGGTTATGCCCGACGACTGGTATGCGAACCACTCACCGGTACGCGCAATGCCGGTCTGCACCTCATCGACGATCAGCAGAGCACCGGCAGCTGTGGTGATGCGGCACAGCTCAGCCAGGTAGTCCGGCGGTGGCACCACGACGCCGGCCTCGCCCTGGACCGGCTCGATGATCACCGCCGCGGTGTCGAGGCCGACCGCAGCGGACATGGCAGCCACGTCCCCGTACGGCACGTGCACAACACCGGGCATCATCGGCTCGAACGGGGCTCGTTTGGCCGGCTGGCCGGTTAGCGCGAGCGCACCCATCGTCCGGCCGTGGAAACCGCCGGATGTGGCGACGATCGTCGGACGGCCGGTACGGCGGGCAATCTTGAACGCGGTCTCGTTTGCTTCGGTGCCAGAGTTGCAGAACAGCACCCGACCGTCGCCGGTCACGCCGGCCAGCTCAAGCAACCGCTCGGCCAGCTCAACGACGGGTGAGGCTACGTACAGGTTCGACACATGCCCGAGCGTCGCGACCTGCTCAGTCACCGCGGCGACCACAGCCGGGTGCGCGTGCCCCAGCGCGTTCACCGCCAGCCCGGCCAGCAGATCGAGGTACTGCCGCCCCGCCTCGTCCCAGACCTGGGCGCCGTGCCCGCGCACCAGCGTGAGTTCCGGCCTGCCGTAGTTATCCATCAGGGACTGCTGTCAGCGCTGGCTGCCGGTCAGCTCGATCACGTCAGACATCGCGCCCTCCGCTGCTCACTGGACGCAGTGCCCGGAGGACAGGTAGCCCGACACCAGCGCTCGCATGCATCGCTCATCCTTCTCGACGTGCTTCTCGACGACAGTGCCGAACTGATGACCGGGGAAGAAGGTGTGCAGCACCGCATGCGGCACCCGGCCGTCAATCACCACTGCACGCGGCACGCCGGCCTGGACTGCGCGCAGGCACGCCTCCATCTTCGGGGCCATACCGGCGCTCAACCGAGGCAGTAGCCCGGCGAGCTCGGCGGCGGATATCCGGTGCCGCAACGAGCCCTGCCGCGGCCAGTCGGTGTACAGCCCAGGCACGTCGGTCAGCACCAGCAGCTCACTCGCACCGAGTCGACCGGCGAGCGCCGCTGCCACCGTGTCCGCGTTGAGGTTGTGCACTACGCCCTCGGCGTCCGGCGCGACCGGCGAGATGACCGGGATTCGGCCGGCGTTCACAGCGTCCAGCACCGGGCCGAGGTTGAACGAGTCGATGTCTCCGACCAGTCCCACATCCACCTCTTCACCCTCGACCAACGCGGGTCGGCGGCGAGCGGTGAGCAACCCGCCGTCCTCCCCTGACATGCCCACGGCGAACGGTCCGTGCGCATTGATCAGGCCGACCAGCTCACGCCCGATCGAGCCGACGTGCACCATCCGCACTACGTCGATGATGTCGGGCGTCGTGACCCGCATCCCGCCACGGAACTCTGACGGCGGCATGCCGAGCCGATCCAGCATCGCGCTGATCTGTTGGCCGCCGCCGTGCACCACTACCGGCCGCAGCCCGGCGGAGCGCAGAAACACCACGTCCGCCGCGAAGTCCCGCTTCAACTTCTCGTCGTGCATCGCATGCCCGCCGTACTTGAGCACGACCACCGCGCCGCTCATCCGCTGCAGCCAGGGCAGAAACTCGATCAGAGCACCGGTCTTGGTGACCAGCTCCGGGTCGAGTTCGGCGGGAAGGGCCGCGGTCATGTTGTGTACGCGGAGTTCATGTGGACGTACCCGTGCGAGAGGTCGGTGGTGAGCACGGTGGCCTCTGCCGTGCCGAGGTTCAGGTCCACCAGCACCTCGATCAGCCGGCCGGACAGGTCCACCTGCGACTTGTCCGCATGCGGCGCGCTGCCCTTGCACACCTGCACGCCGTTGAGGGTGACGTCGAGGCGGTCCGGGTCGATGTCGACGCCGCAGCCTCCGATCGGGACGATGACCCGGCCCCAGTTCGCATCCGAGCCGAAGAAGCCGGCCTTGGCCAGGTTGTCCCGCGAGATCGCGCGGGCCACCGTCACGGCGTCGTCCTCGGTGAGCGCGCCCCGAACGGTGATCGTGATCTCTTTGGTGACGCCTTCGGCATCGGCGTGCAGCTGCCGCACCAGCGCCTGGCAGATCCGCAGGAGTTCGGCGGCCAGCTCCTCGGCGCCGACCTCGACCCCGGATGCGCCCGAGGACAGCGCGATCACACAGTCATTAGTGGACGTTGAGCCGTCCACATCCAACCGGTTGAAGGTCAGGTCGACCGCCCGGCTGAGCGCCGCGTCGAGCACCGGTTGCTCGACCACCGCGTCGGTCGTCAGCACCGACAACGTGGTCGCCATGCTCGGCGCGATCCCGCCGGATCCTTTGGTGAAGCCGCCGATCGACCAGCCGCCCTCGCATCGCAGTGCGGCCTGCTTGGCCACCGTGTCGGTGGTCATCACCGCGGTCGCCGCGGCGAGATCGCTCTCGCAACCGGCGCCGAGGCTGCCGACCACCGTCTCAAGCCCGCCGAGTAGAACCGGCAGCTCCAGCCGCTCGCCGATCACGCCGGTCGAGCACACCCCGATGTCTTCTATCGGCACATGCAGCAGGTCGGCGACCCGCTCGGCAGTGTCGAGGGTGTCTTGGTAACCGACCGCGCCGGTGCACGAGTTGGCGTTGCCCGAGTTGAGCACGACGGCGTGCAACTTGCCGTCCCTGATCACCTGCGACGTCCACCGCACCGGTGCCGCCGGTACCTGGTTGCGGGTGAACACCCCGGCCGCGATCTGGTGCGGGCCGTCGTTGACGACCATGACCAGGTCGGGTTTGCCCGACTTTTTCAGCCCGCAGGCGATGCCGCCAGCGCGAAAGCCTGCGGGCGTGGTGACGCCGATAGTGCGATCGATCGTGGTCATGGAGCGACTCCTGTCAGTGGTAGTCCGGTTGCTTCGTCAATGCCGAGCGCGAGGTTCATGCACTGGATCGCGCTACCGGCGGTGCCCTTGGTGAGGTTGTCGATCGCGGCAATCGCGACCAACCGTCTGGCGTCGTGGTCAGCGGTTACCTGCAGGTGGACGGTGTTGGCGCCGAGGGTCGACGCGGTGCTCGGCCATGTCCCCGCCGGCAGCAGGTGGACGAACGGCTCGGTGCCGTAGGCGGCGGTGTAGACCTTGCGTAGCTCGGCATCATCGAGCGTCGGCCCGGCGAACGGCGCACTGCAAACGGCCAGGATGCCCCGCGGCATCGGCGCGAGCACCGGCGTGATCGACACCTTGACGCCTCTGCCGGACGCCGCTTGCAGGCTCTGCGCGATTTCGGGGGTGTGCCGGTGCACGCCGCCCACCGCGTATGGGCTCGCCGAACCCATCACCTCGGTGCCAAGCAAGTGCGGTAGCAGCGATTTTCCAGCACCCGAGGTTCCGGAGAATGCGACGATCACCGCCTCGTCCGCCACCAGCCCGGCGCCGAATGCTGGCACCAGAGCCAGCGCCACCGCGGTCGGATAGCAACCCGGAATGGCGAAGACCCGCGACTCGCGCAGCCGATCGCGCTGGCCCGGCAGCTCGGGCAGACCGTACGGCCACGCCCCAGGGTGCTGGCTGCCGTACCAGCGTTGCCAGGAATCGGCGTCAGTGAGCCGGAAGTCGGCGCCGCAGTCGACGATGACCAGGCCGGGTTCGCGCTCCTGCAGCGCCCTGGCGATCGGAGCGGACTGGCCGTGCGGCAAGGCGAGAAACACCGCGTCGTGGCCAGTCAGCCTGGAGACCTCGGTCTCTTCGATTTGCCGATCCGCCAGCGGCAGCAGGTGTCGGTGATGCTGGGCGATCGTCGTACCGGCGCTCTCACCGGCGGTCAATGTGCCGATCTCGACGTCGGGATGAGCCAGCAGCAGCCGCAGCAATTCACCGCCGACGTACCCGCTTGCTCCGACAACGGCTATTCGCTGTTTCATTGGTGTGCTCCTCCATTAGCCCGCAGCGCCGCGGCGAGCAGGTCATCAGGTCGGGTCGGCCGGCTCAGCAGCAGCGACCCCCGGCTGCGGTCGATCAGGTCGCGCCGCGAAGCCGGCAGGATCGATTCGTCCGCCGCCTCGAACCCGAGCCGCACGAACCAAGGCAGCGTGGTGCGGGAGAACAGCACCACCTCGGGCACCCGGTCCAGGTGCAGTTGCAGCACGGCGGACGCAGTCAGCAGCTGGCCGATCCCTCGGCCGCGCCAGGCCTCGCCGACGCACACGTTGTACAGCTCCGCGAGGCCCTCGGGCCGCTGCACATCGAGCTGGTGCACGCCGATGCAGCCGGCGATCACACCGTCGCAGAGGCCGACCAGGAATTCACCAGCATGCCGGCAGTAGAACTCCATCTCGCGCTCGATCAGCGCGTCGGGCATGGAGGGCATGGACAGCCGGTACAGCTCGACTGCGTCGTCGGCGCAGGCCGGCCGCAGCTGGGCGGTTCCGAGCGCCGAGCGCTGCAGGACGTCGAGGCTCATGCCGTTAGCCGGCCGCGACGTAGGCCGGCCGGCGCAGCCCGTCGGACGTCTCGATCGTGATCCGGTCTATATCGCGGATCGCCTCGTCCAAGAATCCGGTAAGCATGCCTACCCAGGCGTTGTCGTTCGTACCGACCGGCAGCACCTCGGCGCCGTCCGGGGTCACCTGGGTGTGCAGGCAACTGGTGTCCGGTGGCAGGTTGATGGACTTGATCATTGCGCCGCCGTGCAACCCATACAAGAAGCTCATCGTCGGCCGGGCCAGCTCGGGGGCGAGGTAGGCGGGCTCCGCGGCGGCATGTTCAGCGCCCAGGCCCAGCGTGATGACGTGGCCGAGGATCTCATACGGCGTCAACCCGTGCGACAGGGCGATCTGCTCGATCACCGGGCCACCGACGATCCGGCCGACGTTGCCGTCGATGAGGTATGGGCCGTCCTCGGTCACGATGAACTCGCAGTGGAAGTAGCCGTTGCGCATGCCGGACCGCTCGACCAGTGCGGTGACCGCCTCGGTGCAATGCGCCTTCACCTGCTCGGACAACCGGTCATCTCCGGGGAAACGGTTGCTTACTTCGGTGGACGCGATCCGGCCCCGGGTCGAGAAGCCGATGAACGAGAGTCTGCCGTCGGCGACGTAGCCCTCGAGGCTGATCAGCGGGCCGGCGACCTTCGCTTGCAGCAACCAGGTCTGGGCCTGCGCGTCCCACAGGCCGCTGTCGGCGATGGCGTCGCGCACCGTCTCCGGGGTGTCCTGGGACGTGAGGTGGCTCAGCCCAGCCGCGCCGGACTGCACCGACGGCTTGAGGATCACGGCACCGGACCGTGCCCCCACAGCCGCCGGGTCAGCGGTCGCCCAGTCCTTGGCCGCGAACACGTGCGTCGCCGGGGAGTACTCCGGAACCAGTCGTAGCACCTCGGCCTTCACGGCCAGCTGGGCGAACGCAGGCTCCGGGTGCTGCAGGCCGTAGGTCTGAGCAAGGTACTCGGTAAGCGGGAACTTCTCGTCGTACAAGCTCGAGATCGCGTCCACACCGCGGGTGATCTCAGGGTTCTCGGCGAACAGCTCCAGCACCTCTGGCCAGTTGTCGAAGTCGGCGGGGTAGCACGTGCAGCTAAGCAGCTCGTCCCTGGCCTCGCCGGCGTAGTCGTCCGGGTTCAGGATGAAGATCGGTTCGTATCCGACGTCGCGCAGCGCCCGGGGCAGGTACTTGGCGCTGACCGCGTTGATCCCGATGATGATGATCTTTTTCATGATCGCTCCTACGCATCGACCAGCACGGGGGCTGGCTGAACCTTGTCGCGCCCCCAGATCCTGGACAAGTTGCTGATGACAGCGGTTGTCAGTAGGCCGGTGAGTAGCAGCGCGCCGACGAGCGACCACGACGCGATCGGGCCGAGTTTGTCGATCAGTGGCAAGAAAATAAGCGGCGCGAACACCACGCCGAGGTTGTAGTGCGCGGTGTAGAAACCCATGTTGCGGGCCTTGAGCCGGTTCGGGCTGATGGCGCTTATGTGGTCGGGCATAACCGGGTAGATGATCATCTCGCCCAACGTCCAGACCGCGGTCGCGACCAGCAGCAGCCACGTTTGGATTGCCCCCAATCCCATCAGGCCGAATCCGATTGTGGCGCAGGCGTAGCCGATAAGGAGGGTCGCCCGGCGGGTGAGTCCGAGCATCGAGTGGTTCAGGGCGATCTCGAAGGTGATCACCATAAGAGCGTTTAGGGCAAAGATCGCGCTGACCCAGCCGGCCGGTTTGTCGAGCGTGTGGATCACGTACACGCTGCCCACCGTGGGCGGCAGCGCGTACGCGAGATGGATCGGCGTGGTGGCGGCGATAAAGCTCCAGAAGCGCATCTCGTGCTGGCCCGACCCGCTGTCGTTACTTGCCACCGCTGCGGCTGGCTCGTCCTCGACGTCAGAGAGTGGGACGATCCGAGCGCGGGCCAGGATGAAGGCCGCGGCCAGGTAACCGATCGCGGTCCCCCAGGGCAGCAGGCTGGGGCTGAACTTCAACAGGATTCCGGCGAGCACCGGGCCGCTCCCCATGCCCAGGTTGATGGCTAGGCGCACCGTAGAGAACGCGAACCGCCGGTTCGCCTCCGGCATCGCCCGGGCCACCATTGTGTACGCGATCGGGTTGACCAGCTCGTAGCAGAAACCCCAGATCGCAGTCAGCCCGACCAGCATCCACAACTCGGGGGAAATCGATATGGCCAGCACGGTGCAGGTCACGCCGAGGAACCCTGTAATCGCGAGCCGCTTTTCGGCCAGCCGGGCTGCGAGCGCGCCGCTGGTGACGTCGGCGACCAGCGAACCGATGCCGAACATGCCGACGATCAGGCCGATCGTGCCGATGGTCAGCTCATGCCGATCAGAGGCGAGGTACACGCCGTAGAATGGGAACAACATCAGCGCGCTGCGCGATACCGCCACAGCGGCCAGCAGGCCGCCGATCGGACGCACCCCCGCGATGTTCTCGCGCAGCCCCGGCCTCCTCACCGGACCCGCCTCACTGCTCGACATGGAAGATCGATTCGCGAACGGAGTCGATGAAGTTGTAGTCATCGTCCAGGGTGGCCTGATCCGGTGCGGTGAGGAATATCCGCAGCGGGCTGGTGAGCAGGTCATGGGTCGGCTCGATGGTGTCGCCGGGCTTGCGCTTGACCGTGAGGTCCAGCACCGACGGCCGGTCGCGGATCTCGAGCACCAACGCCTCATCGATCGAGACCACCTGGCCGGACAACATCGTCGGGGTGTTGTAGACGACTGCGGGCTGACGCTTGCGATACACAGCGTCGCGATATCTGGCGAGGAATTGCCCAGGCTGCGCGTACGCCAGCGCCGTGAGATCGGCCATGTTCGCCCCGAGGCAGGCGTCGTGGAAGGCGGGGTGCATGTTGCCGTTGATCCTGGCGCCAACCTCAACGAGGGCCGGCCCGTCTGCAGTGATGATCACCTCAGAATGCGCGGGTCCGTTGTGGATGCGCAGGACGTCCAGCATGGCGCGGGTGTAGTCGATCAGGGCCCCCGCTGCCGGATCGGTCGGCGCTAGCAGGATGTCGCGGTTGTAGATGGGTTTTCCGTTGGGCAGCAGGCGCTTCTCATACTCCCAGATACCGCACACGTACGCGTGGCCGTCGACGCTGACCGTGTCCACGATGTACTCGGTGCCCTCGAGGAAGCTCTGCACCAGCACCTCGGTGTTCGCGCCGTTGAAGACGGTGGTGCTGGCGAGAATGGCCGGGACTGCAGCGCGCAGCGCCTGCGCGTCGTGGCAGATGAAGACCCCGTCGGTGGACGCGGACGACAGTGGCTTGGCTACGCAGGGCCAGTAGCCACTGTCCTGCGCCCAGGCAACGGCAGCCTCGGCATCGTCGGTGATCAACTGGGCCGCGGTGCGCAGTCCGGCCGACGTCACGGCCTCGATCATCTTGTACTTGTTGCGGCGCGCCTCGGACCGCGTTGTCCCGTTGGTCCGCAAGCCCAGGGCTTCACTGAGCTGGTCGGCCAACAGCACCCCCGGCTCCTGGCCGGGGATGACGAACAGCGGCTGCATCTCCTTGAGCGCGTGCTCAGTGCTTCCGTCCGGGTCGTACACCAGCGCGTCGATGTATTTCTGCCGGTCCCAGGGCTGCATGCGCGTGATCGGGTCCGGCGAACCTTGCACGTGGACCACGTCAATCCCTAACCGGTCAAATGCCGGGGGCAGGTAGTTGCCGGTCCCGTACGCGTCGACCAGAACGCCGACTCCGCGCCTGGCATCAGCGCGCTCCGCATTCTCGCGGTCCCATAGTCCAGCTCGCTCGGCTTCGGCCTGCTCAGTCATCGGGGCCTCACAATCTCTGCTCGATCAACTCATTCTCAATAAAAACCAACCGGGATGGTTTTGTTAAAGGCTTAGGCGTGCCG
>WUUC01197881.1_pt1 | contig 16175 bp, 13 predicted proteins | sample 6278441 | NCBI WGS metagenome assembly WUUC01 (sample SAMN13675441, study PRJNA597444) | soil metagenome | isolation source: soil | place: USA: Washington | collected 2017-10
ACTTCGACACCTGGGTGGAGATGGACCTCGAGTACATCCACAACTGGAGCCTGTGGATCGATCTCAGGCTGCTCGCCCTGACGATCCCGGCGGTCCTGTCCAGGCGTGGAGCGTGGTAAGGGTGCCCGACGAAGACGAGCGGAAGAACTCGGTGGATGAGCAGGTGGATGAGCAGAAGGACTCGGTGGAAGAGCAGAGGAACTCGGGGGATGACCAGAGTAACTCGGCGGAGAACGGGAGCGGGTCCGTCCAGCCCGCCCAGCCCGCCCAGCGGTCCCAGGCGGCCCAGCCGTCCCAGCAGGGGAAGCGACCGCGCACGCGCCGCCGAACCAGGCCTCCTGCTAAGGATGCGGTCATAGACCTGAGCCGCGAAGCGCCGGAAGAGCGGGAGCCCGTCCCTCGCCGCTCACCTCGGACCCAGGCAACCGTGAGTCCTGCGCCAACTGCCGCGGCCAGCGTGACAGAACCCACGTACCTTGACCTCGGGCACTACCTGGAGATCATCTGGCGACGAAGGAAATGGGTCCTTGTGGCCGTAGGGGTGATGGTCGTCCTGGCGGTCGGGTACTCGCTCCTGGCACCTCCCACCTACACGTCGACGTCCAAGGTTCTGGTTAGGCCCATCAACGTCGACCCTGTCGCGGATCCGGAGCCGGTGGACCTCGAGACGCAGCGCGAGCTGGTGCTGTCTACCGCCGTCGCCGGGCTGGCCGGGGAGGCCATCGGATCCGGGGTCACGGCACCCGAGGTGCTCAAGCACGTTTCCGTGGACATCCCAGGAGAGACGCAGGTCCTGACCATTACCTACGCGGCCGGTGACCCCCGCGAGGCTCAGGAAGGATCCCGAGCCGTCGCCAAGGCCTATCTCGACTATAGGCGGCGGCAGGCCGAAGCGGCAACCACCGAGATCCAAGAGCGGATCGAGCGCCGGATGGAAGAGCTGCAGCTGCAGCACGAGGACCTCACGACCGAGATCCGCCAGTCATCTGACCCAACCGCAACCGCCGAGAGGATCGGGGTACGAACCGAGCTGCTGACTCTCAGATCTCGGCTGGTCGCCCTGACCACAGTGAACAGGGATCCGGGTGACGTGATCGGCGCCGCGCCCCTCCCTACCTCTGCGGCAAGCCCGAACCTCCTCCTTAACCTGGCAGTGGGGCTGTTCCTCGGACTACTGGGTGGGTCGGTGTTGGCGCTCGTCCGCGCCCGTATGGATCGGCATGTCCGGGGAGATGCCAACCTGGAGCACACCCTCGGGGTCCCCACCCTGGCGGTCATCCCTCAGGTGGCCCTCTGGCAGGACGAGGAAGAGGACGTGCTGATCTCCAAGAGGGAACCGCAGGCCCCAGCCGTGGAGGCTTACAGAACGCTCCGGACGCACCTGATGCTCTCGGCTGCAGAGTCGGATCGAGACTCCGAGATGATCATGATCACCAGTCCGTTACCCGGTGAGGGCAAGACCGTGACGGTCGCCAACCTCGGGGTGGTGCTGGCACAATCCGGAAGGCCCACGATCCTCGTGTCGGCGGACCTGCGGCGTCCCCGCCTCCACCGGTTCTTCGACCTCCCGGAGGCCCCGGGCTTGGGAGACGTGCTCGCCAAGCGCGCCCGGCTCCGAGATGCCATCAGGCCGTCCGGGGTCGAGAACCTGTGGGTGTTGACGTCCGGGGACGTCGATCCGTCGCACATCGAGATGCTGCAGCCCGTGGTGATGCGTAGGCTGGCCAAGGCGTGCCAGGCGGCGGTCGGACATTTCGATTTCATACTGATCGATCCGCCGCCGCTTCTCCCCGTGGCCGACACCTTGGGGATGGTCCCGGCGATGGACGAGATCCTTCTCCTCGTGGATGCGCAGAAGACAGAGGAGGGGGCGGTGCTCCGGAGCCGGCAGCTGCTCGAGCAGCTCGACGCCAACATCCTTGGCGGGGTCCTCAACCGGTATGAACCGGACGGAGGCCGGTACGAGTCATACGGCTACGGCTACGAGTCGCTGTCGGGAGCGGGCGGTAACGGTGTCGACAGGGGCGTGAGGTCCGCCGCCACCCAGCTCATCGAGAGGGTCCGGGCCCGAGGCTCCGGGACCGACTCCGAATGAAGATCCAGATCCTGTGCACGCTGGGCCCCGCATCGCTTCGGCCGGACGTGATCGAGGCCTTGGACTCACGAGGTATAGACCTGTTCCGGATCAACATGTCGCACACGCCGCTTGAGGCCGTGGAAGGAATCGTCGACCTCGTCCGCAGGCATTCGTCCAGTCCCATCTCCCTCGACACGGAGGGGGCCCAGGTCCGGTGTGGAAGGCTGGATGGTGATGTAACCCTCCGCGACGGACAACGGGTCCTGCTCACGCCGGCGGACATCCTCGGAACGGGTCGCGAGCTGACGCTGCGGCCGGCGTCCATCTTCGGAAGTCTTCGGCCCGGCGCGCTCGTGAGCATCGACTTCGACGGGGCGATGCTGGAGGTGAAGGGGGTGGGGACGGACGGGGCCGAAGCCTCGGTGGTCGACGGGGGCCGCATCAAGTCGAACCGAGCGGTGAATATCGATCCGCCACCCGAGCTTCCGCCCCTCACCGAGAAGGACGAGGAGGCGATCGACCTGGGCCTGCGACTGGGGATCGGTCACTTCGCCCTTTCGTTCGCGGGCAGCGCCGAGAACGTGGCCCTCCTGCGCGGCATGATCGGGCCGGAGGCCCACCTGATGTCGAAGATCGAGAGCCGCGCTGGAGTGCGGAACATGGCGGACATCATCCCCGCGTCGGACGCTGTACTCATCGATCGAGGGGATCTCTCCCGGGAGATCCCTCTGGAGCACGTGCCCCTCTACCAGAAGGTGATCGTCCGGGAGGCCAATCGGTGGAGCCGGCCGGTCTTCGTGGCCACCAACCTCCTGGAATCGATGGTGACGAATCGCCGGGCGACGGTGGCGGAAGCGAACGACATCGCCAACACCCTGCTAGATGGGGTGCACGGGTTGGTGCTGGCCGCCGAGACCGCCGTGGGCCGGGACCCGGTCGGCTCGATAGATATGGTCTTGAGGTCGATCCGCGCGTTCGAGCGTTCCCATCTCAGCGCACTCCTGGAAGAGGACAGAGCTCTCCCGGCCGAAGTCCTCTGATGAGCGTCCCGGGCTCCACGGCCCTCCGCGCACGGGCGGGGTCTGCCCCGGCAGTCCTCGAAGTGCAGCAGCACACGGACTCCTACCGATTGGCCCGGGCGCTGATCCTGGTCCTGCTGGCTGCGGCGGTGGACGTCACCAACTACCTTGACACGGGAGGGTGGCCTCGATACCTGATCCTGCTCGTTCCACTGGGGGTCCTGGCCCTGATCCGCCTGCAGAATGCTTCCGCCGTCATCAGACGACCATCGGGTACGGACCGAATCCTCATGCTCCTCTTCCTGGTGGGACTTCCGGGGACGCTCTACGGGATCCTGTTTCGGGGAACGTCGGCGACGGCGCTGCCCATTTTCGTCCCCATGGTCATCGCCTTCCTCTACCTGGGGACCCTGGAGGGGCCGACGAACCGCGAGGTGCGGGGGCTCCTTCGGGCGATCGAGTGGGTGGGGATCATGTACATCGTCCTCCTCGTGGCGGTGAGCTCCGAGCTCCTGGCCGAACTGGCAGACTTCCGCCAGTTTCGGAACGCCTCCCTGCTCTTCGTGGCTCTGGGGGTTGGGGCGGCCGTGGCGCTCAGGCACTGGTTGCGTGCGTTGCTGGTGGTCGGGCTCTGGGGAGCCGCCTTCGCCGCCTATCCGTCGGGCACCTCGGTGCTGGTGGCCCTCACCGTAGCGTTTACGCTGCTGATGACGCCCCGGCGGCCCTCACGGCTCCGCCCTTATCTGTTGGCCACTGCCGGGGCTGCGGCAGTGGTCATCCTGGTCCTGAACTTCAGCACCGGAGTACGGCTCAGCAGCGACTATTTTTCCCTGGTCGCCAAATCAGATAGCAACACTACCCGGTTGGCTCTCTGGACTGCGGGGATGGAGCGCTTCGAGGAGTCACCGCTGTACGGTGAGGTGTTCTCGGGTCCCGGGGTGATCACGGCAGTGCGGGAGTTGGGCGGGACCAGGTTCCAACTCCCGTATCACAACGACTACGTCCATTTCCTGGCTAACGGGGGCCTGATCGGCTTTGGTCTGCTGATGGCTTGGATCATCTTCACCGAGATTGCCGTCCTCCGCCGCCACACCTCATTCACGGCCGCCGGTGAGGACTCCCGAGCCAGTCTTCTGCGGACACTCCTCGTCGGGTACAACGCGTTCTTCGTCACTGCAGCCTTCAATCCGACGCTGACGGGGGTGTCCAGGGCGGCCAGCATCTTCTCCATCTACGCTCTGATCATGATGACCAGCCAGGCTCCGCGGCGTGAGGCCTCCTCCTGAGGAGACCCTGATCGAGGTCCCGGCCGAGGACTCTCCGGGAGGGGCCGCCCTCGGCTCGGTGAGGCAGCGTCTCCTCCGTGGATCCTCTTGGGTCCTCGGCGGTCGGATCGCGGCGATCACCCTGGGATTGGCCATCAACGCCATCCTCGCCCGGTTACTGAGGCCGGGGGAGTTGGGCGCCTACTTCACGATCTACTCTCTGGTCTTCCTGGGAAGCATCTTTGGCCGCCTGGGCATGGACCGGGCTGCCGTCCGGTTCGTGTCGGTGGCCCTGGGGAAGGGAGAGCCGGGCCGGGCCAGGGATGCCATCCGAATCGTCTTCGCGATCGGCGCAGCGGGGGCCCTGGTGGTGGGCCTCCTGAGTGCAGCTCTGGGGGGGTGGCTGGCCAGGCAACTTTACGACTCGGAGGTCATCGCCGCGGCCATGCCTCTCGCCGCCGCCTGGCTGGTGATCAGCGTGCTGAGGACGCTGGTGGTGGAGACGTTCCGGGGTTTCCAGCGGTTCGGCCTGGCCACCATCTTCGACTCGCTGCTGGTGGACGTCCTTACGGCCGTGGTGTTCGGTTCACTCCTCCTGCTGAGCCTCGGGTCCGACGTTCGTCAGGTAGTGGCCCTGTCGACCGCCCTCGCCGGTGTCTCCGCCCTGATCGGCGCGGCCCTACTCCTTCGGCAGGTGCGAAACCTGCGGGGGAAGGGCCGGGTCGGGAGGGACGAGGTCCTGTCGATGACGTGGCCGGTGGTGATTGGGGATGTGGCCAGCTACCTCTTGAGCACGGGCATCGACCTGTGGATCCTGGCCGCGTTTCGCCCTCCGTCCGAGGTGGCCCTGTACGGCGCCGCATCCCGCCTGCTCGTGATTCTGGTCATGCCGTTCCACATCTTCCGGGGCGTCGCTCCTCCACTCATCGCAGAACTGCATGCCCAGCGAAGGCTAGGGGAGCTCGAGCGGGCCGTACGCTCCGGTGCGACTCTGGCGGCGATCCCTGCTCTGGCGGTGCTGGCGGTATTCATGCTGTTTGGATCCTCGGTGATGGAGGCGGTGTACGGGCCGTTCTACGGACAGGGCGCCTCGATCCTGGCCATCCTGAGCCTGGGCCGCCTGGCCCTGGTGTGGACCGGCTCCTCGGGAGTGGCCCTTCTGATGACCGGGCACCACCGCGCGATGATGTACATCACGGTCATCTCTGCGGGTCTGAGCGTAGGAAGCGGGATCCTTGCCGCGGCGTCCTACGGCCCTGTGGGCATCGCCGCCACGACCACCGCCGCGGCAATCCTGCAGAACCTCCTCCAGCTCTTCCTGGCCAAGCGCTACGTGGGCGTCTGGACCCATGCCTATTTCGGCCCCAGGCCCCTCCTGCGTTTCCTGAGGAAGGAATCCTTCGTCGACGAGACGCCCCACCGGTGACCCAACAGCCGATCTTCCTCCTCTCGCTCCCGCGGGCCGGGTCCACGCTGGTGCAGCGGGTCCTTGCCGCCCATCCGGAGGTCTCCACGACTCCGGAGCCCTGGCTCCTGCTTCCCCAAGTCTTCGCCATGCGCGAGCGAGGCATGCTGGTGCGGTACGGACACGTTCCCGCCGCTCGGGCCATCCGAGAGTTCGCCGCTCGGCTGCCGAACGGGGACCAGGACTACGTGACGGAGCTGCGCCGCTTCGTCCTGGCCCTGTATTCGAAGGCCTCCGGGGGCCGGGGGAGATACTTCCTGGACAAGACGCCTCGATATCACCTCATCGCCGAGGAGCTCTGGCGGATCTTCCCCGAGGCCAGGTGGATATTCCTGTGGCGGAACCCGCTGGCCGTGGCGGCCTCCATCGTGGCAACCTTGGGGAACGGGAGATGGCGACCGGACCGGTGGAGGATCGACCTCCTGGAGGGGCCCCGGAACCTGGTGAGTGCCTACGAGGGCCACCGCAACGAGGCATTCGCCGTCCGGTATGAGGATCTGATCACGGATCCGATGTCCACGTGGCCGCGGCTATTCGGATACCTCGACCTGGAGTTTGACTTCTCGCTGCTCGACGCACTGCCGTCGGTCCAACTCTCGGGCCGGATGGGCGACCGGACCGGAGCCGCCCGGTACCGCAGCCTCTCCACGGAGCCGCTCGAGAAATGGAAGGGAATAATGAGCTCCCCGGTCAGGAAGCGGTGGTGTCGGACGTACCTCCGGCGGATCGGGAACCGCGAGCTGGCGGTGATGGGATACGATCTTCATTCCCTGCTCGCTGACCTCGATGCTCTTCCCGTCGAGGGTCGGCGGCTCGGTGCCGACCTGGCGAACGGTGTCTACGCCTGGACGCTGGGTGCTGGACAGCGGGCCGCGATGCGTTTCTTCGGGCCACGGCGGACCCTGTGGCCCGGCCGGTGGCCTTCATGACGCCCACGGCCACACCTCGAGGCCATGGACGGCGTTGCGGACATCCATGGTGACGTTCACCGACTTCAGGATCCGCGGCGGGTCGAACTGATAGGCCGTGACGGTGGCGGGCGACGAGCCTCCCACGATGAGCTCCTCGTGCATCACCGCTAGCCCGCGTCCGAACGCCTGGCGTGCGAGATCGTTGGGGAGGTCCGAGTGGACGAGTCTCCCCGCCCCATAGTGGATCAGCGGGAATGACCTGCGCACCCGGCCTCGCCGGTTCAAGAAGGCGATCCGGTTCGTCTCCGTGTGGTTGAGGATCACGCCGTCGCGAAACGGGCGAGCGTTATGTGAGCCGTAGGGGATCCGGGCGAATGACTGGAGCCGATTGTCTCGGACGGACCAGATGTTCGTCAGCCCCACACCGGAGATGTACAGCGAGCCATCCTCGAAGTAGACGTTGTTGATGTGAGAGGTGTCTCCAGGCCCGGGACCCTCCGGGCCGAGGGGATCGAACGTGAAGAACTTCGGCCGGATCCCAAGCCTGCGCCGGATCCGGCGCACCCGCCAGAACGTCCCGAACCGCAGGCAATAGCCCTTCACGAACCTTTCCGCCTTGAGGTCGTACTCGAGCACTGAGTCGAACCCGGTCGATGTCACGAACAGGCGGTCGCCCGAGGCGAAGATCTCGTGGCAGTGTCGGAGGTGGGGGTTCCGGATCGATCCGAGAGGGCGGAATCCCCGGTCGCAGATGAAGATCTCGTCGCTGGCAGCCAACAGGACCCGATCATCGTGGAAGCTGATGCCTCGTAGCCCCCGGTCACCTCCCCGCCCCTCCCAGTTGATAGAGGGGTCGTTCCAGTCGAGGACCTGCTCGATGGAATCATTGGCCAGATCCACGAGGTAGACGCCGCCGTGGCTCTCCCCTTTATGGCTTGTTCTGACGACTGAGCTCATGATGACGGTCGGCAGTTCCACGGTGGGATGCAGCATGGCGGGGAGTATAGGCGGCGGCCGCTATACTCCCCGCCGAGGGAGGACCGGCCGCCTGAGCGACAGATCGACCGACGTGGGATCTGGACCCTCCGTAGGGGGCGACGCGCCGCGCGTTCTCTGCATCGGGGGGACCGGGCAGAACGGGGCCACTCTCCTGACCAGGATGCTGGGACGAGTACCCGGCTTCGTGGCTGTGGGGGAGCTCGGCTACCTGTGGGACAAAGGCCTGGTCGAAAACGTCGAGTGCGGCTGCGGTGTTCCCTTCCGTGAGTGCTCCTTCTGGGAGCGTGTCGGTGCAGAGGGCTTCGGAGGATGGGATGGCGTGGATCCTCAGGAGGTTTTGACCCTCCGAGAGACCTTGAGCCTTCGAGGCCGCCGGCTTCCGGGCTGGCTCTCTCTGCCCTTGGTCTTGGAACCGGGGCTGTGGCCCCAGTACCGACGGAGCGCCCAAAGGTATGCGGAGTTCATGGCCCGTCTCTACCGCGGCATCTCCAGGGTCTCTGGAGAAGCGATCATCCTCGATTCGATGAAGCGGCCGTACCACGTCTATGCGGTGGTGGGTATCCGGGCGCTCGACCTGTCCGTCGTGCACCTGGTCCGGGACGCTCGTGGCGTGGCGTTCTCGGCAACCAAGGTCGTGAGGCGGCAGGGCGCGATCGAAGGAGAGCTCCGGCTGCGGCGGTCTCCCTTCCGGTCGGGGATTCGGTGGATGTGGGTCAACGCCGCCTTCGAGGCGCTTCCCAAGACCGGGGTTCCCGTCACGCGTGTGCGGTACGAGAGCCTGGTTCGGAACCCCCGGGAGGAGATCGCCAGGATCGTCCGTTCCACGCGAGAGCGAGTGGGTGACTCCGAATTGGGGTTCATCCACGACGAAGGGGTCGATCTCCCTCCCGATCACCTGGTGGCCGGGAATCGCATGCGCCTGCTGGCGGGCCTGCAACCTCTTCGGAGGGAGGACGAGTGGAGGGCGGGGCTCTCATCCCGCCATCAACGGACGGTCTCCCTGGTGACGTGGCCCCTCCTGCGGCGCTACGCGTATGTGGGACCGGGAGGGGCGCCCGGGTCTGGCGACAGGAGCTGATTGTAGGTGGCCGCCTCGAACTTTGACGGACGCAGAACTCGCGGCCCAGGGGCAATAGCGCTTATGGCAGGATGTCTTCCTGTGGGCTCGATCTCGCCGGGAGGACCGGCCCTGCATGGGTAGGGAAGCGCCTAGGATCGAGCAGGACCCCACAGCGGACGACCTCCGCAAGCTACAGTCGCTCGTGGAAGGCTTTCGGTCGCGGGAGCCTCGCCCTCTCAGGATCTTGGACGCGGGATGTGGTTCCCGTGGTCAGGTCGAGTTCGGAACCGACGCTCATGTGGTTGGGATCGACATATCTCGAGAACAGCTCGACCGGAATACGTCGGTCGATGAGAAGATCCTCGGGGACATCGAAACGTATCCCTTGCTTCACGCGGACTACGACATCGTTATCTGCTGGAACGTGCTGGAGCATCTTCCTCACCCGGATCGAGCGCTCAGCAATCTCATGAGGAGCGTTCGGCCGGATGGGCTCCTCATCCTGCGGTTCCCGAACGTGGCATCCCTCAAAGGGTTGATCACCAAGTTCACTCCCCATGCCGTCCACATATGGGTCCTCAAGCACATCTTGGGGCAGAGAAGGGCCGGAGAAGACGGGCGGGGCCCTTTTCCGACCTTCCTGAGATTCTCGATCGCTCCTGACTCGATCCGGCGCTTTGCCGCCAGGGGAGGATTCTCAACGGCGCACCTGCACATGTTCGAGGGTCGGCCGCAGCGCACGATCAGGCGGAAGTTGGGGCTCGTGGGGCCCCTATGGGAGTTCCTGAAGAAGGTTATCCCGTTGGTGACCTTCAACAGGGTCAGCCCAGACCTCACCGAGTGCACCCTCGTACTCAGGAACCGCTCCTCCGCCTCACGGGAGGTTACGCGCGAGCCGGTGACGCGCGGCTAGATGCGCACATACCTCAAGGGATCACGAAAAGGATGCCGAGGAACTAGCTCAGCCGGCCGAAGTAGCTTTGCCAGACGTTGGTTATCTTGAAGAATTCGCCGACTATCCACAGCTTGTCCCCGTCCACCAGGAACTCACGGACACCCTCCCACTCGACGATGCCGTTGAAGCTCCCATGCAGCTTCGGATCCCAGCTCTGGTCCAGGACGCCGCTCATGCTGAGCGCGGCGAGCCTCACGTGGCGCACGCACGCCTCGGGATTGGTGGCGCAGCCGGCCCCCCCTGGCTGCGGCCCCACCAGGACGAAGTGGCCACCGATGATGACCCGGTCCCCCATCTCCACCGCGTCGTCGACAGTGCCGTCCGTTTCGGTCTTCCAGAGCCGGGCGCCGGTGTTGATGTTGAATGCCGCAGCCCAGTCCGGCCCGCCGACGGCCCAGTAGACTCGGTCACCTGCTGTGTTCACTCCCATGCCGATGATGCCCGGATTCGTGGCCCCACCTCCCGCGACCCATCCATGGACCGTTCCGGTGGCTGTGCTCAACCGGGCGATGCGGTGGCGGGGCTGGGAGGTTCCATTGGGGTTCGAGACGGAGCTGAACAGGCCGGTGATGAAGAGCCCGGTCCCATCGGGGGTCACCGCAATGTCCGAAACCTTGTCGTTGGCCGACGGGGTCCAGTCGGTGTCCAGGGCCCCGTCGAATGAGAAGGCCGCCAAGCGGTTCCGGGGCTGCCCGTTCACCTTGGTGAACTTGCCACCGGCGTATACCTTGGAGCCATCGTCCGCCAGGGCCCAGACGACCCCGCTCACCGTGGGCCTGAAGTTCGTGAGAGCTCCGGTATCCGCGTCGATGGAAGCGATATTTATCCTCTTCTTCCCGTCCGGGGCGGTGAAGTTGAAGCGTCCCCCGATCCACAGCTTCCCGTCAGCCACGGTCAACCCGTAGACGCTGGAGCCGGTGCCGGTGAACTTGGGAACTTCGACTCCTGGCGCCGGGGCGCCGGTTGTGGCATCGATGGCCGCCAGGTTGCTCACGCTCCTCACCTGGCCGCCCTCCTCGTTCAGGGGCTTCTCCCTGAGCTGGGTGAACTGCCCACCGATGTAGACAACGTCTCCTGCCCTGACGATGGCCCAGGCCGGGCCATTGAGGTGCCAGGTGGCATCTGGGGTCTCCGAAGGCAGTGCGGCCAAGGCGGGGATGGGGACCATCACCACTCCGAGCACCACCGAAAGGGCAAGCAGCAGGTGGACCAAGCGGGCCATCCCCAAACGGAGCGGACCACGACGATGGCCGGTCCTGTCGATCGGGTCGGTGAGGGAAGTTGCTCGCTTCTGGGTGAGTGAGTGCACAGGCTGGCCTCCTCGCACGGGGAAGAACCCCGGCACCGTTTGGCGGAGTCTATCGTCGGTCCACAAACCGCGGAATACGCTGAATGGCGTATCGGGTGGGCCTCGTACCCCAACGGCCCAAGAGCTAGCTCAGCCGGCCGAAGTAGTTCTGCTTGACATCGGTGATCTTGATGAACTCTCCGACCACCCAGAGCCTCTCTCCGACCACCAAGAACCGTCGGGCACCCTCCCACTCGATCACGCCGCCGAACTGCCCATGGAGCTTCGGATCCCAACTCGTATCGAGGACGCCATTCGTCCTGAGCGCGGCGAGCCTCAGGTGGCGCACGCACGCCTCCGGGGTCGTGGCGCAGCCGGGTCCCCCTGGCTGCCGCCCCACCAGGTGGAAGTGGCCACCGATGATCACCCGAGACTCCATCTCCACCGCGTCGTCGACGGTGCCGTCCGTCTCGGTCTTCCAGAGCCGGGCGCCGGTATTGATGTTCAACGCAGCAATCCAATCCGGTCCGCCGACTGACCAGTAGACCCGGGCACCTGCCGTGTACACACCCATTCCGATGACGTCGTTGCTGACGGTGAGACCCTGGGCGATCCAGCCATGAACGTTCCCTGTGGCAGTGCTCAACCGGGCGATCTTTTTCCTGGCGCGGGTCGGTCCGCCGGGGTCCGAGACTGAGCTGAACAGGCCGGTGATGAAGAGGCCGGTCTCATCGGGAGTCACCGCCATGTCCTGGACCTTGTTGTTGGCCGAGGGCCTCCAGCCGGCATGCAGGGTCCCGTTGAGGGAGAAGGCCGCCAGACGCTTCCGTGGGTGACCCCTTACCGTGGTGAAGTTCCCGCCCGCATACACCTTGGAGCCATCGTTTGCCAGGGCCCAGACGGTCCCGTTCGTCGTGGCGGAGAAGCCGGTAAGCGATCCGGTGTCCGCGTTGATGGAGGCGAGGTTGTTCCGGTTCCGGCCGCCGGCGGAGGAGAAGTTTCCCCCGATCCACAGCTTTCCGTCGGCCACGGTCAACGCGTAGATGATGGCGTCGGGTCCGGCGAAGCGGGGGACACTGACGCCCCCTGCCGGGCCTCCCGTGTTCGCATTGATCGCCGCCAAGTTGCGCACCTTCTTCACCTTGCCACCGCCCACGCCCAAAGGCTTCTCCCTGAGCTGGGTGAACTGCCCACCGAGGAAGATGGTGTTCCCATACCGAGCGATGGCCCGGACCGGGCCGTTGACATGCCAGGTATCGTCCGGCCTTTCTGATGGAAGGGCCGAGGCGGGGACCGGAATCATCACCAGCGCGAAAGCCATGGAGAGACTCATGAACAGGCGAATCCAGATCGTGCCCCACGCGCGGAGGGGTCGGCCGTGGCCGTAGCCACGGCTGGGATCGGGAAGGGCCTTCGATCTCCTTGGGGGGGAGGGCAGGCGGTCCTCCTTGCTGGGGAAGGCGTCGCGGCTCCGTCCGACCGAGTCTATCGCCGTCACAACGGTGGAAGGAATACGCTCGTTGGCGTATCGGTGGCCTGACTCCCACCCGATATGATGCCGGCTCGCCGAGTTCGCCCGGGGCGGGGGGGTCCCGAGGCGTCCCTGGAGAAGGAGGATCGGTCCGGTGCCCGTCGGTGACGGGCGGGACGGGACGGAGACAGCTTGGGGGGAAGAATTCGAGGAGTGGATGTCCGCAGGCCGCGCTTCGTGGTTTCGGTCGCAGTCGTGACGCTTTCCCTGCTTGGCTCCTCCGCCGCCGCGGGTTTCAGCAGCGCCAATTCCAACCGGGGCGTGACGAACGCTGCGAGCACCGTCTTCCAGGACGACTTCGAGACGGGCGACCTGTCCCGTTGGACCAAAGTCGTGGGCCTGGTGGTCCAAGGCAGCCAGGTCTTCTCAGGAGTCTGGGCCGCCCGAGCCCCCGGCAACAACAATCCCGCGTTCGCCTGGAAGCGTTTGAGTTCCGGCCACTCGGCTCTGGATTACGAGGTTCGATTCAAGGTCCTCGATGACACGGACGGCGTGCTGCTCATGAAGTTCAAAGGGGGATTGGGCACACCGATCGTCTCGTTGGGGCTGAACGCAGCGGGACGGCTCTACAACCACAACTATGTGACCGGCGTGCGGACCACTAGTGGCGTGGTCGTGCAGCCGGGATGGCATCTCTTGCAGTTTCGAGCGCGGATCGGTTCCTCGGGGAGGGTCGATGTCTGGCTCGATGGCGTTTCCGTCAGCGCCCTCAGCAAGGCCCAGAACCTGGGGACCGCGGAGATCGGAAGGATCGAACTAGGCGATGCTCGGAAGACGGCGGCATTCGATGCCGCCTTCGATGACCTCCAGGTATCCAATGCCTCCGCTCCGCCCCCTCCCGGGGAGGCGGTGATAGCCGCCGCCGGCGACATCGCCTGCGACCCGGCCGACGCGTTGTTCAACCATGGGGACGGCACCGCGGACCGGTGCGCCCAGATGCGCACCTCCGACTTGCTGGTCGGCGAGGACCTGGACGCCGTGCTTGTTCTCGGCGACGCACAGTATGAGTGCGGCGGGCATCAGGCGTTCCTGGACTCCTTCAGCCCGTCGTGGGGCCGGGTGAAGCCGTTGATCCGGCCCGCCGTCGGCAACCATGAATACAAGGCCTCCGGAGGAACGGACTGCGACCCTACCCGGTCCGCGGACGGATACTTCGAGTACTTCGGAGCCGCGGCGGGTGAGCGAGGCAAGGGGTACTACAGCTTCGAGCTGGGGGACTGGCACCTGGTCGCGCTCAACTCCAACTGCTCACTGGTGGGGGGATGCGGCGCGACCTCCTCTCAGGGGCAGTGGTTCACAGCCAACCTGGCGGCCAACCCGTCGGATTGTACCCTGGCCTACGATCACCACCCTCGGTGGTCGAGCGGGCCGCACGGCAACCACACGTCGATGGGGCACTTCTATCGGACCCTGTACCAGGCCGATGGAGAGATCTTCCTCAGTGGCCACGATCACGACTACGAGCGGTTCGCCCCTCTGGCACCGGACGGGTCTGCGAACCCGGGCGGGGTCCGGCAGTTCGTGTCGGGCGCTGGAGGTGGCAGCCACTACCCGACGACCCCGACCCCGGGCTCCAATAGCCAAGTGGCGATCGACGACGAGTTCGGGGTTCTCTTCCTCACCCTCCAGGACGATGCCTACCAGTGGGCGTTCGTGGCCGAGGATGGGCAGATCCTGGATTCCGGTTCGTCCACCTGCCACTGAGCCCTCGGCCGAGCGGTTCTGGTATCAGCCGCCGGGCGTGAGGAGCCGCTGATGGATCCCGTCGGCGCGCCTCCGCAGTCCGAGCAACCCCTCGTGTTCCACCTCTCGAAGGAGGGCGCGCTTCCGTCGGTTCCGTTCGGGGGTCGGCAACGAGATCGTCTCGGTCAGCGTGCCGTACTGCTCCCGGTTCTGACGCTCGATGAACGCGAACACCCGTTGTGTGTTCTCTTCCGTGTGGCGGAACTCGTTGAAGGAGGTGCCGAACCGTGTGTTGACCTCACGGATGACGGAACCGAAGTCGCTGGTCGAGATCTCGAAGGGGGCCACAACGAAGGCCCGCCTGTGGGGCACGAGCCGAGCGTGGAAACGGATCCAGGCTGAGAGGGCTTGGCGGGCCGAAACCCCTCGATACATCATATGCGAGACCGCGGTGTTCACGGGGTCCCGGACCAACAGGATGGCAGGGATCCCGAGGTGGGCCGCCCGGATGACCTGAGCGGCGGCGTGAGTGTGATGGACCACTCTGGTGGGCCTGTCCTGGGCCAGCTGGAAGGCCACGACGGCGAAGGTGTTCCCCGACCTCCCGAACCCCTCGATGACCAGCTCGGTGTCCCGCCGGACCAGCCGGTCCTGTCGTGTCCCGTGCCGGAGCCGGGCCAGGGGCACGTAGACGGCCGGGTAAGCGTTGAGCAGGTAGCGAGCGCTGTAACGGGCCTGACGAGCCCGACGAATCAAGGCAGCGTCAGCGCCTCCCATGCCTCACCCCCGCCTCCACGCCGGGTGAACCGCTCGCACCCCGCCGGCGGGATTCATCCGGGACTTGACGAGGTGGGGGGACTATCGTCGCGCCCCGGGATCGCGGAGGGCTGCGATGAGGTTGGGCAGGGCACGATCAGGCCCTCTGCTGGGAGACGAAGCGCTCGTAGGCACCGTCGGCGCGCGCCCGCAGGTCGCGGAGCTCGGGTTGGTAGAGACGGCGACGCAGGGCATCCTTCCTCTCCTCACGCTCGGGGGAGGGCCGGGCAGCACGTTCCACGCCGGCCGTGCCGAGGGGCATCTCCAGGTCGACGCGGTGGCGGGCCAGCGCCCGCTTGAGATCCTCGGTCCCGATGAGCCCGGACTCGAAGGCCCCCAGGACGTGATCCCAGGAGGGGCGCCGGGTCCGAACCTCAACCAGGTGGTAACAGGCTCTGACGTTCTCACCGGTGTGCTCGAACTCACGGAACCGCGTCCCGAAGCGCCGATTCACCCTTCGGATCACCGCCCCGAGGTCCGACGTCACCTCCTCGAAGTCCCCCACGACCAGCCGAGAGCGATGGGGAAGGAGCCTCTCATAGAAGCGGGCGTAGGCGATGAGGGCACGCTTGGGCGTCACGTAGGGTTCGCGGATCATCGCCGACAGGACCGCTCCCTCGGGCTCCCGGATCAGCGCGAGGGCCGGGACGCCTCGCCTGGCCGCCTCGATCAACTGCGCTGGAGCGTGGAGATGATGGGCCACCCGCACCGGCTCCTGCTGGGCCAGCTGGAAGGCGAAGACCGCGAAAGTGATCGCGGACCTCGTAAAGCCGTCGATCACAAGCTCGGTCTCTGTACCGACGGCCTCCGGGCCCGGCCGCCGGTACTTCACCCGGGCCAGCGGCAGGTACAACGCTGGCGACTCGGCCACCCGGCTCCGCATGGCCCAGCGCAGGCCTCGGGCGGACGACCGAAGGCCTCCAGAGGAGGCCGTCGCCGTTGGAAGGACTTGGAGGGATGTGGCGGCCCTGGGATCCTCTGCCTTGTCAACCACCTCGCCCGCGCTCCGCTCTCGCTCGGGGGAGCGTCCACGCCTCCGCGACGCTCCCGCACCTCGAGACCAGGTTGGACTTACGGCGCCGCGTCGGGGAATACGTTCGGGGACG